>Ga0224495_10000058_pt1 | contig 86032 bp, 93 predicted proteins | sample SF_Jul11_sed_USG_FD_168128 | JGI IMG/M metagenome (GOLD analysis project Ga0224495, IMG submission 168128) | Sediment microbial communities from San Francisco Bay, California, United States - SF_Jul11_sed_USGS_4_1 | ecosystem: Environmental > Aquatic > Marine > Sediment | place: USA: California...
ACAATCTGGGCGTAACGCGGCGTCGAGTTGAGAACCATGCGGCTGTCTTCTTCCAAGGGAACATAAGCACGCCCACCTTTTGATGTCTGATATGTGTAGCGTTGTACCTGAACGGCGCCGTAAGGTGAACCGCCGACACACGGATTTTCAGTGCGGTCCGGGGTTTCGTAAGTATTTGTAATTAAACGGTTAACAACGACACTGTAAAGACTTACGACGCCAACCGAAGCTCAGCCGAACGCCAACAGTAGCTCAAAAGTGCATCGCTGTTGCAAGTTCTGTTGCAGATTCATGACTTGGATTAACCTTTATCTTGGTTTTTGAGCCAAGAAATTCCTCCCACGCGAGCTCATTCAAAATGAATTTTTGTATCCATTTGTGTTCACTTTTTCCTTCGCCACGCTCCAGAATCAATAGGGGGCTTCCCAGAAGTGTAAAGTTGCTCATCTTACATCTCATGCAGCCCTCCTGTAGTATTTCAGGAGTCCGCCAAGACGCTCCCGGCAGACGATCTCACCCGTCCCCTGAGGAGGGGGTTCGATCATCTCATCGTCCAGACCCTGATGGGGGCGTTCATGGTTATAGTGCTCCATGTACTCGGTCACGATATACTCCAGATGACGTTCTCCAAAGATGAGCATTCTATTGATGCACTCACTCTTGATACTTCGAACAAATCGCTCAATCATGCAATTCAAATGAGGAGCCATCGGCAGGGTGCGGATGGGCTTGACGCCCGAGTCTTTGAGAATATGCCTGAACTCTTTAGTGAAGAGGGGGTCCCGATCATGGATAAGATACTTTTTGTCTCTCAGGAAGCCCGACAGGGGGTCTGTCAGGTTGCGAGCCATCTGCTTCATCCAATTTCCATTGGGCTGGTGGGATATACCAACAACTTCTACTTTTCTTGTGGCATAGTCGATCGTTACCAGGACATAGTATCGGGTCAATCCTGCCCATGTGTAGATTTCCGTGGTAAAGAAGTCAATAGCCGCGAGGGATTCCCAGTGAGTCCTTAGGAACTCCGCCCAAAGGGTCTTTCTGTCACGGTCTGGACTGGGGTTATAGCCATTTCGTTTAAGAACCTTATCAATCGTGGTATGGCAGATATTGAAACCCAAGTGCTTCAATGCTCCCTTGATCCGTCTGGAACCCCATGTCTTGTTCTTACGGGCAAACATAATAATGAGGTCTTCCAGTTCAGGAGTGATGCGTTTTTTACCTCCCTTACGATTACCTGAGCCATCATATTTCGAGGCGATGAGCTTTCTGTGCCACATGAGGATTGTGTCAGGGGAGAAGACACTACAGGCTTCAGAGAGGACCTTCCTGCCGATACGCTTGCCCAGTCGAGCCAGCCGCATCCGTTGATTATCGTTGAGGATAATCCGTTTTGTGCCCAGTTTTTCCCGTAAGATCTTGTTCTCTTCCCTGAGGTACTCGATCACATCCTGCTGATGTCTGTTTAGCCATCCTGCCATCATCATCAGCAGCATCGTCCAAGGTCGAGTTCTCATTTTCATCACCTTAAATGCATTATTTTTCTGCAACTGAACGGAATTATAAATAAAAAGGAAATGAATGTCCATGCCGACATTGAAGCCACGCAAAGAAAAATGACACAGGAGAATACAAGACACTGGGCATCTGGATATGTGCAAATGGAGTTTTTTCTTTGACGAAATTTAGTGAAGAGGATATAATGGGTTAACTTCAACCAAACAATGACTTTAGGAGTGAAAATGAGCGACTATCCGCAGCAGGTTCGATTTCAGATGCCATCGCCATCCAAGCTGTTTACTCCCGCCGTAACGGTGATTTTGGTTTTAATGGTCATGAGTCTTCTTCTTACCATATTTACAGGGGGCTTTGTCATCGATTTATTTGGTTTGTCGAAACAAGGTCTGACACGGGGAATGATATGGCAAATAGTGACATACTCACTGGTCAGTCCTGAACCCATGCAGTTGGTGTTCAATGGGCTGGCTGTTCTCTTTTTAGGAAGCATGATCGAACGACAATGGCGAACGATGTCTTTTATCTTCTTGTGGGTTGTGGTTTCCGGTATTTGTGGCTTGGCATGGATACTCTTAACAACCCTGATGGGCTCTGGATCAGTTGCAGTTGGTGCAAATGCTTGTATTTACGGCATGCTTGGAACATTTGGAATTCTTTTTCGCAGGCGTCGATTCTTTATGTTTTTTGCAACACTTGAAACGAAATATCTTATCTGGATCCTGATTGCCATTGGTATTTTGATGTCACTCTCACAGCCGGTGATGCTGGTTTGGATTCTGGGAGCGCCGGTTGGATATGGTTATACGAAACTGATGTGGAAAATTGGCTCGAACCGAGCGAAGACTGCAAGTGAAAATACGCAGAACAGCCGTTTTGCTGACCTCGATTAGATGATTTGTGAATCCTGAATGCTATAATTTAATACGACAAAGAAAAGCAATCATTTATGATCAATTGGGGTGCTGTCGGTTGTGCCCGCATGAGTGCGGCGTCAATCGCCTTGAAGGCGAGACCGGCGTGTGCGGGCTGGATGCCAAGGGATATTGTTTTCGGGAGATGGTCAATCTGACCGAGGAGTCGGAACTGGTTCCATCGCATCAGGTTTATTTCGCCGGATGCAACTTGAAATGCGGTTTCTGCTCGGTGGCGGAGTGGAACGATCAGCCGATGGTCGTTCCGACCATTGAAACGGGCGATCTGGTCCGGCAAATTCAACTTCGGCGAGAGCAAGGCGCGAAAAATCTGAATCTGCTGGGCGGGGAACCGGCGGTAAGCATTTATGGCATTTTGGAGTTACTGGAACGGATTCCACAGAAGACACGGATTGTCTGGAACTCGAGTATGTATTACAGGCAACCGGTTCGGGATGCTTTGGAAGGATTGGTTGACGTTTATTTGGCGGATTTTAAGTGCGGAAACAGCGATTGCGCCAAAAAAATGCTGGGTGCTTCGGACTATGTTGAGGTTGTACAGGAAAATCTGCTTTGGGCAGTTCAACAAACTGAGCTTATTATCCGCCATGTGGCCATGCCGGGGCATATTGACTGTTGCGGCCGTCCTGTACTGGAGTGGATCGCCGAACAGATGCCGGATGCAAAGGTTAGCTTGAAATTTGATTATATTCCGCCGTTACCGGCAGGGATGTGTCCGGCCGGGTATATTCAGGACAGCGAAAAGCGAAAAATGCTGGAAATTGTGAAACAATTAGCTCTAAAGGTCATCTTATAATATAATGCGTAAGCCGTATCAGCGAAAAGTTGGGGATTTTGAGATTCGTATACTGCCGGATGGGCGGGTGGTGTTTGTCGCCCCCGATGAGCAGTTGGCCGAAGTCGCCGCAGGGCTGGAACAGCCCGATACAGCTATTATTCAAGTACAGGAGAACCACGATCATGCCGGATGAGAAGATCATTGAGCCCGTCACAACTAATTTGCCGAAAGCCCGGAAACAGAGCGATCTGGAGATTCTGATCCGCGCGCGGTATCCCCTGATCTATGTGGTTAGCTGGGAGGAGCAGCGGGTCATCAAAGAGGTCAAGCAGATCGCCTCGCGTTTGAATAAAAAGGTCTTTGAGTGGTCCATTACGATGGGCCTTGTTCCGGCGGGCACCTCGATTCAGTCGCAAAAGCAGAAAGATACCGCTTCACAGGACCCGCTGGTAGCACTCGACACGGTGATCGAGCATGTCGAACCGGCTTTGTATGTCTTCAAGGATTTCCACCCGTTCCTCAAAGGGCAGAACATGTCTGTCATTCGAAGAATGCGTGAAATCGCCGAATCCCTGAAGAATACGTATAAGACGATCGTGATCGTCAGCCCGACGTTCCAAATGCCGCCGGACCTGGAAAAAGACCTGACACTCTATGATTACGATTTGCCCTCAGAAAATGATTTTCGAATTCTTCTGGATCGAATTATTGAAGAGATCAAAGATAATCCAAAGCTGAAAGTTGAACTCAAAGATCCGGTACGGGAGCAGGTCATTCATGCGATGCTCGGCCTGACCCTGTCGGAGGCGGAAAATGTACTGGCCAAAACGCTGGTTCAGAATCGCTCTCTCAATGCCTCCAGTGTTGAAGTCATCAACTCTGAAAAGAAGCAGATTATCCGCAAGAGCGGGATGCTGGAATATTATGATGCTCAGGAAGACATCAATTCTGTCGGGGGGCTGGACGAGCTTAAGGGCTGGCTCAAAAAACGAACCGCCGCATTTACAGACAGAGCCCGGGCTTATGGGCTGCCGGCCCCCAAGGGTGTGCTGCTGCTGGGGGTGCAGGGGTGCGGAAAAAGCTTAATGGCCAAGGCCGTCAGCAATGTCTGGCAGTTGCCGCTGCTGCGGTTTGATATCGGGCGTGTGTTCGGCAGTCTGGTCGGGTCGTCTGAAGAAAATGTTCGCCGCGTGATCAAGGTGGCTGAATCCGTGTCACCGGCGATTTTATGGCTGGATGAGATCGATAAAGCATTTCGGGGTTCACGCTCCAGCGGCGGAAGCACCGACGGCGGCACCAGTGCCCGCGTGTTTGGGACGTTTCTGACGTGGATGTCCGAAAAGACCAAGCCGGTTTTTGTTGTGGCGACGGCCAACGATGTGAGTGCTCTGCCGCCGGAACTGCTGCGAAAGGGGCGATTTGATGAAATCTTTTTTGTTGACCTGCCGTGTATCTCTGAGCGGAAGGATATTTTCAAGGTTCATCTGACAAAGCGGAAATTTGATCCCGCCAAGTTTGATCTCGAAAAACTGTCTCTTTCTTCTTCCGGATACAGCGGAGCGGAAATCGAAGAAGCCGTTGTCAGCGCGATGTTTGATACATTTTATGAAAATAAACCCCTGACGACCGACGATATCCTCAGTGCGATCCAGCAGACGGTGCCGTTGTCGAAAACAATGAGCGAGGATATGGATCATCTTCGGGACTGGGCACAGGGAAGGACCCGTCTGGCAACCAGCCCTGCCATTATGAATGAGCCGGGATCGGATAAACGAAAATTGGAACTATAATTTTAAGGCATCAGAATGAGTACCGTGATTATTCTTACACCGGTGATTATCGCCAGTTGGCCGATTATTACGGCAGCGGTGGCTGCGGCAGCGGCCGGACTGGGAATGACCGTCAATGAAGCCCTGAAAGAGGCATGTCAGGAAAATCAGGTCGATACCAATCAGGCCGTGGAAGTAGAACTGGAAAACAGCGAAGTGCTGGCATCACAGGTGGCCGCCGGTAAGGAACTGGTTCTGACCAAAGACGGCGTTACGATCAAAGTCACCCGTGATGCCCGTGGCCGCTGTAAGGTCTGTGCAGAGGGAGTCGGATACAGCAAGGCAGAGTTGAAACGGCTGGCGCAAGAATTTACGCAGAAACTGACACAGTGTTTTGTCTATCATCGGACGGTATCGGAACTCAAGAACAAGAATTTTCAGATGATCAACGAAGAAGTGACCGAAGACGGAACCATCCGTGTCCATGTGCGACGCTGGGTGGAATAGATGCAATCATAATGTGTGAAGGGGTAAACTATGGGAGTTGTGATTATCTTAACACCGGTGGTAATCGGAAGCTGGCCGTTGATCGCGGCGGCGGTGACGGCGGCCGCGGCGGGGTTGGGCCTCAATGTCAGCGAGAAGGTGCGCGAAGGTCTACATGAGGAAGAGCGAGCCACCGAACAGCAGGTCGAGGTGGAACTGGAAGAAAGCCAGGTGCTGGCCGAGAGTGTGGCCTCCGGCAAGGAACTCGTGCTGACCAAGGATGGGATCACGCTGAAAGTAACCCGTGACGCCAGGGGCCACTGTAAGATCTGTGCCAGCGGCAAGGGGTACTCGCAGACAGAACTCAAGCAGATGGCCGAGCAGTTTTCGCAGAAGGTATCACAGTGTTTCATTTACAACCGGACCGTGACGGAATTGAAAAAGCATAATTTTCAGACGGTCAATGAAGATGTAACCGAGGACGGGACGATCCGGGTTCACGTTCGCAGATGGGTGGATTAGACCATGGCACAACACGATATTGAAATTACGATCTCAAAAACCGGCGAGGTGCGGGTGCATGTCAAAGGGGCCAAGGGCAAGAACTGCATGGAATATGCCAAATGGCTGGCGCAGATCATCGGCACGGTCAAGGACCAGAAGCTGACCAGTGAGTATTATGAGCCGGAAGAAAAGAACCGGATCGATCTGAAGCAGGAACTCCATAGTGACGACTGAGAGGGCTGATGCGTTGTCAACGCTGTGAATTTGAAAACATGCCCGGATTGGACACGTGCATGCGCTGCGGTTCGGTGCTGGCAGCCGCGGCTGAACCGATTGACGTGCATCCCCCGCGTATGTCCGGCTGGAAAAAGCCGATTCGGGGATTGTTTCGCCAACTGCGCAAATTAAAACCGGCCTCGAAGAGAACCGCTGGCAATCTCCATGAACATCATTTTCCGGAGTGGATCGACGGAGCATCCCGTGTTGCCTTTTTCGGGGCTTTTCTTTCATTGATTCCCGGCTTGGCACATGCGGTCCAAAGACGTTTTCATACGATTCGGTGGTGGGTGGTTGCATGGCTGATAATGCTGCTTACGGGTCTTTTTCTGTTCGGCTCGCCATTGGGATTGATCGTTCTCGGTCTGGCGATAGGAATTCATGTGTGGATTGCAGTACACAGCGCCTTACTGGCCGAGTATCATCAATTTAATTATCGCATGGCGGGCTACCTGATCATTCTGTTTATTTATTTTGTTTTGTACCAGGCGTTGGGGCGTGTCGTTTTCTTTAATCTGCGCGGCGGGTATTCGGTCATCAATGTGCCTTATGCCCAGGTTCATCAGGGCGATTTTCTACTGGGACTTGTCAGCCGGACCGACCCCGAAGAGATTACGCGCGGCTGTTTTGTCCTCGTACGGCTTGAAAATGTGGCCAATCATGGACTTGGAAGACGGACCAATACAGCGTATGCACAGGTCATCGGGCTCACCGGCGATACGGTCGCTATCGAAAATGACCGGTTTGTTGTCAATGACCAACTGCTGGATGCCGAGCAGTATCCGCTTCCGACCTGGCTCCGCCGGCAAAAATTTTCAACGGTGGTTCCGCAGGGGTCCTATTTTATTAGTGCTCAATACCGGGGAACCGGTTATACTGAATCTCAGGCAATTGAAGTGTGCGTTGTCGGCCAGGAACAGATCGTAGCGAAGGCGTTTTTGCGGTGGATGCCGCTTCGCCGCCGCGGGTTTATACAGGTTATTGAATGAAGCGGTTTACCAATCTTGAATTTGATGATTCGTCCGGCTCGCGGAAGCCGTCCGGCAACGGGGAGTCCGTCCGCGATGCGGTGTATTTTCATCAGCGGGCCGTCCAGTGTTTTCTGCACAGCGATTTTGAGCTGGCCCTGCGAAACTATTCCAGAGCGTTGGAAGCGAACAGCTCATTTTTTGACGGCTGGGCTGGTCAGATCTGGATGCTGATTGAGTTGGGCGAGTACCCAGAGGCGATGGTCTGGGCGGACAAGGCGTTGGAGTCGTTCCCGGAGCATCCGGAACTGCTGGCCGCCAAGGCCGTGGCGTGTCTGCGGGATGCCAAATTCGACAAGGCAAAAGCGTATTCGGATAACTCGATTTCAAAAGATCATGTCGGACCGCGGATATGGCTGGCACGAGCGGAGGTATTGCTTCAAAGTAAAAGCCGCGTTGCGGATAACTGCCTGAGCAAGGCGCTGGCCTTGTCAGACGATGAATCGGACTTAATCCGTTTTGAGGCGGGGCGTCTGCTGCGAAGATACGGACGCTATTCAGCTGCGGTTGAATATTTGCAGGAAGCGGTTCGGCTGTTTCCCAAGTCCGCCCTGGCATGGTATGAACTGGGATACTGCCAGTCGCGGCTGGGGTTTTCGCAGGCCGTCACCTCGTTGGAACAATCCCTGCATCTGCATCCGCATTTTGATGATGCCAAGGATGCACTCCGGTATGCAAAAGAAGGTTTTTTGGGAAGATTATTCAGTCGATTGGGTTTGAGGTAAGCGATGAAAATTACGAATGAAATGCAAAAGATTCTTGCGCTGGCACGCCGCTCCAATGCGTCGGATATTCATATTGTTGCAGGGCTGCCGCCGTTGTTTCGAATCAACGGGGAAGTCATCCTGGCCGATTCTCCGCCGCTGTCCCGCGACGATACCAAGCGGATGTGCTACGGCCTTCTGAATGCTGAACAGATTAAAGTGTTTGAACGGGACTGGCAGATCTGCTGCAGTGTGTTTGAAGAAAGTTTCGGGCGGTTTCGTGTATCGATTTATTACCAGTCGCACAATCCCGAGATGGCCCTTCGTCCGGTAATGGACCAGATACGCACCCGCGAAGAACTGTCTTTGCCGGAAGAGCTTGAGGATCTGTCGCGAATGGCGAGCGGGCTTGTTCTGATCACTGGTCCGACCGGCAGCGGCAAGACGACAACACTGAATTTTATGATCGATTTAATCAACAGTGAGCGGCGCTGCAAGATTATCACGGTTGAAGATCCGGTGGAGTATGTGCATTCTCAAAAGAAAGCGATTATCGTCCAACAGGAACTCTATACGGACGTCAAGTCGTTTGGCAGTGCGTTGATCCATGTGCTTCGGCAGGACCCCGATGTGATCTGTGTGGGTGAAATGCGGGATTTGGATACGACAGCGACGGCATTGACCGCGGCGGAAACGGGGCACTTGGTGATTGCGACCTGCCATACGCCGAATGCGTTTCAGACGATTGAACGAATCGTATCGATTTTTCCGGACACTCAGCAGCCGCAGATTGTGGCACAACTGGCCAATTGTCTTAAGGGGGTTTTGGCCCAGCGACTGATTCCGACAGCGAATAAGAAAAACCGCGTTTTGGCAACAGAGTTTTTGCTGGTGGAGGCACCTGCACAAAGGCATATCCGGGAACATGAATTCCATCAACTGGTTTCGGTGATCCAGACCGGCCGAAGAAAAGGGATGCATACCATGGACGACTCCCTCTATGACTTATATCAGGCCGGCGAAATTTCCTATGAATCCGCGATTAATAATTCCAGCCGTGCTTCGCAGATGCGCGAAAGAATTCTTAATGAATCTCGGGAGATGCAATAATACCGCTTTGCTTTAGGAGGAATTGCCAGCAATTATGTTTGTCTTCTACTCCAGCGACCATTGTATTGAATACCGCCCATGGTTGGCTTATCTGTTATTTCCCGCGATCGTGGTTGGTGCTTTCGTTATGGCAGTAGAAGGTCCGATGCCTGAACCTCGAAGCATGCTATTTTCGTTTTTTTTCGACATTTCCGGATTAGTTATATTGCTTTATATGATCGGCACATTCTTTGTACTGTGGACGTTTGGAAAAGCGGTATGCTCAAAAATCGGGAATATCTTATATTTGATCACCCTTGTGCTGTCGACGGCTCTTGGACTTGGCATGATAGTTATTTTTGGCGAAGATACGATTTGGCTCTTAACCTGGCTGGTTCACTGTCTCGCTGGTATGTTTCTGATTTTTTGTCCGTTAAATAGTGTGGATTGTTTTATCTTCATCCCTCCCTTTCGGTCATTTTCATTTAGCGGTTTATGGTCAGTCATCGTGTGGCTCATAATCGATATACTGTTCTGCTTGGCTCTTGGGTGGGCTGTGGCTGCAATCTTACATCCATTGTCCCTGATCTTTGGGACATTACTGGCATTGCTTTTCTTAAAGATTCCATTTGTCGGTGATGGAATCGGTGATATTACATTGTGGCAGTGGATCAAGGGTGAAAATCCGGACGAAGATTTAGCTTGGAAAGACTCGTGGAGTGTAAAACGACAGGAAAAAATGAAGCAGCAGCAACAAGAGCAACAGCGAGAAGAATCTTTAATAGAAAAAGAAAGAGAACTTGTCAATACTGTTGATATTGGTGAAGCGGAAGAAACCACGAGTGTTTTATGTGAATGCGGGCAAATAATTCACGTCCCAATTAGATTTGAAGATAAAACCATAAAATGCACTGACTGCAACCATCTTATTCATGTTCCCAAGTTAGGGGATTTTAAATAACATGTATCGGAGTCGAATTATTTTCGATGCTAAACATCCCATTTAAGTTTGTCTTGATTCAAATAGTAAAATCGGCCCAATAGATGCATCATTATCATGACAAGATACAACTGAACCGGAAACAGAATGATGCATCCAATCATTGAGCTTTGAAAAAGAAAGATTAAAAAGACCCCGCCAGCGATGACAAGTGATACTTGAATGACCAGTAGACAATAAGAAAAGAATGTGCAGACAATTGAAACCATGTGGATAAATGGGTTGTAGCCAGACGATGAATCAAAGATAACAACCGCCATAAGCAGCATCGGAAAATAAAATGTTCCGGCAATCAATAGGATTACAAAAATATGATCGAACCGCTCCGTAAACATTTGATACAAAAGAGCTGGCAGAAAACAAACTAAAGCCGGGATGATCATACTAAGATATTGACCCTGCAGACTAAAATATCCGCCCAATGTTGCGGAAACCCCACCGATATCAAGGGAATCAGTGAGCATACTGTCCGGTGCGGAGATGGCCCCTGAGGCGCTTTCCCGAATACAATGATACAAATAACCTATCATCTCAATCGTTACAATCAAGCCGATAAAACCCACGGCAATACCGGCATAGCCGATCATCGCGGACCGAACCAAAGTCAGAAACAGAAAGCACACCGTGTATATGGCAATATGCCCCAAACCGGTCAGGTTGGCTGGAAATAAAAGGGAGTCGAAAAAACGATGTGGTGGTTGTGGTTCATTCGTTTCGTCCTGAATATCTTGGTATCGCAAAGTCGATCCTTAATCTAATAATGTCCTTTTAAACGGCTTTAAGATACACCATTCTGTTTATGATACCATTATTTTCACAAAAAGATATTGCACGGTCAAATAATATCTTCCTAAGGATGATTTAGAGACATTCCGTTTGTGGGTGAACCGCCGATTCACGGATTTCCGATTGTCGATGTGGATTGTAACCTATTTAAAATCTTCCATTTTAGGCGTAAAATTAAGCCCCTGGATTTGTTGCACGTCTGTTGCAAAGTGAGTCGTATAAAAAAAACCAAAAAGTGTCTTATTTTCAACTTGTTTCCACATAACAGCTTATATTAACAGATAAATCTTACCTTAAACCATCGACACTCGGATGTACCATCCGTGTGTCGACACCACTGACCAAGGAACCACGGACTTTAGTTCTCGCAGATTTTCTGGCTATGGGTTTATAATGTGGGGTCATCTAAACCAGAATAGCCATCTGACCAAGAGTCTATTGATTCTTTTTTGATGCAAAATGCTTCATCAGCTTCACTTTTACTAGAATAGGTTCCGAGTTTAAAGTGTATAAAATGTTTTGATTTCTCATCAAGCTCAATTCCTATAATTGACCACTTATTATCTGGTCTTTCACTTATTACTAAAATTAATCGATTATCCTTAAGGATTACAAATTCAAGCACTTTTAGCTTGGGACAAATATCATCAAAATCACTATCAATAATTGCCAATACCGCACCAACTTTTAGATTTTGAAAGTAATCGTTAAGAGGGTCAGTTCCAAAATCTTGAGGGCAACTAGGGAAACGAGCTTCTGCTCTCCACATATATTGCGCACACCACGGTGTTAAGGACAACTCTAGCCCTGGCTCTCCATCAAGACCAACTTCCCATTTCTGTAGTGGTTTATAAACTCTTTCACCGAAAGAACTTTTACGAATGGTTTCATCTGTTGATCCACGCGATTCCTTACTTGCCCAAATATCCATGCGCTGTTTACAATTTTTTGCTTCCTCAGGCGTTACCGTTCGCATCCATTTTAAGTTTGGTTCGCCTTGAAGTTCATTTAACATTGAAGGATTTTCAAGGAACGCTTCAATACTACCGCAAAGATATTCAATCTTTTTTCGAGTAGCTGGATTTTTAAGTGCATTCTCTAAACGAGTGAGCCATCTCAAATTTTCAGGGCGGTTATTACTACGGTTTGAATCAATGTGATCTACCACATATTTCGGGTCATGTGGGTCCCCGTGAAAAGCTGTGGCCACAATTCGATGAACCTGAACCCCTGCTATATATAAATAGCCTTTATCTCCTACTTTGCCAAATGTCCACTTATTGTCATTGGGGCGTGCACGTTTGCCTTCTGGCTGATGACGAAACACCGCTCCATTCTCTCTAACGGAATAACGTTCTCCATTATATATACACTGTTTTTCTTGGCCGAAATCATTAACATCAACTGCTGTCATATCGTCCACCTTATTTATTCCTCACAAATCTCCCCACAAAGAGCTTTTAATTGGGATACTGCGGTTCCAATTGCTGCCTCATCCAGATCATCTGGTATTTCAACGAAATAATCGTCCTTGATCCGCATAAACTCTTTGAACCGGCTGGAATCCTCAGGCGGCATATCCACATACAGATCCTCATCCTCAAAATCATAGTCCCAGAGGATTAGGTAGGATAATTCCTCGACCTGAATGAGCCATTCCTCATGGTCATCGCAGCCTTCATCTGGCAAATCTTCGCCGTCGGACTCCTTTCGGGCGGATAGGATCATTTTACGCCAATCGCTTTTCATTTCTGGGTCATCGATTTCAGCGGCCACCTCTTCCTTGATATACTCGAATACTGCGGCAATGGCACTCTCCACAGCGGCAGTGAGCTCGCAAATCGGCTCTTTGGGATCCAATAGCCCCTTGCCAATAATTGACAACACAGCGGCTTTCTGGCCGTAGGTCATACGGTCAAAGGCCGGAGGGCCCAGAAAACACTCGCCATCAGACTCCTCAAGAATCGTAGCGCAGTCCCAGAGTGCTGCAGCAAAGAGTTTTGCCTCAGCTCCTTCTAATGTTCGATCTCCAGTGTTTGTGTGCCACATGATATATCTCTGTTACGCACAATGACGACTCAGTCAGGGATAGGCCAACAATACCTGAGTATCCTTGGCTGTGGTCAGGTTTTGTTATTACTATTGCCCCGTCCCACGATCTAACCTCTAGCAAATTCGATTAGGGGCTTCATTGCGATCCAAGCATCTACCATAACTTCAACTGCTTTTTCAGACTGCATACATTTGGCAGTATAAGGAAATCTCGGTTCTATTCCGAACTGAATATTAGTCTTTTTATTAATTAGTATCTCATAAATAGCCTCAGCCCACATTGGTTGATGTTTCAAAGTAGAATTCGGAATATCTATAAGTGTACGTAAATCTACTTCAATACGTCCGTCCGTTTCAGGAGACGAGCGCTGCGATTTGTAATGTCTCTGGACAACATAAACTAAAGGTTTTGTGCCCGGGGCCTTTTTGATCGGCCCACGAAGATTCTTTTCAATTTCTTTCAGCAAGTCTTTGAAACCATCGATGCCTATATCTTTGAGCTTATTTTTGAAACCACCTCTTATACAGTGAGGGACAGTGATGGCAACGATGGCAACTTTAGGCCAAACCCCAAATGTAGCATGAGGATATGAAGTGAATGCTGCGCCTTTTGCGAATATTAATGGAATGAAATCCCAAACCGCACCTTCTCCTCCACGTGTTATTGCCGGACGTCCATCGCCTTTGGGGTCTATTCCAAGGCCCTTGACCAGACGTTTTTTCTTCCGAAACTCCTCACCCAAAACCTTGATCTGCCGCTTCCCTTCCCGATAGGTATATGGGTTTTCTTTTGAAAAGTGAAATCCTGAAAACATTGTCATGGTCCCCTTAATATTATAATTCTGAGCCAGCATTTTTGATTCATATATTTCCATGTAATCAACAAAACAAGTGGCCCATGACGATATACCTGCTTTGTTGACAAACCACTTATAGACTTGTTTCCATGTAACATATATCACTCTCGCCAGATGTGTCTTGGGGGCATTGACAGCTATCACGACAACAGCATTGTTGTCATACCCATAGCTTTTGGCTTTGTTCTGGTGCCGCCTAAGTTGGTTATTTGAAATACCGGCTTGGACTTTAGATTCAATAATAACAGCCCATGATTCATTGTTACAAAAATAGGCATCCGGCACGCTATTTTGGTTTTCCAGAATAGGCGATTGTTCCTGGCCTGGGAGACTTTGAATGCCAATATCAATGTCTTTGAGAGGTGGAATATTTTTGACTTTAAGCCAACTCAAGAAAGGTCTTATGAGTTTGGGTTCATGATGGAGCGTTGAGATCAAAGCATGGGTCAGCTTGTTCTCTGCCTGATCATATTGGTCAAAAATATTTCGCAACCGGAATAACCTTATTCAAAACAAGTGCTTTTGATTAAAATCAGTAATAAAACCGTTCTGCCTAAGTATTTCAAGGTAATCGGCCTTAGTGATTCGAACGAAATCATCTATTTTGGCCTGGATCTCCGTGTTCCAATACTCGTCATAGTCGAGAAATTTAGGGTCCAAATCATCACTGAACAAGGGGCCGCTGGTGGACCGGACATGCCCGGCCTCATCGGTCTCAATGGCGAAGATGTCGCCGCTTCGTTTGTGACGGTATAGGGATTTCATTGTTTTATCTATTATTCCATCTCAACAATTAAGGGTTGCCCAGGGTATCATCGTCAAGCTGCTCAAGCAGTCATCCTTGGCTTCTGATTTTGATGTTCCTTTTAGACATAACTATTTACCAGCTTTTACAAGTGCATCAAAGTTTTCCATAACCTTCACCTTCGCTTCTTGACAAGAAATATTCCAGATGTCACTCAAGTCAAAGCATACATCGATTGCTTCCCAAGGCATAATAGGCTTACCGTTCAGAATGGCAAAAGGTCCATCTGACTCCGGCAGCACCAATTCGGAAGGGATTCTTGAAACCAAGTCTTTGCCTTTTTTGCTTTTGAGCATTAGTGAATTGACACTGAAGTAACACCTCATTTCGACGGCTTCTTTCAATTCGGTAATCGATCCAGAAAACCAGTGCATTATCTGAATGCCACAATTCGGGTACTTTCTGATGATTGACAATATCTTGGAAGCGGCTCCTCTCGAATGAATACTGATGATTCGACCACCGGCTCTTTCACATTCTCGGATAGTGCTATCAAAAATCAGTTCCTGTTTGCCTAATGTCTTTGAATACCTCTCAGAGCCATCGATCCCAACCTCTCCGACGAAATCAGTATTGTGGATCGAAGTTAACAGAAGGTCCAGTTCATTGAACTTTTGGTCAGCGACTTCCGGATGCAAACCGAGAGCGACCTTGATGTTATTGTATCCCTTAAAAACTTGTGAGGTCGCTACCCATGCCCTTGGACTCGTTGTAACAGCCAGTGTGAAATGGTTTTCATTATTGACCCGGGCGAGGATATCGAGTGCGTTGGGGTATAAATCAAGGTGTGAATGTAGATCGATCATATCACCCCTTTTTCCCGTAACAGTTCTCCGACCTCGTTAAGCCCTCGTGAAAAAACTCCTTCGAAGTCATTTCGTTCCTGGTCGGCAAAAGACAAGTTTCCAGAGATCAATCGCTGAATACCTGACTGTTCAGCAACTAAACAAGCGTTGGAAACGGCCCCTACATCGTCGGGATTCCCTTGATTTATCCGATCAAGTTGATCTGAATAATAACCACCGGATGTTTCGTCAACTTCTCCCCAGTGTTTGAACGCAGCTCTTCGAACCAAGCACGGAACACATCTGCCACAATGTTGCATTTTATAAACTCGATATTTCCCACAACTCACAGATTGAAAAACCAATTCTTTCAATAGATGTTGATTTTTACATTCTGCAAGTATCTCTCCTTTCGTTTTGAACTGATAAGGCATTATTAGATTTATACTTATACCTACTGCATGCCAGATATTCTGAATTCCTTTCAAGTAAACAGGATGTGAAGTCTTAGTGCTGAAACTGCCCATGCGCCCTGAATTGAGTGGGATATTCAAACTGATAAAACCATTTTCGGGTACAAATATGTCAACTGGGGAACCGGGCTGAACTTCGATTGCAGACGTAGCCAAAGCCGCAAAAGCAAAGAAAACGATTGAGCGGCCTCTTGTCGAACCTTCGGACTCCCCTTGGGGAGGATGAATCTTGTGGCTCCATTGGAAATGAGGGCTTTCAGATCTGATCCTTCCAGCATAGGCTCTTTGTGTCTCAGCATCGCCTCTCACAACTTGTGATACGAATATCGGTTTATGGTCGTTTGCTGTCAGATCAATCGCTCCGACTAAACTATCAACACCGCCCGACAGCAGAGAAACACAGTCACAATCGTATCGTTTCTGCCTTTTTGCTCTTGGAGGATTGACTCCATCATCTTTGAGATTAAGAGACCAAAAATCCCCTGTAAGAAATCTTAATGTTTTCTCTAATTTTTGCTTCACAGGTTCCCATGCACCTGGATTACAGAGGTGAACGGTTAATTCTATTTGTCGTGTCCACCCATCTGCACTGTTGCTTCTTGTCAGGGAATTGTCGGCGGCCGCAACAGCCAAAGCGATTGTATTAAAATCCCATACCTTTTCTGAAGGACGGATACCAACTCTTTGAATATCCCTTATCAGGGTAGAACCGAAATATCCGACATGTTCTCTTCCAGTATTCGAGTATGTCGAAAAATACTTTGTGTCTTCCTCGAGTTGCTGGGGGATGATATTTTCTGGTGCACAAATGATCTTCCTCATACTTCCTCCTCGAACACTTCGAAAGTGATCTTAATAGCCGTTTGAAGCAAATTGTTCATTTCTGCTTTGGTCGGGTTAGATGTCTCTGTTCTTAATTCTTGTATTTGAGCTGAAATTTCGGATTTAAGATACTCTCGCATATCATTCATTCTGGAGACGGCTTCTCTTGGGGAATATTTGGCACTTTCAAAAAGCTGGCCAATATCAAGGTTGATCCGATTGAAAGCTTCGTTGGCCATGAATAATTCCATCACGGTCCAAATGCTGTCGTTATCCATATTGAGCAAGTCAACATCGGGGTCGATGGTCAAGAGGTCCGACATGGCTTGGGCCATGGAATCCCTGCAAGACTCCTCTTCAAGACTGCCTCCACTTGATACTACCTGATCAATGATTTCGTCGGCAACTTCATATGCCGAAAGATTCTTTGATGTAAGCTGGTTTACCCAATCCCTGATTTTGGTGTCAGAACTGTCGCGAACTCCTTGCAGGAAATTGAAAAGCCCTGCACCAGCAGAAGTTGACGTCCGCATTCGGCTGGCAACTTTAGAAGCTCCCCCCATTCCTTTTCGGGAGTAGCTCCCAAGGGCTTTCTTCAAAGAAGCCCTGTTGCCACTACTTGCATATTCACCAAGATGCCGCCGTGCATTGCCAAATCGTCTTGGAGGAGCAACATCTACAGGCTGTACTGTAGGTTCTGTTTGCTGAGAATTTTGCCCTGATTCAGGAGGTTCACCGGAAATCTGCTCCAGAGGAGATCCAATTTCCGAAGCTACAGAACTTAGCCAAGGGGGATCAAAAGGGACTCCAGAACCGGGACCTGAACTTGACGAGGAAGTTCCCATTATTTACTCCTTGTTTTGCTCTTAATTGCGTTTTTCACTGGAGTTGGTGAGTTTTCATCCGTCTCCCAACGGGACAATAATTCCTTAGCCCAGCTTTCTGATGATAGTAGAGGGATCAATGCCGGATGTCTTTTCCTAGCGGGTATTTCGTCAAGCATGGCAATGAAAGAAGTCGCCAATTCAGGAAAAGCTTTGGGGAGATGCAATGCTTGAATGATAACGGTAGACTCCCATTGCTGGTTTCTGGCTCTCCTTTTCATTCGAGTAAGGATTTTTTCTGACTCAATCGCTCCAATTTGTGTGATATTGGTAATAAGAGGTTGCATCCACCCCTTGGCTTCACAAAGGGCCGTCAGCAACTCTCTCCCTTCAGGAGAAAGTTCATCAAAACTGGCAAGAGATATTGCCTTGTCCCTGCTCAAATAGAGTAAAGGACGCAGATCAATGTCTGATAGCGGTGGACTTAATTTCAACCAGTCTGAAATAAATGTAACCCTCCAAGACTCATGCAGAAATGTGAGTTCTTCTGCCTTGGCAACTTTCCCTTCAAGTTCCTTCAGGAACTCTGGTTTGCCATCCTCGCAGTCACCGACTTGCTTGGCAAGATATTCAAACGCGGCGGCAGGTGCGCATCTTTCAAATAGCTGCAGTTTGACCAGTTCTTCAAAAGAAACACTCATTTCTTGGGCTTTGGCAATTGATTCCCGAATAATAAGGTTATTCAGAAACCTCTTGATGAGTCTCGGATTGCCTGCTATGTGATCTGAGGTTGCCATGATATTAGCGAGCTGGTCCGCCAAGTCGATTTGAACAGCAAGTTTTGAAGCTGCTCCACCATAAGCGTCTTCGATTACCTTTTTGGTTAGACCGCCAGCCCATGATTTTTTGATAGCGCGCATGATTGCATCATGACCTTTATCTTTCTCTTCCTGTGTGATTTGACCGCGTCGTTGAGCGAGATCGGCTAAAAGCAAGATCAGATATCCCTTGACCTCATTGGCTCCGAGACGCGGGACTCTGAGCGGAATCTGAATTAGCTTGTCGAAGTAACTTGTTACAAGTTCATCACTGAGGTCGATATTGCCAAAGTGGGATCTCACCGCATTACGGATCATTTGTTCGTCAGCTGCAATGATAAATGCCGTTTGAGGGATGAACAGCAGCAACCGCATTGCCTCAAGTGTGGAGATCGCCGTGTTAGGTAAACACCGATCGAGATCATCGACCAGAACGACCAGGGTCAGTTCGAGTTCTTCCAGCAACTCCTGGAATAGTGACCTCAGGGCTGCAATCTCCTTCGGAATAGACTTTTCTTCTTTCTCATTTAGGAGTTTATGCAAATCGGGAGCAACCTGATTATAAGATTCCTTGACCTTGTTTAAGTCCTCTTGGCTCGGCATTCCACTTTGACCTAACAAACCGCTGACCGCACCTATAAAAGATCCAATAGGACCCGCAACTGCACCACCGGTAATGATTCCAGCGGCAACCGGAGCCATAAATTTTGCGGTTCTCAACCAATTGATGCGTTTGATAAACTCTTTGGCCTTAACGACACAGGTTTTCCGTGATTCCGCCTCCTCCATTATTTTGTCAGCGACTTTTTGGAGAAGAGCCATGCGAGCGTCATCATAGCCCTGATACAGCCATGCATTGAAATTGATAAAGATGTAATTTTTTCCACCATCAAGTTTTTTGATTGACTCACCAATCATTTGAACAAGAGATGACTTACCGGCTCCCCAGCTTCCTGAAACTCCAATGGAGATAGGCTGGCCGTTTCCGTCTTTAATCATTTGGGCCGCCGTATCTGCGATAACCTCGAAATTCAATAGGTCTTGAGTTGTTTCTACATCATTCCACATAAGTAACTATTCCTTAAAGAGACATGCCTTGTCCAACCCTGTCAACTTGGTTTAATGACAATGAAATTTCATATTCCATTGCATGTATCTCTGGATCACTGGCGATGGCATAGCGAATTTTATCTGATATGTTTTGGGCAATAATGATTCCCCTCACAGGCTTCCCATTTGCAAGGTTAATTTTTACCCAGTTCTTATATCGAAGCACCTGTGCAGGCGCATAATCTGGGCCACGGGCAACTTTCAGCTCGATTATAACGAATTTCCCGTTTTGATCCACAGCTAGAATATCGATAAAACCAACGCCAATGGAATATTCAACACCGTCTTTTCCTTCGTCGTCAACGTAAAGCTCCAATCCTTCTTCCACTATGTGTAAGTTTTGGGCAAGATAATCTCTCAAATGCGATTCAGCGGCAAAACAAGTACCAACTTCGTCGGGTTCAGTTTTTCCAGGAGGCTCCTCGGGCGATCCATCGGTTTTTCGGACACCCAATTTCCCATTATCCGAACAATAAATTTCCCATATGCCATGTTTCTGGGGATCATACATTTCTAAGAGACCTGAACTAGGTCGGTAGAGAAAATCATAAGCCCCGTTAGCAATTCGAGGTTTTTTATTTTGGGGATAATGAATTCGGGAGTCATGATTTACCGTACATACAATAATCTGGCAATTTATCGTATTAGCATTTGTTTGAGGATGTCTTTTCAGTATCCAGTTTTTTACCGATTTATTGGTAAAGCTGTCTCCCAGTTCATCCGCAGCTTGTTTAACCATTTCCCAGACAGACATAAAACAATCTCCTTACATTTCATTGGATTAATGGCCTTATAATCCAAAAACCATTATTTCTTCACAAACACTTACGCATATACCTTCCCGAACAATAGAGACACATAATCCTGATCGTCGTCCATGAACAGGATGTTATGGGCATGGAACATTTCCATGCCTGCTCCCGCGGCCCAGTGGGATATTTCACTGTATCGGGTCGGGGACAGGATAAATGAATTCAAAACGACGGTTTCATCCTGCAGACGCTGGCGCTCTATTCGCTTAATCGTTTCATTGAAGCGAATCTTGCTGTCATCAAAACTGCGGGCATTGCGCAGGCCATGCGGATCAATGAACGTGATATACTGCTTATCTTCATCCAGCAGCCACATGATGAAGTCCGGATAGAAATTGCCTTCTTCAAAGAAACTGATGCCCTTGCCGCGGCTTTGATTGCGTAGGACGTAGAGTTCCTTGCCGTCAAGAAACTCACCGGCGTTTGCCTGGCACCACGTTTTCAGGTCTTCAATGAATTTTTTCTCGTATTTATTCAGGTGGGTTGGTTTGACGGAAATGCCCACGCTGCCCTGTGCAACATGGATCAACGGCTGGTATAAATGCTTGTCAAAATTGAACACTGACAGACTGGCACACTCGTACTCCTGCAGCTGACCCTGCTGAAGCCGTTCACTGACGACATGCAGGTCCTGAATCAACTGTTCCTGACTCTTTTCAATCGCGGCTCGATATTCAATCCGCAAGTTCTGCAGGAATTGTTTGTTGTGGCGTTCCTCCGGATCATCCATGACCTGCTGAATGGTTCGGTATTCCTGATACGGGGCCTCAAATTCATCCTTGTGGAAATTGTAGAATTTGCGGCAGTATTTCTGCAGCAGGTCGGCGGCGATTTCCTGCCAAATATCAACCTTGCCGAAATTAGAAAACTCCAGCAGGTGGTTGGGGATGCACAGAACATACCAGTCCGTTTGCGATAATAATTCGCGGATAGACTCTTTGCTGATTTGAAGATTATACATCGCATTCTGCTTCTTGAAATGCAGCAGGTCCAGATACAGCTTGTCATAATCCAGAAACAGACGGTTCTCCGGTTTCAGCGATGTTTCATTAAAATGGTTCTCGTCCGTTGAATGCAAATCATAGCGGGTGGTCCGGCTGTCCAGACGGCCATACCAATCCGCTGAGACTGTGGTACGGATTCGGTCATCCCGGCTCAATACCGGTTTGACTTCTTTTTTGAAGTCCGGCATATCCCGTTTAGGCAAAATAACCTTCAAATCCGTACGGGCCAGATTTTCCAGTGTCGGCAGGACAATGATTTCGGTTTTCTTTTCCGAATCGACATCCTCTTCCTCGATGTATTCATTAAACGCCTGCATATAATCGGCACGAATCCCGAATACATTCAGTGTTTCCAACTCCGCGATATATTGCGGGTGCTCAACTTCCGGCAGGTGGCCGCTGCGTTTCAGACAGAAATCCAATCCTTTCAGGCGAACACCACGACCGAATAACTGGATGATCTGAGAGCCCTCGTTGCGGCCGATATTGACCAGCCCCATGCAACTGACGCGCCAGCAGTTCCAGCCCTCAATAAACTTCTTGGCACCCACCAGCAACCGGATTTTGCTGTTGGGAGATTTAATCTCATCGAACAGAGACACTGAAAACTCCTGTTCGGTGCAAACAATTGTCTCGCCGTGACGGGCCTGCAGCAAATCCCACAGCTTTTTGGGGTCGCCAACATTGATGACACCGAAGTACTCGCCGCCATCGCCAATCCGCAGACCGATTTCACTGCCGCTGCCTTTAAGATGAACGGCATGGAGCAGGCCGCGGCCTGTGGTATTGAACACGACCTCCAGAATGTCCCTGAATAGGCGGGTCGCTGAATCTGTTTCGGTTGCCGGAAACAGGTGGGTGATGTAATTAAACGCATTGCGAAAGACCAGACCATCCTGATCGTGAAGGTCGTCGCGATGGCGAATCAGCAAATCCAGCATCCGGATGCTGTCCCGTTCGTCGGCAATAAAATCGGCAAAAAACTTCAGTGCCGTTACCACGTCTGTATCGTGCGTTTGCTGACGCTGGCCGGTGACCGAACCACCAACAAACACCATCAGCGGATCGTCAACCAGATAACTGGCATATTGACCCTTGCGGTCCTTGTATAAGCGGCATTGCTGATAAAACCGTATCAGGCAGGCGGTCAGATAAATCTTGTGCTGCTGGTCAATCGCGCCGCCTTCTTCCTGGCGATAGTTGAGAATATGAAAATCCTTGCCGTAACCGTCGCCAAAGAAGAATTTATACGAATAGTCAAAAATCACGCTCTTGGCATAAAGCTGGCCCATTTCCTTTTGTTTATTTCCGGACAGCGCATTGACCGACTGACCGAAGGTGGCGGAGTATTCAAATGAAAATCCATCCTCACAAAGCTGCTGGCGTTTGCTGAACCATTCCTCGCCGCCTGAGCCGCGATGGCCTTCATCGACCATGACAACATTATTGCGGCCAAATTCATCGACCGAAACGGTCGTCACACCGGTCTTTTCCTTCAGTTTGGTGATTTCGATGACCTCGATGATGGCCTTGTTCAGCAAGGCACCACGGTCGCGTTCGTAGCGTTCGGCGGGGATTCCGGACAGATCGAATTCCTCCAGATGTTGTTCGGAAAGCCCCTCATTGGGCGTAATCAGGATGTATTTGTTAAAATGGCGGTCCAGTTTACGCTGTTTAAGGTAATCATCCAACTGGCGGATATTGCAGTGCATAATCAGCGTCTTGCCGCCGCCGGTGGCGATCCAGTAGGCCAGCTTGGTCAAATCCTGTCCCGTAAACGGTTCGACATGGTCCGATGCTGCACCGCGACCGGTAAACCGCAGGTTGAAGGTTTCACAAAACGCATTCAACTCATCCAGCAGGGTTGTCTGGCGCTGCTGAAGGTCACGGGTCCAGCGATCCAGATAGTATTCGGTAAACAACAGGGAGAGATACTGAAAATACAGCGGGAAAATATCCCGGTGCTCGACCGTGCGGCGTTTACGGGTGATCTGTTCCCAGTGCCGGTAGATGTTCTGGTCGTATTCAACCAATAAATCATTACCGACCGTCCGATGCGACGGCAGGGACAGTTCAAGCTGCCTGCGGAAATAAAAGACATTCTGCTCATCCCAGCCGGTTTGCGTCTCTTTAAGGGACCGGCTGAGTTTACGCATGCCGTTTTGGGTATCGGTATAGCCAAGCTGACCAAACAGCCATTCGTTCAGGACCAGTCGTTTATCCAATCGTGCCATATCTGGGTCGGGCTCCTAAAGCTGTTTGATGTCAAACATCAGGTTATGGAAGATTTCTTCGGTTAGCAGAATCTTTTTATGCGGGTCGTTCAGTGTTGTATCGCCGTTGATATAGATCGCGTGATATTCGGTATCGGCGGTATTGATCCGCAGCGTCTCGGTGACAAACTGCTCCAGGGCGGCGTTGTCTTTTTCGGTGACATTGCGCCAGATCACCAGCACTGTCTCTCCAACCGGATTTTCGCCTTCGATGGTCAAAAAGCCGTCCCGCATCTTGACCTCGCGAACACGCAGGCCCAGCAAGTAATTGAAGGTTTCGGGCAGGTCGATCTGTTTGGGTTCGGCGGTGCCGGTTTCGCGATTGTAGATTTTCAGCGTCGTATCAAACGGATTTTCAAATCGATCCAAGGCCAGCAGAGAACCGCGGGTTTCGATGTCCAGCATATAATTAATCAGATACTGCTGCTGTACCTCATCCGAAAGTCCCAATAAGTCCTGCTGGCGATCTTCCATTTCCAGATTGTTCAACGTGTCCTCATAGCTTTCAAGACGGATATATTTGAAGCATTGAGAGATACCCGTGTTTCTTGCACTTGGCTTACCTTGGCTCCAATCTATGCTATATGTTGCTTTTTGGATACGGGATTTCAAAACCGTGTCAAAATATTCGCCCATTTCAACCAGAATGTATTTTCGTTGGCCCCCATCTTCGCGATTAAGATTAATAACAGAATGCCCTGTCGTGCCAGAACCAGCAAAATAATCGAGAACACAGCTTGTTTTATCGACATTGGAAACTCTTAAGCAATCTTCCACTGCATGAACAGACTTAGGAAACGAAAATCGTTCCTTTTCGCCCATGATATTTGCAAGGAGATTGGTTCCGTATGCAGTTGATGAGTACTCTTTTTTGTCCCAAATCGTTCTAGGGAGAGTACCTTCTTCGTTAATGCGAGCTTTGCGATATATGGCTCGTTTCCGATCCTGATCAATTCCTACTCGAAACTCTTCGGGATTATCTCTTGCAGTGTCACTGCCCCATTTCCATGTTTTATCTACTCCTGAAGAGTCCACAGGATAGATAATTTGTTCATCGGTACGTGGTTCTTCATTTAAAATCCACTCATTATTATCCACATCCCATTCCATAGATGGTATGCGAAGGTTATCTTCAGATGCAAAAATTGGATAAAATAGTTTGGGGCGAGCATATCGGTTAGCATTTGCACCACCATGCTTGCGAAAATTGACCCATTCAAAACGTCCTTTCTCATCTTGCTCATTATATCTCGATATTTGTTCTTCTGAATGGCTGAGCCGACCTATTGCTGTAAATTCTGATTTAGTTGTAAATAACGCATATTCATGTGAAATTGAAAAACCCTTCGGCGTTGCTCTACCTGAGGGGTTATTTTTAATCGCAGCTACGCCTACAATTCCTTCCTCAGAATATAACTGTTCCAAGAGGTATCTAAGTCCAGCAAATTCAAAATCATCAATTGTTATGCACTGCATGCCATCTTTGCTGATTAAATCTTTGCCTGTAGATATACGATTTTCAATATAACTTAGCCATGAAGAACTCTTATATCCATTTTTATAAATTATCTCAGAAGCAGATGTGTTATATGGTGGATCAATATAAACACATTTAATCTGCTCCTTATATCGTTTCTGCAAAAGATTCAATGCTTGAAAGTTTTCCGAGTGAATCAGGAAGCCATTAAGCTGGGCATCAATGTCATCAATAGAGTCCAGCAGGCGGTATTTGAAATCCGCATCGAAAAAGCATGTATCCAGTACCAAAAACGGGTTGGCCTTGAGAAATTCCACGGTTAATGGATCTGAGTATGCCGGGCTGCCGGTTTGGAGCAAGTCGCCGGTTGCGGCCGTAATTTCATCAATGGCAAACAGCTTAATCCATTCTTGCCTTTGGGCGTCATTGGCAGCAATTTCGGAGTACATGGTTTCGGGTATTCGGTCCAGCGTGATACAGTAGTTGGTTTCATAGATGAATTTCTTTTTAAGCCACAGTTTCTTTTGAAAATCCTCAAACTGGGCCAAAAAAGCAATCAGGTCCTTGGCGATCAGGCGAATCGCTTTGATCTTGCGAATTTCCGCTTCCAGATAATTGGCGGGCCTGTCATCGATGTCGTCCAGGTACATCACTTCATTCTTGATATAGAAGTCCAGTTCATTGGTCAAAAAGGCCCCGAGGTCTTTATGGATGAAGTAATCGCTGGTGTTTTTCTTCGTATAGTTCTGCAGGTGTTTCTGCAGGACAGTCCGACCGTCTGTACCAGTGTAGGTTTCATCATTAGTACCCAGCCGCTGTTTCCATTCGGTAGGCACCTTGGCATTGATAACGGTTTCCAGTTCGGCCACGAGCTGGTTGTTATTCGGGGTTCGTCCCGTGAATTCTTTGAAGTGGAAGGGAATCACCAGGGCATTGTCCACTTCCTCAACATCGGCTTCATCGTCGATGACAAAAAGGCGTTTCGCTACATTATTATTCTGGACTGCGTCCATACGCGACAGTTTGAATTTGACACGATATGAATTGCCGCCTTGTTCGATGTTGAAGGTGTAATCCTTCATGTCCTCGGACGATTTGATATAGTACTGGTCTTTATTGGCCCAGTGCAGCAGGACTTCTTCGCCATTGTAGGGAATCGCATATTTACTCTTATTGCTGCTGCGGCGAAGCGAGATAAAATCGGCGTCATCGTAATACCGGCTGAAAAAGTCGTATAAATGTGAATAGACTTCCGTCTCGATGCGATCCAGATCGGCGGCATTGCCGGTGGTTTCCAAAAGGGACAGGTACTGCTGGCCTAACGAATCCTGCTGTGCTGCGGTATCGACCAATGTACCGTTATCGTCAAAGGCGCGTCTGCCGAATTCATCGATGATGCGGGTCTTCAGTTCTTCCAGACGCTCGGCGTTCTGTGCGACGGACAGTTCGGATAAAACGGCCTTGACCTTGCTCGGCAAAGTCGCGGTCAGGTACTGTGTAATCTGGGCGTGTTTTTGTTTGATAATGCGGTGGATGCCAAAATCCAGGTCGGCTTTGTCCAACTCGAACAATTCGGCCAGTTTGGCAACCAGTTCTTCAAATTTACTCATGTATGATTTCCCACTATCCGTAAAAGGTTAACTCATTTCCCATCGTATCATAAACAGAGGGCTTAGCTCTGTATTCTGTACCATCTTTTTGCGCAAAGCATCGATCAGCAGATCCCGCTTTTCCTCGGCCTGAGTTTCGACTTCGTCGATCTGCCGCCGAGCCGCGCGTTTTTTTCGTTCCAGAACTCGGATGTTTTCCTGTGCGGCGGTTTGCTCGTCAACCGTTCTGGCATAAGCGGCCTCTCTTCTGGCCGCACGAATCTCGGCTTTGGCCATGTCCAATTGCCGTTCGGCGGCGGCCACAACATCATCGACCCAGCGATTCAGCTGCAACTGACGCTCGACAAAGTGGTGGTTATTTTCTTCCAGCGACCGGGCAAGGGTCGATTGTGCGAACACCTGAGCATCCGCATTGAGCCGCTCGGCAATCCCTTCCGGCACGTCAACCGGTCCCTTGGCGGATGCATCCAGCTTGAACAACTGCTCTAAAACATCGTGACTGAGATTGCTGCCAGTATCGGTAAACCCGGAAAACAGGAGATATTCTTCCTCGTCCAGACTGTTGATCCGCAGCCGATTTAATATCAGCCAACCGCTGTCGGCTTTAAGCGACTCCAAAACGGATATTTTAGACGCATAGCCGGAAAGGTCAAATGTTACTTTGCCCGCCTCGGTCATCAGTTCTTTTGCCTGCTGGATACAGTATTCTCCCAGCGGATGGGACAGGCGATACAGGAAGATGTTTTCCGCATCCACCTGACCATCCAGCGATGAATCTTTGATGCGGACATCGCGTTTTCGGTTCAGGTGGTATCGACCAAGCGGCAGTTGGGGAACCGGCGTGGTGTCCAGATAGAAACTGAGATCGTCCTCATTGAACCGGGCATTGCCATCCAGCATGAACCGCGTCAGTCGCCAGAATTTACGGCCAACCGCATCCAGCATCTGCAATGCCTGATCGTAATCGACCTTCAGGCGAGAATGAACTTCTTCATCGAAGTACTCCAGCACTTTCTGACGGGTGTCCTGCAGGCGAAGCTGAATCTGCTCATCCAATTCCTGCTGCAAACGACGGAACCCCTCTTCGATTTGCTCAGGGGTGCGGCACTGCTGGTACAAGTCCAATATACGGGATTCAAACGCAGCAGAACTGTCCAGACGGCCCAGGACTTCATCGGATGCCCCAAAGACACCTTCAAACAGATTGAATTTATGCCTCAGCAGGTCATAGACCCGCTGGTCGGCGGCATTGCGTTCATTCAGGAAATTGACCACCACGACATCGTGCTTTTGACCATATCGATGCACGCGGCCAATTCGCTGTTCAACCCGCTGTGGATTCCACGGCAGGTCAAAGTTGATCAGCAATGAACAAAACTGGAGATTGATCCCTTCGGCAGCCGCCTCTGTAGCAATCATGACCTTCGCTTCCTTCTCAAAGCAGTCTATGATGGCATGACGCATGTCAATGGCCCTGGAACCGGAGATTTTTCCGGTGTCCTGATTCTTGTCGAGCCATTTCTGATATATCTGTGTCGATTGCGGGTCCGTATTCGAGCCGGAAAAAGTGACGACCTGTCCGGCATACCCATTGCTTTCCAGAAAGTTTTTCAGATATTGCTGGGTCCGGCGGGATTCTGTAAAGACCACTGCTTTTTGCAGTGCCCCCATCGCAGCCATTTTTTCATAGCCGATTTCAAGACCTTTGAGTAAATGGCGGGTTTTTGTGTCAATCCCGATGCTGCGAGCCCAGCGAATATATTGATCAATTTCCTGGATTTCCGCTTCCAGCTTGTCTTTGTCTATGACTTCATCTTCCTCGTCTGACTGAGATTCTTCGGTTTCTTCTTCCATTTCTTCGAGAAGTTCTTCGATCAGGTCTTCATCCAGATCGTCCTGGCCCAGCAGAATCGATGTCATATCCTGCGTGTCCACCGCCTGATCCCTTAGACCAATGAGCCGCTGGCGAATGACTTCCAGCGTTCCGGCAAGGGCAACCGGCGAGGAAGCGAGGACCTTGCGGACGACTACAACGGTCAAGTGTTTTTGCTGCTTAGGCAGCGCGTAGGTGCCTTCCCGCTGGAGGAAAGCGGAAACCGATTCATACAGCCGGTGTTCTTCATCGTTCGGGCGGAAACGAATGGTTGTCAGTTTTCGTTCGGTGTATTGAACAAACTCCAGCACTTCCCTTCGCAACGTTCGCTTACAAAAACCGTTCAGCCGTGCCCGGAGGTCTTCAAGGTCGCCGTCTGAATTGGCATACAGCGTTCGGAATGTCGGCAAGTCGCCAAATAACTGGTCGTCAATCAGTGTTGTAATCCCATACAATTCCGTGAGTGAATTTTGCAGCGGCGTCGCCGTCAGCAGGAGTTTGCGGCGGTCTTCCAAAGCCCAGCGTATATTTTGACCGATTTTATTGCTGGCACGGTAGGAATTACGGAGTTTATGAGCTTCATCGATCACCACCAAATCCCACTGGACCTGCCGGATGTCGGCCGCCATGCAACTGGCATAATGAAGCGATGTGATAACGATTTGTTTTGTGCTGAAGGGGTTTGGATTTCCATCTTTTTGGGCTTTACGATACAGTTTTGAGTCCACCACTGTGCAGGGCAGGTTAAATTTGTCCTCCAGTTCAATCTGCCATTGCTTGCGTAAGGATGCGGGGCAAACAACCAGCAAGTTACGCTTCCGTTCGGCCCAATACTGTGAAAGAACAAGCCCGGCTTCAATGGTTTTGCCCAGACCGACTTCATCCGCTAATAATGCCCCTTTGGAAAGCGGGGACCGGAGGGCAAATACGGCCGCCTCAACCTGGTGGGGATTTAAGTCGACACACGCATCGAAAAGAGACTGCGAGAGACGATCAATCCCCTTACCTCCTTGACGCGTTAAGTCATATGCAAAATATTTAGCGTGATAATCTGTACTCATACAGTCCTGTTTTACAGAAGACGGCCTTCTTGACACCGAATGATAACGCTGAAAAGCTCATTTTACAACCCAATTCCAGATAAAACTCGTTACTAATTACATTTACGTAATAAATGAATTCTCTGGACCGAAACACACAAGCGGCAACCCCTCGCAATCGGCCTGATCGAAGCAAAACAGACGTTTAAACCGGTTTTTCAGGCTATCAGGGCCGGGGAATAGGTGTTTTTCGACCTTCTTGAAGTCTTTCGGACTTAAACTGCCCAGATATCTGCAGAGTCTAGCCCAACGTTCTGGATCAATACCATCGGAAAGCTCGCGCCAGAGACCAGTTTCAGAAACAGTAGGTTCGGCAAACAATAAACCTTGTGAGGACATGGGAAATTCCTTTCAACCAATCGTTCTGGATTAGTTAAAAGGGCTTAGGAGGGAGGTGGGCAAGCCAGAGCTCGGTGCAACCCTTACTGTAAAGGGTTATTATATCGGCAAAAGGGTTTTATGCGAATAAATTTTTCTGTCCTCTTGCCTTGAAAGCCTGTTTTTAGTATAATTTCGGCGATTAAAACAGGAGATACTATGGCAACGAAACCGACAAAAATATACCAACTCGAAATATGGTTAAATGAGATTAAACCTCGTATCTGGCGGAAATTAGAGGTTTCCGCCAGTGTTAAACTGGATAAGCTGCACGAGATTATCCAAGAAGTCATGGGGTGGACAAATTCGCACTTGCATTCCTTTAATGTAGATGGATATGAGTACAGCATGCCGTATCCGGGCGACGAGGCTTACAATGAAGGGGTGCTGGATGAAAGAAAGGCCAAATTGACCGATTTGGTCGGCCACGTCAAGGACCGGTTCGTCTACGTCTATGATTACGGCGACAACTGGGAGCATACTGTCGAATTGGTGGAGATCAAGGAACCGCAAAAAGGCGTTAAATACCCGGTCTGCCTGGATGGCCAGCGAGCCTGCCCGCCGGAAGACTGCGGAGGGCCATGGAGCTATCCGGAACTTCTGGAAACCCTCAATGACCCCGATCACGAGGAATATGAGGAAGTGCTCGAATGGGTCGGCGATGAATTCGACCCGGAAGTATTCGATGTCAATGAGGTCAACGACCTGCTCCGGTAACTTGAAATCAGCCCTATATTTAAGCAACAAGCAAAGGCACCAATGGCTTCGCAATATCAACCAAAAGATCACATCCAGCGACTGGACATCGCTCCACGGCCTGAAGGTGTGTTTGATCAACGTGAGATTACGATCCAGTCCTACCAAACAACGGTTCCATTTGATTATGCTCAGTTTGATGCAGCTATTGAATCAGCATGGCTGAAGCCACAAATCCGATTCGGGGTATTCTCCCGCACCCCTGTAGTAGACAACAGCGAGCGATCCATAGATGTTGTCCTTGGTCTGCAGGACGAGTTGTCTGTGCGTGCCTATGATTATGACAATCGCCGACCAATCTACTATTCATGGCAGGATTTGGTTGTCGATACGGTAAGCATCCACTATTTCTGCGATGAAGACGGACTCCTTCGTTTCACCACAACAGGCGGCGGCCGGAAGATCACAGATGATCGACTGTACGATTTTAACGCATCTTTTCTGGAAATCCCTAAGGATGCGGTGAGCAAACGACACTTCGATTTGGATAAGCTGCGGGAACTCTGCTTTGGTCGTTTCTGTGACCGACTCCACATGATCAAAGTAACCGATCCATCTGATGAAGGATATCGAAGTATTGACCATGCTCAGTTCCAAAGCCGTGAGTACTTCGATCCCAAAGCTGACAGACTCAATGAACTTAAAAATGATCCAACGGTAAAGGTTGAATCGTTCGATTCTGATATTGAAGTCCATGCGGATATCCTGGCTCAGAGCATTAGGGTCCGCTTCTTTATTCGCGGTTCAAGTGGCTCACTTCGTCTTCGTTTGCCCAAAATCCACTATAAACACGAATACAAAAGCGTTGATGAGCAGACACACGCTTTCTATAAGCTGGTTGACACAGCTGTTAACTGCATTCTTGATGCAGACTACTACTCCCAACAAAAACGCTCGCTTGAGGATTTGAGCAGTGAATTGCAAGTCTTGTCTCCTGACCTGGTTGACCTGGCCCCATTTCGAGATGTTCTTGTTAGTGAGAATGAGCGGCAAAAGTTCTTCGACGGCCTTAAATTGGATCGATGGGAGCAATGGCAACCTCATATGCGCGTATTAAATGAATTGATCTCCTCTGAAGTTATCAAAAACCATATTGAGGGATTGCTGAACAGGCTCGTAACAACCGAACCATTGAAAGCGGCAAATCTCTTAGTGGAATGTTGCAATGGCGCTCTCTTGAATGACATCGGTACGATTCTCGCCCATTCATGTGCCGATAAACTCCAGGGAATCGATGAAAAACACCGCTCATATCTTGAAGAAGCAATTCTGGCATGGGCTGTCTCGCACGAACAAGACGCTTGGGATGTTGTACTGGATAGGAATGAAATCGAGGTATTCAGTATTCATTGGAAGACGGATGACCTGTCAACCGACGTACTTGCCAAAATCCTCTGGAAGCTCATCGGCGTATTTCATGATCGTCTACTCAACAGCCAAGGGAACACTCACGGACTGTTAAGCAAGCTCCATCAATGCGTCGGATGGGTGAAATCTCTCCCCAAAAACCTCAATGAACTTAATTCTGCTCTTAAATTGATTGTGGCTGAGAAAGTCCCAGCAAAACCATCAGCCGGTAAATATTTAACGGATATAGCCACAGCAAATATTGCCGAATTTGACAATGCTGTATTGAACACGCTTGGTCTTCCCTTATGGCCGATGATTGAAGCTTGTTCGACAGGTAAAAAGCTAATGTTAACAAACACAGGGCTTGGCGATGCTATTAATGTGTCAATTTCTGAAGAGGGGCTGTTGTTCAACGATAAAATGCTCCCACTCGATCTCGTGGCGGGCGAATCTATTGAGAACATAAAGGAGACAACAAATAAGCGAATTACACTTGTGTTTGAAAAATATGCCCAGAAATTCTGTGTCGATGTGCCAATCACTGAGTGTTCAGCGGAAGTGGATAGTGCAGATGTAGCACCAGATTATGATTGGGCAAAGCAGGCAGAAATAGTCAGGGCAACAATTCAGGTTCTTGGAGAAGAAGACGCTCCGGATAAGGCGACTGTTTCCAGATGGGGTCGTGACGGAAAGGTCAAAACCAACGGAGAGACAGGGCACGAATCTCGAATTGATGTAAACAGCTTTTTGACTTACATTGCTAAAGAGATGGAGCTTGAAAATTGCGAAAGAACGCAGATACGCAATGCGATTATTGGCGAAATCAATGCTCGCAAAAACTGATGCAACACCAATTTTGAAGTTGCAAATCAAAAAAAACTGATTTTTTTACCCTTATTATTGCGGGATGAAGCGGCGTAGACCTCTGGTTTACGCCGCTTTTTTGTTGCACATTCGTTGCACTGCAAAATCCTCTTATTTAATTCCCCGCGACAGGTTCGACCAGAAACAAACTTCTGGCTGTCGCAGGGAAATCAATCGTATCGAGCCTGCCTCCTTGCCAGCCAGTTTTATAAGGAGATTCGACATGAATCTATTAAAACAGGCAGGCCATTCGGATGGCCAAAACGAAGTCGTGGCGTATGCCGAAACCACCATCGAAATCTTAGCCAAAGAACTGATCGGTAAATGCGGGATTACTCCAGACGATCTGGAGGATATTGAGCAGGAAATGATGATCGATCTGCTACGGCGGCTTGGCAATTATGACCGATCCAAAGCCAAGCTAACCACCTTTATCAAGCGGGTGCTTGAACGTAAAATCGCCAATATCCTGCGCCAACGCTGTACGGAAAAAGAGTTCTTAAATCGCTCATGTCTGAGCCTGGAAAAGTCCATTCAGTCATACGACACGCCTGGCGAACACATAACGCTGGGCGACACCGTAACGACAGAATACTATGACAAAACCGTTCGCGGCAAAATGCGAAGCCGCGAAGACGAGCGTCAGCTTGTTTTCGATGTCCGTCAGATCGTAGCGGTTTTTCCGGATGAACTTCGTATCGCTTGCGAACATCTGCTCTCTGGCAAAAGCGTCAGCGAGACAGCCAATTTGGTCGGCATCAAACGCTCCACATTCTATGAAAAGGTTCTGGCACCCATCCGCGAGGCGTTCCAAGCGGCTGATCTAAAAAATTATCTGTAAATCTCCGACACCCGGCCTCTGCGCCGGGTAAGTAATGGGTACACCAATAAAACAATTTTATTAAACAGGAAAAACAATATGAACAACACAATTCAAAAATTCAAAGTTTGCGAAGCAAAGGAGGTGGCGTAATGGCTAAATCACGTCGAACCGATCCGGTCACCTCCCATCAGGCCGCTCACGAAGTGGAAAAATCAGGTCGTGCGGCATCACATCGGGCGATGTGTCTTGCTTCGGTAAATATGCGTCCGGGACAGACCGCCGCCGAAATCGCTGTCCATACTGGCCTTGAGCGTCACGCGCCAAGCCGCCGCCTGCCGGAATTGCGGGACCAGGGGCTAATCGCTAACGGACAGTCCAGGGTTTGCACTGCCACCGGCAGATTAAGCTTAGTCTGGCTGCCAGTGGCGGGAGGTATCAGATGAACCGTCCGAAATGGCTCATTGAAGAACCGGCGGATATATATCACGCCCAGCGAAATAAGTATCTGAGCAGTCACCAACTGATCGATTTCATGAAATGCCCATATCTGCATTACAAAAAGCGCCAAGGGCTGATTACAGAGAAAGAATCCACCTCTTATCTGATTGGGCGTGCTGCTCATACACGGATATTAGAAGGAAGCGCCGCTTTCGCACTGGATTTCGCGGTGGACGGTCCGACCAATCCTACAACCGGCAAACCCTATGGCAGCCTGACAAAGAAGTTCGCTGAATGGAAGGCGAAGCAGAATAAACCCGTGCTGACATTAGAGCAGGCGGACTTAATTGATCAGATGGCTTCCGGCGTTGCCCTCAATGACATTGCCGTCGAACTGCTCTCTTGGGGTCTGGCTGAAGGTGTTGTTCGGACCCAGTATTGCGAGGTCCTCTCGCAGATTCGTATCGATTGGCTTCATCCTGAAAAGGGAATTGTGGACCTGAAAACCTGCGACGACCTGACCTGGTTTGAGGCGGACGCCCGCCGCTATCGCTATCACAACCAGATGGCATTTTATCAAGCGGTATTGAACAAGGAAGTCGGTGAACTTGTGCCGGTCCACATCATCGCTGTTGAAAAGAAAGAACCCTTCCGCTGTGGTGTCTGGCGCGTGTCCAACGATTGCCTGACTACAGCTCGGCAGGAAAATGAGGCGGCCATCGGCCGCCTCATATCCTGTCTCCATCACAACCAATGGCCAACGGGTTATGAGCAGATTCGGCTGTTGGATTCATTTTTTTAGCATTTTTTACGCTTCAGGCCGGTCTGCGGTCGGAGTGGGTTCCCCTATAACGAATGCGACCCTGACTCCCTCCCGCCGCCTGAAGCATTTCGGCGAGGAAAACGGTTTTGCACGGGTCTCATAAGCCCGTGGTTGTCGGTTCGACTCCGGCACTCGCCTTGGACCCGGCCGGTCAAATCAGAAATATCACTTTAATCACAGGATCAAAAAACATGACAATTTTTGAATCAACACTTAACCAAACCCATATGCGAGCCCCGAAGGGCATCGTGTACGGTCCGCCGGGGATCGGCAAGACCACATTCGGTGCGAGCACACACAAACCGATTATTGTGGATTGTGAAAACGGCGCTGCTCATGTGCAGTGTGACCGGACGCCGTATCTGTCTGACTGGAATGTGATCATGCCTTGGCTTCAGGCCCTGGCCTATGATGATCATACCTATGGAACAGTCGTCATCGACTCGATTGACTGGCTCCTGCGGCGGTTGGAAGAGCGTGTTGCTGGTGTCAACGGCCAAGTCGAAAACATGGACAAGACCATGAATCGCTCCCATGGTGGCTACGGAAACGGAAAACAGGTGCTTCGCAACTATGTCTATCAGTATCTGCTGCCGACATTGGATGCGATTGTCAACCGGGGCATTTCGGTCGTGTTACTGGCGCATGTCTCACGCAGAACCTTCACAACCATCGACGGCATCACCATGGAAAAATCCGCTCCGGAAATCCATCCGGACCTGATGAACACGATCATCGAATGGTCGGATTTTGTCGGTGCGGCTCGAGCGGATGGTGACTGTCGCGAGCTGGTCTTAAATGAAACGGGTCAGCTGATGGCCAAGAACCGCTATGGAATCACAGATGTATTGCCGCTGGACTGGAACTACCTGATGGGGGCAATGAACACACAGCAAACTCAAATCACAGGAGAAACAAGTAATGGCTAATCTGAACAATTTCAACGCAAACGAAGTCGAACCGAATGTGGGCTTTGAACCGGTGCCGGCGAATAAGTACATCGCCATGATCACCGCCTCGGAAATGAAACCGACCAAAAACAGCGATGGCAGTTATCTCGAACTGGAACTGACCATTCTGGATGGTCCGTTCAAGGACCGCAAGGTCTGGGATCGGCTGTGTCTGAATCATCCGAATCCCCAAACGGTCAAGATCGCACGCGGGTATTTGTCATCCGTTTGTCGCGCGGTCGGCGTCATGCAGCCCAAGGACAGTTGTGATTTGCACAATATCCCAATGTGTATCACGGTCAAATGCAAAAAGCGTGATGACAACGGCGAAATCACCAACGAGGTCCGGGGGTATGCCAAAAAGGAAAGTGCTGCGGGCAAACCTCAACAGGCGGCGTCCACGGATAACACACCTCCCTGGAAGCGATAACCGTGAACGCCAAGGCTAAGGGTACGCGCCTGGAACGCAAGACGATCAAGATGCTGCAGTCGGCCGGATACATCTGTATCCGGTCGGCGGCATCGCTCGGGCCATTCGACATCATCGCAATCAATCATTTGGGACTGCGATGTATCCAGGTCAAGGCCAATGACTGGCCGCGACCGGTCGAACGAGAAGACCTGCAGGCAGCGGCGAAGAGTCTGCCGCCCAATGCTCTGATCGAATGCTGGCGCTGGAACGATAACGCCAGAGAACCTGTCATCAAACTATTGGAAGAATTCAACTGAAACGAAAGGATCAAACATGGAATTTGTATTTGCTCTTATTTTGGGTGCTTGTATCGGACTGATCATCGGTATTTTGACGGGCCTGGAGCTGGCTGCAAAGCCGGATGTCAACAGCCAGGTTGACGATCTGAACACGCAGGCTCAGAAGAATCTGGATGAGTTTCAAGAAACGCAATATCAAATCACACAGGTCAGCCAGAAAGCGGACATGATTCAGCGAGGCCTTAAATCCAAAATCACCGAACTGGTTAATCAGGAATAAGATTGCGATGTCCTAATATCAGCTGTTACTCGAACTCGAATGACCACTTTAAAACAGGAAATAGAAATTATGCAGACCTTAAAAAATATCCCCATCGCCGAATTGACGGCCATTCGCACAGATGAAAATAAACTCAAAACGGTTTCAAGATTAGAAGGCTTTGGACATCAAGTTCCGAACAGCCGGTATTTCAGGACATTTTGCATTGACTGTCACACTCCAATGCGGGTCAGCCACAATCGCCTCGATATACCGATTCGCTGCGAAGAGTGTGATCCCAAGCATGTCGGGTGCACAAGCCCCCAAACAGGACTTGACGGTCTTGACAAAGATGTTGATGCCTTCAGTCCATCATGGAAGTGCGCATGAGATATGAAAAACTGTTCCCAACCCTATTAATCATTTTGGACCTCTGCGCAGCAATGGCCTATATGCCTTCCGGTAACTGGCGACAAGTAATTTACTGGCTCGCCGCTGCGGTCTTAACAACCTGTGTGACGTATTAAATATGCAATTACGCGATTACCAACAAGAATCTGTCGATGCGGTGTATGAGTATCTTCGAAATCGGGATGGCAATCCTTGTATTGTCATCCCGACCGCTGGGGGAAAAACGCCGGTGATGTCAACCATCTGTACCGACGCGGTTAATCTGTGGGATGGTCGTGTGCTGGTATTGGCGCATGTCAAAGAACTGCTCGAGCAGACGGCCGGGACATTGAGCAAGGTGGCTCCGGATCTGGACATTGGGATTTATTCGGCAGGACTGAATCGGCGCGATACCGAGCACAGCATTGTCGTTGCCGGGATTCAGTCGGTGTATCGTCGGGCTTCTGACCTGGGGGCGTTTGATTTAATTCTGATTGATGAGGCTCATATGCTTCCGCCCGATGGCGAGGGCATGTATCGTACCTTTCTGCAGGATGCACAGGTTGTCAATCCGAATATTCGGCTGATTGGTTTGACGGCAACACCGTTTCGGATGAGTTCGGGTATGATCTGTGGGCCGGACAATCTGCTCACGGACGTCTGTTATGAAGTCGGCGTCAAAGAACTGATCATAAAGGGATATTTGTGCCCTCTAAAAAGTAAGGCGGGTCGACAAAAGGCTGATACCTCCGGGCTGCACCTTCGCGGTGGCGAATTTATTGCCACCGAAGTCGAGGATTTGATGGACCAGGACGCCTTAGTTTCCTCTGCCTGCAGCGAGATCATTGAGCAGACGGCAGATCGTAACAATGTCCTTGTGTTTGCATCGGGTGTCGGACATGCGCGGCACATTCAAAAACTCCTGCAGGAACGCAGCAAACAGGAAGTTGGATTGGTCACCGGTGATACACCGGCCCCGGAGCGTGCCGAACTGTTGGCTCGTTTCAAGGGAGAAGTCGTCAAAGCCGATTTATTCGGCAATAATAAGCCGCCATTGAAGTTTCTGGTCAATGTCAATGTGCTGACCACCGGATTTGACGCTCCAAATATCGATTGTGTAGTTCTGCTTCGGCCGACGAATTCGCCGGGGCTTTACTATCAAATGGTCGGCCGTGGATTCCGGCTGCATCCATCGAAAGAGAACTGTTTGGTGCTGGATTTTGGCGGCAACATCCTGCGGCATGGACCGGTGGATAGTTTAGAGATCAAAGATCGTTCGACCGGTACGGGTGATGCACCCGCCAAGGAGTGTCCTGAGTGTCATTCAGTTATTCATGCGGCCTATGCAACGTGTCCTGACTGCGGATATGAATTTCCACCACCGGACCGGCAAAAACATGATAGTTCTGCCACTAGCGCCGGCATCTTATCCGGTCAGACGGAGGATACCGAATACCCCGTTTATGATACGCTGTATCATTTCCACATTAAGCGTAATGCGGGGGCAGATGATCGGCCGACGCTGCGGGTTCAGTACAACATTGGTTTTAATCAATGGATCTCCGAATGGGTCTGTTTAGAGCACACGGGCTATGCCCGAAGCAAAGCCGAGGGTTGGTGGAGAGCACGAAGCAATGAATTGATTCCTGATACGATTGAGCAAGCGATTGATCTTGCTGAGTCTGGCGCATTAGCAGAAACCGAGCAGATTACTGTTCGCAGTGTTGCCGGCCAAAAGTATGACCGCATCATCAATTATCAACTGGGTTCCAAGCCGCCATTGTTGGATGGCAGTGAGGAACGAGATGATGGTACTCTGCCAGAATACGGCTATCAATACGACGATGAAATCCCATTTTAAGAGGGTTTAGGTGATAGATAACGCAAAACATTACTTGGACGCCGAACTTTCTGTTCTGCCCGCTAAACGCCAGGACAAACGCCCTTGTGTTGGCTCCTGGAAACAGTATCAAAATCGTTTGCCAACTCAAGCCGAAATCGATGCTTGGTTCAGCAATCCGCAAGATGGCGTCTGTATTATTACCGGTGCGGTTTCGGGAAACCTTGAGATCATCGACTTTGATAATGGCGGAGAGTTGTTTGACGCATGGTATGGCCAGATCTCCGCTGGCCTGCGGGACCGATTAGTTGTTGAACAGACTCCTTCTGGTGGGTGGCATGTGATTTATCGCTGCGAAACCGACATCTGCGGGAATATGAAGCTGGCACAGCGGAAAAACGGTAGTAAAATCCATACCTTGATTGAAACCCGTGGTGAAGGCGGGCTATTTTTATGTGCTCCAACGGCTGGGTACGAGCTGATGCAGGGTGAATTGACGAATGTGCCTGTTCTGAGCAGTGATGAGCGTCAGCAACTTCTGGAGTCGGCATGGATGCTAAATGAACACTGCCCGGCGGTCGCTCATGAGCCCCAAACCCAAACCGCACGAACCGACGAAACATTACGCCCCGGCGATGATTACAACGCTCGCGGTGATATCGAAACGCTGCTTCGAAATCATGGCTGGCAACAGATTGAGGTTAATGACAAGAATCAGCTGTGGCGCAGGCCCGGGAAAAGTGGCGGCAGTCATTCGGCGACGTTGTGGAACGAGTCAAAGGTCTTCTATGTGTTCAGCACCAATGCAGCGCCGTTTGAAGCCAATACGCCATATTCACCATTTATGACTTTTACGCTGCTGGAACATGGGGGGGATTTCAGCAAAGCGGCGTCAGCGCTATCCAAACAGGGGTACGGAGAAAGGCCTCAGCAAATTCCTGAACAAAACGATGATGTTGATTTGTCGGGGATGCTATCAAATGAGGATGACGAAGATGAATGGGATGATGGAGCCATTTCACTAACTGAACTGATCGCCAATTTTCAGGGGCTCAATAAGCCGCTGATTCATGGCCTGCTTCGTGAAGGTGAGACGATGAACATTATCGCCTCGCCGAAGATCGGTAAGTCCTGGCTGGTCAACTCGCTGACAATCTCCATTGCATCAGGAATGGACTGGCTGGGATTTAAGATCAATCCGGGACGCGTGCTCCTAATCGATAATGAGCTTCATCTCAATACGACCACCTATCGCTACATGGAAGTGACCAAGGCGCTGGGATTGCCGAGCCATCTGTTCAGTGATAATTTAAAAGTCAAATCTCTGCGGGGCCAACTGAAGGACATGAACCAATTGTCTGACATGTTCAAAAAGATTAAACCGGGCAAATACGATGTCATCGTAATCGATGCGTTCTATCGTACGCTGCCGGTCGGAACCGATGAAAATGACAACGGTGCGATTGCTGGGCTGTATAACCAGCTGGATGTCCATGCCAATCGGCTCAAATGCGCATTTATTCTGATCCACCACACAAGCAAAGGCAATCAGTCCAATAAATCCATCACCGATGTGGGGGCAGGGGCAGGAGCACAATCACGCGCTGCGGATACACATGTGATTCTGCGGGGTCATGAAGAGGATGATAAAGTTGTCATGGATGCAGCCACACGCAGCTGGCCGCCATTGAAAACGCTGGTGCTGGCCAAGCAGCACCCGTTGTTTGTGATTGATGATGATGCGGACCCGACAGCTCTGGCCGGCTCCCTCAAAACCAGCCCATCAAAGAAACAGCTAACCCTGGAAGAGTTCGTGGACAGCTGTGTGGCATCCCAGGACCCCTGCTCACAACGGGCGGTGGTTTATGAATCTGGCCAGCAGTACAGCCTCTCTGAACGCCGGGCTAAAGAGATGCTCCTTCTGGCTGAGGACCGAGGGCTGGTAACAACAATTACCACCGGTTCAACCGAGCAATTTGTTGCCATCCGGCCTGGGATCAGTGGTGAAAAAGGATACTGGGCCGCAGCACTTTTGACCCATGAACTGGAGCCGAACACCGCAGAAATCGCTCGAAAAACCGGCGCATCTGAGCGTCATGTCCGACGAATTAAGGCTCTTCTGGAAGCGGACATGAACCCGGACATGGGCCGGACATCGGACATGGCCATGTCCGCTCCATGTCCGCCTTAAGTCTATTAAATGAAATGACTTAAGTCCAAAGCGGACACCGGACATGAGACATGTCTCAAAACGTGTCTCATGTCCGCAAGATCGAAAATGATAAACCTTTAAAAGAAAAGAAGTTATGAATTTTTCTCGCGGACATATGACCGGACATGAGCACACCACTCCCCTACGGGGAGTAGTGCGGGCGTCTGAAACGCCCCGCACAACACCCCAAATCGTAGGGCTTTTCCGGGAAAATCAACGGGTCCTCCCTAAAAAATAAAAGACATGAGGCCACGGGAACGAGTCGCATTACATAGGACACTTTTTTTTAATCGCGTTTTTTTCATTAACCCTTAAATCGGAGATTTTTATGAGCAGCAATTTCACAGTACAGATCAAAGACATCACCACCATCAAACCCTACGATAACAACCCTCGCATCAATGACGATGCGGTGGATGCGGTAGCGGCCAGCCTGAAAGAGTTTGGATTCCGACAGCCGATTGTGGTCGATGGCGACGGGATCATTGTCTGCGGCCACACCCGCTACAAGGCGGCACTGCAGTTGGGACTGACCAAAGTCCCGGTCCATGTGGCGACCGATTTGACTCCCGAACAGATCCGGGCGTATCGCATCGCGGATAATAAAACCGCCGACCTGGCCGAGTGGGATTATGACATCCTGCCGATTGAGTTATCAGAACTGGCCGATGCCGGATTCGATATGGACCTGCTGGCCTTCGATGAAAAAGAACTGAACAAGCTGCTGGACACCGAGATCCAGCAGGGACTGACCGACCCGGATGATATCCCCGACGTTCCGGACGAACCGATATCACAATCAGGAGATCTGTGGCTCCTGGGCAGTCACCGTCTGCTGTGCGGGGATTCAACGAACGCGGATGATTTCAAGCGGCTTATGGATGGGCACAAGGCGGAGATGGTGTTTTGCGATCCCCCGTACAATGTCAATTATGGAGCAACCATGAAGGACACCCTCCGCGGTAAGGATGGGCACAAGAACCGGGCCGGCAGCAAACCGGGGCGTAAAATCCTCAACGATAATCTCGGCGACAACTTCGGGGCTTTTCTGAAAGCTGCCTGCCAGCAGATTGTTGACCATTGTTCCGGTGCGATCTACATCTGCATGTCCTCCTCGGAACTGGATACTCTGCAGGAGGCGTTCCGTTCGGTCGGTGGCCACTGGTCGACGTTTATCATCTGGGCCAAAAACACCTTCACCATGGGCCGGGCGGATTACCAGCGGCAGTATGAACCGATTCTGTACGGCTGGCCCGAAGGTGCCAAACGCTATTGGTGCGGGGACCGCAACCAGGCGGATGTCTGGGAGGTCAATAAACCCCGCAAGAACGATCTGCATCCGACCATGAAACCGGTCGAGCTGATCCTGCGGGCGGTGACCAACAGCTCCAAGCAGGGAGCGATTGTCCTGGACCCATTCATGGGCTCCGGTTCCACCCTGATCGCCTGCGAGCAATCCAACCGCACCTGCTATGGCATGGAACTGGACCCGGGCTATTGCGATGTGGTGGTCCAGCGTTGGGAAGAGTTTACCGGAAACAAAGCGGAGCGGATCGAAGCGACGAAGAAAACCCCGGCAGAGGATACCGAGGTTCAAGAAGAGGTGAAGGTCTAATGGTTCAGTTAGCCGTTGGCCAGTGCAAACTGCCCGCGTCCGACTTTTTCAAATCGAGAGTCGGTCCCTTTGACCTTGATCTCCTTGCAAATGGCAGCATGCAATGTGTTCTGCGGCGTCTTGCCGGCCTTCTTCGGTTGCCAGTAATTCTTCTCCGTCATGGTATCGATCAGCTGCCGGCAGTTCATGGGTTCGCTGGCTTCGGCCAGCACCCGTGCCGCAGCGTCCAGGGCCGAGACCTGTTTGACTCGCAGGGTGTTGGCCACAGGTGGCGGTGTGTCAGGGATCTTCGGTTTGTCGGGCGATTGGATCGGGGCTGGATCTTCGGTCGCCACAGGCCGCGACGTGACGGCTTGTTTGGCAAACCCGCGCAAGCCTTGGGCTGATTTAATCCGCACCGTTTTGCCGGTGGCCAGGTTCTTCGCATCCCAGCCGCCGTGAGGGTTTTCGGCAATGATCTCGACGACAACCAGCTTGTTGGTCACTTTGGCGGTGTACTGTTTTGAGATGTGTACATCTGATGTTTTCATGGGTCTGTCCTTTCAAAAATATGTTAATCAATAAAATTTTCCAAAATCCGGTAATAGTCATGCACCATAGAGTTGGTGCCTTTGCATCCGTCCAGATGGTACTGCAGGCACTCGGCCATGGAGAAGATGTCTTCGGGGCTGTCGGCCTCGACGATGTGCTCCCGCTCGCTGTCGGGACCGATAATGGTGACCGTGATATATTCGTTACCAGGAGTGCGATGGAGGGTCGCGAAGTATTCGGGCAGGTTATTTTTGTTCAGTCGTCCCGCGAGTTTCATTTCGGTGATATGCATGGTTTGATCTCCCTGTTAGCAGGCTCCGTTTTCTTTAGCGATAAAGTTGTACAGTCTGACCGGGATCTCTTCGCGTACAGCCGTATCAACCCAGTAAATCGTCGACCAGGCCGATTCATAATCGCCGTCGTTAATAAAGTTCAGGATGTCTGTCAGGTCCTTGACGTCTTTTTCGTACATGCGGGCCATCTCAATATCCTGTTTTTTCATTTCCGCTTCACACCAGCGTTGCCGGGTGGCGATTCGGCCTTGCAGCTTTTTAAGGTCTGTGTTCATGGCTTTGTAAGTGCTCATGGTCGTTCCTTTCTATGCTTGGGTTTCTTTTTTGATTTCCGCGTCGGCCCAGGCTTCGGCCAGGCCGTCTTTGATCATGTCCTGTTCGATGCCGCTCATAAAGCTCAGGGTCTCAACCAGGTCTGTTCTGATTTTGCTGAGGCTTCCGACGTGAGCCCAGTTCAGATTCGCGGGCTGTTTATCCAGTTCGCATTCAAACCAGCCCAGCAGGTTGGCGATGTCGGTTTTGACGCTGTCGTAGGCTTTTGTGAGGTCTGCGTTTGCCATGGTTTTTCCTTTCGTAAGTCGTTGTTAATGTTTGGTTTACATACGCCATATATGCTTGTTTTTGAAATCTTATCAAGTCATATAAGTCATTATTATTAAAGAATTTGCATTAATTTTATTAGTTCCGGACAAGGATTCGATACAATGGGTAAATCCCTCAAAATAACCGCTTTAAGCCCCGAAGAACTGGCCAATGTGCTCTCACAGGCCGGCCGTAAAGCCATCTCGGCCGCTGATGTGCGGATAATTGCCGAAACAGCGGGGATACTTGCCCCGGACGAGACCATTAATTTGATTGATTACACCGCATTTTTAGCTCAGGAGGTCGCCGGTGGCGCAGATTAATCCGACCAAACTCAAACCCACTGACCTGACACGCCTACTCAATTCGGCTGGATTCGGCGAAGTGATCAGCGAGCATATCCTGCGCCGTCACCGCAATCGTGCCGGTTACACCATCGGTGATGCGAAAACAGTGGATTTATTTCGGTATGCGGCATGGTTGACACACCAGTATCTGTCGCCACCGAAAGAGGCTCGCGACTATGACCAGATGAAAGAAGCGTCGCGAAAACGAATCGCCGACATGGTTCGTGCCGGTCAGGACATTGGTCAGCTCCCAGCTGTTGTAAATCCTGATCGCAAAGCCAAGGCGATGGCCAGCTTTAAGTATTTCTGCGAGGTATATTTTCCCGATGTGTTTTACCTGCCGTGGTCAGAGGACCATCACAAAGTGATCGCCAAGATCGAGCAGGCGGTTCTTAAAGGCGGGTTGTTTGCATTGGCCATGCCTCGAGGCAGCGGTAAAACGGTTTTAATGCAGATGGCCTGCCTGTGGTCGGCGCTGATTGGCGCGACGGAGTTTGTGTGTCTGATTGCTGCCTCCGCTGACCGTGCAAAAAACCTCCTGGAAAATATCAAGGTCTGGCTGGAGACCAATGAGCTGCTGGCAGAGGATTTTCCGGAGGTGACATTCCCGATCCGGGCGTTAGAGCGGATCACCAATCGACAGAAAGGTCAGCGATACAACGGCATCTCGACCCGCATTGACTGGTCGGCCGATAAGGTTGTGCTGCCGACCATCGAGGGTAGCACGGCATCCGGCGTGGTGATCTCCTGTTCGGGCATGCGAGGCTCTGATATCCGCGGCCAAAACCATGCCCGTGCCGATGGCAAGGTGGTCCGTCCACAACTGGTGATGGTCGATGACCCGCAGACGACCGAATCGGCATGGAGTCCGTCGCAATCCCAGCGTCGCGAGGCGATCTTGGCCGGGGATGTCCTGGGTATGGCTGGTCCGGGCAAGAAGATCTCCGGCCTGATGGCCTGTACTGTCATCCGACCCCAAGATATGGCCGACAACATCCTGGACCGGGAAAAGCACCCCGAATGGCAAGGCGAACGGACCAAAATGGTCTATGTGTTCCCGACCAACGAGAAACTCTGGGCACAGTACGCTGAAATCCGTGCCGATTCCTTGCGAAACGACGGGGATGGATCTGAGGCAACCGATTTTTACCGTGATAACCGCGAGGCAATGGATGCCGGTTCGGTGATTGCCTGGCCCGAGCGACACAATACTGATGAATTATCCGCGATTCAACACGCCATGAATCTCAGGCTTCGGGATGAGGCGGCATTCTTTGCCGAGTACCAGAACGAACCCATCGTCGAGACCGAGGGCGAGGAAATGCTCGGAGTCGATGAAATCGCTGCCAAACTGAACGGCTACAATCGCAGTATCGTTCCGATTTCCTGTAATCATCTGACGATGTTCATCGATGTGCAGCAAAAGGCGCTGTTTTGGATGACATGCGCGTGGGAGACAGATTTTACCGGCTATATTCTCGACTACGGCACCTGGCCGGACCAGAAAAGAACCTACTTTACCCTGCGGGATGTCCGGCGCACCATTGCCCAGCAAAAACCGGGGGCAGGACTGGAAGGTGCCATTTATCATGCCCTCCAGGAATTAACCGAAGAGAAGCTATCTCGCTTTTACCACCGGGAGGATGGGCTGGAGGTCAAGATCGACCGCTGTCTGATTGATGCCAATTGGGGCCAGAGCACGGATGTGGTCTATCAATTCTGCCGGCAGTCACGATACTCCGGTATTGTCGTACCCAGTCATGGTAAATATGTGGGAGCCTCCTCGATTCCGTTTTCCGAATACAAACGCAAACGCGGGGACCGGGTGGGACTGCACTGGCGGATTCCCAATACGACTGGCAAGCGGGCGGTGCGGCATGTCCTGATTGACACGAACTACTGGAAAACCTTTGTTCATGCACGTCTGGCGGTGGCGATGGGGGACCCGGGCGCACTATCGCTGTATGGTCGTGATGAAAAGCTGCACCGATTACTGGCAGAGCACCTGACGGCCGAATACCGCATCAAGACGATGGCACGGGACCGTACCGTGGATGAATGGAAACTTAAGGCCATCCGGCCGGATAACCATTGGTTTGACTGTTTGGTCGGATGCGGGGTTGCCGCTTCAATGGAGGGAGCCAAGCTATTTGGAACCGAGTTTAATCCACAGCCTCGGGCCACTCGAATCAAGCTCTCAGAGCTTCAAAAGAAGCATCGATAAAAAAATATTTACAAAATTAGAAAAAAGTTTGTTACGGAGGCCTGTTTTTCCATGAGTATATATAATAGAGGGCAACACTTTTTTGAATCAATCAACCAAACTATCACTGAAAACCAGAACCTAATTCACGAAGTCATCAAGAAACACTACTCGCATCTGAAGCCCTGGCAAACAGATGAATTGTTTGCCGATGGCATTTTGGGATTATGGGCAGCCGTCAAACAATATAAACCTGGCAAGCAAAGTTTTAAATCCTACGCGAAGATTCAGATTCGATTGCATATTCGACGCGGGCTTGTTGATCGCCAGGATCCACTGGTTCGTCATCTTGAAGGTGAGAAATACACCATACAGCAATTTGTCGAACTGGGTTTTGATCAGGGTCAGCCACATGAAGGCTTTAATCATACGGAAACAAATGATCTCGTTTACCTCTTGATCAACGAATTAACAGATCACGAAAAACGAATCATCCATGAGCATTTCTGGGAAGATTTAAGTTTTAGTAAAGTTGCGAAGCATTACGGAACCACCAAACGACATATTCAGCTATTAATTGAATCCGTCATTAAAAAAATGAGACAGCATGCAGAAAGAATTGATGCATTATGAGTGACAACACACTGGAAACAGCAATTAAAGACAACGCCGCTGGCCCAAAAAGCGCCAGCGGTGACGCAGGAAGCGTCCAGCAGCATTCACTGACTGATCAGATCGCTGCTGATAAACATATTCAGTCCAAAGAGGCAATGAAGACCAAGGGATTGGGAGTCAAGCTCGTCAAACTCTCTCCCGGAGGCACTGTCTAATGTGGCCATTTCGGTCTAAAGCTAAAACAATTCGCAGAACCATGCCGGTGACGCTGCATGCAAAGTACGATGCAGCGCAAACCACCCGCGAGAACATCCGACATTGGATTATGGCGGACGGTCTTTCAGCGGATGCGGCGGTCAGCAGTGATGTCCGGAAAAAACTCCGCGAGCGGGCACGATATGAGGTAGCCAATAATTCTTATGCCAAGGGCATTGTCCTGACTCTGGCCAATGATTGTGTGGGCACGGGACCGCGATTGCAGGTGCTGACTGCAGATACTGAATTTAATCGCCAAGTTGAGACAGCGTTTAGTCAGTGGGCACAGGCGGTTGGACTGGCGGCGAAACTTCGAACGATGCGGATGGCAAAATCAACCGATGGCGAGACATTTGCTGTTTTAGCAGGCAATCATAATGTTTCTGGTCCCGTGAAACTGGACCTTCACTTGGTCGAGGCCGACCGGGTGACAACGCCGTATGTCAAACTCTTGGACGACACAGGCATTGATGGGATTGAGTTTGATTCCAACGGCAATCCTGTCCGCTACACCATTCTGCGGTATCATCCCGGCGACCTGCGGGCAACGATTAATGATTTTGATGTGATTGATGCCGATGCAGTCATCCACTGGTTCCGTCCGGACCGTCCCGGTCAGCACCGCGGCGTACCGGAGATTACGCCGGCATTACCATTGTTTGCTCAATTGCGGCGATACACATTGGCGGTGCTGGGTGCTGCTGAAACCGCCGCGGATTTTGCAGCGGTTTTATTTACCGATGCACCGGCGAATGGAGAAGCGGCCTCGGTGGAGCCGATGGACGTGGTCGATCTCGAAAAACGCATGGCAACGGTGCTGCCGGACGGCTGGAAACTGGGGCAGATCAAGGCAGAACAACCAGCGACCAGTTATGCGGAATTCAAAAAAGAAATCCTGAACGAAATCGCCCGCTGTCTGAATCTGCCGTACAACATCGCGGCGTGTAATTCGTCGGGATACAATTATGCCAGTGGGAGGCTCGATTGGCAGACCTTCGCCAGGGCCATTCGCGTTGAACAGGCGGACATGGCATCGGTGGTGCTGGATAAGATTCTCGCGGCATGGATGTATGAGGCGATGCTGTCCAGTGAGTTCTCGGTTTTACGAACGCTGGGATACCTGCCGCATCAGTGGTTCTTTGACGGCACCGAGCATGTCGACCCGGCTAAAGAAGCCAATGCCCAAAAGACCCGCTTAGATTCCAATACCACGACTTTAGCCGCTGAATTTGCTCGCCAGGGTAAAGACTGGGAGACCGAACTGACGCAGCGTGCAAAAGAAAAACAACTCATGGCCGAACTGGGCCTGACTGAAACAGCAACCGAAACCGCCACTTTAGTAGAGGACGACGATGACGAAGAATAATATCCCCGACAACATTCAGTTTCAATGTGCACTGACAATCGATGCCGCTGCCGATGATAAGGCGGTTCCGAAGTTTTCGATGGTCGCCTATACGGGCGGACCCATGAAGATCGCCGGGTTTACCCATCCGGTCGTGGTTGATCTGGAGGGTCTGTCCATTGACCGACAGAATATCCCCATTCGCTTGGACCACAATCCCAAACAAGGCGTCGGTCATACCGACCGCGTCGTCATCGAGAACGGACAAGTCATGGCGGAGGGACTGATTTCTCGCGACACCAGTTGGGCACGGGATGTGACTAAAAGCGGCAAAAACGGTTTTCCCTGGCAGGCCAGCATCGGTGCCGAGATCATCCAGGCCGAATTTGTCCCCAACGGCAATCAGATTCAAGTTAACGGTAGGACTTTTGACGGTCCTTTATATGTCATTCGAAAATCCATTCTTAAGGAGATTAGCTTCGTGGATCAAGGCGCAGATAACAAAACAACGGCCCAGGTAGCGGCCCAATCAGGAGAACAAAAACAGATGAACGATGAAACAAAAACAACCGACGTTAAAGTTCAAGCAGTCGCGACTGAAGCGGTCAAAGAAGATGTCCAGGCATCCGAAGCGCACACCTGCCAGTGCAAAACCAAACAGGCAGAAAAGATTGAAGCCGCGGCTGCGCCCGATCTGGTGGCGGACATGCGTCAAAAAGTGGCTGCCGAAACGCAGCGTATCCAGGCCGTCCGCGATGTGTGCGACGGAAAACACGCCGATATCGAGGCCAAGGCCATCGAAGAAGGCTGGGATGTAACCAAATGTGAGCTGGAAGTCTTACGGGCTTCTCGTCCGAAGGCCCCAGTGGTCCACACCCAAAAGTCGGTTGCAACGCCTCAGGTGTTTGAAGCGGTGGCGCTGATGAGTTCGGGACTCGGCAATGCTCGCTTGGAGGCGATGTATGATGCTCCCATTCTGGAGGCGGCCGACAAACTTCGCGGCATCGGTATCCAGGAGTTCTGTGAAAAGATCGTCGGCAACCAACTTCCGCGGTTCCGCCGGGATGCCTCTGGATGGTTGCAGGCAGCGTTTAGCACAACCTCACTGCCGGGAATCCTTAGTAACATCGCCAATAAGATGCTGCTGGAAGGGTATAATTATATCGAGGATGCCTGGCGTCAGATCTGCAAGATCGCATCGGTTAACGATTTCAAGGAGCACACCCGGTATCGTATGACCGGCGCGTTTAAGTTCGAGCCGGTCGGCGCTGACGGTGAGCTCAAACACGGCAAGCTCGACGAGATGAAGTTTGGTCAGAAGGCAGACACCCACGGGATCATGTTTGCCCTGACCCGCCAGATGATCATCAACGATGACATGGGTGCGTTCACCGATATCCCGCGTCAGATCGGTATGGGAGCAGCGGAAGCCATCGCCGATGCGGTATGGGGGCTGTTGCTTTCCAATCCCAACAACTTCTTTTCGGCCGGGAATAAGAACTACGCCGAAGGCGTCGACACCGCACTGAGCATCGATGCCCTGACGGCGGCCGAAATCCTGTTCGGCGAGCAGACCAAACCCAATGGTCGTCCGCTGGGGATCAGCCCGCGCATCCTGCTGGTTCCGATTGCCCTGAAGGTAATTGCTACCAGCCTGATGAAATCGCTGGAACTCAATGAAACGACGACTGCGAACAAGGGCAAGCCCAAGAGCAATCCGCATGTTGGCAAATTCGATGTGGTTTCCAGTTCGTTCTTGAGCAATGCATCGTTTAGCGGCGCTTCAGCCAAAGCCTGGTACTTGTTCGCTGATCCGAACCGGCTGCCCGCATTGGAAGTGGCGTTCCTGAACGGCGTGGACCGACCGACGGTGGAGAAAACCGATGCCGACTTCAACACGCTGGGGATTCAATTCCGCGGGTACATCGATTTCGGAGTTCGCGAGCAGGACCATCGCGGGGGCGCGAAGTTCAAAGGCGAATAATCCGCCAGCGAAATAATCAAGCCCGAGGGCCAGGCTTGGCCTGGTCCCTCAAGCTTGTGTGGATGACAACCAATTCATTTCTTTAGAGAGGATATTCTATGGCAATTGCACAATTTGTTCAACAGGGAAATTCAATTGATCACACACCGAGTAGTGCTATTACCGCCGGTGATGTGGTGGTCCAAGGTGATCTGATTGGTATTGCACAGATTGACTGTGCGGCTGACCAGCTCGGGGCGCTGGCTGTAAGCGGTGTCTTTGATATTGATAAGGCAACGGGGGTCGGAACCGGAATCTCAGTCGGCACCAAGGTCTACTGGGACGTCGCTGACCAGCAGGCCAAGGCGGATGATGAGTCCGGGGCCAATAAATACCTGGGTAAAACCATCGCTGCCGCCGGTGATGATGACGCCAAGGTGCGGGTACGGTTGGAACAGTGAGCAATCTCCTAAATAGTGGTCTGGATTGGCTGGAGCAGAGACTCCTCGGTTTCTGCTCCAGCCCGGTGGAGTATCGGCGGGATACGCAATCTCAGACCATCGATGCAGTGTATGGCAAAACGGATCTTGAAGTCGAGGACCAAACCGGCATCTCGGTCAGCAGTTTTGTGTGGGATTTCCTGATCGATGCAACCACGCTGGGGTTTGAACCAGCAGTCGGCGACCTCATTGTGATCAACGGCCGGCAATTTGAAGTCATGAACCTGTCCGGCCAGGGCTGTTGGCGTTGGACGGGACCGAACCGAAAAACCTATCGCATTCATACCAAGGATAGTGGCGATGACGTGTAATAACGAACAATATGAAAATGTCTGCAAAGGCGAATTCGCCGAGCTTCACAAAAAGCTCGACGGGCTGGACGAGGCCATTCGCGGCAACGGCAAGCCGGGTATTCAACTCCGGCTGGATCGCCTGGAACAAGAAAAGCTGACCCGCAGCAAGGTGACGTGGTTTCTGGTGGGGATTGCCGGAACGGTTGGCGGAGCATTGCTGACCTCATTGATTGTGGGGTGGCTATGAAATTAGCGATTGATGTTGCTGATGCCGTTGTTGCAGAGATGGCCGCTCATACGTTCAGTGAACCATTTTCGGTCACGCGTCGTGTTCTGCCCGAGTATGAGATCGCCGAACTGAAGGCATTGACGGTCACCGTGGTGCCCAAATCGGTTGGCATCAACAATATCACGCGGGATTCCAGCAGTTTTACGGTGGCCGTTGATATTGGCATCCAGCAGAAAATCGGTAAGGATACCGACACAGACGTCACCCGACTCAGCGGTGTGGTTTCTGAAGTCGTCACCTTTATGAATCGGCGGAAACTGAGTGGCTTTCCTGCGGCAGTTTTTGTCTCGATTGCCAATGAGCCGGTCTATGCTCCGGAACATCTGTCTGAAAAGCGGCTGTTTACATCCATTCTCACGTTAACCTACAAGGTCATCCAATGAGTCTACCTGAAAATATCTATTCAAAGATTCTCACCTACGCCAGACAGCAAAGCTACAGTCTTTCGCAGATTCAGAATCTGACGCATACGCAGTTTAAGACATTTGCCCAAAACCATGGCGTCACCGACCAGCGTATCGTAAAATTCCTGCCATTTTTTGAGCAAATCAAGAGCCGACTGATAGAGGATTTCGAGACCGATGCCCTTAAGTCCGAAGGTCAGCAGATCAAGCAGGCCATCCTGGCTCGATTCCCGGATGCAGAGTTTGACATCGACCGTAAAAAATCACTGGTGATGGTCTGGCTCAAGGGTCGTCCTGCCGCGGAGGAGGTCGTTTAATGGGACTGTATAACAACAATAAACCGTATTGTGTTTTCTATGGCGGCGGTGGAACCAAGGCTGGCAGCAGTAATTATTCCGGCTGTACTTATGAATGGCTCGAAGGTAAGAACTTCGATGCTTCCAGTTTATTCAATTCCGAAGGCGGCCCGCTGGTCGATTGGGACGGTGGCGGGGTTGATCAGTTGACCATTGAGGAAGATGGACAGATCCTGCGCAGTACCAGTGCCGTTAATGCCGCGTTTATTGATACCTGTCTGGCCGCCGGTATCGAAGCGGGGATGCTGATCTATCGTGATGATGATCTTTACCTGATGTCTTATCTGCAGGAGATCGTAAGCATCAGTTATGATGCGATTGGACTGGATTTTTCTGAGATCGAGCAGACCTATGCCAACTTTGCGGTCATTGGTGGTGCCAGTAATGCATTCACAGAACCATTGGATTACGGATTTATTGATGCTTGGTCGAACGATTGTTATTATTTCATCGGCAAGGATATCACACTGTCGTCGACATATGTCATCCCGGTTGGCGGAACCATCAACCGCTCATCGCTTCGAATTGTTGGATATACCGATCCGACCAATCTGTTTCATCTAAGCGAAGATGGAGCGGATTATATTTCAGCATTTACCGCTGCCAAGATGGGATTTGCTGCACTGCCGGGACCAACGATTACACTGGCCATGGGTGATGCCGCCAAGGGACTTGGGATTGAGACAAATAACATTGAACTGCATAATCTCAAAATCACCACCACCGCAGACATGACCGGTTGGTTCATCTACGGACCGACCTGGCAGGCAACACCCAATAAATTCAATATCCGGTTCCAGCACTGCAGTTTTCAATCAACGACGTCGGCTACCGGCCTTTTCGGCTGGGGGCAATGGGGTAATGTCATCATCGATGATTGTTACTTCCAAGACATCGCATATTGGGCCGTCAATATCGGTCCGGCGTATGACCAATACTCTGCAGATCGGGTCAGCCGCTGCTTTACTCGAGAGACTCAGGTCGGGATTCTGGCTCCCAATATTGAAAACTGCATTATCTATAAGCCCCGTTCCATTCCGTTTATGAGCAATACCATTACCCACTCGATTGTCTACCGGCCACTGGGAACGGTCAATCCTGAAAACTTGCGGTCTGGAAAGAACAATCGTCGCGCCTTGAACAACATCTTCTATCTGGACCGAACCGGTCCGCTGGAAACCGTCGGTATTTGGCGTCTGTTAGTCGATTCCGGTGCAATGGAAGAAGATTATAACTGCTATTTTGATGTGGCTAACCCTGACCTGACACCCGACTCTTCGGATTTTTTTGGTGATATTGATGCTTCCGCACGACCTTGGCAACCCGGTGTGCAAAAGCACGGCTTCTATGCCGACCCGCTGTTCGTGGATCCGGAGAACTATGATTTTCGATTACGGTCGTCCAGCCCGTGTCTTGGATCAGGGAAACCGGTCAACGGATTGGCTACTGATATGGGGATGACTTTGAAAAAACCTGATCCCGTGGGTGTGTACGGCCAAAACAAAAACCTCTATGGCGTTTAAGCAAGGATTATTCTCATGAGTGAACATGCATTTATTCTCTATGGCAGTTATCAGAATCCATACCTTCGACTGGTACGAATTGCAGATGGACTGGTTTTCGATGTTGCTGCAGGTCTGTTGGCCCAGGCACCCGCATGGGCGGACTCGGCTCTGGCACTGGGTGCGAAAGACGCCGTGATTAACGGCTGGCCGGTGGACCTTCCCGAAAACCTGCCCAATGGGGCTTATGATCTTCAGCTCTATGATGCCGCTGCACCCTCGCAGTCTGATGCGATGGTTGCCGGGTGGCGGTTGGTGATGCCGCATAAACTGCTGGTCAATCCCACAGAATTTCCGCTGGATGTGTTCGGTCGGATCAGGATAACGGGGGCATAATGGCCGGTTTCAAACTCAAATACCTGTTTTTTGACAGCCCTAAAGTTGTTCGGGCCGTTGATAAATCCACCCGCAAGGTACTCTCGAAGTTCGGTGCCTTTGTCCGGCGAACGGCTAAACAGAGCATCCGCAAACGAAAGAAGACATCCGCACCCGGAACGCCACCGTCCAGTCATACCGGGCTTTTAAAGCGGTTTATCTTCTTCGGCTATGACCCGCAAAAACGCAGTGTTGTCATCGGACCGACCCGGCTGACAGAAAATAACCGCGGCGAGGCACCCTCGATCCTGGAGTATGGCGGCCGGACAACGGTCAACAGCGGCACAAAAAAAACACGTGTACGAATCCGGCCTCGGCCGTTCATGGGACCGGCCTTCGAAAAAGAAAAACCAAACCTTCCATCGATGTGGAAGGATTCAGTGAAATAGGAGACTTTCAAAATGGCTGATTTTTTATTGGGCATGAATGCCAAGATTTACCAGGGGGCTACGGCCGCCGATCCGTCGACCCTCGACCCGGCAACGTTAACCGAGATGGGTAACGTCAAGGACGTGACGCTCTCGCTGGAAGCCGGCGAAGCGGATGTGACCACCCGTGCCAACAGTGGCTGGCGTGCGACCGCACCGACCTTGCGGGAGTGTTCCTGCGAATTCGACATGATCTGGAAGCCTGGTGATGCGGGATTTGAGGCGATTAAGGCGGCGTTCCTGTCGGCGGGAACCGTGGCACTGGCGGTTTTGACCGGTGCACACAACGAATCCGGTGCCGAAGGTCCGGTGGGCAACTGGTCCATCACCAACTTCTCGCGGAGTGAAGCCCTCGAAGAGGCTGTTACCGTTAGTGTCACCGCCAAACTGGCCGCGTTCGGTCAGTGGTTTGAAGCAGCTTAAACAAAAATGAAGAATTGAAAATGAAGAATTAAGAAATGAGGAATTTATGAAGACATTCAATGATGCCGCTGGCCGGACCTGGACCATTGCTCTCAATCTCGGTACGGCCATGGCGGTTAAAAGTAAACTGGGGATTGATTTATTGCGGCCGGAAGATGGCGATCCGCCGCTGCTGACGCAGTTGGGCACTGATGAGATGCTGCTGGGAGAGGTACTCTGTGCACTGCTCGAATCCCAGTTCGAAAAACACAACCTCACCGATGCAGATGTTCGAATGTCGTTTGACGGTGCTACGCTATTGGCAGCACAGAAAGCATTCTATGAGGAACTGGTGGATTTTTTCCGCAGCCGCGGCCGGACCGACCGGGCCAAGGCGGTCGCGGCTCAGATGCAGCTGATCGACAAGGCGACCAGCGCCATCGAAGCCAAAATCGAAGCGATGGACCTGGATCAGATGATCGATGGTGCACTGTCTGGCACATTGCGGGATTCCTCGGCATCGACCCCCGTCCCTTAACGCTGCGGCAGTTGCTCTGGATGGCGGAAGGTCACCACCGCGATGCCTGGCAACACACGTCATCTCTGATGGCGCTGATGGCCAATGTCAATCGCGACCCGAAGAAAACCCGGGCCTTTAAGCCGTCGGATTTTAACCCTTATGTTCGAAAAACATCCCGGCCGGATGTGATTGTTGTTACGAAAGAAAATATTTCGCTACTTAAACATGCTTTTTTAGGAGACAAACGATGAAAACGGATGCAGTACACGCAGTATTCAATTGGGCCGACCACAATCGTTACACCATCGCTTCGGTGCTGGTTTTTATCCTGACGATGGGAATCGTCGTTAATCTAAGCGGCTGCGAATCAGCCACCTCGGGGCTGGTTGCGGCGGCTGACGGGACGGCGACCAAGGTGTCCCGCAGTGAGTTCCAGCGTCAGGCGCTGGTCGGCGAGAAAGATTTCGCCATAAAACGCATTGAACTGGACGGTTTAGCGGCCACATTTAATGCAGAGGTCAAGGCATTTAATGAACGTATTCAGGCGGGACTGGACGATCTGGCACGTCAGGATGAGTTTAAGCAGCAGCTTTTAGACACGATCGGCAGTGTGGCGATTGGCGCAACCGATGGCACTCTCAATCCGATGGCCCTGGTTCCCATCGGAATCGGATTACTCGGCGGAGCACTCGGTCTGGGTACTTCTGCGGATAATCGGCGTAAGGATAAGGTCATCACGGATCTTAAAGTAGCCGCAATGACCACATAACCATGGCTAATACTACTTCCATACGAGCCGGTCGGGCATTTGTCGAACTGTTTGCTGATGACAGCAAACTGGTGCGGGGTCTGCGCTCAGCCGAGCGTAAACTCCGCGCCTTCGGCAATGGCATCCGCACACTGGGCCTAAAGATGATGGCCATTGGGGCCGGATTGCTCACGCCCCTGATCGGTTCTGCCAAGGCGTTTAGCAAAATGGGCGATGAGGTGGCCAAGATGAGCAAACGAACGGGTCTGTCTGTCGAGACGCTCTCGGAACTGAAGTTTGTCGCTTCCCAGACGGGCACCGAATTTGCCACCTTGGAAAATGGTGTCCGTAAGATGCAGCGGAGCATCTATGATGCCGGTCGCGGCCTCAGTACCGCGGTTGATGCCCTGGAAGATTTGGGGCTGACGTATAAGGATCTGGAAGGACTGTCGCCGGAAGAGCAGTTTAAGCTGCTGGCCGAGCGGATCAGCAAGATCAAAGATCCCACCAAAAAGGCCGCTATCGCGATGAGCCTGTTCGGACGGACCGGTACAAATCTTTTGCCCATGTTCGAACAAGGCGCTGCCGGGATTAATGCACTCCAGGAAGAAGCCCGCCGGTTGGGCCTGACCATGCGGAGCGAGGATGCCAAGGCGGCCGAGGATTTTACCGATGCGATGGATAAGCTCTGGAAAGTGGTCAAGATGACGGCCTTTCATGTCGGCGCTGCCTTAGCGCCTGCATTAGAAAAGATCACGAATGTGATTACGAACGTGGCCGTCAAGATCAATGCCTGGATACAGCAAAACCATGCGGTCATCGTCACCATCGGGAAGGTGGTATTAGCGGTTATTGCCGGCGGTGCCGCACTGGTGGTGCTGGGCACCCTCATCAGCGGGTTGGGACTGGCATTCGGTAAACTGAGTCTGGTCATTACTGGTATTGGCGCTGTCTTAAAGATGCTGGGTTCGGCAATTGCGTTTTTGGTCTCGCCGATTGGCCTGGTCATCGCCGCCGTTGGTGCACTGGCCGCCTATCTAGTCTACAGCACCGATGTGGCGGCTAAAGCGGTTGATTGGCTGGGCCAGAAGTTCAGTATATTAAAGGATGATGCACTCGCGGCCTATCAGGGAATCGCCGACGCCATGGCGGCTGGCGATATTGCTTTAGCGGCTAAGATTCTATGGCTGACTTTGAAGATGGAATGGACGCGTGGGGTCAATGTTTTGGAAAAGGCGTGGCTAAACTTTAGAAACTTCTTCATCCGCATCGGTTATGACGCGTTCTACGGCATGGTGGCGGCTGCTCAAACCGTCTGGCATGGACTGGAAGTCGGCTGGATTGAGACGACGGCGTTCTTTTCTCGCACATGGCAGGGATTTGTGTCGTTTTTTGCAAAAACCTGGGAGAACATCAAAGCCGGGGCTCAAAAGGCATGGAACTGGATTAAATCGCTGTTCGATGATTCTTTCGATCTTCAAACCGAAAACAAGATGGTCGAGGACCAGCGTCAACAGGCGATTGCATCAATCGAGGATGAAAAACAACGCAAACTCGCCGAACGCGAGGCCGAGCGTCAATCGCAGCGGGACCAGGCGGCCCGGATGAATGATGCAACACTGGAAGAGATCGGCCGTCAACATGCGGAAAAGTATCAGGCTCTCGATGATGAATACAACGCCCGCATGGCCGAAAACACCAAGGATTTAAAGGCCGCCCGAAAAGAATGGAAGGACTCCATCAGCCGGGCCAAGGATAAACGTGCCGAAAAGGAACTGGAAAAACCCGCCGCTGTCGAAAAGGCAAACACCGCCTGGATGGATGTCGGCGATGTCCTGACCGAGGCAGCCAGTAAGATGAGCGTGACGGGCACGTTTAACGCAACCGCGGCCTGGGGACTGGGCACCGGCAGTGCCGCTGACCGGACCGCCAAGGCCACCGAGGAAACCGCCCGCAATACCAAGCGTCTTCTGGATGAATCCCGCAATAATGGAGCGACGTTCACATAGCTTAACGATGAAATTGTTGTTTCTGCGCGGCTCTGTAGGGTCGCGTTCGTTTTAGAATATTCGTGCGAAACTTATGACCCTGAAGGGTATGATGAGCGTCACTGTTACTGAAAAATTTCAATCCCGCGATGTCGTCCGTGGGACCAATCCGTCGGCGCAGCTGAATTTTGTGATTCAGGGCACCGATGATTATGACGAGGCGCTGACCCAATTGGCCAGTAAGGCACCGCAGGTGTTTGATAATCTCCCGCGTCTGAGCTATGGCATTGAACCGATTGCCGAGACGCTCTGGCTGGGCAATGCACGCTACGGTTATCAAAGTGTCCAGGAGACCGGTGAGGCCGTCTATCAGTTCGACACCGGCGGCGGCAGTCAGCACATCACCCAGAGCTTAGGGACCGTCCGGCGTTATGCACGACCGGGTGCTGTTGCCGGGAACTTTATGGGGGCCATCGGCGTGACCAATGACTCGGTCGAGGGGGTGGATATTACGGTCCCGATGTACAGCTTCAGCGAGGTGCACTATAAATCAAGATCTTTCGTTGATGAAAACTATAAAGCCACGTTGTTTGAGATGACCGGAACGGTCAATAGCAAACCCTTCCGCAAGTTCGCTTCCGGTGAAGTCTTATTCCTCGGTGCCAGCGGCACCAAACGCGGTTCGGATGATTGGGAACTGGTCTATCGATTCGCGGCCAGCCCCAATATGAGCGGCATGATCATTGGCCAGATTGAGGGCGTCGCCAAGGGTGGCTGGGAGTATCTGTGGGTCCAGTATGTTGATTCAGAAGACGAAAATGCACAAACGCTCATTAAACAGCCTGTCTCGGTCCATATCGAGCAGGTGTACGCATACAAAGACTTTGACCGGCTGAGGTTGTAATATGGCCAAGCACGTCACCGCAGGTGAAAAATTCCGATTTGGTGCTCGTACCTATAACGAAATGACCAGTCTGATCGAAAAGGATCGGGCCAGTGATCTGTCCATGCAGGCTAAAACCACACGCGGCAACACTGATTTTGTCCTGGTCAAGAATATCAGCGGTTCCGATGTCGCTCGTTTTGGTGTATTGGGAATCGCAGGAATCCTGTTCGATCCGGCGACCGCACTGCCGGCATTTACATCACGAACCGTATTTACAGGTGAAACGCCAACCGAAGAACACCAGACGGGTCGGTTTTTGATCTGTGCCGAGCCGATTCGTAATGGCGCGATTGGCCGGGCATGGGCGGATGGGATCGTCACAACTCGATTATTTGTGCAGGACGCCTCGCATAACTATGCCACGGTTAAGCCGGATGATAGTACCCAGTTGGTCAGCGCCGACCAGGGACTGTGCTATATCCTCTATAAAGAAGCGGGCACCGGCACGAAATGGGCGGTTGTGCGGTATGGCTCTACCGGTAATTCCCTCCGATGGGCGTTTTGCAGTGAAGATGCAGGTTCCGGCAATACACTGGATTGTTTCCTCGATACCGACGAAACCGGTACACTGGTGACGGTGTATTTTAAGCTGCTCAACTGCTCAAATCTCGAAGATGGTCATTTTACACTCATCGATGGTGTCCCCATCCCGGTCATGAAACGCAGCGGCAATTGGTGGTGCATCATCCCCATCGAAGGGACCAAGGTGGTCGTATGAGTGAGATTATCCCTCTCTGTCGCGATATTGACACCGACCGGCTGTACCGGACTAATGACGGTTCGGCGAAACTGATGCGTTGTCTGAGTCCGGAGTTTAACACGCTTAATCTGGGGTGTTTTCTGCCGCAATATCCGATCTGGACTGAGGGCAACACGTATGCTGTCGGGGATATTGTCTTTGGCAGGGTAGAGTTTGGCACTCCTGTGGTCCTGTATATCTGCGGCGTCTTTGAGTGCCGAGTTGCACATACCGCAACAAGCGGCAATGCACCCTCTGCCAACAGCAGTTGGAGTGTTTGCCAGGTGGAAACGACACTTCACTGGCGAGCCTTGGGAACCACGCGGCTGTTGGAGCATCCGGTCTGCGGATCATTGGCATCCGGTGGGGCTGAACCGTATGGCGGCATCAATAAATCGCCAACGGGCGTGTTGATTGCATTAAGTGGCATTACTCCCAAGCCCGACCATCTGGACTATCCGGAGATTGCATGGCATCATGATTATAACGGGGTTTATTGCATTCCAGCTATGTATGGGTACACCGGGGGAACATGGTATATTGGCGGTCTCTGTGATGGAGACTTAAAGTGGACCTTAGAATTTGATCCGATGCTGCCTTGGGGCGACTGCGAAGAGGGAGCCCGAAAAATGTCCATCCGTCATCTCAAACGAACCCTCTCGGACAACTGGTGGTACTGGACGTATCTCTTTTGTGGTTCGCATGAGATTTCTCTCTGTGAAACCAGCTATACCGACAGCAACCTGTTCCTGCCGCCGCCGTACTGGCCTTATTATTGGTGGGATACGGATCCGGCGATTGTCGCGTATCGACAGTCGTTAATTCCTGCTCGTGATTGTACGGGATATGATAACTATGGGGCCATTCCACCGTTTAGCGGTTGGGGTGGAACAGTGAGTTTCCTCGGATTTACGGATTATATGACGGTGGGCTTTGACGATTACAGCGTTGAGTATTTCAATAATGGCGAAAGTGCTACTGTCCGCTGGCGATTTGCCCTGTTTGGCTCCGGCGGTAAACGCGTCATCCTGAAGAATAATATCGCGTGTGACCTCTTTCGCCTGGATTTTCAGGGTATCGACTGGGACATCTTTTTGGGATGTACGACATCCCCGGTCACGCCGGATGAGGATGGGTGGTTTGAAGCTACGGTTTCGCTGACGGACGGCATGACCATCACGGATTTTGGAGTCACCAATGTCAATGCCTATAACTGGCGGTATCAGTGCACCCTTAGCAGTGATCTGGCTGCCGGGACCGCCTATCTTGGATCGTTGAGACAGAGTTCATAACCATGGGATGCTGCGGAAAAATATCAAAGGGACTTTCGATTGCCAAGGGCAACCTGGCGGTGGTGCTCGAAAAAATCAACTTGCTGCCACCCGATCCGTTTATGTATCATTCGGTCCGGCTGCGGGCGTGTCGTTCATGTAAGTATCACACCTATCTGACCGAGAGTGAGTTCCTGGACTGGATTGATGAACATGGCGGATTGGTCAAGTTCGTTGCTGAGATTGATATCCTGGACCAGTGGCCGCCACTGCCCATTGAACAGGAAAAGCCCGGAGCGAAATTGTTCTGCAGTCTGTGTAAATGCTGGCTGCCAGCGAAAGCGTATGTCAAACAAGAAAATTGCCCAATCCAGCATCCGGATTGGCGAAAACCGAAGTGCTTCTTCAATACAAAGGAAACCTTATAATGTCTGAAAAATACTGGTATGGCGGCGTGACGAATCACCGAGGCGAATGGGACTGGGAAGGTATCGCCCCCTTTACGATTTATGCAGGAAATTTGGTCAACGTCGGTGGACTGTGTGGGATTGGCGCTGTTGGGCATGGTTTAATGCCTGGCGATGAGATCACCATCGCTGGAACATCCACGATTGACGGCACATATAATGTCCACACATCAACGACGGCCGATGTTATCGTTATTGATCTGCCCTTTTTCCTGCTGTCTGGCACAAACTCGATTGTTTCGGGGACTCAGTGGACGGCATCAGGAATCAATCTATACACGTCCGGCGTCCAGGCCGGAATGAGGATCAAGCTCTTCAATGGCGCTACGTTGCTGGGTGCAAAATACTCCGGCAGCAACGGCATCGTTGCAGGCACGGCGTTCACGGCATCGGGTGTAGACTTCTATGCGATGGGTGTCGAGGTTGGAATGACCGTCAAACTGACCAGTGTTGGAAGCGGGTATCTTGGCGAGTTTGCGATTACGAGCATTACGGATGCGACTCACTTGGTGATTGAGGACACCGGCACATCCGAAAGCGGCCTGACCTGGGAAATCCAGGTGCGTGACGAGGCCACATGGGGCGGCTTTGAAATCATCGCCGTCACGGATGCAACCCATTTGCAGCTTGAATCGACCGGTCTTTCCCAAAGCGGTGTAACTTATGAAATTAACCGGGGTGAGACCTTTGATGGCACCGAAACCATCACGCCCAACATCGATTCCAACTGGAAACTGGTCACTGATGGAAGTAACACTGACAAGCCCACCGATGGAGATGTGGTCCAATTCAATGATCGGGCGTATTACAACAGTACTGCCCAACGATACCAGGACTGCACCATCAATGTCGATGCGGCCGGAACGGGAACGCCCAATCTGGGTGGGATGTTTGTTTCGGCTGGATTTAATGGCCATCTTGGTAGTGAGTCGAATCCAGTGGAGATTAATTGCCAAAACAACGACATTGTTGTGGACGGTGAATGCACAATTTATTTGAAACTATCCGCCGGAGCAGGAGCAGATGCAGGATGCGGGCGGTTGGTCGTCAATAATGAAAAGGCAAATGTCTATGTCTCCAGCCTGCTTAACGATGTGAGTAATGTGTGCCTGTATGATTTGCTGATCTGCCTGAAGGGGTATCTCTGGATTCAGGATAATTGTGCGGTAGGGGAGTTGGTTTCCGCCAACTATAGCTCATTCGTCGATGCAGGCGTCGGGATTGAAAATATCAAGGCAGGCACACCGTGCAGGATCACGGCCGTCAAGGGCGAGATTGTATGGCGGTCGAAGATTGACCAAGTCAAACTTTTTGATGCGGAGTTTGCCTGGGGGGATGAAGATATGACCGAGGTGGTCAATTATGCCTGCAATCTTCTGACCATCTACTCCAAGAGCGGTGAGTTCCAGTGGCAGATGGCCGACACCGGCGAATCAGTCATCAAGCAGTTTGTGCTGTACGCTGGAAACCTGATCGCCTCCCAGTCGGTCAACAGCGGCTATAAAAAGAAAATCGGCACGGGCACCGAAATCAGCGAATTGTGGCCGGATGCAACCGCCAACCTAAACAGTTCATCCAACAATGTGTTAATTGCTGCTGGCTCCAAATTGGAATCGCATGGGGGGACATTAATTGCCTCCAGTGGCTCATTGTTAGGATGGTAAAATTAGGATGGTAAAATGAAATTGACAGAAACCGCGTATTGTTTGTATAATGAGGGGCAATTAAAAAGCTCCTTCTGCCGCCTGTGGTGTAGCCCTGGGAAGTTCACTAACTTCCTCCTCCTTCTTGCCACAGGCGGTCTTTTTCAACAACCATCTTTTGTCTTGTCTGTATTAATCAATCATCTTAGCTTTTAACCCCATTTTTGAGAGGAGTGACGGTGCAGAATTTTCCTGAATTAATGACTGAGGACGAAGTAATTCAATTCCTACGGATTCCCGAAATCAGCAAAGCCGCCAACTATCGGCATGTGATTGAAAACCTCAAGCGGATGCATGACCTGCCCTGTATCCATATCTGCCGACAGCCGCTATATCCCTTGGATTCTGTGCGAAATTGGGTCAAAAATAAGGCATTATTGGAGGAATAGAGTGGATTTATTGGCCCAAATAATTCATAATAAAGACCAGGTTAATCCAGGTCTAACCGGCGTCATGAGTCAGAAAGGAATGGCTCAATGATGAGACAAAAAAAACTGGTTACACTCTGGGAAAGGCCATCTTCGGATGGCAAAGGTTTTACCTATTACCTGCTCTTTAACGATGAAAACGGGATTCGACGGCAACGGTCGCTCGGTCACGCCGACAAGCGAAAAGCAGAACGGCAGCGGGACAAGTTTGAGCGGCAATTGCGGATGGGAATGGTAGAGCCAAGTTCTTTGAAAATTAAAGACTTCGTAAAAGACAGCTTGGCAAGGACGGGCGATCAAATTCGCGAAAGCACTCGCAATGAGTATGCATCAGGGGTGAAAGATTTTATCAAACGAATCGGCAACCTTGATGTTCGAGATGTGACGCTTACGCATGGAGAAAAATACCGACAACTCTGTCTGGACGATGGCAATTCGCCTGCGACGGTCACCAAAAAACTCAAGCATTTAAAACGATTGTTTCAGTTGGGAGTCAACAGGCGGCAACTCGACGAGAATCCTTTTAAGTTTGTGGATACTCCCAAGACCCGCAAAAAGAAGATTCGTATCTACTCGGAAGCAGAATGCCAAAGCATCCTTAAGGTTGCTCAAGAATATAGTGTAGAATGGGATCTGCAATACCGACCCAAATGGGATTTGCTAATTATTGTGGCGTTGGCAACCGGGATGCGACGTGCCGAACTTCTAAATTGCACCTGGAGCGATGTGGATTTTGAACAGCAGGTGATTAACGTCACTCCCAAAGAGGATACGAAAGCAACATGGCGCTGGGATATTAAGGACTCCGATGAACGAATGCTGCCGCTGACCAATGAGGTGACGCAACTCCTTGTGGACCATCATGCCAAGCAACCTGAGGGCTATCCTTATGTATTCGTGCCTGTTGGGCGATATGATGTCATTCAAACGCTCCGAGCCAAAGGGCAGTGGACATACTCGGATTCTCGATTGAAGGTTGTAAATAATTTTACTCCGCAATTCGAGAAAATCCTGAAAACGGCCAAGGTCAAAAAAGGGCAGTTTCACGACCTGCGACGTACGGCAATCACAAATTGGTTTGCCAATGGCATGGGGGAGCACGACGTCATGGTTCTGGCGGGTCACTCTAATTTTGCGACCACGCATGAATTTTACTTGGCGGTGGCAGATGATTTAGTGGACCGAGCAAGGCGGGCATCCGTGAAAAGTATTGATCAAAATCTGTTGCAAATCTGTTGCAGGAGCATATAACGCCCAAAAAGGGAAAAGCCAAAAACCTGTAAGTCTTTGGCTTTACGTCATTTACGAAATGGGCAGGGGCGGATTTGAACCGCCGACACACGGATTTTCAGTCCGTTGCTCTACCAACTGAGCTACCTGCCCTCGCTGTGGCGAGAAACCAAAAAATTAGCAAAACGCCCTCTGCTTTGCAAGAGAAATCCCTCAAAATCCTGGAATCTCATTGATTAACCGATTTTGCCCTCAGAAAGGCGACACGTAATGACCTGAAAGCTCCTTGCGTGCAAAGTATTCTGTATATGATTGAAAACTGCCGTTTCTGCTCGGCTATGTAGGGTTGTCCCGATACATCGGGATAAATTACGGATTGACTCGCTGGAATTTATGCCCCCTAAGAACACATGTTAAAGATTTTGAAATTAGGGATTCAAATTGTCCAACAATTAATTATAATACAATGCGTCTTTATGGTTATAGTATATGATTTGCATGGATAAAAATGGAACAAAATCTGCTTCGGGTAAAGTATCCGACTCCGAGCTTCTTCAGCGGTACCGCCAAGGTGACGAAGAGGCATTCAGAGAGATTATAACTCGCTATAAAAACCCACTTTATGCGTTTTTAAGGCGGTTTGTCAGCCAGGACGATGTTGTTGAAGATGTTTTTCAGGAGACATTTTTACAACTTTACGCCAGCCGGGACAGTTTTGATTTTAACCGGCCCCTTCGTCCATGGCTTTTTACGATCGCAGCCAATAAAGCCAAGGACGCGTTGCGAAAAATGCAGCGGCAAGCGTCAATGAGCATGGGAGCGATTGCGGATGCAGGCGATTTCTCACTGGATGAGGTCGTTAATATTCTGACCTCGTATGATACGACTCCGGAGGATGAGGTTTCAGCAGAAGAAACGGCTCAAAGAGTAAGACAAGTTATATCCGAAATGCCCGAAAACCTGCGTGGAATTTTAATTTTAGCGTATTTTGAGCAATTTTCTTACAAACATATGGCTGAGATTCTCAGTATACCTATAGGGACGGTAAAAAGCCGGCTTCACACAGCCGTTTTGTATTTTATGAAGAAATGGAAAGCCGCCAACCGCGGAAGTCAATTATGAATAAATTAACGCACGAAGAGCAGCAATTTATATTAGATTTTTATTTTCGTTGTGGAGATCAAAATGATATCGAGGCGGGGCGCGACTTGATTGCCTCAAACCCAGGGGCCGCAAAGCTTTATGCTCATCTTGAGAGTTCGTTGACGGATCTTGACCACATTAAATATGAGGCGTGTCCCGATAATCTGGTGGATTTGACGATTGCCCGCCTCAAACTTGTATCCAGCGCTTCGAATGTTTCCAAATCACGTCTTCATCAACTTCTCGAAAAAGAACAGAAATCTGATAATTCCCCAAGTGAAAAACCGGCATATCAACCTCAATTGTCGGTCTTTCCCCGGAAAAGCAAATTTTTACGGCCTGTTTTTGAAGTCCTCGCTACCGCGGCAAGTATCGCTTTAATTGCAGGCATTTTGTTTCCCTCCTTTGGGCTTGCTCGAAACAAGTATCGACAGGTGGCTTGCCAAAACAATATGCGGCTGTTAGGGGAGGGGTTTGCTTCTCTTGCCAATGACTACAAAGGTAATTTTTCAGAGGCCAAGGTCAAGGTTGGCGATCCTTGGTGGAAAATCGGGGATCAGGGACGGGAATCCCAGTCGAATACCCGCTATCCATTCATGCTTATTAAGCTTGATTATGTTGACGGAAAGGTGTTTGTCTGCAAAGGGAATACGAACGCTCAACCGGTAAATAATGGCCCCTCTGTAGCCCAAATGTACGATTTCCCTTCTCGCAATAATGTTAGCTATAGCTTTATGCTCTTTTGCGATAAAAATGTGGATCCTTTCAAGCGCAACCGAAAAATTGTAGCAAGCGACCTCAATCCCGTTTTCGAAAAAATACCCTGCCAGCAAAGCTTTTATCGGAAAATGAACGAGTTTGAAAAAGTCCTTCTCAATGAACAGCTTAAACAGATGATGAGCGCAAGCCACCGTGGCCGCGGCCAGAATATTTTGTATTGTGACGGCAGCGTCGAATTTGCCAGAAAGAGGGTTATCGATGGTGATGACATTTTTACGGTTCACGGAGTTGACACTTATACCGGCCGTGAAGTTCCCGCGGGCGATAATGATACGTTCCTCGCACCTTAATTCGGTCCTTCTCATTTCAGGGGTTTCAGTAGATTTCAAACCTTGAAAAGGCGTTTTTCTGCCTATGAAAAACTTATTGTTATCAATTCTTCCAGCCCTTGCAATCGCAGACTGTTTGGGGTATAAGTGCCATTAAGACGGGATTTGACTAAATCAAAGATACAACGAATATTTAGTAGCAGAGAAAAAACATGGAATTAGCGGAACTTCGCACCTCTATCCAACAGCTCGAGGCCCGGATTACACAAATCCGGGACTGGCTTTGACTTGCCTTCGAAAATTGCACTTTGTGACCAACTTGAACAACAAATGGCCCAGCCGGGTTTCTGGGATAATCCCGATGCCGCAAAACGTATTGTAACCCAGCTCAGTGCCGTTAAATCCATAATCGCCCCTGTCCGGGCCGCTGAAAAGTCAATTCTGGATTTGAACGAATTATTGGAATTGGCGATAGACGAGGGTGACGATCAAACATTATCTTCGATCCAGGATGATTTAGAGCGGTTAAGCCGGAAATGCGACCAGATCGAGGTCGCAGGAATGCTGAGCGGTCCGGATGACACCCGACCGTGCTTTTTCAGCATTCATGCGGGTGCCGGCGGGACTGAAAGTTGTGACTGGGCCAACATGCTGTTTCGGATGTACACGAGGTACTTTGAGGACAATAAGTACAGCTATGAAGAGTTGGACATCACTCCGGGAGAAGAAGCGGGCATTCGATCTATTACACTCCGGGTCGAAGGGCCGTTTGCGTTTGGCAAGCTGTCTTGTGAAACAGGTGTACACAGGTTGGTGCGGATCAGTCCGTTTGATTCACAAAGCCGCAGGCATACCAGCTTCGCCGCGGTTGATGTCATGCCGGATTTTGAAAATGAAATCGAAGTCGAAATTAATGAGGACGAATTACGGATCGATTATTATCGTGCCGGCGGGGCGGGTGGTCAGCATGTGAATAAGACAAGTTCGGCAGTCCGGATCACCCATTTCCCTACGGGAATTGTAGTGCAGTGTCAGAACGACCGCAGCCAGCATAAAAACAAGGCGGAGGCGATGAAAATGCTGCAAGGTCGTCTGTATATGCTCGAACAGCAGAAGCGCGATGCGGAACTGGCTAAACTGTACAGCAATAAGGGCGAAATCGCCTGGGGCAACCAGATTCGCAGCTACGTACTGCAACCCTATCAGATGATTAAGGATCATCGTACTGATCACCAGACGGGCAATGTTCAGTCCGTTTTGGATGGTGATTTAGAGCTATTTATTGAAAGCTATTTGCGCTATAGGGCCGAAAAGAAAAATAAAAAAGAAGTTATCAAGGCCCGAAAGGAATAAGTTGGAAGTCCTGAAAAGATTTATCGTAACGATTGTAAACAGAGTCGTTTTGGTTTGCGTGCCGGTAGGGTGTTTGCAGGCGTGTGTTCAGGCGGCGGATGCTGCAAAGCCGAATATTATTTATCTGTATCGAGGGATTGTAACATGGCAAAAGCATTGATTCAGGTCGCTGTGAAAGCACAAAAGGGTAATTGTTTCAGGACGGCCGGTGATTTGTTGGCGGTGGGGGTGTTTTCAGATACGCTTGCGGGGTCACTCGCGGAGACGCTGGATGATAAATTGAATGGTAAAATCTCAGAGCTTAAGCGGATGGGAGATTTTGAGGGCAAGGCCAACACGAGCTGTTTGCTGTACGGGCAGGGGGGTATTTCGGCAAAGCGGATTTTGCTGGTTGGGCTGGGGGAACGTAAGGCCTTTAAGCCGGAAGTGCTGCGAAAGGTCGCCTCGCAGGCGGTGAGCAAAGCCGTTGACCTGAGAGCTAAATCGGTTTTGCTTTCTTTGCATGGCGATGTACCGGCCTCGGCGAAGTTGGATATAGCCGCAGTGGGTCAGATGATTACCGAAGCGGCCTGTTTTGGGGCGTATCGTTACGATGAGTTTGTAACCGAAAAGGGCAAACGTCCGGCCAGTGTCAGGGCGACACTTGTGGACGCGGATGCCAAAAAGGTAACGCTGTTGAAAAAAGGCATTTCAGCCGGAATGATTAGCGGTGGAGCGCAGAACTATGCCCGCACCATCGCCAACCGACCCGCCAATGTGGTCAATCCGGTAACGCTGGCGTCAGAGGCAAAGAAGCTGGCTGCGGCGACACCGGGGCTTCGGTGCACGGTTTTGGACAAAAAACAGCTTGAAAAAAAGGGGATGGGCGGGATATTAGCTGTGGGTCAAGGGTCGGCAACACCGCCGCGGCTGATTGTTTTGCAGTATGTACCTGCCAAGGCGAGCAAAAATGCCAAAACGGTCGGTTTGGTCGGCAAAGCGGTGACATTCGATTCCGGCGGTATCAGTATCAAGCCCGGCGAGGGGATGCATGACATGAAATTCGATAAGTCCGGCGGGATTGCCGTGCTGGGGGCGATGAAAGCAATCGCGAAGCTCAAACCCAAGTGCAAAGTCTATGGCTTCATTCCGTCCGCAGAAAACATGCCCGGGGCCGGCAGCTATCGTCCGGGCGATATCATCACGACGTTCAGTGGCAAGACAGTGGAGATTCAAAATACGGACGCCGAAGGGCGTATGCTGTTGTGTGACGCCATTGCCTACGCAGAAAAACTCGGCTGCTCAACCATCGTGGATATTGCCACGCTGACCGGAGCCTGTGTGGTTGCCCTAGGCCAGAAGCGGGCGGGCGTGATGAGTAACGACGACACACTGGTCGAACAACTGAAAGCCGCATCCGCCAAAACAGGCGAGCGCCTGTGGCATCTGCCCTGTGACGATGAATTTGTCGAAGCGATGAAAAGTAAGATTGCGGACTTGAAAAACATCGGCGGCAAGTGGGGCGGGGCGTGTACAGCGGCGGCTTTTCTGAGCCAGTTTATAAAAAAAGCCAAATGGGCGCATCTGGACATGGCCGGTGTGGGCGTCTGGGGTGCCAATGAAAGCGATGCCCCCGGTTCCATCGGGTTTGGAGTTCGATTATTAACTGAATTTGTGTGCCGTACCAAGTGAGACTAAAGAAAGACGATCCATGAAAGAGATAGATATCAAACGAATTGAAAAAGCTGTTCTGGAAATCCTAGAGGCCGTTCGTGAAAATCCCCAACGGGAAGGATTAAAAGAAACTCCGGCTCGTGTGGCTCACATGTATGCGGAATTACTTGAAGGGATGCGGCACGAACCATCGGAACATTTGAGCAGTATATTCCATGAAAAATATGACGAGATTGTATTGCTGCGGGATATTCCTTTTTACAGTATTTGTGAACATCACTTGATGCCGTTTATCGGCAAAGCCCATCTCGCGTATTTGCCGGATGGTAAAGTACTGGGTGTCAGTAAACTGGCCCGGATTGTGGATGCGTTTGCCCGGAGATTACAGGTTCAGGAGCGGCTGACCGACCAGATTGCGGATTTCCTGATGGTCAATCTCAAGCCCCAAGGCGTAGCGGTTGTATTGGAGGCATCACATAGCTGTATGACCATACGCGGAATCAAAAAACCCGGATCAATGATGGTGACAAGTGCCTTACGCGGCATCTTTAAGAAAGATTCGCGGAGCCGATCAGAAGTGCTGACGTTAATGCATGTGGATAGACAATAATGCATACGTTGAGCCGTCAGATCCGTTTTTCCATGGATCCATTTTCCGCAGAACGGGAAATGGGGTATAATTCCTACGCCTCAAAACCCTGTGTTAAGGGTTTGGGTCTTTACCTTGCCTTGTGGGTCGATTTGAAGAGCCGGCTGAACCCGGATACGGGGTTTGTCGTTAATGTTTCGGAAATTGATAAAATCGTTCATCAAACGGCCATTCCGATTTTCATACAGATGATTTCGAGTGCATTTACAGCACAGCAAACAGTTTCATTATCGGGGCTGGCCTCAATACTGAAGCGATGCTGGAAAGCAATACAAACAGGATTCCGGACGAATGAACTGATACAGCTTCGTTTGGAATTGAGTCCCTTTCAAACAATTTCAATCGAAGCGGAGGATGCCGGAATGTTTACGTATGGTGAGAAATTTGAATTTGCCGCGATGCATCGGCTTTGGAACGAAAAATTTGATGCAGCGAAAAATACGGAATTATTCGGTAAATGTGCCAATCCTGCCGGACACGGGCATAATTATATTCTGGAGGTGCAGGTCCAGTGCCAAACCCCTTTGCTGGATGCCGGATGGAAAGTGGATTACCAGAAAGTAATCAAAGAAGAGTTCCTGGATAGTGTTGACCATAAAAACCTGAATGAAGACGTTCCCGAATTCAGAACTTTGAACCCGACGGTCGAAAATTTATCCTTTTTGGCATGGCAGAAGCTGGCCGGGAAGCTGAAAAACGCGAAATTATACAAAGTGACTGTGTGGGAAAATGACCGTACATGCTGCAGCTACACTTCACATGAACAAAATGGGTAGGTATAGCATATAATTTGGGTGCAAAAAACAACTTTCATGCAGAATGGAAGATGCAGGAATTTATTCTAAACTCTTGTTAACTATGGCTTAATGAATAGCCGATAAATACATTGATTGCCTTTACGGCAGTCGATATTTCAAATTTCAGATCTTGGAAAATGTTGTTTTCTTTCCGGGATGAACAGCGTGAAAATGCGTTTTTCACGCCAATGAGTCGGTTTGATTGCTTTATGCGCAACCGACGGGCACGGAGTGTAGGATGGCTTAATGATTTAGGAGAAATGTTGGGTGTCTTACATTTTCCGTTTGTTATTTAAACCGTTTATTAAAAAGGGGTTACGTGAATGAGAGTGGCAGCGGTAGGTGTTGGCTATGTCGGATTGGTGGCTGCGGCGTGTTTGGCCGATGGCGGCAATCATGTTGTCTGTGTTGACACTGACAAAAAGAAGATTGAAAACCTCCGGAATGGAGTTATTCCCATCTATGAACCGGGGCTGACTGAAATTGTCAAAAAGAATGTCGAAGCAGGACGTTTAATCTTTACCACAGACCTTCAAGAAGGGATCGATAACTCACTGGTGGTCTTTATCGGAGTCGGTACTCCCAGTGCGGCCGATGGTTCGGCGGATATTTCGGCGGTGCTGTCGGTGGCCGAATCGATTGCCGAGATGATGACCGAATACCGCATTATTGTGACCAAAAGCACCGTTCCGGTCGGGACCCACAAAATCGTCAGCGATTTGATTGCTTCCAAGACCGAAGTGCCGTTTGACTACGTCAGCAACCCGGAATTTCTGAAAGAAGGGTCGGCGGTCGATGACTTCCTCAAGCCCGACCGGGTGATCATCGGGACGACCAATCCGGCGGTCATGGAGATTATGAAGGTCCTGTACGGGCCGTTTATGCGAAAAAGCAGCCGGATCCTGTTTATGGACCCGGCCAGTGCGGAAATGACCAAATATGCCGCCAATACCATGCTGGCGACCCGTATTTCATTCATGAATGAGTTGAGCGCCCTGTGCGATCAGTTTGGGGCAGACATTGAAAGTGTCCGTTCCGGCCTCGGCAGCGACAGCCGCATTGGAAACGCGTTTTTGTTTGCCGGTGTGGGCTATGGCGGCAGTTGCTTTCCCAAGGACGTCCGGGCGCTCATTCACATGGGCAACGAAAATGGGGTTTCCATGACCATTGCCAAGGCCGTTCAGCAGGCCAATCTTGATCAGCATGATCGCTTCGCCCAAAAGATACTCAGTTATTTTGAGGGCCAAAAAAATATTCAGTTAGGTGTATGGGGACTGGCATTCAAGGCAAGGACGGATGACACGCGTGAATCGCCGGCGCTTTATTGCATGGAGAAGTTTCTTGATGCCGGGATGACCATTACGGCGTTTGACCCGGAAGCGGAATGTCCTGATTTTGATACAAAAATCAGCCGGGTTCAGAATGCTTATGATGTTTTAGCCGGTTCCGATGCGCTGGTCATTTTCACCGACTGGCAGGAGTTCCGCACGCCGGACTTTGAACAGATCGCACAAGGTCTGAACAAGCCGGTTATTTTCGACGGCCGCAATCTTTACAGCCCTGCGTTTGTCAAAAAGCAGGGGCTGGAGTACTACAGTATCGGACGGGCTTGAGAGATATCAGATATCAGATATCAGATTTCAGAAGTCAGAAAAGATGAAAGATTTCAGAGAATTACAAGTTTGGCACAAAGCCCATAAGTTAACATTAGAGGTTTATAAAGCATCTGCCGCGTTTCCAAAAGCAGAGATGTATGGTCTGTCCGCTCAAATCAGGAGAGCTGTTGCTTCGATTGCGACCAATATTGCGGAAGGGTGCGGCAGAGGAAGCAATAAAGAGCTCAAGCAATTTTTGCAGATATCGATGGGGTCAGCATCAGAAGTTGAATACCAAAATTTACTGTCGTATGAATTAGGTTATATAGATCGCAAGGTTTATGATGACTTAGACGCGAGTGTTCAGGAAGTGAAAAAGATGCTTTCAAGTTATATTGTCAAGATTAACTGACATCTGACTTCTGACCTCTTGTTTTGAGGAATATTATGACGAAAAAAATACTCGTTACCGGAACGGCGGGTTTTATTGGGTATCATGTTGCGCAGCGGCTGATGGACCGCGGCGATACCGTGGTGGGGCTGGACAGTATCAATGATTATTACGATCCGCGTGTCAAATACGGGCGTCTGGCCAATACCGGGATCGAAAAAGACCGCATTGAATACAATAAACAGATCCCCAGCCGCACGTCGGACAACTATTCATTCATCCAGCTCAACCTGGAGGACCGGGTCAATATCGATGCCCTGTTTGCCCATGAGAAGTTTGACAGGGTCTGTCACCTGGCGGCGCAGGCGGGCGTACGGTACAGCTTGATCAATCCGCAGGCCTATATCGACTCGAATATTGTTGGTTTCGTCAATATCCTGGAGGGCTGCCGTCATACGGATGTCGAGCATCTGGCCTATGCCAGCAGTTCCAGTGTTTACGGCCTGAATGAATCCATGCCGTTTTCGACCCGCGACAATGTGGATCATCCGGTGAGTTTGTACGCCGCGAGCAAGAAATCCAACGAATTGATGGCCCATACCTACAGCCACCTCTTTGGAGTGCCGACAACCGGCCTGAGATTTTTTACCGTGTACGGGCCATGGGGTCGACCGGATATGGCGCTTTTTTTATTCACCAAGGCGATTCTGGAAAATCAGCCCATCGATGTGTTTAACTACGGCAAAATGCGGCGGGATTTTACCTATATTGATGATATCGTTGAAGGTGTCGTTCGCGTGATTGACCACCCGCCGCAGGGCAGGCCCGACTGGAGCGGGAAGACCCCGGATCCATCCTGCTCGAAGGCTCCGTACAAAATCTATAACATCGGCAACAGCTCCCCCGTCGAATTGATGGATTTTATCGAGGCGATTGAAAAGGCATTAGGCAAAAAGGCACAGAAAAACATGCTGCCCATCCAGCCCGGGGACGTTCCGGCGACGTGGGCCGATGTCAGCGACCTGGTTGAGGATTTGAAGTATCAGCCCAATACGTCGATCCAGGTTGGCGTTGAGCGGTTTATTGCATGGTATAGAGAGTTCTATAAGTGTTCGTAGTTCGTAGTTGTGGAGTTCCGACGAGTCTGGATGATGAATTGAGTGATATAAACTAATGGCTGACGGCGGATGGCTGAAAGCTAAACTAAACGGAGTGTTTCATGCAGGTACCTTTATTGGATTTGAAAGCGCAGTATGCGACGATCAAGGAAGAAGTATTAGCGAAGATAAACCAAGTGTTGGATTCCCAGCGCTGCATCGGCGGCCCCATGGTCGAAGAACTCGAATGTGCCATTGCCGGAGTCTGTAATTGCAAGTACGCCATTGGTGTTTCCAGCGGTACAGACGCTCTGGTTAACAGCTTAATGAGCTTAGGCATCGGCGAAGGCGACGAGGTCATTACCACCCCGTTTACCTTTTTTGCTACGGCCGGCAGTATCGCTCGTGTGGGAGCGGTGCCGGTCTTTGTGGATATCGACCCGGTCACCTATAACATCAATCCCGCAATCATTGAGGCGGCGATTACGAAAAAGACCAAGGCCGTTATGCCCGTGCACCTGTTCGGCCAGATGGCGGACATGGACCCGATCATGCAGATCGCCGGTCAGGCCTCATTGGCGGTCATTGAAGACGCCGCCCAGGCGATCTCGGCGACCTATAAAGGCAAAAAGGCGGGCCAGATCGGCACCTGCGGTTGCTTTAGCTTCTTTCCCAGCAAGAACCTCGGCGGCATCGGCGACGGCGGCATGATCGTCACCAATGATGAACAGTTGTACCATCGGCTCTTTATCATGCGGAACCACGGGATGGAACCGAAGTATTATCACAAATACATCGGCGGCAACTTCCGGCTGGATCCGATTCAGGCCGCGGCCCTGCTGGTGAAACTGCCTCATCTGGACGACTGGTCCGAAGGCCGCCGGAAGAACGCGGCCTATTACGACAAAAAATTCAAGGGGTCGGTTGTCCAGACGCCGGTGATCTCAGACGATTGTGTTTCAATCTATAACCAGTATGTGATTCGCCTGCCGCGCCGGGACGAGGTGGTGAAGCACCTTCAGGCCAACGGAATCGGCTGCGATATTTATTACCCCGTTCCGATGCATCTGCAGGAGTGCTTTGCCTATCTGGGCCAGGGGGTCGGGACGTGCCCGGAGGCGGAAAAAGCCGCCAAAGAAGTCATGGCCCTGCCGGTTTACCCGGAACTGACCGATGCAATGCAGGACCACGTGGTGGACACGATTCTGGACTTCCTTTCGTAAAGAGATTGAACCACGAATGCACACGAATCAGCACGAATTTGTTTTTAAATGGATTTCAAAGTCAGTGTAATGTTGTCATCCCGAGCGGTATCGAGGGACTGTGGATAAACAGGCGATTGTAAAATATTGGATCGAAACATCCGATAAGGATTACCACACGGTCCAGAGTCTATTTGCTTCGGGTGATTATCACTGGGCTCTTTTCATCGGTCATCTTGTTTTGGAAAAGCTTTTCAAGGCGCTGTATGTCAAGACAATTGCACAAAGTCCTCCTCGGACTCACGATCTTGCCCGGCTTGCTGAAAAATGCAATCTTTATCTTCATGGTGAAATGCTCGATAAACTTGAGTTGATCACACGGTTCAATTTGAGTGTTCGTTATCCGGACTATCAGCAGGAAGTGTATAAGATTTGTACAAAAGAGTTTTCCTTTGAGGTGCTTCAATCCATTAACGAGGTAAGAGTATGGTTGCAAAACCTGATCAAAACATCCTGAAAACAGTTGGCGCCTATGTGGATGTTCTACGTGCGAACCAAACGGAGTTTGAGTCGATATGGCTGTTTGGTTCCTTCGCAGAAAAACGGGCTGATGAGGACAGTGATATTGATATTGCTCTGGTGATGCCGGCTGTCAAAGTGAAATTCTTCAAGGAAGTCGAACTGACACGGTATCGAAGAGAGATCGATAGCCGAATTGAGCCGCATATCATTAACGCAGCTGATCTGGAATCCCCGTTTTATCAGGAAGTTGTATTGCGAGGCGTCAAAATCGCTTGAATGGATTTTTGTTTTATGCCTTTAAGGGTAGTCATTTTCAGCGGATAAACCCCTGATCTGAGTTTGAAACAACACAAAGCAGTTCAAAAATTTTTTACCGTGAACAGTATAATAATCTGTGTAATCTGTGGACAATAAACTAATGGAGAAATGGTAATGGCGAAGAAAGTCATGACGCTTCAGCAGAAAATTGACGCGAAGAGGGCCGTGGTTGGGATTTTGGGGCTGGGTTATGTCGGCCTGCCGCTGGCACGGGAGTTCGCCGAGGCCGGCGTGAAGGTGCTGGGCTTTGACATTGACGACAAGAAGATTAAAAAGCTCAATTCCGGAAAAAGCATCTTAAAGACCGTTTCGAATGCTTCGGTTAAACAAATGGTTGCTTCTAAAAAGTTCAGTGCGACGACCAACATGGCGCGTATGAAAAGCGTGGACGCCGTTTTGATTTGCGTACCGACCCCGCTGACCGAGAGCCGTGAGCCGGATATGCAGTATGTCGAAACCAGCTGCTGGACGATTTCCAAATATCTGCAGAAGGGCCAATTAATATCACTGGAAAGCACCACCTACCCCGGCACGACCCGGGAACTGATGAAGCCGATCTTGGAAACCTCCGGCCTGAAAGCCGGCAAAGACTTCTACCTGGCCTATTCGCCCGAGCGCGAGGACCCGGGTAACAAGAATTTTACGACCAAGACCATTCCGAAGGTGGTTGGCGGCCTGACCCCGGCCTGTAAAGAACTGGCCCAAAAACTTTACAGCTTTGCGATTGATACGATGGTGCCGGTTTCCTCGCTGGAAGCGGCCGAATCGGCGAAGATCGTCGAAAATGTCTATCGCTGTATCAATATCGCCATGGTTAACGAACTGAAGATGGTCTTTGACCGCATGGGCATTGATGTGTGGGAGGTCATCCGTGCGGCCAGTACCAAGCCGTTCGGGTATCAACCGTTCTATCCCGGTCCGGGCCTGGGCGGCCACTGTATCCCGATCGATCCGTTTTACCTGACCTGGAAGGCCCGTCAGTACGGCATGCCCACGCGGTTTATCGAACTGGCCGGTGAGATCAATACCGATATGCCGCATTATGTCATTCACAAGGTCATGGAAGCGCTCAACAGCAAGAAGAAAAGCTTAAACGGCTCCAAGGTGCTGGTGCTGGGGCTGGCGTATAAGCCGGATATTGACGATGTGCGTGAGTCGCCCTCGCTGGAGTTGATTGAGTTGCTCAAAGCGTCGGGGGCGAAAGTCGATTACAACGATCCGTACCTGCCCCAGACGCATAAGATGCGGGAATATGACCTGAAGATGAAGAGCGTTCCGCTGACCGCGGCGAAAGTAAAGAGTTACGATTGTGTGCTGATTTCGACCAATCACAGCGATTACGATTACAAGTGGCTGGTTAAAAATGCCAAGCTCGTTGTCGATACCCGTAACGCCACTGCCAATGTCAAGTCCGGCCGCGGCAAGGTCGTCAAGGCATAATTTTCAACCACGAATGGACACAAATAAACACCAAATTATGTTGTCTTTTAAAATTTCTGAAAATCGGTGAAATCTGTGGATAAAAAACGAGTTTACCCATGAAATACAATGGTGTCATTCAGAGGAAATTTTCACTGTTGGATCAGCATCTGCTGCAGCTTCAGAAGCATTTGGCGGGAGTTGAGTTTTCGAAGTTTAAAGAAGACTATGCGCTGCGGTGTATGACCGAACGTGCCTTGCAGGTCATGGTCGAGATTGTCATCGATATTGCCGAGCGGATCATCGCATCTGAAAATGCGGGCCCTGTGCCCACCGCCGCCGAAGCGATCGACCGGCTGGTTGATTTAAACGTCCTGGCCTCATCACAGCCCTATGTTGATATGGTTCGATTCAGAAACCTCATTGTTCATCAGTACGAAGAAGTCGACCCAGAGATCATTTTCAGCATCGCCCAAAACAAGCTTGATGCGTTCAGGCAATTCCGAAACGAGATTGATCGATCATGAACATGGATTGTGAAAAATTGGCCCATGCGATTCAGTCGGCTTGCCCCGAAGCCGTTTTTGCGTTGCTTCATGGATCGGCCAAAGACGGCCATATCAAAGAGGGCAGCGATCTGGATATCGCGCTGTTCCTGAAAAGCGGCTCGACATGGGATATCTACCGGAGTGTCTATGACGCGATCCAAGCGGTTGCCGGCGATGTCGAGCCGGATCTGGGGATATTAAATAACGCCGAACCGGTTTATTGTTTTGAGGCGCTCAAGGGCAGTCTGCTTTTTTGCCGGGATAAGGAAGTCTATATCGATTTTTTCTCAAAAACCTGTCGCCGATACGAATACCAGATAGCCGACTACGAACGCCAGCACCGCTATCGTCTCGAGGCGATGAAGGCCTGATTTTTAGCCACGAATGAACACAAATAAACACCCATGAGTTGTCTGCAGTTTTATCTGGTCTGCTTAAATTTATGAAATCTGTGTTAATCCGTGGAATCGGTGGTTTCTGGATGGTTTTTATGTTGGAGCCTGCCCCGGACCTGATCCGGGGTGGTTCAAGTTTTGTTCTGACCCCTGGCTGCTGACCTCTGAAACCTGACTTCTGATATCGTTTTTGTAGATAGAATCTGTGAAAATCTGTGGAATCTGTGGGAAAAACCAAAAAAATGCTTGCTGTGAGTACAATGAGTTTATAGTATACCTGCAACTTTGTCACTGCCTCTTTTGAGTGTGTTCGAAGAAGCGTTTCTCGACATAAAGGGCTGCTGAAAGAAAAATAATAGATCTCTCACAAGTTAAGGAGGTCTGATTTCTATTAATTTCTTTTTAAGGAGAAGGTTATGAAATGGTTTTCTTTGTACCTGTTAATGGCTGTCTGTATGTTCATCTCAACCGCAAAAGCTGACGATTTACCGGTAGTCGGTATCTGTGTCGGCGCTTCCGGCAACCAGATGTATCCGGATATTGACGGTGATATTGTCGTCTGGCAGGATGATGTCAAAGGCCCGGCCGACATCGATATCTACTGGAAGCACTTCGGCGACCCCAACGACCCGAATACCTTTGATTTATCGGCGAATGAAGATGTTCCCGCCGTCAGCGGCAATGTGATCGTTTATCAGGACAAGTGGAGTTCTACGAGAGATATTCGTGCTTACAACCTGCTGTCGCTTTCGCCAATCGACCTTACCGGCATTCATTTTGAAGACGGCGTAAACCAGAAGAATCCCGATGTCAGCGGCGATTATATTGTTTATGAGCATCTGGCAGGCAGTGTGTACGATGTTTATGTGTATGAAATAGGAGCGGGCTTGCCCACCGCGGCAATCGAGGCATCTTCAACGCATCAGCTTCGGCCCGCCGTGGACGGAAATCTTGCAGTATGGATGGATGGCCGTGATGATGGTTATGCCGGGTACGATATTTACATGTGTGATGTCAGCGTCAAACCCTATACCGCCGCTGCCGTTCACGCCTCTGGAGGTGATCAATGGAATCCGGCGGTCAGCGGCAATTTGATTGTCTGGGAGGAACTCGGCTCAGGTACTGTTACGCTGATGGCTTACGACCTCAGTGTCCCCGGTATAATCTGGACGCATACGGTTCCGGCGACAAATGCCTATCCGGCGGTCTCCAATGGCATCATTGTCTGGCAGGAAGATAATGGCAGCGATTATGATATCCGGAGCTACGATACCGCGACGGGAGGGTACCTGGAGATCGCCACAGGCGTTCAGGATGATGAGCGGCCCGCCATTTCCGGTCGCCGTGTGGTCTGGCAGCGAAACGGTACTGACATTGTGGGCGCTGTGATCCCCAGTCCGACGGTGATCCAGGTTGATACACCGGTGGCTGGCGAAATGTATCTGGCCGGAACGCAGATCGAGATCACCTGGCAGCTGGCCGATGGAACCCCACCGGAGTATCTGGACATTGACTGCTCAGTGAACAACGGTGCCGCCTGGCAGACGGTCGTCGAAGATGTTCCGTTTACGGACCTACAGTACACTTGGGATCCGATCGTCGATGTTAATTCGATCGACAGTTGCCAGATCCGTGTTAGCGACGCTTTGGATTCGACCACGAGCGGCATCAGCGGTGTCTTTTCGATCTTTCAGTGCGATGCCGATTTGACCGCCGACCTGACCGGCGACTGCTTTGTCGATATCGCCGATGTTGCCGAACTGGCCCGCCAGTGGCTCGATTGCGGCAATCCGCACGATCCGGCCTGGTGCCTTGGCAATTGACGATTGAAGAATGTGGTGATAATAGCTAAGAGCTAAACACTCATTGCGAATAGCTGATTTCGCCGCCGGGTGGTTCAAGTTCTTCTGGAATCTGGATCCTGAATTAACCAATAAGGAATGGACAGTAATAATGCCACAGAACAATATTCATATCCCAAAATCGAAAATAATCAATTATTGCAGGCAGCATCACATTATAGAGCTTGCTTTCTTTGGGTCTGTCTTAACAAAGGATTTTGGTCCCGACAGTGATATTGACGTTTTGATCACTCTTGATCCCGACTGTCATTACAGTTTCTATGATGTGATAGATATTCGGGATGATCTCAAGAAGATGCTGGGTTATGAGATTGATTTAGTAGAAAAACAGGGCCTGAAGAATCCGTTTAGAAAGCACCAGATATTAAATAACATGGAGGTTATCTATGCTGCCTGAGCAAAGAGACGCGGCGTATCTGTGGGATATCCTCCAGGCGGCGCAAGAAATAACACACTTTGTCGAGAACATGATCTTCTATGAATTTGAGAACAATAAGATGGCACGCTATGCTGTTGAGCGGCAGTTGCTTGTTATTGGTGAAGCGGCGAATCACATCAGTGAATCGTTCAAAACCGAGCATTCGCATATTCCGTGGAAGTCAATTATTGCACAGCGAAATATTCTCGCTCACGAATACGGTGAGATTCTTGTCGAGCGAATATGGGTTGTCGCGACTGAAAAAATCCCGGAACTTATAAGTGATATTGCCCCGCTCGTGCCGACTCCGCCGCAGGAGTAGCTGCTGACCGCTGGAATCTGGCCGCTGGTTGCTGAAAGCTGACAAAATGACAAAGGTAATTGAAAACAAGAAAGAGCAGTTAATTGCTCTCTGCAAAAAATACAAGGTTTCGGAGCTGGATGTTTTTGGCTCGGCGGCCGCGGGCGACTTTGACCCGGCCCGCAGCGACATTGATTTCCTGGTCGAATTCCAAAAGACCGTTATCCACGATCGGTTTGATAACTTTTTTAATTTGCTCAATGACCTCAAGCAGCTTTTTGGCAGAGACGTTGATTTGGTTGAGCCGGGCGGGATGAAGAATCCCTATTTTATTGAAATGGTGAATCAGACCAAAAGGAAGTTTTATGTCGCTCCGCAATCCTAAAAAATATCTGTACGATATTATTGATTGTTGCCAGTTCCTGCTCGACTTTACAGAGGGCAAGACAGTGAACGACTATAAATCGGTGAAGCGATTACTCAATTGGACGGTGTCAGTCCCCAAACGGCGGATCAGATATCCGAGCACCGGAATATTATTGGTTTTCGCAATGTCCTGGTCCAGGGGTATGCCAGTTTAGACCCGGAAACTCCTCTGGAATGTGGTGACCGACAAACTCGGCATACTGCTCGAACAGTCCCGGTCCTTGCTCTGACTGTAGCCTGTTGCCTGCTTATTTTTGTGTTCATTCGCTTGCCTCGCCATAGCATATGCGACGGTGGGCGGTTCAAGTTTCTCTTTTCTGATATCTGATATCTGAATGCTGAATGCTGAATTAAATCTGTGGCAAAAAAGTTTAAAATCTGAACTCTGAACTCTGAACTCTGAACTCTGACATCTGCTAACTGCTAACTGAATTAGGTCTGTGGATAAACAAAAAGTTCTCATTACCGGTGGTGCGGGATTTATCGGGTCCCATTTGGCCGAGGCGCTTCTGGCCGCGGGCCACGATGTGACGGCGATTGATGACCTGAGCACCGGGTCCATGGACAATATCCGCGTCATCCTGGACAATCCCCGGTTTCATTTTGTTTGCGATACGGTCCGCAACGCCGAGATGATGCATGTGCTGGTCGAAAAGTGTGATGTCGTTTATCATCTCGCCGCGGCCGTCGGCGTACAGCTCATCGTCGATGACCCCGTCCATACGATCGAGACCAATATTCACGGCAGCGAGGTCATCCTGAACATCGCCAATAAATTCAGAAAAAAGATCCTGCTGGCCTCGACCAGTGAGGTTTACGGAAAAAGCGAGAATGTGCCTTTTAGAGAGGACGATGATACCGTCATGGGCAGCACGAAGTTTTCCCGGTGGGCCTACGCGTGCAGCAAGGCGATTGATGAGTTTTTGGGGATGGCCTATTATGAGCAGTACGGGCTGCCGGTGGTGGTGGCCCGGTTTTTCAATACGGTCGGCCCCCGGCAGACGGGCCGGTACGGCATGGTGATCCCCCGGTTCGTGGAGCGGGCGTTGAAAAACGAGCCGCTGTTGGTGTACGGCACGGGCAAGCAATCCCGATGTTTCGGGTATGTGGGCGATGTGGTCGCCGCTGCCGTGGCGTTGATGGCGTGTCCGGATGCGGCGGGGCGGGTTTACAATGTCGGCTCGACCGAGGAGATCAGCATGGAGGACTTGGCCCAAAAGATCATTGCAATGACCGGCAGCAAAAGCGAGATTCGATACATCTCTTATGAAGAGGCGTATGGAAAGCCGGTGGACGATATGATGCGGCGGACGCCGTGCCTGGACCGTCTGGAGGCAACGATCGGCTTTCGCCCCCGGACCCCGCTGGAAGAGATTTTAACCAGGGTGATCGAAGACAAAAAACGAAATGCTAAAGGGGAATGGTTATGACACAGAAATCGCCCGTCTGCTAAGACGGTCCGTTCTGAATTGAGCAGGTGTACAGATGCTTGCTTCGAGCATCCTGTCCGGTTCTGAACAGACTGCAGCGTGTTATGCTGTGGTGATTTTCCCCCGTGGCAATGATTCGTGTCTTTTCGTGTCTACCTGTCCTGCGTAGCTGGTTTCTGAGAAGCTTCACGCGAAGCAGAATAGCGTAGTAGGATTCGTGGTTCACATTTTTCTAAACTTAAAACAGCGATAGCGCTATTACAACTTCTATTCATGTGCCTCTGAGGCACCTGTTAAGCCCCTGGATAAATTTGAAGGGATTCGCAGAAGTTTACTTCGAGAAAGCACTTATGATTTGAACAGAAAAGGACGCCAGTCCGCCAAGCGGTAAAATCCGTGTCATCTGTGTAATCTGTGGACTAATACTATTCGTGTCTTTTCGTGTCTACCTGTCCTGCGTAGCTGGTTTCTGAGAAGCTTCACGCGAAGTAGAATAGCGTAGTAGGATTCGTGGTTCAAATATATATTCTGACATCTGACCTCTGATAGCTGACCGCTGGTCACTGACCTCTGACAAAATGAAATTATCCAAATCTGAAAATCAGGCTTTAGCCGAGTTATCCAGGGTGTTCCGAGCTCGCTTTGGCGCCAAAGAAGTGTGTTTATACGGATCGGCGGCACGGGGCCAGATGGATGCCGGGTCTGACATTGATATTTTTCTGGTCTTGCCGGAAGTTAATTGGCAGATAGAGAAGGAGATTATCAAGCTTTGTTTTGATGCCGAACTAAAATGCGGCCGTGTTTTTTCCGCGGTTTGCTATAGTGTTGACGATATCGAGAACAGTCCATTGAAAGAGTCTCCGTTGGTGTTGAATGTGAGGAAGCAGGGACGTCGCTTATGACAGACAATCTAAGTAAACTCATCGAATACCGATTCCAGCAGGCGCGCCAAACGCTGGTTGTTGCAGACGAATTGCTCCAAAAGGGTCATTATCGAGACGCGGTCAATCGCGGATACTATGCGATGTTTTATTGCGGTTTGGGGCTGTTGGCGGCCAAGAATCTCGGCAGCAGCAAGCACAGCGGCGTATTGAGTCTGTTCAGTCGGCACTTCGTTAAAACGGGCCAAATTTCCATCGAGGCCGGCCGCCATCTCAGGGAGGCCTTTGAGTTGCGCCAAAACTGTGACTATCGTGAGTTTGTTGAGATCACAAAGGACCAGGCTGAAGAAGTAATTCAAAACGCTCGGGCGTTTATCGCAGAAGCCCAGAACGCATTGGAAGCCATGGAATAGCTGCCAATCGCTAACAGCCAATAGCCAACAGCTAACAGCTAATTACCAAAAAACTCAAATGATTGACATACAAGCACTTCAAAAAGAAATCGTCGAGCGGCTAAAACCGCTGGAGCCGAAAAAGATAATTCTTTTCGGTTCCTATGCGTGCGGCAATCCAACAGAAGAAAGCGATATTGATCTGTTTTTAGTAAAGGATTCTGACGAGCAGTTGCGACGGTACAAAGTTGATGCAAGGATGCAATTGAAAGATTTGATTTTTTAATATCATATCGGCTTTGATATATTAGTGCCGTTTCCAGTAATAGAGTTTCGTGATTTTTCATAAGGGTTATGCTGCTTTCTTATGACGACGATAGGTTTTCCAATCTTGGATACTGATATTACGTTTGCGATTTCGCCACGACAGGTAT
>Ga0224495_10000059_pt1 | contig 86003 bp, 76 predicted proteins | sample SF_Jul11_sed_USG_FD_168128 | JGI IMG/M metagenome (GOLD analysis project Ga0224495, IMG submission 168128) | Sediment microbial communities from San Francisco Bay, California, United States - SF_Jul11_sed_USGS_4_1 | ecosystem: Environmental > Aquatic > Marine > Sediment | place: USA: California...
CCTATCCCCTCTTCCCTCCTGTCCGCGATGTGTGAGACGCTTGTGCATCGCGGTCCGGATGATCAGGGTTTTTACACAAAAAAAAATGTCGCTTTGGGCGCCCGTCGCTTGAGCATCATCGATCTTGAAAGAGGACATCAGCCCCTCTCCAACGAAGACGGAACAATATGGATTTCCCATAATGGTGAAGTCTACAACTTTCCTGCATTGAGGGATGAACTCATAACTCGTGGTCATCGATTCAAGACGAGAACGGATACAGAAACACTCGTACACGGCTACGAGGAATGGGGAGAGAACTTCATTCAAAAAATCCGGGGTATGTATGCCTTTGCCTTGTGGGATGGACGCAAGGAGAAGCTTATTTTGGTCCGGGACCGAATAGGGATTAAGCCTCTTTATTACACTCTTCTTGAAGACAAAACTCTGGTGTTCGGATCAGAGATCAAAGCCATCCTCGTTCATCCACGCGTCAACCGCACTCTGGATCCTCATGCCTTGGATCTCTATCTAACGCTCGAATACATCCCAGCCCCTTTTTCCATCTTCCAAAACATCTCCAAGCTTCCTGCGGGTTGTTATTTGACGTATGAGCAGGGCCGGATACAGATAAAAAGATATTGGGAGCTTGAATCCCAAGAGACACTCCCGAAAAAAATTTCCAGATCCAAGATACCCTCTTTGATGGATGAGCTGTTCGCTCTTCTCAAGGAATCTGTCCAGCTGAGGTTGATCAGCGATGTCCCTCTAGGGGCCTTTCTGAGTGGAGGAATCGACTCCTCAAGCATAGTGGGTCTAATGCATGAGCTGGGAGTCTCACCGATAAAAACCTTTTCTATCGGATTCGAAGAGGAATCCTATGACGAACTCAACCATGCCCGTCGTGTGGCTCAAAGGTTCCAATCAGAGCATGAAGAATGCGTGATTCAGCCCCAGGCCTTAGACCTCACGGAAAAACTCATCCTTCATCTCGATGAGCCCTTTGGCGATTTTTCGATCTTTCCCACCTACCTCATCTCAAAAATGGCCAGGACCCACGTGAATGTGGTCCTTTCCGGAGATGGAGGGGATGAAATCTTCGGCGGTTACGAACATTATCAAGCCCAAAAATTATCCCGACCCCCGGTTCCTTTTCTCGCCCGTCAGGTTCTATCTCCCTTGATCAATTTGTTTCCCCCTTCTCAAAAGAAAAAAGGGGCGTGGAACAAAATCCGTCGATTCTGTCAGGGATTTGAATACGCACCCGAACATAAGCATCTGCGCTGGATGATGTTTCTCTCGAACGAGACAAAAAAGATGCTCTATTCCCCTTATCTCTTACAGGAATTAAACGGAATAGAGCCTCTTTATCTGAGGCTTCCATTTCGAAAAATATTCGACGGTCTCAATCGGTCTGATCCCATTAACAGTGAGCTCTCTCTTGATCTGCAGACCTATCTCGTCGATGACATCTTAGTCAAGGTCGACCGGATGAGCATGGCCACATCCCTAGAGACAAGAGTTCCCCTCCTGGATCACAAGATCGTTGAGTTCGCTTATTCCCTTCCTGGAGATTTAAAACTCAAGGGGCTCACCACGAAATGGATCTTTAAGAAAACCATGGAACGGCTTCTGCCCCGCCAAAACATCTACCGCAGTAAAGAAGGATTCAGCATCCCTATCAAACATTGGCTCAGGACCGACTTGAAAGACCTGATGCTCGATTATCTGAATGCCAAAAGGATTAAAGACGGAGGGCTTTTCCAATTCGATCCCATAGAAAAAATGATGGAGTTACACCTGAGGCAAAAGGAAAATTTCAGTCACCAGCTGTGGGCTCTGCTCGTCTTTGAAATGTGGAGAGAGAATTACCTTTAGTCTTTCATCGCAGAGACACGTATTTCGATGACTTCCTCGCTTTTATCTTCAATTTTATACTTCTCTCCAACAGGAAATCCGAGAATCCAGATGATCTCGTCTCCAAAAACAAACACGGGTCTCCTTTCACGCTCTTCCAAAGGAATTCCCTTTGCCCGCATGATTTCCTTTAGTTTTTTTTGACCTGGAGCCCCAAATGGCTTGTATCTATCTCCTTCTCGTCGATTCCGGATCTTGATGGGAAACCTGACTTTTTTCCCGTCCAAGAAAGCTCTTGAATCGTCATCAAAAGCAAAAGGGGATGAACCGGGCTTCAACCTCTTGGCCTCTACGGTCAACTGCAATTCATCGATCATAAGAGGTCTATCTCCAGCCCATACATATTCGTATTCGATTTTCCGGGAGGGAATTTTCCTCAGACAAACCAAGTCTTTGTTCCTTCTCAATAAGAATCTTTTTTTAAGATGAAAACTCTTTCTCTCTTCCAGCTCCAAAATGCTCTCGACATCTTCGAAAGAGATCCCTCTCAAATCTCCCTTTAGTTTTTTTATGAAATCACGAACGACCCGCCTGGCCAATCCCCGCGGAAGTGCAGACGTGGCTTTCAAATCCAAGCAGACTTCACCCTTTTTTTGTATAATTGTCTCTTTCGCCTCCACGTGGGTCAACCTTTCCAGAAGATCTTCTTCTTCCTGAAGAATGGAAACGACTCTGCCGATACGAGGGATGATTTTTGGTTCGAAGTTCTCCTGGATGTAGGGGATCAGGTCCAGACGAATCTTGTTTCGGGTCAATCTCCTATCTAGATTGCTCTCATCTCGGCGAAAATCTATGCTTTTTTTTCGGAGATACGTCTCGATCTCCCTCCGCTCCACGAACAAAAGAGGTCTGATGATTCTTCCCTCGACAACCGGAAAAATGCTTCCCAAACCCCGAAGTCCACTTCCTCTCAACAGACGCATAAAAAAAGTCTCGGCCTGGTCATTCATGGTGTGGCCCGTTGCGATCTTGGCGTCACCGATCTTTTGAGCTGTCTGGATTAAAAAATCATACCGAAGTACGCGACCGGCCTCTTCCAGGTTTAAACGTCGGCCCTTTGCATAGGAGCGAACATCCTCTGAGCCAACAAAAAGCGGAAGGGAATGCCGCTGTGCAACTTTTCGCACAAACTGCTCGTCTTCAAGAGCACCCGGACGGAGCCGGTGGTTGAAATGTCCCAAAAAAAGATCGAGCGCCCACTCTTTACGAAGCTCGAGGAGAACCGCGAGCAGAGCTGTGGAATCCACTCCTCCTGAAAGGGCAACGAGGATTTTGTCCCCTCTCGTGAGGAGTTTGTACTTCTCGATCATTTTTTTTGCGGTTTCTACAACCATCTGGACCTTCTTCAGACCTTATTCCCTTTCAGTCAATCCGAAGAGACACCTGCAAAACTATTTTGCCTTTTTCTTGACTGTCTGAATTCTGCTACGGAATAGTGACTTCTGACCTATAAAAAATAGTGGCGGTGGAGGGACTTGAACCCCCGACACTGCGGATATGAGCCGCATGCTCTGACCACCTGAGCTACACCGCCAATGACAAAGATTTTAGCTAAAATGCGGAATTTAGTCAATTTCGGAAGATGAGAGGGAGGCATCTCCCATTCCGTGGTGAGGGAAACATCTGACCCAATTGAGTGGAGCGATGGTTCCCCTCCGTCCGAAGCCCATTGTGGGGGGTGGGAGGGTCTTGGCAAGGATGGAGGGGAACCGGCGCTGTGACAAAGGACACTTTCATAATTGATTGACAAGGAAATAAAGATGCTTCCAATACAAGATAAAAGAACATCTGCTTCTGCGATGAGAGTAACACCAACGGATGGGTTGGGCGATATCGGAAGATTGATGGCTTATCGGACTCTTACTCTGGCATCCTGTGTCTCAAAACTCACGGGTTTTCCAGAGGGGGAGTTCGCCGAGACGTTAGAAAAAGAGATTGTGCTTTCACCTTCGGCAACAGCGTCAAAAACCAGAGTGGCAAGCCGCCCAGAGCCTCTGAATCCTCTGCTCACTTCAGGACTTGTAAAGCCAATCGTACACATACCTGAGGAGCCGTCGATATTTTGCAGAAAAGGCGCCTCTTTTCCTGCTTGGTCCGCAATACTTCCTTTTTGGATTTCTTTCAGTTTTACCACCGAGGGATTGAAGGAGAGGTTAACAGACAATTGGCCGATCTCCTCTTCAGACCTGAGGACAACGCTTATCCTGAATTCCCTATTCGTCGTGATTTCAAAATTCCCAGGATTGAGAAAAAGTTGATTTCTTCCCTCGCGCTCTTCCTCTGTTTCTCTCGTTTCCTGCATTCTTCTCAATCCGGTTGCATCCACTTCCATCTCACTTCGGATTCCGCCTGGCTCTTCTGATGAAAAAACGGTTCCACTCAGATCAACCCAAAGAGGCTTAAGATCGTCCTCACTGATAGGAATGTTGCGAATGATATAAGGCGTAATGGTCATAATGACATCGGTCTGCTGGACGCTCTTTTCCGTGCTCGAGAAGAGCCCTCCAAGCACAGGAATATTTTTAAGGCCGATAATACCTTTGACCGATATCCTCTCCTCGTCCTTCAGTAATCCGGCGAGCAGGTTTGTCTCTCCATCTTTGAGCCTTATGATATTCTTTACCTCTCTCGTGCTGATGATCGGAATGTCTGCGATTCCTGTGCCTCCGACAGATTTTACGTTCATCTCAAGCTCCAAGGTGATCTCTTTCTCGAAATGTATCCGCGGCGTTATCTTGATATCGATGCCCACATCCTCATACTCAAACGAAGTGATGGGCTGTTGGGCCACTCCGCCTGCTGCAAACGGGGTGAACGAAGTTCGAGGAATCGGAATCTTATCTCCCACCAAATAGCTAATTTCTTCCCCCTCAATTCCTCGAAGCCGGGGTTGTGAAACGATTTTTGTATCTTCATCGGATTCCAAAAACTTAAGGAATGCTGTAGGCAGTGTGATTTGATAATTTCCTTTTTTGGTAAAATTGATCTTAGAAAGGTCAAACCAGCCAGTCTCTGTAGGTGGATTTTCCTCGCCACCGCTGTATGCGAGGCCCATTAGGAACTGATCGAACTCTACCCCAAAATCCCTGAGCTTAATTCTAGAGACCTCCATGATCTCTAAATCGATGACCACTTCCCCTCTCGGCTTATCCCAGAGCCTGATCAATTTTTCAGCCAACTCAAGCACTGCTGGCGCGTCTCTGACAGTTATGGAATTGAGGTTTTTGTCTACCATGATTTGTGGAGCCTTGAACTGTGAACGCAATATTTGCATGAGGGACGCTTGAATATCCTCGGCCTTTATGTTGGAAAGGTAAAAAGTCTTGATAGCATTCAGCTCATACTGGATTCTCTTGGCCGGGAGGTCAGGAACAACAATGATTGTGCTCTCATCGATGACTCTGTAAAAATTTTTGGTCGCCAAACAGAGGGAATTCACCGCTTGCTCAAAGGACCTCTCCGAAAGGTCGACAGAAAAGGGGATGTCTTTGAACTGCTCATCGAAGAGTACGTTGATCTTGGCATGTTTCCCCAATGCCTGGAAGATCGACTTTAACCTCACCTGGTCGTGCACGAAATTCAGGTGGAGCTTCGCATCACTCACTTTGAGCCTTACCAAGGGCTCTATCTTTGTCTCAACCGGCTTCTTTTCCTCCCTTTCCTCTCCTGTCAACAATCGTGCCTCTTCTGCAATTGCCGTATTTGTCGGATCAAAGGATAGGGCCTTTTGGTATTCCGCCAAGGCTTCTTCCTTTTTCCCATCAGCGGCCAGGCGCCGTGCCCTAAAAACATGGGAATAGCTGCCTAAGATTTTCGCTCGGGTCAACGCCAGTCTGTAGACAGAATTGGTGGGCTCTTCTTGCACAGCCTTTTCAAAATGCTTGATGGCCTCATCCCAATTTTTGTTGGTTGCCGCTTCTGTCCCTAACTTGTAGCTTTTGTTAAACGAAGCACAGCCCCAAAGGACACAAAGAATTATGGATAAAAGTGCCACTTTTCTCATGGCTTTTCTCCTTCTAGTTTTACCTTGCTGGATTGGAAATCTGGTCCGATGATTTCGATATCATCCGGGGTGATCTCCCCGATGCTTATCCCCCCATCAAGCATGTCGCCAAACTCAACGGCATAGACCTCTCCCCTAAAAAGAATCAAGGCAACAACTCTCTGTTCCGAATTGACATACCCTATGTATTTCAAATCTAAAGAAATCCCTATGCTCTCATCGCTTGAATTTGTCTGGGATGGATCGCCTTCCGGCAGATGCAAACGATCCGCCCCAGGAAATTCTAATCCTTCTCCAATAGAGCTCGGGCTTTGGCGGGTGAATATATCCCGCCGGGGAGGCAAGAGCTTCCTGCTGCTTGTCTCTAACAAATCTTTCCTAATAAGGCTTTTGAATTCTCTATCCTTCTGAGTCCTCTGGTTTTTACCTTCCTGGTAGGCTCTTGGATAGAGAAACGCACTTACAAACAGGATCGTCACTGCCAGGACCCATACTCTATCTCTCATAGTAACCTGCCAGTTCGATGCGCAACTCGATTCTTCCGCTCTGTGTATCTATATCCATAAAGTCAATTCTTTCGATCATTAAAAACTTGGGATGCATTTCAACTTGATGAATGAGCTTCTTCAGGGAAAAATAGGGTCCGGCCATGGTGAAGCTCACCTTGACGATTTTCATCTCACTGTCTTGGAATTCAGCGTATTCAAATCTAAGATCGGATAGGATTTGGACCTGGGCATTCTGAAAAATTCTGCGAAGGTCTTGCCTCAACTCATTGATGTTCTCGTCTTCCCTGTAAAAATATTTTGTTCCTATCTCCACACTGTCACGACGAGCTTCATCCCACATCACCCACTCTCTCTTTTTCCCACTGGTCTGCTCCCTTATCCGTTCATACTCTTTCTCCTGGGTTGGAAGGGATTTGACAGAGCGAAAATACGTTCTCTTCTCTTTCAGGGCAAAAGCCGAATGGAAAACCAGAACAGCAGACAAAAGGATGCAGAGCAAGACCAAAAGCTGGCGTTCTTTTGCATCCAAAAGATCAAACAGTTCTTTCATAGACCAAAGATATCTCCGATATTAACAGTCCAGCCTCGTTTCTGGATTCGCTAATGATCCTGATGTTGGTGAATCGTTTTTCATACAGGTTTTTATTGAGTTTCAGGAGTTCATCCAGATTGGGGGAGGCGACTTTGAGTCTGACCTCCATTTTAGAATTCTCTTTCAAAGAAGGAGACATGGAGACAACATAGCAGGATTCAGGAAGCGAATCCTCGAGAGCAGAGAGAAAATCCAGCCAGGAAAAGTTTTTTTTTAATATCAGTGTATTTAAGAGATCTATTCTCTCCTTGTATTTTTGGGACGCATTCTCAATCTGTGCATTCAGCCTTCCCTCTTCTCGTTGGACTCCCTCTAACATTCTCTCGAGTTGAACCCGAGTCGAAGAGAAATCCCTATTCTTATTACCGTATTTCCAGAACGTGTACACAGCTATGAAGGAAACAACGCAAAAGAGAACGGCCAGTGCTCCTGCTATCAAAAAGAAAAACTTCCTATTCCTTAAGGGATGGCTGGCTAAATTCACATTTGCTCTTTTTATCTTATTCATAATAACTGACCTATCAGTGGAGCCAAAATCTTCTTGTCTTCGCTTTCGAGTCCACGCCCCATCAGAGAATCTATGCTTTTTACAGGAAGGCTCAAACTCGCTTCTAGGTTCGAAAACATCTCTTCCTTTCTTTCCAGCAAACCCAAACGAACCCACACAGCGGCAATTTTACGCTTCTCCTTATCCTCGATAAAATGAGCGGTGTTTTCTATTTCCTGGACGATATTCCGGACTCTTATGGTCGAATCATCCTCACCTACAGTTATCAAGGGTTTTTGCCGGTACATGGAAGCCTCTTTATTTGTGATGGCCATTAGCCCGAAGGAATCCTTTTCTATGTTTACAACAAGAAAATCCTTTTCCTTCTCCCAATCGATGAGGTTAGACAGACCCAAAATAGGAATGCCCACTGATCTAACCTTCAACCTCATCTGAGAGAAGAAATTCTCAAACTCATCGATGATGGAAGAGCGGGCTAGGGATGAGACAACTTTTTTCCCTTCCTTTGCCTTAATCACATCATAGGAAATCCGCACATCATCCGGTAAGAGAGGCATCTGCTTTTTTACCCTGAACCGGATGACTTGCTCCTTTTCCTTGGAGCTGTTTGGTAGGGAATCAAAGGAGAAAACAAAGGTCCTCTGGGATAATTCTGGGAGGAGGAGGGCGACTCCATGGTCATAGATATCCAGCTTCTCAACTCTCTCTGTGATTTTCTTTTCCAGCAGACGGGCATCTTTTATATTTATCCTCTCAAACGAAGGCTGTATGATCCCATCCGGAAGGGGGAGAACAAAATGGTTTTTGAGCTTCCTCTCCTTCGAAGAAAGATGAAGGCCACTGATGTAAGAGGAGGTCACTTGCAGAGCCGAAGACGGGAGGGGTTGTTCGGTGAAGAAATTATTGAGTCTACCTAAAAAAGATTTCATGCTTCTCGCTCCTGCCTCACTCCACAAATGTCACTTTGTTCAACTCTTTTAGGCTTGTCACCCCTTGCAGGACCTTCTCCATCCCCACTTCTCTCAAGAAGACCATCCCTTCCTCTTTGGCTCTCTTTCTCACTTCAGAGAGTGGCTTTCTTTCCAGAATCATTTCCCGGATTTCATCAGACAGCTCGAGTAATTCGGCAATGGCTGTCCGTCCTTTATACCCGGTAAAGCTACATTCTGGACATCCCTGAGCCTCATAAAAAATCGTCTCCCTGAATTTTTTGGGATCAAGGCCGGATTCGAGCAACATGTTTTCACCGTATTTCAGCTCTTTCCTGCATGATATGCAAAGAACCCTAACCAAGCGCTGAGCGAGAATACAGTTAAGCGCAGAGATAAAACTGTAGGGATCGACTTGCATATGCAAAAACCGTCCGATGACGTCGAACACATTGTTGGCATGGACTGTGGTAAACACCAGATGTCCTGTAAGGGCAGATTGAATGGCGATTTGGGCCGTTTCCGGATCTCTGATTTCTCCGACCATTATTTTATCAGGATCATGCCTCAAGATGGATCTCAATCCCCGTGCAAAAGTCAATCCTTTCTTCTCATTGATCGGGATTTGAGTGATTCCTTCAATTTGATACTCCACTGGATCTTCAATGGTGATGATCTTATCCTCAGGACTCTTTATCTCGGTCAGCGCTGCGTAAAGGGTGGTGGTCTTTCCACTTCCCGTGGGACCGGTCACGAGGACCATGCCATATGGCTGAACGATATATTTGCTGAATTTGCCTAGAACCTCATCCGAGAAGCCCAGCAAATCCAATCTTAACTCGGATAAAGCTTCTGTGATCATCTCCTTGTCCAAGATACGGATAACCGCATCTTCCCCATAAATGCTGGGCATGATTGAGATACGGAAATCTATAGTCTTATCCCTTATCTTCAGACGGAACCTTCCATCTTGAGGAACCCTCCTCTCAGAAATGTCCAGGTCAGACATGACCTTGATCCGCGAAATGATCGGCAATTGGAATTTCTTATCGATCGCCTCCATAGCCTCGCTCAAAACACCATCGATCCGATACTTGATGATAACGCCATCCTCTCTCGATTCGATGTGGACATCACTAGCATATTTCTGGACCGCCGTAAAAATGATTGAATTCACAAGCTTGATGATAGATCCATCTTGGTCGGCCAGCTTCTCAACAGAAATAACCTCTTCCTCCTCACCTCCTTCCTTTTCCACAACCTGCATGATGAATTCTTCTGTGGCATCCTTAAGGACTTGTAAGGCGGTCTCGCTTTTACGAAGGGCTTCATGAATAGCCCACCTTGAGGCCGCATAAACCTCCACCTTCTTGCCCAGAAAGGATTCCACAGAATCAATCGTGGATATGTCAGAAGGATCGGCAATGGCAATCTTTACAGTGGTTTCATTTTCTTCTAAAGGAATAAAATTTGCCCGGTGGAGGAAATCAACTGGAAAAGTCTGAACCAATTCCCGATTGACAGGATAGGAAGCGAGGTCAATGTAGGGAACCTTGTACCTTTCCGCAAGTTTCTTTGTTTCTTGCTCCTCCGAACGAAGGATGTTTTCTGCTTTTTCTTTCTTTGATTTTTCCATCATCTTGCCACTCGAATAACATTAAAAATTGGGAGATAGACCGAAAGGAGCATCGCCGCCACGATCAGCCCCATAAAGATAATAATAACAGGCTCAACTAGGGATACAAAAGTATCAATTTTGGCCCGGATTCTTTCATCATAGACATCAGCCACATCCGTTAACAGGCCTTCCAGATTGGCTGAGGTCTCCCCTATACGAATCATATCTATAGCCAAGGGAGAGAAAAATCCCACTTTGTTTAGAGAATCTGATAGACTTTCTCCGTTTTTAATGGAGTCGGGAAGATTTGTCAATCTCTGTTGAAGATACAAATTGGGAACGGCTTTTCTAGCGATTCCGACAGAAGAGAGGAGCGAAATACCTCCTCCTAGAAGAAGCGCCAAAGTCCTTGAAAAAAGCGAAATGGCCGACTCTAACCATATCACACGACCATAGGGTATCCGGAGTTTAAATCTGTTCAGTAAAACCAACGTCTTCTCTTTTTTTCTCATCACAATATAGGCCACTATGAGCAACACAATGAGACCAAGCAATACAGGAAAATACCTTTTTAAAGTAAGCGAGAATGACATAAGGGCCCGTGTCACACCAGGTAGCTGGGCTTCAAAATCAGCATAAAATTGTGAAAAACGAGGGATGACGAAATTAATGAGCACTGTGAGCAGGAGGAGAGAAAAAAAGAGCAATAAGGTCGGATAAGTCAAGGCTGCTCTTATCCTCGATTTTGTCTGAGAGATGATTTTGGCATAATGGATATATTGACCGATGGTCCGGGCCAAATTCGCACTTCGCTCTCCAGCCATAAGAGATGCGAGATAAACCGTTGAGAATTGTCTCTCGTAAGGGGCAAAGGCCTCAGAGAGTGACTTCCCCCCTCGGATTTCGTCCTGGATGGCCATCAGCAGAACTTTAAGGTGTTGACTTTTGACTCGACTGATTATTATGTCAAGGCTCTTGACTATCGGATACCCTGCTTTTATAAGGGCAACGAGTTCTTGGTTGAACATGATGAAATCTTTATCTTTGATCTTCTTCTCAAAAGGAAGAAGCGAAATCTCAGTCTTTTTCCAGTCCCTTCTTACAGACAACACACAGAGTCCCTGTTCCTCGTACCGTTTCCTGCATTCGTTAGGAGAAGAGGCAAGAAAAGACTCTGCGATGACGTTTCCGTCCTCTGTTGCGACTCGGCAGAGATAGTACGGCATCTTACTAATACATACCTTTGTTATAATCTATTTGTTAAGAAAAACTTAATAGTAGGGTAAACTCTGTGAATTGTCAACTTAGACAGTCTCATGCACTTCATCCTCACTTCAGGTTGATTATTTTTTATCTGGCAGGAATATATGTAAATCGCCTTTTGAGATGAATCCTGTGATGATTTTCTTCCTCTTTTGGGGTCAGGCTGTGACAGACTGATCCTATTGATGACCCCATATTGACAAAATCTAAAGAAAATCTTATTCTTAAATCGAATGAAAAAAAAACTCTTATTTGCCTTGGTCCTCTTTCTCTTTATTCCTCTCCTTCTATCCTCACCTGAAACAAAGAGCCTTGCCTTTTCCGGTATCTATGCTCCTGAGAATAATGACTCAGATCCCCAAAGCGTTAAAAAACCCAAATTCGATTATATGAGCAGCATCCTTTCTAGAAACACCAAACCTCTTGGCTTGATCGATAACCTGACTTTGAGGAAGTTCTTGAATCAGCCGAGCATCAAATGGGCTCTAAGGTCTGGAGGAAAGCATATCTTAAACTGAAACATATATTTTTTAGCACAATGATTCAAATTTTTGGATTTTACAAAGCTTCTCGAAAAAAGATCATTTAGGTCGGACATGAATAAAAAAGTCCTCTTCGCCGCTCTCGCCGCCGTCGTTCTTTTAGCCCTGGGTGGTTTGAACATCGCAAAAAAAATTGGCTGGAAGGAACCAACCGATGGAGTGACCTGGGTCCAAAAACCAGATGGCTTGACAGCGGTGAAAGTGGAAATGTTCAGCCCTGCCGATCTTAATGGAATCAAAAAGGGAGACATTCTCGTAAAGATCAATGCTATTCCTGTTAATAACAAAATCGAAGTCATCAAAAATCTCTGGATAGCATGGTACACAGATCAAAATGTCAGCTATCAAATATTAAGAGAAGGGGAAGCCCCTCTTACTCCGACATTTTTTCCGGCAGAAAAAGGCGTCCACCTTATTTACTTTTACCTCGTTCTGATAGGGTTAACCACTCTCATCATCGGAATCATCATATTCTTCAATTCAAAAAGGCCTCTGACACTTCCCTATGTCATTTTCTTCTTGTTGATGGTTTCTTTTTACGGTATCTATGTTTTCTCACCCACTGGCCAGCTCAATGCTCTCGACAGCATCTTCTTCTGGTTAGATAAAATAGCTTTCCTGGCTTTCCCTCCTTTGCTTCTGCATTTTTTTCTTATCTTTCCGATCAGAAAAAAAATCCTCAAGAAAAAGCCTTCCATAAACTATATTCTCTATCTCCCGAGCATTGTCTTTCTTCTTGGGAATATTCTTTTCCAATTGCCACTCATCCGGACACATGATGACGCTTTCATGTTCCGAGTCAATGATCTCCTCCAAAAGCTGGATCTTTCTCTTTTTGCTCTGTTTTCCTTGATCGTTTTAGATATCATAATCCGAGACTATCACAAAGCTGGAAACTTGATTATCAAGAAACAACTCAAGTGGATAGCCTATGGACTGAGTGCAGGCATTATACCATTCACCCTTCTTTACATTATTCCATACACAGTTGGTCAGATTCCTTCTAGATCCTCAGAGTTTTTTATTGTCTTCCAAGCTTTGATTCCACTGACCTGTGCTTATTCTCTCTCCAGATACAAACTTATGGACCTGGAGGTCATCCTTAAAAAAGCCGTGACCCTTATCTTCTCTTATGTTGTCATTGCTATCCTGTATTTTGTTGTCAGCTCGCGCACCCAAATCTTCTCTGAAAACAGATTCAATGCACTTATTCTGGGAATTCTGGCCATAATCCTAGGGGCAACTCTTTTCACACCCTTAACCAAGCTCATCCAATCCATCCTAGACAGAGCCATCTATAAAAGAAGCTACAAATACCGGAAAACGCTGCTTTCCATAAGCCAAGAAATCAGCCGTGAGAGAAATCTTCATAAGCTCTCTCAATCCATCTTAGAGCTGATCGATAATGCCCTCCTCCTCGAAGACATCGCTCTTCTCCTTCCAGAAGGGAACAGAAAAAATATCTTTTCTATCTTGGAATCCAGGGGCAATTTACCGCTAACAAAAACCCATATTATTTTCGATGAGCGCCTTTCCCAAGAACTGGAGAATAGAGAATTTATGTCCTCCTTCTCGCTGGCCGAAAAGAGAGACCTCCGAAGAAGATTCGACAAGCTGTCCTTGATGGGTTTCTATCATCTCCTGCCTCTCAAAGTTGAAAATAAGCTTATCGGTTGCTTGGCAATGGGGAAGAAAAGAGATAACACCTTTTTGACGAGCGAAGACTGGGAGCTTCTACGGACAATCTCCTCTCCAGTAGCCTTAGCTCTGGAGAATGCTTACCTCTATGACCAAGTCAATCTAAGAGCACGCGAACTGGAGCGGCTGAAAGACTACAGCGAGAACATCATAGAAAGCCTTACTGTTGGAGTGGCTGTGCTTGACCAAAAGGGAAGGATCATTGGGTGGAACCGTGTGTCGGAGGAAATTTTTGGAATAACAGAAAATGAGGTCAGGGAAAAAAGATTGGCAGACGTGCTTGGCAAGAAAACCTTTTCCGCTCTTTTTCCACCGGACACCCAACAAGGCTTTCGCCTGCTCAGTGAGATCACTCTGGAAATGTCCGATGGAGGAAAAAAGATCTTCGACATCACCAAGACTCCTCTCTTGGACAACCAGATGAAGCCCTACGGTACAGTCATCGTATTTGAAGACATAACAGAGAAAATCACCATGCAACAACAACTTCTCACCTCAGAAAAACTCGCCTCAATCGGCCTCCTCTCTGCTGGTGTGGCCCACGAAATAAACACACCTTTAACAGGCATTTCTAGTCATGTTCAGCTACTCCAAAAAAAACTTTCGGACTCTACACATTCTCATGTTTTAGAAAAAATCGAGGCTCAAACCGAGAGGGTAGCCAAAATTGTCAAAAATTTACTGAACTTCGCCCGAAATCCCTCCGAGGCATCATTCCACAAAGTCAATCTCAGCCAAAGCCTACAAGAAATCATCTCTCTCATCGAATATAAATTAAAGAACATGAACATCGATCTCGTGTTGAATATCCTTCCTATTAAGCCCATATGGGCCCAGGGAGAGCGAATCCAACAGGTTTTCATCAATATCATCCTGAACGCCATGGACGCCATGCCCGAGGGCGGAAAACTCAAGATAGAGCTCTCTCAAACAGACAATCAAGCCGTCGTTGTCATAGAAGATACAGGGACAGGGATCAGGAGCCAACATCTCCCTCACATATTTGATCCTTTTTTTACCACCAAAGGAATAGGAAAGGGAACGGGTCTTGGCCTCTCCATTAGCTACGCCATCATCAAGGAGCATGAAGGTCGGGTCACTGTTGAGAGCGAAAGTGAAAAGGGATCCCGATTTATGATTTTCATCCCCATGGATTTGGATAAAAGAAAGATCAACAAATCACTCCCGTCATGAAAGAAAGAAAATGGCACGAAAAGGATTAATTCATATCATCGATGACGAACCCATCATACATGAAGTTTTGGGGGACTTTTTAACTTCTGAAGGATATGAGGTTAAACTTTCTCTAAGCGGTGAAGAAGCTCTAGAAAGACATTCGACCAACACCTATGATCTCATCCTTCTTGATCTTCTCATGCCTGGAATGAATGGAATTGATGTCTTGAAGAAGCTGAAGAAGATCGATCCTCATGCCGTCATCATTATCATCACGGCTTATGCCTCTGTGGAATCTGCTATCTCGGCTATGAAAATAGGAGCCTTTGATTACGTCCAAAAGCCCTTCAAGCACGGAGAGCTGCTCTTGACTATTGAAAGAGCCATTGCGCATAAGAACCTCCAGGATGAAAACATCCGCCTGAAAGATGAACTCAAAAGAAAATTCAGCTTCGAGAATATCATCGGCAAGAGCAAGTTGATGTACAACGTATTCGAAATCATCAAAGCTTCTGCTCCCACTCGGAGCACCATTTTATTGCAGGGAGAAAGCGGCACAGGAAAAGAATTGGTGGCTAGAGCTGTTCACTTGAACAGCGACAGAGCAAACGCTCCTTTTATCGTTGTCAATAGCGGCTCTCTTCCCCCGGATCTACTCGAGAGCCATCTGTTTGGTCATGTTAAAGGAGCTTTCACAGGAGCATTCAGCGATAAGAAAGGACTGTTCGAAGCCGCAGACAAAGGGTCTATTTTCTTTGATGAGATATCGTCCCTTAATCCGGAAACACAAGCTAAGCTGCTAAGGGTCATGCAGGATCGCGAGTTCATGAGATTGGGGGGGACGAGTACGATGAAAGTCGATGTCAGAGTTATTGCTGCCACCAATACAGACCTTGAAGAGCTGATTGAAGAAAAAAAATTCAGACCGGATCTGTTCTTCCGTTTCAACGTCATAAAGATTGAACTTCCCCCCTTAAGAGAGAAAAAGGAGGATATTCCGCTGCTCGTCAAGCATTTTCTCGATATATACAACAAAGAAAACAAAAGAGAGATTATCGGGGTGACCGAAGATGTCATGGAGCTCTTTGAAAACTATGACTGGCCAGGAAACATCAGGGAACTCGAAAATCTCATCGAGCGAGCGGTTGTCTTAACCAAGACAAAGATTATCACCAGAGATAATCTACCCTCTTTCATCTTAGAGTCCCAGGGAAACCAAGAAGAAACACTCACCCCAACGTCCAATATGCGCACCCTTAAAGAACAGACTCAACTCCTCCAGAGAAACTGGATCCTTGAAGCCCTTAAAAGGACAAATGGTGTCCAAAAAAAGGCAGCTCATCTACTGGGTGTCAAACCAACCACGCTGAATGAGATGATCAAGAGGCTCGCTATCGATGTCCACAATTTTTTAGACTGAGCCTTTCCTTGCGGATGTGACGAATCAGCGAAACTTTCCTGGAACGGCTTTATCGGGATTGACTCTAACCTTTTTGGGCTTCTGCTCGATCTCAAATTCAAACTTTTTCTTTTTTTGATCCATGATGATCATCTTTTTGGTCTTATTACCGCCTTCAACCCATTCCAACCATAGAGGAAACAGGAATATATCCCCGAGTTGGGCCATGTCAAACGTCAGTCTATATCCCTTTTCTCCCTTTTCCACAGAGTGTGAAACGTCCACCTCAGGGAGGGTATAAGACTCAAACCAATCCCGGAAAAAGGGTTCCAAATCCTGTTTTGAAATCTCCGAAAGAGTGTTGACAAAGTCACGGGTTCTTGCCGCGCCGTATTTATAGCGTCTAAAAAATTCTTGGATTCCTTGAAAAAAAACATCCTCTCCAAGCATATCTCTAAGCATGTTCAAGACCAGGGAGGTCTTGTTATAGATGATGGCTTGAAAAGCGATAAAGTCAAAATGACTGATACGCGAACCGAAAATAATCGGACCCCACTTAGCTTTTTTATTAACCCATCCCGAAATTTTCCCGAGAATATTCGAAAAGGCCGACTCTCCATACTTTTCCCTTAAATAGAGGATGGTGGAGAACTGTGCCAATCCCTCGCTGATCCACTGGTCATGGAAGGAATCCCACGTCACCCCTTGCCCCCACCATTGATGGGCTAACTCATGGGCAAGGAAATATTCATTCCAACGGGTGATATTGACAGGACTTTCTGCGCCCACAAGACGTCCCCCTTGGACTCGGGGCAGCTGGTTCAACACAATAAAAGAAGCAGGGCTGTGACCACCGCTTTCTTCCCAGACTCTATGCACAATGCTCAGCTTCTCGAACGGAAAAGGCCCAAACTTACTCTCATAGAAGGCCAAGATTTTTCTTGATTCCTCGAAAAGCTCCCATCTCGGTTGTTGGATTTCAGGTGTGTGATAATAACTGAGCGGCAGAGGTTCGACCACCTCATCTTTCTTCTCAAATTTTCCTACAATGAAACAAAGACTTTTCACTGGTCTTTGGGATTCAAAGACGTGAACTGTCCGACCGACTTTTTCCAGATCTTCTACGCTCTCGATTTGTTCCAGCCTTGACTGTTGGACAAGTCTCCCAGTGGAAATGACCGAATACTCAGGAGGGATGATAATCTTGATAAGGGCTGTAAAAAAATCCCCATCCGGTGGAGCAGGATACCAAAAGGCAGAAAGGCTGTACAGGTACGTTTCATACCTAGGCCGAATCGAACGAGAGGATTGTTCATACTGCGTACCCGAAACGACATCTTCGGTTATCTGAGGAGGCTCAATTTTCCCCCTGTAAAATATTTCTATTGAAGTCGTTTGACCTTGCGGAATGGGATCGAGGAAATAGATGTAAAGAGTCTTTCGGAGTTTATCTTTCGTAAAAAATAGCTCATTCTTGTTTTCATCGCTGATGCGAAGAATCTCCAGATTGGGATTCATCCTGAATTTGACCTCATCCAGGTAGCCAACCTTAGACTCAATGTCTATCTTTGCCCTTCCAGAAATGTAGAAGTCTGTCGGCTCGAAATCGATGTCGATCTTACAATTCTTGACATCAAACTTCTGTCCCCAAGAGATAAAAAATCTTCTTTCCTCTTCACCGGCTTGAGGCGAATAAAGGTTGAGAAATCTTCCCTTTCCCCATTGATAGAGGGTTACCTCTTCTTCAGAAAATGGAGAAAAAATATATGTGAATTTTCCGATCTTTTGCCCCTCGAATTCAATAACTGCCTCCTCCCCTTGAGGAATAAAAGAAAGAAGCTCTCCATTCAAGGAATTTTCAATAGTGAACGAGCGTGGATAGTGCTTATTAAACAGAGAATCGGCCCTCTTTTTATCCGTTAGGCTTATCGGAAGGTCTCTCCCTTCCTTTCTCTCAATCCGAATGTTTCTCTCAAATAATGAATCCGAACACCTCAGATACACATAATTGAGCCTATCTTTGAGAAATCTGGTTTTATACACAAGCTCGAGCTGATGGCGCTCCCTCGGCAACGAAGGCGTAAACAAAAGCTCCCCCTCCCCCAATACTAATAAAGCTGTTTCAATATCCTGAATATTATCATAGAAGACAATAGGATTCCGGAAAGAGATGTTGAGATCCGCATGTTTGATCTCCACCTGTCTCACCCTTTCCTCTCTTCCAGATGGGATCTGTATTTTGTAAAGGTTCCTGACATCCCTTGTGACCTCTTTCTTTCTGATCTTCCACTGACCATCGACATATTGAAAATCCAGAAGCCACACTTCAATTTTCGCCGCGTATGCATTTTCAAAAAGCACGTTGACATATGCCCTTGTGCTTGCATCTGTCTCTGTGTAGCTGTTTGTCCTGAAGACAGTTATATTGTCAAATTCAAGCTGGTCGAACTTGTGGGAGATGGATCTTTTCTCCTGATCCTTGATATCAGGAGAAAAAACATCAAGGTAAGCAGGAATATCCTTTTGCTTTAAAGATCTTTCGATGTGAGAGAGCAGATCGTTTATGCTCTGGTTTCCAAATGAATGGAGAGTAGGGAGAAAAGGGAAACTAATGAAAAGGATGATATTTATAAAAGATTTTCTTGTCACTTTCGACACCTGGATTTCAACTGAGAATCACTCGTTATTATAGCAAAATCGAACCACATCTCTAAATCAAAGGAAGAAATAAAACATAAATTAGCAATTTTCATGCCATATTAAAGAGTATGTAACACTTCTTACTAAGGGGAAAACCAGAGGAATGTCAGGACACAAAGATCAATGCGATGAAAGGTTGTAAAAAAATTTTACTTTTCTATTCGTTTCCGAAATCTTCCTCCCAGGTGACAAAACTATGATAGAACACCCTGTCGCCTTCATCTAGGCCTCGGGTTATCTCTGTGATGTGGGAGGTCGAAGCCCCAAATGCCTCGACAGCATAGTTCAGACCCTTCTCTGGATCGACATTGTCCCCACACGTATAAAAATCCATCGCTCCGTATTGATATTCCGGCCAGGTATGAGTGGAAATATGAGACTCTGAAATCACCACCACTCCACTGACTCCATGAGGCGGAAATTTGCTGAATGACACCGCCCACACCTGAGCTCCGGAAATCTCTGCAGCCTTAACCAAAATCTGCTGGACTTTCTCCACACTGGATATGATATCAGGATCGCATCCAGAGGCTTCAACGATATAATGATGGCCAATCGGATCATGAACCTTCTTTACCATGTCCTTCTCTCCTTTTATTGATGGAGTCAACTTAATTATGTCACAACTTATAACTCTGTCAAGAGAACGAAGGTATCTGATAGCATTTCCATTTCTGTGATGAGGGAAACATTTAGCCCAGTTAGGCAGCGCAGTGGCGGTTCCTGTCCATCCGAAGCCCATTGTGGAGGGTGGGAGGGTCTTGGCGAGGATGGATGGGAACCGACACTATGGAAGATTGCATCCCTCATCGTTAATAATCACAGAAATGGAAATGCTTACGAGGTATCTCTGAACGCCTTCATGTCACACCAGAATCCGTCTTTCTTCCTTGACCACATTCAACACGATATGGGTAACTGTTCGGTCCACATTTTCCAGAGAAAGCAAATTTTTGACGAAATCATTCAAATCCTGTCTGTCTTTGAAATACCCTATGATTAAAGAATCCCATTCTCCGGTGATATCATAGACAGCCATTACACGAGAGTCCTTGGAAATCTTCTCCTGAGTCTCCAGTAACTTTCCCTTAGATATGCGAAGTGCGATGATGGCGATGAGATTCAAGCCAAAATACTCTGGGTCCACCACGGGTATATAGCCCTTGATAAATCCCGATTCTTCTAATTTTTTCACCCTGTTTATCACAGCTGTTACCGAGGTTTCCACTTCTTTGGCCACGTCACGGAAGCTCTTACGGGCATTTTGATTGAGCACACGGACAATCTTTTGATCCAAATCATCTATCATACCGGCCTCCTTACATATGTCTTATAAAAATATTTAAATATATTTAATTATAACATTTTTTAATTAATATGTTGACAATTGTTTTCTATTTTGGCTAAAATTAGTACCTCGATGGATGCTGTTTTAGACAAGTGAATGATATGAAAATACAGCAGAGAGGTCAACCAAATAAAATTCAAAGGAGAGACTATGTCCAATGAATCACAAAGGGACTTGAAGAGATTCGGATTTGAAAATCAAGAAGACGTCTTGGAAGCTGTTAAGAATCCATCGAACAAGATCGAGTTTGTTCGGATCATGTTTTCGGATATCCTGGGAAGGCCCATGGATTTCTCGATTCCAAGCAGCGAGCTAGAAGGGGCTTTTAAGGATGGAAAGGGATTTGATGGGTCATCGGTGGAAGGCTTCGTGCGCATCGAGGAGAGCGACCTCATCATTAAACCCGACCCGAAGACCTTCAGGGTCTTACCCTGGGATTATAAAGGTTTTGATGAAAGCACAAAGTGGAGAGAAGGGATCATGTTCGGCGATATCTTCACTCCTGAAGGAAAGCCCTATGAGGGAGATTCCCGTTGTGTGCTCAAGCAGGTGCTCGAGAGGGGCAAGGAAGACTTCGGGATTGACGCCATAATGGTAGGACCTGAACTCGAGTTCTTCCTCTTCCCCAGCAGTCAAGAGGCCCGCCCACTGGACGTAGGAGGGTACTTCTTCTCTGGTAGTCATGGAGAAATCCGTAAGGAGATCCAGCTTTTACTCAAAAAGATTGGAATTAAATCCGAGTACGACCACCATGAAGTGGCCCATGGCCAGCACGAGATCGACCTCAATTATCTCAACGCTTTAGAGATGGCCGACACCTGCATGCTTTTTCGTTACACGGTCAAAAAGGTCGCTCGGATGCATAACCTTTATGCGACCTTCATGCCAAAACCCCTGAATGGGCAGAATGGAAGCGGCATGCATGTGCATCAGTCTTTATGGAGAGGAGAGAAAAATTTATTCTTCGAGAAAAAGAACCATTATCATCTCTCAACGATAGCCCGTCAATATATTGCAGGAATCATGTTGCATTCCCGAGAAATCTCTGCCGTTCTCAGCCAATGGACCAACTCCTACAAGAGGCTAATAGAGGGGTACGAAGCCCCTGTGTATGTGGCCTGGGGACAGAGAAACCGTTCGGCCTACATCAGAGTTCCCGAATACCAACCAGGAAAAGAACTGGCCACCCGTATAGAACTCCGCTCTCCAGACCCGGCCTGCAACCTCTACCTGGCTTTTGCCTGCATGTTCATGTCTGGTTTAGAAGGCATTCGGGAAAATTACAAGCTCGCAGACCCAGTGGAAGACAACATCTATATCATGAGCAATGCCAAGCAAAAAACCCTTAACATAAAGACCCTTCCCAGAAATCTTGAGGAGGCCGTTAAGATCATGAGCAAGAGCGAGCTGGCCAAAGAAACACTAGGTGAACACCTCTTTCATAAATTCCTGGCCAACAAACAGTGGGAAATCAACGAATACAACACAAATGTATCCAAAGAGTACGACAAGCAGGTCAGCGAGTACGAGGTTAAAAAATATCTTCCTTTTTTATAGTTTTCCTCTAAAAATCTCAAATCAGACATCTACGGGACACGTTACCGATTAAAAAAATCGGTACATGTCCCGGATTTCCGGTAACGTGATCCTTTATGAACAATTCAGGGATACCTGGATTATTTTTGAATAATTCAGGTTGGCTGACAAAGAAAGCCAAAAACCCTACCTGCCAAACACAACATAGTCAATAGAGTGAGCGTGAGGGGCCAGCTGTCTGTTTCTTTAACAAAAATATCCTTGACGGCCAAAATCATATCTGCTATAAAGTTCTGTTAATAATAATTTTTACATTCTCAAACTATAGAGGAGGAGTCATAGCCATCATAAAACATTTTTCCGACTCTCTTCTGTAATAAGGAAAATCTCCATAATCAAGGTGAAAACCCAGATCGTCTTAGCCTCCTCCGTCATTTAATGTCATTGACTTAATTGTTTGGAGTAAGTCCTATGGAACAGATAGAAGTTTCCGAAATTATGGCTCTTATCAGCGCCCATCCGAAAGAAAAAAAATCTCTGATTCCCATTCTTCAGGATATTCAAGCTAAATACAATTATCTTCCTGGCATCGCTCTAACAACGCTCTCCAACACCTTAGACATCCCTCTTATAGACATAATCGGAGTCGCCACTTTCTACCGCTCTTTCAGCCTTCAACCTAGAGGAGAACACATCATAACGGTCTGTTTGGGGACTGCTTGTCACGTGAGGGGAGGGCCAAAGATCCTCGAAGAGTTTGAAAAAAAATTGGATATCGAAGCTGGAGAAACCACAAAAGATAGACTATTCAGCCTAGAAACCGTCGCTTGTCTCGGATGTTGTGCGATCGGACCGGTCGTCGTTGTTGACGGTCATTACCATGCCCAAACGACTATCCGAAACGTTGCTTCTTTCTTAAAGAAGTACAAAAAAAATGAGAAGAACGATGAAAACACTTACGAAAATTAATTCAATCGATGAATTGAACAAAACCATCAAGGCCGAGACCCAGAAAAGAAAATCTGAGGAAAGGCCTATTCTCACAGTATCCGCTGGCACCTGTGGGCAAGCACGAGGCTCTCTTGAGGTTGTCGAAGCCTTAAAGAAATATGTGCAAGAGAAAGACCTGGAAGAAAAGGTCAAGATTAAGGTGACAGGGTGTCACGGATTCTGCGAGGCTGAACCGAATATCATCATTCATCCTTATAATGTATTTTACCAACACGTCCAAAATACGGATGCTGAAGAAATCATATCAGATACAATCCTCAACAGTCAGATAATCGAAAGACTCCTGTATTCTGATCCTGCTACTGGAGAGACCGCTCAAAAGGAAGAGGATATCTCCTTCTATAAAAAGCAAATGCGATTGGTTCTAGGTGACAACTCACTCATAGATCCAACAGAAATTGCTGATTATCTTTCTATCGGAGGTTACAGCTCTCTTGCGAAAGTCTTATCCATGATGACTCCGGAAAGTGTTATCAACACCATTAAACAATCTGGCCTTCGCGGAAGAGGTGGAGCAGGATTCCCTACAGGAAACAAATGGGCTTTAACTCGAAGCGCAAAGGGAAAGAATAAATACATCATTTGCAATGCAGATGAAGGTGATCCAGGAGCTTACATGGATCGCAGTCTGATGGAAGGAAACCCCCATAGGGTCCTCGAAGGAATGATGATCGGAGCCTATGCCATCGGGGCCTCGGAGGGTTACATCTATATCCGAGATGAGTATCCTCTTGCGCTTAAGCACATTACACTGGCCATCCAACAGACCGAACAACTGGGACTTCTAGGAGGACATATCCTAGGAACTGATTTCAGCTTAAAGATTCATATCAGCAAAGGCGCAGGAGCTTTTGTCTGCGGTGAAGAAACAGCTCTTATCGCGTCCATTGAAGGAAAGGTTGGACAACCGCGGCAGCGACCTCCTTTTCCAGCTGTTAGAGGCCTTTGGAAAAGCCCGACAAATATCAACAATGTTGAAACTTGGGGGAACGTTCCCATCATCATTGACAAGGGCGCTGAGTGGTTCTCTCAAATCGGCACCAACGGAAGTAAAGGAACGAAGATTTTCTCTTTGGTAGGGAAGATCAACAACACAGGACTCGTGGAAGTCCCGATGGGCATCACTCTGAGAGAAGTCATCTATGATGTAGGTGGAGGGATTCCAGGAGGCAAAGAATTCAAGGCCGTCCAGACCGGAGGTCCCTCAGGGGGCTGTCTTCCCAAAGAAAAATTAGATCTTCCCATCGATTATAAAAGTCTGACCGAAGCAGGATCAATCATGGGCTCAGGGGGAATGATCGTCATGGACGAAAACACCTGCATGGTGGATGTTGCCAAATATTTCCTGAATTTCCTCCGGGATGAATCTTGCGGCATATGCCTTTCTTGCCGAGAAGGCACCCAGCGCTTGTGGGAAATCGTGACAGATATTTCAGAGGGAAAAGGGAAGAAGGGAGACATTGATTTACTGGAAACGCTTGCCAACGCTGTCAAGGATGCATCCCTCTGCGGGTTGGGGCAAACGGCCGCCAATCCCGTATTGTCCACCCTCAAATATTTCAGAGAAGAATATGAGGACCATATTAAATATAAAAGATGCCCTGCTTTTGTCTGCAAGGAAATCGTTTCTTCGCCCTGTCAACATATCTGTCCAATAGACCAGGAAGCATCAGTCTACATTGCCCACATTGCCCAGGGAAAATTTAATGAAGCCATGGATATCATAACAAAGGACAATCCTTTTCCATCAGTTTGTGGACGGGTTTGTCATCATCCCTGTGAAACAGTCTGCCGAGCGATCGAAATGGGAGATTCTATTGCCATCCGTTCACTAAAAAGATTTGTCACGGATTGGGCCATGGAAACCGCATACCAATCCCCTAATGGATACACCCCTCTCTCGAAGGACAACAAGATTGCTATCATCGGAGCAGGTCCAGCCGGACTAACTGCAGGTTACCATCTGAGAAAAAAAGGATACCCTGTGACTATTTTCGAATCTCTGCCTGTTCTGGGAGGCATGTTAAGGACTGGAATACCTGAACACCGGTTACCCAAAAAGATATTGGATTATGACATTGAGAACATAATCCAGTCAGGAGTGGACATAGAGATAAACAAGAAGCTCGGCAAAGATTTCACCCTGAATGATCTTTTTAAGGATGGCTATGAGGCTGTATTTATCGCCACAGGAGCACATAAGTCTATGAAAATGAAGATTCCAAGCGAAGAAGCAGAAGGCGTGATTCAAGCCCTTGAGCTGCTAAAAGATGCCAATTTGGGTAAAGAGATCAAACTGGGAAAAAGAGTAGGGATTATCGGCGGAGGAAACGCAGCCATTGACGCGGCTAGAGTTGCAGTGAGGAATAATAACACAGAAAAGGTTTCTATCCTGTATAGGAGAACGAGAAAAGAAATGCCTGCATATGAAGAAGAAATAGAGAGTGCAATCGAGGAAGGAATCAATATACAGTTTTTAGTTTTACCCGTCAAAGTTCTAACCGATAATGGAAAAGTTACAGGTGTGGAATGTGTCCGGATGCGCCTGGGGGAAGAGGACGAGAGCGGAAGAAGAAGACCTATCCCCATTGAGGGTTCTGAGTTCTCAGTGAAACTGGACACCCTCCTTTTGGCAATAGGAGAGCGTCCAGATGTTTCTTTTATCACAGAAAACGATAAACTGAAGATATCAAAGTGGGAGACTATAATTGCCGACAAAGAAACCCTATCAACAAGTCAAGAAGGCGTATTTGCGGGAGGTGACATCTTCACTGGGCCAAGCACCGTGGTAGAGGCCATTGCTGCTGGAAAGAAAGCGGCCGAATCAATAGAAAAATATCTTGAGAAAAAAAGCTTAGAGCGAGAATACAAACTAAACCGGCCATCTGTTTATGTTGAGCCTATTCAACTGACTGAACAAGAGATTGAGGAGGCTTCAAGGCCAGAAATGCCAAGATTATCTGTCAAGGAAAGACAAAAAAATTTCAAAGAGGTCAACCTGGGTTTCTCAACTGAGACTGCTATTAAAGAAGCGAAACGTTGTTTAAGGTGTGAGTTAGAAACCGAAGATGGTAAAAAAGCATTAGGAAGGTCAAAATGATTAATATAAAAATGAACAACCTGGATGTCCAAGCAGAGGAAGGCTCGACCATTCTGGAGACAGCCAAATTTTACGGTCTGGAAATCCCGACACTCTGCTACAACCCTGGCTTAAGCAACTTCGGAGGATGCCGCCTCTGTCTCGTCGAGATAGGCGAAGGGCCTCGCACCAAACTCGTCAGTTCCTGCACCTATCCCGTGGAGGAAGGTCTCGTGGTTCACACCGATACCAAAAGAGTCCTGGAGGCTCGGAAGATGATGATCGAACTCATGCTTTCAGTGGCTCCTTATTCGAAGGTCATCCAAGATTTGGCCTCCCGATTCGGCGTTAAACAGGTCCGCTTCAAAGTTCGCAACGAGGAATGTATTTACTGCGGCCTGTGTGTGCGCATGTGTGCAGAACAGATGGATGCCAGAGCTATCGGGTTCCAAAACAGAGGATTCAAAAGGAAAATCTCCACGCCTTTCGACATGAGGTCCCCTGAATGTCGTCTTTGCGGTGGCTGCATTTACGTGTGTCCTGCCTGTCAAATGAGGTGCATCGGACCGGATCCGGATACCGCTGTCTGCAACGCCTGTTTAAACCTGGATCCCACCTGTGTAGATGTCTACGACGAACTTCAGTGCTGGATGTATGATGCAGGACGATGCGGGACATGTGTTCGAGAAAAACCAGAAAAATCAGACAGTAAGGAACAAGTTAGAGATGATAATCCATAAAAGAACGCTTGAAAGACTCGTTCCCTACTGCTTGTATATATTCGAGCAAACAAGGAGGTAATCACAATGGCTTATACAAAACTCAACAGGAGCGCAGCCACTTTAACTAAGAACAGAACAGAAGGTTCGATCAGTCCCTTCAGCGGCATGTGTGTCACCTGTGTGGATGGCTGTATCGGGATGTGTGAAATCGGAAAATCGGCCTATCGAGGAGCAGAGGTTCTCTATCCTCAACCGTTTGGAATTATCACGGCTGCTTCTGAAAAAGACTACCCAGTCGACCTCTCTCATTTTACCATCTTAGGAACGGCAGTTGGCGCTTACGGTATTGAAGCAGATTCAGATAAAGCCACTTTCCCTGCCGTCAACATTGAAACCGCTATAGGACACGACAAGGGGATTAAGCTAAAGGTTCCGTTTATCATCTCAGGCATGGGATCCACCAATGTGGCCAAACAAAACTGGGAAGGATTAGCCATTGGTGCTGCCATCAGCGGTTCACTGCTGACCGTTGGTGAAAATGTCTGTGCCATGGATGATCAGTCTGAAATCAAGAATGGAAGAATCGTTCATTCCTCTGATATGGAAAGGCGCGTCAAGCTCTTTCAGGATTGGCAAACCGATGGCTATGGTGCAGTCGTCGTCCAGGCCAACGTAGAAGACACAAGACTCGGCACCCAAGAATATGTGATCGAAAAGCTTGGCGTTGATGTTGTCGAGCTGAAATGGGGACAAGGGGCCAAGGATATCGGGGGCGAGGTTAAAATTAAGAAGCTCGAAAAAGCTCAGGAACTGAAACGAAGGGGGTACATCGTCCTTCCGGATCCCGAAGATCCAGAGATCATCCAAGCCTTCGAGCGTGGGGCTTTTAAGGAATTTGAAAGACATTCCCGCCTTGGTATGGTTGAAGAAGAAAGCTTCATGCAAAGAGTGGAGGAACTGAGGAAAGCAGGAGCGAAGTACATCTTCCTCAAGACAGGAGCCTATAGACCGGTCGATCTAGCCCGAGCTGTCAAATATGCGTCAAAAGCTAAGCTCGACCTGCTAACTGTTGATGGCGCAGGCGGTGGAACAGGGATGAGCCCCTGGCGCATGATGAACGAATGGGGCATTCCTTCTGTAGAGATCTGGTCTCTCCTCTATCGATATCTGAAGAAGATCGATGAAAAAGGAGAATATATCCCGGATGTAGCCGCAGCCGGCGGCATAACTTTTGAAGACCAAATCTATAAAGTATTGTCACTTGGAGCCCCTTATACCAAGGTTGTTGGAATGGCTAGAGGACCTATGGCGGCAGCCATGGTCGGAAAAACAATCGGGAAGAGAATCCAAGAGGACCAGATTCCCGTCTATGTGGAACGTTTCGGAAATAAGGTGGAAGAAATCTTCGTTACAGCCACAGAGCTGAAACACGAGTTTAAAGAGAGATTCACCGACCTTCCCACAGGAGCTATCGGTCTCCATGGGTATTTCCAAAGACTGAGCCAAGGATTGAAGCAGTTGATGGCTGGAAACAGAAAGTTTGATCTCAGCTACATCTCAAGAGACGACATCGCAGCCCTGACCAAGGAAGCTTCCGATATCAGCGGAATCCCTTACATCACAGAAGTGGATAAAGAAGAAGTAGACAAGATTTTAAACAGCTAATTTATATTTTTTAACTGCTCTATTTTTTATCCACAAATTTGCCGCCACATTTCGAATTGAAGTATCTCTTTTTACGTGAAAACCTGTAAGATAATTTATGGGATCAGACTGGGTGTTGGAAAAAAACCGTTTTTTGAAACACTCGGTCTGATTGCCTTCTTGGCCTTCATTCTCTGAAAGAGAGGCTTCGGTTTACGATTATCTCTTTACGCAAAGGGGTTGATGTGCTATAAATGACGTCTGGTAAACAATGAGTATTATCGAAGGAATCATCAGCCTGTTTGTGGTCCTTTTCGCGATCACTGTTCATGAGGCTTCCCACGGCTGGGCGGCTTTGAAAATGGGAGATCCCACAGCCTTTCACATGGGGCGAATCACCCTAAATCCCATCCATCATATCGACCCGCTAGGCACCATACTCCTTCCCCTTATCCTTATAATCATGGGCGCACCTCCATTCGGATGGGCCAAACCCGTCCCGGTTAATCCGCTCAATTTGAGAAACCCTCGACGCGATAATCTTTTGATCTCGGCTGCTGGGCCTCTCTCCAACTTCATAGTCGCCTTTATTGCTTTCTTGATTATCAAGATATTCATGACTCTTGACCCTAGCCTACTCTATGGAAGAATTGGAGGCTTCAACAGTTTGCTTTCCCCAATAATCACTATCCTCTACTACACAGTCTTAATCAATGTTATCTTGGCCATCTTCAACCTTATTCCCATCCCCCCTTTGGATGGGAGCGGGGTCCTGATGGGATTGATATCCGGGGAGGCTGCTGAGAAATATGAACAACTGCGTCCTTATGGCTTCCTGATATTGCTTGTTTTGATCATGACAGGAATCATAGGCCGTATACTCGGATTTGTCCTCCGCATCGTGTACACCTTTATTTTCTGAGGAAAGGCAAAGAAAGGCATGAAGAAAAAAGTCGTGCTCAGCGGGATGAGGCCAACAGGTCCTCTCCATCTTGGTCATCTGGCTGGTGCCCTCAAGAACTGGATTAAACTCCAAGATGAATATGATTGTTACTACACCATCGTTACCTGGCATGCCTTCAGCTCGGAATACCAGAAATCCACGGTCATCCGTGACTACATCTTCGAATACGCCGCTGGGTGGCTGAGCTTTGGTATAGACCCAGAGAAAAGCGTGATTTTCGTTCAGTCCGAAGTCAAAGAACATGCAGAGCTTCATCTTCTCCTTTCCATGATCATCCCCCTGCCTTGGCTGCAGAGAGTTCCCACATTCAAAGAAATGCAGAGAGAGATTCCGGATAAAGACCTCAACACCTATGGATTTCTCGGATATCCGGTGCTGCAGACAGCCGATATCATTATCTATAAAGCTCATGCTGTCCCTGTCGGAGAGGATCAAGCCTACCATCTAGAACTCGCACGAGAGATCACCCGGCGATTCAACCGGCTCTACGGGGAGATCTTCCCCGAACCGCAGATACTGCTCACAGAGGTGCCTAAGCTAGCCGGTACGGATGGACGTAAAATGAGCAACTCCCTGAACAACGCCATCTATCTGATCGATCCACCCGAGGTGATCCGGAAAAAAATATCCCCCATGGTGACCGACATACGGCGCAAACGGCGATCCGATACTGGTGTGCCCGAAGACTGTCCGGTATTCACGCTGCACCAGGCTTTCGTCGATGATAAAAAAAGAGAAGAGCTGGCAGATGGTTGCCGTTCAGCAGGAATCGGCTGCTTAGAATGCAAGAATGTGATCATCGACAGACTCATCGAGATCCTTACACCTTTCCAAGAAAAAAGAAGGGAGCATGATAAAAATCCTCAGCTTGTCTGGGATATCATAGAAGAAGGAAACAGAAAAGCTCGAAAAAAAGCCCAAAAGACCATGGAAGAAGTCAGGGCAGCCATAGGTCTCTGACCAAGTGTCCGTACTGTTGATGGAAGAGGCGAGAGAGTATCAAGTCAATCTGGAGGTCTTCCAGGGGCCTCTTGACCTCCTCCTTTTTCTGATCAGAAAGAAAAAGATCGATATCCACGATATTCCGATCGCCTCCATCACCCGGGAATATTTGGACTATCTCGACAGGAAAGAGAAAATAAACCTGGAGCGCGAAGGAGAATTCCTGTTGATCGCCGCTCTTTTGATCTACATCAAATCTCAGATGCTCCTTCCCCGGGAAACCCTGACAGAAGAAGAGGAGGACCCGCGAAAGGTCCTTGTCGATCACCTTTTGGAGTATCAGAAGATCAAAGCAGCAAGTGCACTTTTGAGGGAAAAAGAAGACAAGCAGATGATGCTCTGGCAACGAACCGCTCTTCCTTCTCTCCCTTCAAAGGATGAACTCGAGCTTACCGAAGTGTCTCTCTTTGACCTGGCAGAGGTCTTTTTAACTCTCATGAAGAAAAAAGAACAGGAGAACATCCGCTTCATTCATGGGAAGGACTATTCCTTGGAAGTAAAGATGAAAGAATTGATCGACTTCCTCAAGGAAAACAGATATCTGGACTTCCAGGAGTATTTTGACCATCAAGAGAGCATCGAGGAAGCGCTGGTATCTTTCTTCTGCCTACTGGAACTCATCAAGGCCCGCATCGTTATTGCCGTCCAAGAGACCCTGTTCCGCTCGATCAAAGTCTGGCTCAGACAAGAGGCTCGATCATGAGCACACGGTTGAAGGATGTCATAGAATCCTTGATTTTTGTCTCTCTAGAACCGCTCACCTTGGAAAAAATCAAAAACATCTGTTCAGAATTCGCGGAAATGGAAATCAAAGAGGCTATCCAAGAGATCATAGAAAACTATGCCTCCAACCAAAGAGGCATTCAAATCATCCAAGCCGCTGGGGGGTATCTCTTCTCCACAAAATCCGAGCATGACCAATGGGTCAGACGGCTTCTGAGGATGGAGCAAAAGAACAAACTCTCCCGAGCCGCTCTAGAGACACTGGCCACTGTCGCCTATCATCAGCCCATGACGTTAGCTGAAATATCGGCGCTGCGCGGAGTGGACTCCACTTATACCTTAAAAACCCTGCTGCAGAAAAAACTGGTGAAGATTACAGGGCGAAAAAAAAGTCCAGGGAGACCTTTAATCTACAGGACAACGGATAGATTCCTTACCTATTTTGGGCTCAACAGCCTCAGTGATCTTCCTTCTGAAGAGGAAATTTCAAAAATTCTGGACGAGGAAAAAATATTTGAATAAAAAAAGAATTTATCTCGATAAAAAAATCCTCCTATCTTTCTTCATAGCCGTCTTTTTCTTCTCCCTCTCATCCTGTCAACCCAAGCAGGTAAAAATTCCAGAGCCACCTGCAGACCGCCATCAACCCCATGACTATATCGGAAAGAAGGGGATGGTTGTTGCCGCCCATCCTCTGGCAGTTCAAGCCGGTCTGGAGGTACTCAAGAAAGGCGGGAACGCCATAGATGCAGCCATCGCCTCTGCCTTTGCTCTGAATGCGGCCGAGCCCTTTGCATCCGGAATCGGAGGCGGAGGATTCATGGTTCTTTTCTTGGCCCAAGAAAATAGAGTCACCGTGATAAACTTCCGCGAGAAGGCACCTGCCCAAGCTCATCCTTCGATGTTTCTGGAGAATGGCAAAGTCAAGAATGATTGGCGAAAAGCTCACGGACTTGCCGTTGCCGTTCCCGGAGCACTTGCAGGATGGAGCTATGCCTTAAAAAAATACGGTACCATGCAGCTGGCAGAGGTTATGGGTAGGAGTATCCAGATAGCCGAACAAGGATTTCCCGTCAGCAAGACCTTCAGCCAGATCAACAAAGACGAGTATGAAAAAATCCTTCTGAATGCAGGGGCGACATCTCCTTATCTTAATCAAGGACTTCCTTATGAACCCGGCGACACCTTTCAAAACCCGGACCTGGCCTTAACCTTGAGGCACATCATCTCTCAAGGATGGCAAGATTATTACAAGGGAGAGATTGCACAAAGAATCGTCGAGGCTGTACAAAATAAGGGGGGAGTGATAACGCTTGCTGATCTCTCCCAATATTCTCCGACCGAACAACCTCCTTTAAAGGGGACCTACAAAGAGCACACCTTGTATTCCATCCAACCTCCGGGTTCAGGCGGACTGCATATCATACAGCTTCTCAATATCACCGAGCACTGGCCTGTGAAATCTTGGGGATTCAACTCTCCCGAGTATATCCACCATATGGGCGAAGCCCTCAGGTTTGTTTTTGCCGATAGGGCTCGCTATCTGGGCGATCCCGACTTTGTTACGGTTCCTGTCGAAGATCTCACCTCAAAAAAATACGCTGCTCAAATCGCCCAAAAAATAATTCCTGACCGTCTTCAGGATGACTATCCCTATGGCCGTTTCGATGAAAATCTGATGGAGGAAGAAAACACCACTCACTTGAGCGTTATAGATGAACAGGGAAACATTGTAAGCTTGACCCAGTCGATAAACGATTTCTTCGGTTCTGGCATCGTGCCCGACGGCACGGGTTTTCTCCTGAATAATCATATGGCAGACTTCTCCCCTCAACCCGATTCAATCAATGCTCCTAACCCGTACAGAAGACCCGTCAGCTCGATGGGCCCCCTTATTTGTTTCAAAGAGGGAAAACCCTTTCTCATTCTTGGCTCCCCCGGAGGAACAAGAATCTTCCCCTCCCTCACCCAAATCATCATCAACATCATCGAGTTCGGTATGTCCCTGGATCAAGCCATCGAAGCACCCCGTTTCTACACCTACTCCGCACAAGGAAAAGCCAGAAACCTGTTCATGGAATCGCGCATCCCTCCAGAGTCGGTTCGATCTCTTGAGCAGATCGGGCACATCATCGAAATCAGAGACGCTTTTGACAAATTTTTCGGAGGTGCCCAGGGAATCATGGTGCTCCCAAAGAAGAAAATTTTACTCGGTGGAGCCGACTCCAGGAGAGACGGATCTGGAGCAGGATATTAACCTGAATTATTCATAAACATGAGTATTTCAAGATAGATTAACTGCTACGTTAATTGTTTTCTGAAAAGGATAAAAAAAATGAAAAAAAGTTTGATCGTCCTGCTGACGGTTTTTTCTATGGCTACGGTCCATTTCTCCTCCCCTGAGGAAATAAAGGAAGATATGCCTCGATTTGAACAGCCTCTCCTCATCACTTCTGCTGGACAAAGCGCTGATGTCCAGATTGCCGGTGTGCTCGCTAAAAGAGCCGGATTGACTTCGACCCTTTCCAAAGGGGCTACCGAAAAAGATCTTGCGAACATAAAAACTTTGGTTTTGGTTATCGGCGTGAGCATGAAGGGCTTAGGGGCTGCAGGCTTGGATGTCAATCAGGAAACAGAACGAGTAAAAGGATTGATCGATGCAGCCCATGGTCATAACACACCTCTTCTTTGCCTTCATCTTGGCGGTGAGGCAAGACGAGGCACTCTTACTGATCAGATGATAACCTCTTTTCTCCCTTTTGCTCAAATGGCTATCGTGGTGAAGTCCGGGAATACAGACGGTCTTTTCACCCGAATCTGTGAGGAGAAAAACATCCCTCTTCTCGAAGCAGAAAGGACTGCGGATGCCGTAGAACTCCTGTTGCAAGTCTTTAAGCTGGATCAACTTAACCCAGAGTAGGCATCCAAAACCAAAAGATTCATCCAAAGTCAGAAGAAAGCCTTTCAGAATCTTTTACAGCGCCGGTTCCTGTCTATCGGATGCCCATGGTGAAGGGTAGGGAGGTCTTTGGCAAGGATGAAGGGAACCGGTTCAGCACTCCCGGACTGGGTAAGAGGTCTCCTTCACCACGGAAAGGAAGAGGGTAGGGATGAGCGACTCGGCATTGACATTTGATCGAGATTTTAATATGTCATATGATCTGAAATTCAAACTCAAATTTTATTAGAATAAGTAGGTCTCAGGCTAAAAAGTGTCAGAAGCTGTTCTGTTCTTGCTGATGGTGGGGATCTTTGCACTTCTGGCCATGGTTTTCAAACTCCCGATTGGAGTCTCCTTGGCTTTATCTGCGCTGACAGGCTCGCTATTGGGCGGTCAAGGACTTGGGCTGCGTCATCTCGTAGAGGGAGGATTCGTCTATTTTGAGACCCTCCTGATCATCCTGTCGGCTATGATATTCATGAACGTTCTTCAAGCATCTGGCATTTTAGACTCCATCACCGCTTTTTTGCTCAAGACCTTTTATCGGAGAAAAATCCCCCTTCTGCTCACAGTGATGGTCTTGATCATGTTTCCTGGGATGATCACGGGTTCCTCTACAACAGCTGTCCTCACCACCGGAGTACTGATCGCGCCAGTGCTCATGCGTTTAGGGCTTTCAAAGATCAAAACAGCGGCACTGATAGCCATGGGGGCCATACTGGGTATGATAGCCCCGCCTGTAAATATCCTGGTCATGATCATGGGCGCAGGGGTGGATATGCCCTACGTGGGATTGACACTGCCTCTTTTAATCATCGTAGTCCCATTGGCAGTCATCATCTCCCTTTGGCTAGGATACAAAGACATTCAAATCATCGACTCTAGCCAGATGTTATCGATCCTTCCCGAATCCAGTTTTTCTCGTTATGGCTATCGGCTCTATCTTCCTCTTGTGATCGTCCTTGCTCTGATGCTGGGACAAAGTCTGATGGTGGAAATCATGCCTGATATTGGAATTCCTGCCATCTTTATTATCGGAAGTCTTGTGGGTCTCTTCTGCGGCCGCCCGTTTAATTTTCTAAAAATCACACAAGCAGCTCTCAAGGACGCTTTGCCCATCCTCTCCATACTGGTTGGAGTGGGTATGTTCATCCAGATCATGACGCTGACAGGAGGAAGAGGGTGGGCGATCATATCTTTCCTTTCCCTGCCACCCATATTTCTCTACGCAGGGATCGGGATCAGCATGCCTCTTTTTGGGGCCGTATCTGCCTATGGCTCAGCCTCTATTCTGGGTGTCCCCTTTATTCTGGCCATGATCAACAAGAATGCAGTCATAACCGCCTCGGCTCTTTCTGCGGTGGCCGGATTAGGGGATCTTATGCCTCCCACTGCTCTAGCAGGGATGTTCGCTGCTCAGGTTGTCGGCGAAAAAAATTACTTCCGGGTGCTCCGCTATTGTATCGCACCTGCTTTATTTGAACTCTCCATGGGAATCGGAGTCTTGCTTCTCGCTCCTTTTATAGACAAAATCATATGAATATAAACTGTATTATAACAAATTGGTGAACAAATGCAGATAATCTATCACCTCATCGTGTTCTACATAACCGTTCATCTGATCTGGTACATCTTTCGAGAAAAAAAATTTTGGAATCAACTCAGCGCTGCTATCGTGCTAATTGTGCTCTCGCTGAGACTTTTACTGATCAATAAAAAGCTACGAGGAAAAGAGAAACATCAACATAAAAGTTTCATACTGCAGGATCGAAAAATGAAGAGACATCACCTGACTGGGCTTCTGATTATCGTTATGACTCTCGGGATAGGCTTTGTGACTGCCCGTGAATTCAGAGGCATGCATAAACAGGAACCTGTCTACCCCAGCCCGCACCTGACAAGCCAGAAAAAGCTGGGCACCTATTTTCCAGGGATAAAAGACACTCCAGGAGATACAGACGTCTACATCTTTGAAAGCCCAAAAAAGGGTGGAAGCCTTCTCATCCTAGGAGGAACCCATCCCAATGAGCCGGCCGGATTTATCACGGCGATTCTCCTTATCGAAAATTTGGAGATTGACAGAGGAAAGGTGATCATCGTGCCCCGCGCCAACAACAGCGGCTTCATGCACAGCGATCCTCAGGAGGGAAATCCGCAGAGATACTCTCTCCAAACCCCGGATGGGAAAAGATGGTTTCGGTATGGATCACGGCTCACCAATCCGATCCACCAATGGCCTGATCCAGTCCTGTATGTTAATCCCTCAGGTCAGAAACTCTCGGGAACGGAAAGCCGAAATCTCAACCGTTGCTATCCTGGACGAAGGCATGGATTCCTTACGGAAAAAATCGCCTATGGCATCATGGAGCTCATCAGGAAGGAGGGGGTTGATCTGGCCATCGACCTTCACGAGGCCGCACCAGAGTATCCTGTGATCAATGCCATGGTTTTCCACGATAACAGTGCTGAACTGGCCGCTTTAGCCTTGATGAGGTTGCAGATGGAGGATATCGATATCCGACTGGAAGCATCCCCTCCCAACCTTCGAGGTCTGAGCCACCGTGAATGGGGGGATTCTGCCCAGACAATGGCGATTCTTCTTGAGACCGCCAATGCTTCCCACGGAAGACTCAAGGGGAAACCAACTCCCTCGCTGATTTTGGACGGAAAGGATAAAAATTATGTCAAGGCTGCCCAGCTTGGACGACTCTTCGTTCCCTTCGATGAGGAAGGCATTCCGCTCAAGCAGAGGGTTTCCCGCCATCTTGCTTCCCTGAACGCCCTTATCACCAGCCTAGAAGAACTCCATCCCGAGCTTTCCATCAGGCTCAAAAACACTCCGTCAGCCATCGAGCTCCAAAAAAACGGCATAGGAGCTTTTCTCAGATCCCAGAAATAAGCCTAAGTTTATATTTTACCAATATTTAGGATTGACAGGCAGGCTCTAAATAATATAGTATAGATATTCTTTCTTCGGATAAAATGGAAATTATCATAGCAAAAAATTCAGGTCTGTGCTACGGAGTGCAAAGAGCACTTCAGATGGCCAAAGAAACAAGAAAAAGAAAAACAGAAAAAGTTTTTACTTTCGGTGATTTGATCCATAATCCCCAGGTTATTCTCGATTTAGAGAAACAGGACATCCAATCCATCGATGATCTCGATAAAATCGAAGAAGGAACCGTCATCATCCGGAGCCACGGGGTTTCTCCTGAAATCTACGACATCCTAACCAAAAAGAAAATCGAAATCGTGGACGCGACCTGTCCCATCGTCAAGAGAATCCAAAAGCAGGTTGCTGCTTTGGCAAAAAAGGAAAAAGAGATCATTATAGTCGGTAACAAAGAGCACCCAGAGATCAAAGGACTCATCGGATACTCCAAGGAAAAAGGGATAATCATCGAAAATGCCAGTCAAGCAGAGATCCTCCCCAACAAAAAAAGAAGAGCCGTTCTCGCCCAATCCACCCAGGATCTGTTCCTCTTTATGGCAGTTGTAGCGGCTCTCATTGAAAGAACTGAAGAGCTTAAGGTCTTCAACACCATCTGTCAGTCCACACAGACACGCCAGAAATCAACATCTGAGCTGGCATCCTGTGTAGACACCCTCTTCATAATAGGAGGGAAGAACAGTTCGAACACACAAAAGCTTTATCAGATATCTAAGAGAATATTACCCAACACACACTTTATAGAAGAAGCAGAACAAATCACTCCAGCTATGGTAAAGGGAGCTAAGAGAATAGGTCTCTCCGGAGGGGCATCCACTCCTCCAGAGGCCATACAAGAAGCTGTGGCTAAGATTAAGTCTAACTATAAGCACCAATTTCTTTCGGAAAAGAGGACCCAATGTCAGAGCTAACCAAAAATCCCAAAAAAGAAAAAGTTCTCTCCTCAGAGGATTATGCCGATCTTCTCGATCAATACCAGTTCAGCACCAAGGAGCTTGCACCTGGTAAGCTTATCAAGGGAAAAGTGATCAAAGTCACACGGTCTCATGTCCTTGTGGATGTGGGTTTCAAATCAGAGGGGATCATCCCAACCGAGGATTTCACCGATCTCCAAGATCCCAAAACTCTTCAGCCTGGAGACAACATCGAGGCTGTTCTGGAAAAAACTGACCTAAGAGAAGGCTATCTTGTCCTCTCAAAGAAGAAAGCCATAGCGATCAAGGCTTTGAACAACTTAGAAAAGGCTCACCAACACAACAGTTGGATCGTGGGAAAGATTACCGAAAAAATAAAAAATGGATACAACGTCAATGTAGGAATCATTGCCTTCCTGCCCGATTCTCACGCCGATGTGAAGGTGGTCAAGGATCCAGGCAAGCTCATTGGCAACATTTACAAATTTAAGGTGATTAAATTTGATCTCAAGACAGAAAATGCGGTTCTTTCCCGAAAACTCTACCTTCAGGATGAGAAGGAAAAAAGGAAAAGACGAATTTTTGACCAGTTAAGCACAGGGAGCAAGGTCAGGGGACGGGTCAAGTCTCTCATTAACTTCGGGGCATTTGTCGATTTAGGAGGAATTGAGGGATTATTGCACATATCTGACATATCCTGGGGAAAGATCAACCATCCCTCAGAGTTCTTCGAAGTGGGCCAAGAAATTGAGGCTGTCGTACTCGGCTTCAATGAAAAAGAAGAAAAAATCTCCTTGGGATACAAACAGCTGACGGCCAATCCATGGGACAACGTCGAGGAGAAGTATCAAGCAGGACAAAAGGTTATCGGAAAGGTTGTCAGTTTGACCGATTTTGGAGCCTTTATTGAACTCGAAGCCGGTGTAGAGGGTCTGGTTCATGTCTCGGACCTGTCTTGGTCACGAAAACCTGTTCATCCTAAAAAGATTCTTACTCCTGGAGAGGAGGTTGTGGTTACAATCTTGGCCATAAATCCTTCAACCAAAAGGATCTCTCTGGGCCTCAAACAGGTCACTCCTCATCCTCTAGAATTATTCAAGCAGCAATACAGTCCTGGCTCGAGAGTTAAGGGTACCATCACAAGTATCACTGATTTCGGTGCCTTCATGGAGGTGGAAAAAGGGATCGAAGGGCTGATACACATTTCCGATATAAGCTGGAAAAAAATAAAGCATCCATCTGATATGCTGAAAGCAGGAGATGAGATCGAAGCCATCATATTGAATATTGATGTCCAAAAGCAAAAGCTCTCCCTGGGAATAAAACAATTAGAAGGAGACATTTGGGAAGATTTTTTTGCGCGCCAAAAGACTGGTGACCTCGTAAAGGTTAAAATCGTTCGCCTGGCCAATTTTGGAGTGTTCGTTGAAATTACTCCAGGTATCGAGGGCGTTGTTTTTCTGTCTGAGCTGGATGATTATAAAATCGAGAATCCTGCCGATGCTTTCAAGGTTGGGCAAGAAAAATTGGCCAAAATCATAAAGCTTAACAAGGACGAAAAGAAGATATCTCTCAGCTTTAGACAAGCTCAGATCGAAATGCAAAAGTTAGAATACCAGAAATACGTACAAAGCCAGGACGATCGACTCACTCTGGGCGATCTGATGAGAGATAAGCTTAAAAGCTTAGAGCCCCTAAAAAAAGAAAATAAAAAAACTGAGAAAAAAAAGGAGGAAAAAGATGATAAAAGCTGATTTAATCAACAACATCGCAAAGGAAATGAACATCTCGAGACAGGAAGCGGAAACAGGCGTCAATCTTTTCTTTCAAACCATGAAAGATGCCCTTTTAAGGGGTGAAGAAATAGAGCTCAGAGGATTTGGAAGTTTTCGTTTTCGCACAAGGGGGGCACGCTCAGGAAGGAACCCGCGTACAGGAAGACCTGTACAGGTCCCTCCCAAACGGGTCTTGTATTTCAAGCCGAGCAAATTGATAAAAAACATGATCAACAAATAATGGAATACATCACCGCTCCGTGGAGAGAGGAATACGTTAAGAAAGTCTTCAAAATGAAGGGATGTATCTTTTGTCAAGCACTGAAACAAAAAAATGACAAACAGGCCTTTATCCTTCACAGAGGGATTCACAACTTTATTCTGTTGAACAAATACCCCTACACACCCGGTCATCTGATGATTGCTCCTTATAAACATCTCTGTTCCATTGAGCTGGCCGAAAAAGAGGCAACGGATGAAATGACAGAGTTTCTCAAGACATGCTTAAAGCTCTTGAAAAAACAGTATAATCCCCAAGGTTTTAACACGGGGATGAACATCGGGCGAAGCGCAGGAGCTGGGGTAGCCGACCATTACCACATGCACATCATTCCCCGATGGGTAGGGGATTCGAATTTCATGCCTCTCATCGGGAAGACAAAAGTCATCTTGGAAGACCTCCATACCTCGTATGGCCAGCTTTTGTTACTGTTTGACAAAGAGAGAGTAAAGTGAATTTCGAACTTTCAGAAGACCAAATCCTGATCAGGGAAATGGTCCGTGATTTTGCACAAAATGAGATTGTGCCCCACCAGAAAGCATTGGAGAACAAGCATGAGTTTCCCAACGAACTATTGGAAAAGTTGGCCAAACTTGGAGTCCTTGGCATGTCCATTCCTTCAGAATACGAAGGAAACAAGACAGATACTCTTTCCCTTATGCTTACTATAGAACAAATAAGCAAGGCTTTCCCCTCCCTTGCCGTTATCATTAGCGTCCATTGCTCCCTCTTTTGCCAGGCCCTCCTCAAATTCGGCACAGAAACTCTGAAAAAAAAATACCTCCCCAAGGCAGCTAAAGGAGAAGTGCTGGGCGCTTTTGCTCTCACAGAGCCAGGAGCCGGTTCGGATGTGCATGGCTTAAAATCCAAGGCTGTAAAAAAAGGTGGCACCTACATCCTTAACGGAACAAAATCTTGGGTAACAACGGGGAGTAATGCCGACGCCTACATACTTTTTGCACTCACGGAAACCGAACCCAGCGTGCAGAGGCTGAGCGCCTTCATCGTCGAGAATAGCTTCCCAGGCTTTCGTGTCTCTAAAGTTGAGGAAAAAATGGGGCTCCATGCCTCTATAACTTCTGAGGTTGTTCTTGAAGACTGTCGAGTTCCGGCAGAAAATCTGCTGGGAGAAGAGGGCAGAGGGGCATCTATTGCTCTTCACTGCTTAGACGGATCCAGAATAGGCATTGCGGCTCAATCTGTAGGTCTCTCGCAACGGGCCTTAGAGGAGGCTGTCAAATACGCCAAACAGAGGGAGGCCTTCGGAAAACCTATAGCAGAATTCCAAGCCATACAATTTATGATCGCAGATATGTCAACCCTCATCGAATCCGCGCGGTTGCTCACCTATAAGGCAGCCATCCTCTTGGACAAAGGACTGCCCATCTCCAAAGAAGCATCCATGGCCAAACTCTTTGCTTCCGAAGCAGCAAACAAGATCGCTTACATGGCCTTGCAGGTTCATGGCGGTTATGGATATTCTCAAGAATTTTTTGTCGAGCAGCTTTACAGGGATGCCAGAGTCCTCACCATCTATGAAGGCACCTCTGAAATTCAGCGGCTTGTGATATCGAGACATTTGCTCCGAGAGTAAGTGTCCTGACCCAGGTTCGTTTAATGATGAAAAAGTAAAAAATCATGAGTGAGAACGTATTTTGAGGTGAAAAGATGCTAAAATCAATGAGAAAAAACCTGAAATCCCTTGCTCCCACCTTATGGTTTGTGATCATAGCCTTCATCATTTCTATTTTTGCTGTCTGGGGAGGTGCAGGCCGTCTTGGAGAGGGCCGAGGAACAGATATACTCGCTACAGTGGGAAAAGAGAAAATTTCTGTGAGCCTCTACAGCCAGACTCTAAGGCAAAGGCTAGAAGCTATGCGGCAGGAGTTTAGAGAACTCGATAGTCGGTTCATCCAGCAGCTTAACATCCCCCAACAAATCCTGAATCAGCTCATCCAACAAAGCCTTCTTTCCCAATTGGCCAAAGAAATGGGAATCAGAGCGACAGATCAGGAAATACGCAAAAAAATCATGAGTTATCCTGTCTTTCAGAAAGATGGACAGTTCGTGGGTTTCTCACAGTATAAAAGAATTCTTGAGTGGAACCGCATCCCTCTGTCTGCCTTCGAACAGAGCCTTCGAGAAGAAATCGTGATGGAAAAAATCATCAACGTTCTGACAGCAGGTGTGGCCATTACCAAAGAGGAGCTATGGGAAAACTACAAGAACACCCATGAGACGGCAAAGATGGAATATGTCATCTTGGAATTGGATAAGGTCGAATTTGACGAAGAACCAGCCCTCAGCGTGCTCCAAGAACATTTCGAAAACAATAAAGAGAAGCACAAAATCCCGGAAAAAAGAGAGGCCGATTATGTCTTTTTAAAGACAGATGATCTGAAAGAGGAAATAGAGCTGACCGACCCTGAGCTCGAGGACTATTACGAAGACAACACCGCCCGCTTCAAAGAACCCGAAAAAGTGAAGGTTAGTCGTATTTACATTCCCTTTGAGGAAAGAGAAAAAGACCTTATTCTCAACGAAGCCAAGGATATCCTTGATCAGATCAATAAAGGGGAAGATTTCGGAGAGATCGCCAAAATGCGCTCGAAGGATGAAAAAGCCCAAGATTCCGGCGACTGGGGCTTGTATGAATGGAAGACGTTATCGCGCCAAGAGCAGGATCAGGTCAACAGATTATCTCAAGGAGAAGTTTCGGATGTAGTGGAGCTCGAGGATGGAGTGGCTATCCTCAAGGTCACCGAAAAAGAGCCTGAATCCATTCAACCTCTAGAGACAGTGAAGGATAGAATCATAAATATCCTCAAAGACCAAAAAGCACGAGACTTAGCCGATCAGAGAATGGCACAATTGGAGAAAGCAGCGAAAAAGGAACACAGCCTGGATGTCGCCGCACAGAAGCTTGGATACACCATCAAGAACTCAGGCCTTCTAAAGCAAAATGATCCTATCGAAGACATAGATCCCTCAGGTTCCTTGAGCACAACGCTTTATACGCTCGATGAGAGGGAGATCTCTTCTCTAATCTACACCTACAAAGGAGTCGGTTTGGCCCAGCTTATGAGAATCGATCCGACTCGTCAAGCCGATTTTGAAGAGGTAAAAGAGGACGTCACCACCGATTTCAAGGCACTGAAAAAAAAGGAAAGAGCAGCCCAGAGGATCACGGCTATCAGAGAGGAGCTCAACAGAAAAAGCCTGGAGGAATTAGCCGAAGAACAAAATCTGGAGTACAAAACCATTAATGAACACAAAAGAGGGCAGTATATAGGCATTATCGGCGAGAACAGGGAAATCGACCACCTGGCTTTCTCCCTTCCCCTGAATCAACCAAGCGATCCTGTGGAATTCGAGGCCGGATATGCCCTGATCCGGGTTCTCGACCGTAAAGAAGCAACACAAGATGAGTTTGAAAAGGAGAACGAGGGAGAACGAGAAAATTACGTGGAGATGAAAAAGAACAAATTTTTTTCATCCTACATGTCCAGATTAAAAGGTGATAAAGAGATAAAAATCAAATATGACCTCTTTTTGAAGGTCAACTCAGACGTGCTCTCTCGTTTTGGAGGAGAGCAGGAACAAGAAAATTTCTAGGCTCTGATAAGCTCCATCAGAAGGTCTCTCACTCTTCGTTCCATGGCGGCTCGAAACTTCTCCACAGTGGCTGAGTATCCATCAGCTATGTAATCCGAGACAAACATGGGCTCCCCCACATTCACCTTGATCTTATTCGGAATCAGGAACGGAAGTTGAGTCCCAAACATGGCCACAGGAGTCACAGCCACCGAGATGTAATCCTTTGTGAACAGATTATAAGAGATGATTGAAGGCCCTCTCCGGAAAGGGCTGATATAGGGATTAGGATCGCCTCGCTGGATTCTCCCCTTTCCCTGAAGGGTAATGATGGCTCTTCCCATCTTCAGATACTCTTGGCATCTCTCAAAAGCCAGCCTTTTTTGTCCTGTCAGATCCACCGGGATGGTTCCCACTTTGGTAATATTCGAAGAGATGAAGTGGATAAATCTGGTTTTAAGCGGATCCAACACCAAATCTGCGAAATAACCGAAGCTTTTCAGATGTCGCTTCAGATGCTTCTTGATGAGGTAGTTAAATTCGTCTTTATTGAACAACATCTTGTTTGCCGTAAAAAAAATCGGTCGGGGAACAATTTTTAAAATGGTAGCAATATCTTTGAATGTGCCTATATGATTTCCCACGATGATATTTGGACCTGTTTTGATAAAATTACCCTTGCCCTTGATTTCCAATCTCTTCCCCAGGAGGAAAAACCTGCAGAGTCTTTCTACAACAGGCCACAGTTTGTCGAATTCTTTTTCAGGCGAATCCATTGTTCTCATTATACCATAAAAAGGACTAGACACTGATAACCTTGAAAATTTCAATCATTCGGCTGTTTAAATCGAGGACTGAGGGTATCCATCCTTGAACATTTAACAATGACAGACCATAAAAGCTATCAATGTCTGACTCTGTTTGTGGTATAATGCGCAGGAGTTTGTGATGGAGGCAGGATCCATGATCACGCTTATCCAAGGAGGGAAGGTCTTCTCTCCCGATCCTTTGGGAAAGAAGGATATCTTGATCTTAGGAAGTAAAATTGCTGCCATTACGAATCCTGGAGAAATCAAGACCCTGGGAATTTCGGCCTCTTACGAGGATGCATCTGAGAAAATCGTGATCCCAGGCTTCATCGATAGTCACGCTCATATCCTCGGAGGAGGAGGAGAGGGGGGACCAGCCACTCGGGCACCAGAAATGATAATAGAAGACATCATATCCAGCGGCGTAACGACTTTGATCGGCTGCCTGGGCACAGATGGGACAACTCGACATATGGAGTCGCTGTTTGCAAAAGCAAGAGGATTGGAAGCAGAAGGAATCACAACCTTCATATTTTCTGGATCGTACCAGATACCGGTTGTCACGTTGACAGGAAGCGTCCGCTCAGACCTTATTTTGATCGACAAGGTTATCGGAGCCGGAGAAATTGCCATCTCCGATCACCGTTCCTCACAACCAACCTTTGAAGAATACGCACGCCTCGCTGGTGAATGCAGGGTGGGAGGAATGCTGGGTCAAAAAGCGGGGATTTTGCACTGTCATTTAGGGGACGGACCTCGGAAATTGGAATTTTTCTTCAGGCTGATAAAAGAAACGGAAATCCCTCCAACTCAAGTCATACCCACTCATGTCAATCGAAATCCCGAACTTCTCGAAGACGCTGTGACATTCCTCCTCCAGGGAGGGTTCATGGATCTAACAGCACTAACACACCCGCGCTCCGACGGGAAAGAAGTCAGCATTGCCTCGGCCATCCAGCTCTGTCGTAAGAAAAACGCGCCTTTGGATCATATCACAGTCAGTTCAGACAGCAACGGCAGTATGCCTGTGTTTGATGATAAAGGCCAACTGATTGGCCTTACGATTGCCACACAGAAAAGCCTTCTCGAAAATTTCCGCTATCTCCTTCAAAACCGATTGGTCCGCCTCGAAGACGCCTTAAAACTCTTTTCTACCACGCCTGCTTCCTTCTACAAACTCAAACATAAAGGAGAAATCAGACCTGGAAAGGATGCCGATTTGCTCTTGTTGGATAGGGAGTACAATTTGACCGACGTCTTTGCCTTAGGTCAAAAAATGATGGCCGAAGGCAACCTCATCGTCAAGGGCACCTTTTCCTGATTTGACAATCATAATTACATTGGAAAGACAAGCGTTCCATTCGGATTGGGGAGAATACCATGAGTAAGAATCCAAAAAGCGAAACTCAACTCACAAAAAAACCGAGCCTTGCCGTGGCTCTGATTCCTATGATCACTATGGGCCTCCTTCTTGGCATCGGTTATGGCGTATATAAAATCCGCCCTCAAGTCCTCCTTGTTGCTGCCGCTTTTATTACGGGATGTCTGGGTCTTTTTTTACGCTTCAAGTGGCAAGAGATGGAAAGGGGGATAGTGGACAGCATACACAAAGCGATGCCAGCTATATTGATCATGTTATGTGTGGGCATCCTGATAGGCTCCTGGATAGCGAGTGGAACTATTCCGATGGTTATTTACTATGGACTGAAGCTCATTTCTCCCAAATTTTTCCTCGTCACAGCCTGCTTTGTCTGCTCGATCACCTCGCTCGCCACAGGGACCTCCTGGGGAACCATAGGGACTCTCGGAGTCGCCTTTATAGGAATTGCCATGGGGTTGGGGATACCTTTGGGACCGGCCGCCGGAGCCATAGTAGCCGGGGCCTATTTCGGTGATAAGATGTCTCCCTTTTCGGATGTGACCAACCTGGCTCCTGTGGCAGCCGGATCAAATTTATTCGACCACATCAAACATATGCTCTGGTCAGCCACCCCAGCATGGCTGATAGGACTCTTTGTTTATTTCTTGGTCGGACTTAAATACGGAGCCGAGAAAGTCGAATCCGAGACCATGATACGCATCACCCAAACCCTGAAGACTCATTTTAACTTCAACCTACTGCTTCTTCTCCCGATGGTCATCGTTTTTTACTTTGCGGCAACAAAAAAACCAACCATCCCAGGAATGCTGTTCTCCTCCTTTGTGGCGGGCATCCTGGCTCTTATCTTCCAGAAAGCGTCTGTCACAGAAATCGCCACGGCTATGAATACCGGCTACCAGGCTAATACAGGAATAGAGGATGTGGACAGACTGATTTCGCGGGGTGGGATGATGAGCATGATGGAAACACAGCTTGTTGCCTTCACAGCCTTCAGCTTTGGGGGAATCATGCAAAGCACAGGCCTTCTGTCGATTATTTTAGACAGAGTCATGAAGTTTGCCAACAAAATCTGGAGCATCGTCATCACCACGATCGTTACTTCCATTATCACGGCTTTGATCACTGGCAGCAGCTATCTCTCGATGATCATTCCAGGAGAACTTCTTGCTCCTATTTACAAGAGGAAGAAACTTGCGGCAAAAAATCTGTCTCGGATCATCGAAGAGTGCGGCGCCATCATCGTCCCCCTTATCCCCTGGAGCATGGCCGGTGTATATATAACCGGGACCATAGAGGTCTCCACTTTCTCCTACCTCCCGTGGGCCGTAATGAATTATACGGCCGTGGTTATATTGGCGATCTTCGGATTCACAAAATTCACGATGGCCCCAAAAATTCGAGAGGACGAAACACAAATCGGGAGTTAGTCTTTACTCTTCTTCTTTCCCGATATCTGTGAAGGCTTTTTCGAAAATCTCCTGAGCCTTTTTCCGTTTTTCCTTCTGCATTTCTGATGTTGCCTTGAACTTTCTCTCGAATTCCTCTCTTTTCTTTTTTTCCTTCAGCAAGAGGTCATCCAATGACCCTTTTTTCTTCTTCCCTTTCTCTGATTTGATGACATCATGGGTGAAGGAATCAACCCAGAGCAGGCTGTGGCAACAGGGACATTCAATTTGAAAAACATGTTGCTTTTTTTTCCCACCTTCCATGAGAAAATAATGTAGCAGAAATTTCCTTCTTGAGCAAGCCGATGGTTAATCGGACATCTCAATTTCTGTACTGAGGATAACATCTAACCTCTTTGAGTGGTGCGGCGCCGGTTCCCCTCCATCCGAAGCCCATTGTGGAGAGTGGGAGGGTCTTGGCAAGGATGGAGGGGAACCGGCGCTGTAACAGATGACATCTTCAGAATTAGCTGTCACAGAAAAAAAGATGTTTCTGTTAATCGGCCAGGATGCTGTGTTTTTTCATCAGCTTAAAAAGTCCTTGTCGGCTCAATCCAATCTCTTCTGCGGTCCTTGTTCGATTGTAACCGCTACGGGCTAAAGCCTCGTTCAGGAATGTCCTTTCAAAGTCAGCCTTGGCACGAAAGTAATCCAACGAGGATGATGGGAATTTTTCTCCTCTTTCATGAATTTTAGAAGACAGATAGTCTCCCCTGATGAGATTGTGCTCTATGCAGAGAATCAAGCATTTTTGGATTTCATTCTGGAGCTCTCTCACGTTACCGGGCCAGGAATAATCCAGTAAAAGCTGCAGAGCATCAGGAGTAAAATAGACTCTTTCCCGTTTCATCTCGCGACAATATTTCTCGACGAGATGATTCACAAGGCAGAGAACATCCTCCTTCCTCTTCCTCAGAGGAGGGAGATCGATGGAAACAATCTTCATCCGATAATACAGGTCTTCCCGGAAATGGCCCTTATTGACTTCGTTCTCGATATCTTTGTTTGTCGCGCTTATAAATCTCACATCGACAGGACGTATCCGATTTTCACCAATCCGTCTGATCTCTTTCTCCTGGAGAACTCTCAAAAGCTTTGCTTGAAGTGGGGGAGAAAGATCTCCTATCTCATCCAAAAAAAAAGTCCCTCGGTTCGCCTCCTCGATGAGACCCGGCCTATCCCGGATAGCCCCTGTAAAAGCTCCTCTTACAAACCCGAACAGCTCGCTTTCCAAAAGATGATCAGGAATGGCCCCACAGTTGATAGCGATAAACTTACCTGTTTTACTCCTCCCTGTCTGATGGATCGTCCTAGCCACAAGCTCCTTTCCTGTACCACTTTCCCCTGAAATAAAAACAGGGACATCGCTATCCTTCACCCTGTCTATGAATTTGAGCACACGAAATAAGAACTTGCTTCTGCCTACAAGAGGGGACAGGTTTGCTGCGGACTCCCTGATGAGTCTGTCCATATTCATATTTCTCCTTAAGATTAGACTTACCGGCCGCGAAAAAGATGTGAGAAGCTCTATATCTTGATCGGAATAAATCTTCGTTCCCTTTCTTCTTGTCAGGTATATTCCTCCCATAGGTTTGCCCTCCACAAAAAGAGGCAGGCAGACAGCGCTATAAGGTGCGTTTGAATGCTCACAAGAGGAAACCACAGGGTTGCCATACTCAAGGGCCTCTTTAACAACATCAAGACACAGGTTTTTAGCTTCGGCTTGGGGATGTTGTCGAGATTCCTGATCCAAGATTTGCCTCTTTCCATCCATCAGAAGGATTGCACCAAACTCGGAAGGGACTTCCTGCATGATTAAATCCAGAATTCTTCCTAGGGAAGAGGAGCGCGATTTTTTCACTTTAAAACACTCAGAGAACATTCCTGACGTTTACCTCACGCTCTCGATGACGTCCCGAGTTCGGCTATACTTTTAACGAATTCCTTTTTCCAGTTTTCTCATCGATGGGGGCGTTACCCGGGGGATATTTTATTAACTCAGGAAACGTTCTCTAGATGTGGGAATTTTGGCTTGAGTTCTCTGAAATATTATTTAGCTGCTTGTTTCTCGAGATTCTCTACTCGAGATGTGACATCACCATACTCAGGATTCCAGTCTTTGACTTCACTGAACAGTTTCAAGGCTTTCTCCGACTCCATCAGCGCTTCATAAAGAGAGGCGATTTCATATTTCAACGCAAAGGCTTGAATCGAATCTTCACCCACAAGACTCATGGCTTTTTCATACCACTTTATGGCTTCCCTCAAATCGCTCTTGCGTTTATAGCATTCTCCTAAGCTGGTATAGCACTCCATCTCCCATTTTTGATCCTGAGAGGCAAGCATGAATTCTTTTATGGCTTCTTCGATGAGATGCTGTTCCATGTAGGCAATTCCCAAATTGTACCGTGTTTCAAGGTCGGCTATACTGATCCTTTCATCAACCTTTTGCTTGAATTCTGTAACGATAGCCGACAGATCCTTCTCCACGACTGCCGTATCCCCTCTTTTTTGTAGATAGATGATGTGCTTGATGGCTTCCAGTTCCTGATCAACCTGTGAAGAGAGGTTAAAATAACTTCTTTCGTCCATCTCTTTTGACACAAGAGGGACGATATCCGTATCGGCAAAGATCTCAGCAGCGGTAAGCTTCTCTCCGTTTGAGACTTGCCTCGCTTCCTCCTCAGCTGTCGTCTTGACACGCTTACCAAGATCCTCCCCCCTAATTTGGGATGAAATGACAGCAAGCTCCTTAAGCCTCTTATGAATCCTCATCTCATCAGGAAATTCTTCTCTTAAATTTTCTAACGCCTCCATTGCGTTTCCGATCATTCCTTGCTCGATGTACACATCCGCTTTACCCAGTTCCTTCTCGATGAATTCCTCTGGTGCTTCTTCAGATACTAAAGCTTTCTCTGAATTCACCGCATCTATTGAAGCGGGCTCAGGAGGAATAGGTGTTATCTCCTCGCGGGGAAGGATTTCTTCCGGCAGATCTGGCTCTTCTTCTGATGGAACAGCTTCTTGCGGAATCTCTGCTTCAGCCTTCTCCTCCTCGATCTGAATTCTATCCTCATCCTTTTCTGGGAAGAGCCCCGAGAGCTCTTCGAGGATCAATTGTGCCTCATCCCCAAGATTTCTTTTTTGATACTCCTTCAAAAGTCTTCTGGCGACTATCTCTAAATTCTTCTTCTGCTTTTTTTCTCTGTATATAGAGGCTAACTTTTCCAAGGAAGGAAGATGATCCTTATTGACAGTTAAAATGAGACCGAGAAAGCCAATAGCCTTATCCTCCCGGTGTTTCTTAACCAGAGTGTCAACCAAGGGTTCGTAACATTCAAAGGCTTTATCATACTTCTTGTGCATGATATGGATTCGACCCAACTTAACGCGAGCATCGACTTCACTGGGTTGAGAAGCGATGATTTTGGCGAAGATTTCCCCGGCTTTCTTGAATTCTTCGTCCTCAAAACATAAGTTTCCAAGTAGATAAAGAGCTTTCAGGTTCTCCTTATCCTTCTTTAAAATTTCGCTTACAAACTTTAAGGCATCCTTTCTTTTGTTCTCTCTCTTGAGTAAATCAATGAGGTTTTCCAGAGTCCTCGAATGATCCTTATTTAGAGCTCTGGCTTTCTTGAGGATCTCCCCCGCCTCCTTCAAGGCATTCCTCTGCATCTTTAACTCGGCCACCTCATTGAGTTCTTCTACGGCTCTCTCCTCTTGCCCCTCTTTGGTGTACAGCTCGGCCAAACTCAGTCTGGATTCGACATCGCTGTCATCCAGCTTCAGCAGCTTCTCATAGGTTTTAATGGCTTCCTTAAACTTTTTCCTTTCAGTGAGTTTCTTTGATAGCCTGAGATATTCTGCCCTTGCCTCTGAGACGAAACCTCTATCGTAATAGAGGTCAGCTAATTTCTTGAGGGATGCGATATCTTCAGGAGCTATTCTTGCTATTCTCTTGTATATAGCAATAGATTTGGTGTAAATCCCTTTTTTTTCAAAATAATCGGAAATCCTCTTAAACTCCTCCACAGCTCGGTCAATCTGTCTTGCTTTGATATACAAGTCTCCGATAATATTCCTAATCGTAATATCCTGCTCGTCTCCAGATATAAGCTTTTGGTATTCGAGGATAGCTTCTTCATACTTTTCTTTCTTGACGAATTTTTCTGCGAGCGCCTCGATTTTATCTCTGTCTGTTCTAGAACTCATTGTTTTCCCTTGTTCAAGGGACGAAAAGAAAACCTATGGAATTCAGTTGGCCCCTTCTCTTTAAGGATCACCAAATGATCCCGTGTCCCATAACCCTTATGCTTGGAGAAGACATATCCCTCAAATATTTTATCCAGGTGTTCTATCATCTTATCTCTCAGAACCTTAGCCACGATGGACGCTGCGGCAATCGATATGCTCCTTCGATCTCCATGATGCAGCCATAGCTGATGATAATTTACTCCAGTCAATTGGAATCCGTCAACCAAAAGGCAATCTGGACGGCATGGCATTCTCCGGAGAGCTCTCTTCATAGCCTCTGAGGATGCCCATCCTATATCGTTCTGATCGATCTCTCTGTTTGTGGCCATCCCAATACCAACAGACTTAGCTGTTACCAGGATGGCTTTAGCCAGCATTTCCCTCTTAGGGGGAGCGATAAGCTTAGAATCATTGATTTCGCTCACCCATTTCTCTCTGCAGTATCGAATGAAATCATCAGCAAATATGACAGATGCAGCCACAACGGGTCCAAAGAGAGCTCCTCTGCCCGCTTCATCGATACCCACAATGTCTTTAAAGCCTTTATTGAGCAAGCTTCTTTCAATACGAAAATCCGCCACCTCTTGACCTGCTCTTCCATTAAACCACAAGACGTCTATTTAGTCGAATGAATCGTTCATAGAAGGATATGAGAAAGTGAGGGTATGAATTGTTTTTATCTTTCCTCTTTCAGCCTGGCTGCTTTCCCCTTGAGACTCCTAAGATAATACAGTTTGGCTCGTCTCACCTTTCCCCTTCTGACCACTTCAATTTTTTTAATCATTTTGGAATGAAGAGGAAAGATTCTTTCAACACCTATTCCAAAAGATGTCTTACGCACGGTAAAGGTTTCACTGGCTCCAGCTCCTTTTTTCGCGATCACATCTCCCTTAAAGATTTGTATTCTCTCTTTACCACCCTCACGGATGATCACATGAACCTTGACTGTGTCACCCACTTTGAAGGGATCCAGGTTTTTATTTAATTGTTCATCCTCTACCAAGTTCATCAGATTCATTGTGCTTTCCTTTCTTTTCTTATCTCTTCCAATATTTTCTTCTCTTCTGGCGATAATTTCTTCTTTTTGATCAAATCAGGCCTTAATCGCCATGTCTTTGCCAGGGCTTTTCTCCTTCTCCAATCTTCAATCCTTTTATGGTCACCAGAGAAAAGAACATCGGGAACTTTTCGTCCCCTATAGCTGCGAGGTCGGGTGTAGTGGGGATGGTCGAAAATTCCCGTAAAGAAAGAATCCTGTCTGACCGACTCAGTCTTTCCAACGACTCCTGGGATAAACCGAGAGACAGCATCGACAACCACCCAAGCTGCTGGTTCACCACCCGTTAGCACATAATCTCCTATCGAAATCTCATCGATGGCCAGATGTTCAATCACCCGCTCATCCACTCCTTCGTATCGACCACAAATAAAAATCACCCTCGTCAGCCGGGCCAATTCTTCAGCCAAGCGATGATCAAATCGCTTTCCCTGAGGAGAAAGCAAGAAAACCGGGATGTCCTGTCTCCCACGAATCTTCTCGACAGCTCGAAAAATGGGCTCTGGTTTGAGGACCATCCCTTGTCCTCCTCCAAAGGGACGATCATCTACCTGCTTATGCCTCGAATCCGCGAAATCTCTAATATCGTGTATTCTTATTTCGATCAAGCCCTTGTCCAGGGCTCTCTTTACAACGCCACCCGAAAGAGCGCTCCCAAACATTTCGGGAAAGAGGGAAATTATATCAAATCTCATCCAAATCTAAAAGCCCTAGGGGAGGATCGATGATAATCTGTTTACTCTCCAGATTGATTTCCACACAGATGGACTCGGTGAAGGGGACATAGATCTCCTCCTCCCCTTTTGTTATGACCAATAGGTCATTATCTTTTATAAGGAGGACATCCTTGACCAAACCAATCGCCCTTCCACCCTTTGTAACAACTGAACACCCACTGAGTTGGTGGAGGTAATACTGCCCATGTTCCAGTGGTTGGAGATCTTCTTCAGGGAGCCAAATCTCTTGGTTAGTGAGTTCTCTTGCTTGGTCAAGGCTATGGATGCCCTTCAATTTGATGAAGCAGTACTTTTTAAAAGGCCGAATAGATTCGACCCCAAACTCCTGTAGAATCCCTTTCCTTCTAAGAAATACCCTCGAAAAAAAAAGGCTTTAGGGAATGTTCGAAGTAAAGCCTCGCTCTAAGCTCTCCTCCCCTTCCTTGGCTTCTAACAACCTTTCCTATGGTAACCAACTTATCCTTTTTCAATGATCTCTAGATTGAATCTCCTTTTCAGCTTCATTCCTGCTGCACCCAGAATTATTCTGATGGCTCTTGCTGTTCGTCCTTGCTTTCCAATGACCTTTCCCAAATCTTCCTGAGCAACTTTGAGTTCCAAAATGGTGGTCTGTTCCCCCTCGAGCTGGGAAACCTGTACCTTGTCCGGATTGTCAACTAAGGATTTGGCGATCAATTCAACGAGTTCTTTCACTGTAACCTCCTTTAAGTTTTGTTTTTGAGTTGTTTCGTTGACTCGGAAATTTTATCTAATAGAGATTGAACTGTGTTGGAAGCTTGAGCTCCTCTTTCCAACCAGTGATTGGCCCGCTCTAAATCAACCTTGATATCCGGAGGCTCTTTCAAAGGATCATAATAGCCTATGATTTCTTTTGCTTTGCTTTCCCTAGGTTTTCTCGAATCGGTCACGATTATTCTATAGAAAGGTTTCTTCTTTGTTCCGACTCGCATCAGTCTTAAAGAAATCATTTTTTTCGCTCTTTATGTCTAAGCTGTACTTATAGATGAACATAAATATTAGCAAAAATTTCAAGTACAAGTCAACTTAAAAATGGAGGCAGATAGCACTCCCATTTCCGTGATGAGAGAAACATCTGGCCCGCCAAGGTATTGCAGCGTCGGTTTCTGTCCATCCGAAGCCCATGGCGGAGGGGGGGAGGGTCTTGGCGAGGATGGAGGGGAACCGGCGCAATAACGGAAATGGAAAGACTTCCTTAGAGGCACAACTTATTCAGTCGGAAAATTAGAGAGGAGTTTTTGAAATTGAGATTTTTTCATCATTTTTTTCATTTCGAAAAACTGTTTGAGCAGTTGATTGACTTCAGACACCGGCCTGCCACTTCCTCTCGCGATCCGTGCACGGCGGCTTCCGCCGATGATCTTAGGACTTTCTCTCTCCTTCATGGTCATGGAGTTGATGATGGCCTCGAAATAGACAACCTTTTTATCATCGATGCTCATCTTGGAGATATTTTTGAACATCCCTCCAGTGGGTAACATATGGAGAAATTGCGACAAGGATCCCATTTTTCGAAGCTGTATGAGCTGTTTTTTAAAATCCTCTAATGCAAACTCTTGTCTGCGGATTTTTCGGGCAAGTTCCTCCGCCTCCTCCCTGTCTGCTTCCTTCTCTGCCTTTTCGATCAGGGTGAGCATATCTCCCATGCCGAGTATACGGGAAGCCATACGGTCAGGATGGAACACTTCGAGCTTATCGAATTTCTCACCGATTCCCACAAACTTAATCGGCTTCCCTGTAACAGAGACCATAGAGAGGGCAGCTCCTCCACGGGCATCTCCATCGAGTTTGGTCAATATGATCGAAGTTAATCCAATTTTTTCCTCGAATACCTGGGCACTCTTAACGGCATCTTGGCCTGTCATGGAATCTCCAACATAAATGACCTCTGTCGGATTGAGAATATCCTTTACCATCCGCAACTCTTCCATCAACTCCTCATCCACATGGAGCCGCCCAGCCGTATCCACAATCAAGGGATCATGGCTCCGAGTCTTAGTGTATTTGAGAACCTCTTTTAGAGTATTATGAGGATAAGACATCTGTTGTTTGGATAGTTCATAAAATGGGAGCTTAAGCCTTTCGGCAATCATCTTCAACTGGTCCTGGGCAGCAGGTCGTTTGAGATCAAAAGAGACCAGGATAGGATTCTTCTGAAGGTTGAGCACCCATTTGGCCAGTTTCCCGCAGGTGGTTGTCTTCCCCGAACCTTGGAGTCCAACAAGCATGAAGATGGATGGCGGCGGGCTTTCAAAATTCAATTTTTTGGCTTCCTGACCGAGGATGGACGCTAGCTCATCGCGCACGATCTTGATGACCTGTTGGGCAGGGGAAAGGCTCTCCAGAACTTTCTGATCCAGAGCTTTCTCTTTTACCCGCGTCTCAAAATCCTTCACTACCCTAAAGTTGACATCCGCCTCGAGCAGGGCCATCCTCAACATTTTTAAGGCTTCAGCCATGTTGCGTTCTGTGATCTTCCCTTCGCCGCGAAGGAACTTCATGATTTTCTGGAGGTGGTTTGACAGCTGATCAAGCATTGTTTTCTCTCTTCAAGAGTCGTATCCTTATGCTAAGCGAAAGGCATTCTTCAAGTCAACTAAGAGCCGGAACAGTTTCGCATTCTCCCTTGTCTTTGGAGAATGCTGCAAATCATTCATAGAGGCTATATGAAAAGGCTGGGTGTTGGAAAATACCGTTTGGAGGCTGAGCAGGCATGGTTCCTGCATCTACTTGACATTTTTTTCTATTGTGATTAAGGTATTACTAATTTTTCTCGCATCCTTTTGAGGTGAAAACAATGACATCCAAGATAGATTACAAAGAGATTATCAAGATTATTGACCTGTTGGAAGAGCGGAACCTCTCTGAGTTTGAGCTTGAAGTAGAAGGACTTAAGATTAAGATCACCAGAAGCCAGCCCAGGCCAGCTATCTCAGAGTCCATCTCTGCACCCTCATCCTCCCGTGACATTGAAGTCAATCCAGGCCTTGCCGAGATCTCCCCAAGAGAAAGTAAAAACAATCTTCATTTCATCATCTCCCCTATGGTTGGAACATTCTATCGGGCCCCTGATCCTTCTTCCCCGCCTTTTGTCGAAATCGGAGAAACGATCAAGAAAAACCAAACACTCTGTATTATCGAAGCTATGAAATTGATGAATGAAATCGAATCCGATATAGATGGTGTTCTGGAAGAAATCTATGTCCAGAACGGAAAACCCGTAGAGTTCGGAAAAAAGCTCTTCGCTATCAAGCCTCTCGATTAGCTTCCCATGTTTACAAAAATCCTGATTGCCAATCGCGGTGAAATCGCTCTCCGCATCATCCGTTCTGCAAAAGAGCTTGGCCTAAAAACCGTGGCTGTTTATTCCGAACCAGATAGAAATTCTCTTCACACTATGTTTGCCGACGAAAAAATCTGTATCGGACCGGCAAAAGCATCAGAGAGCTATCTCAACATTCCGAACATCATGAGCGCAGCAGAAATCACACAGGCAGATGCCATCCATCCAGGTTATGGCTTCCTGGCAGAAAATCCACGTTTTCCGGAAATCTGCGAATCTTCGGGAATCACCTTCATCGGCCCTCCTGCCCATATCATTCGACTGATGGGAGACAAAAACAAAGCTCGCCAAGCCATGAATAGGGCCAAGCTGTCCATCATCCCTGGAAGCGACAAAGCCATCGAGGATTTGACTGAGGCCAAAAAGACGGCTCAAAAGGTGGGGTATCCCATGATCCTTAAAGCCGCAGCTGGGGGAGGAGGCAAAGGGATGAGAATCGTCCGGTCCCCCGGCCAGCTGGAAGAACAATTCTCGATTGCCCAGAATGAGGCCAAGGCTGCCTTCGGAGATTCTTCTCTTTATCTTGAGAAATATTTTGAGGGAGCGCGGCACATCGAAATTCAAGTCATCGGAGATAAAAATGGGGAAGTGTTCGGCTTCACCGAGAGAGAATGTTCTATCCAGCGCAAACACCAAAAACTTCTGGAGGAAACTCCTTCTCCCTATGTGGATGAAAGATTCCGAAAAAAAATCATCAAAGCTGTTGAAGAAGCTGCTCATTCTATAGGATACAAGAGCCTAGGCACCTTTGAGTTTTTGGTGGATGCCGATAAAAGGTTTTATTTTATGGAGGCTAACACCCGAATTCAGGTCGAACATCCGATAACAGAGATGATCTACGGTATTGACCTGGTTAAGGAGCAGATCAAGATCGCTGCTGGAGAGAACCTTTCCCTATCCCACGTTCTGAAGCCTAATGGCCACAGTCTAGAGTGCCGCCTCAATGCCGAGGATGCAGAGACCTTCTTGCCTTCTCCCGGAAAGATCGAATTTCTTGTCTTCCCAGGGGGAACAGGTGTCCGCATAGACACGGCTGTCTACAGCGGGTGGATCATCCCTCCAGATTATGATTCTCTGATTGCTAAGGTTTCCGTGAAAGCGCCAACCCGGGCCGAAGCCTTAGTAAAGATGCGGACAGCCTTGGAGATGACCACTATTGTCGGCATCAAGACGAACATTCCTCTCCATTTAAGCCTTCTTTCCAATTCAGATTTCCTCAAAGGAAATTACGATATCCAGTTTATGGAAAGATATCTATCCAAAGATAAAAAAAATAACAGCAAAAGCAGGCCGATAGTGCCTATCGAATGACCTGATCTGAGGAGAGGGCTTCTGTAAATATGACAACTCTAAAGGAGCCTTCATTGTCGGAAACAAGATTCTCGTTTACGCCCAGGAAAAGCCTTCCGTTCATGGGCATGGCCATTCTGATTTCCGATCCGACATAAAAAAGTTCTTCAACTTCGTTTCGAATCTCCTCTCCTGTCTCTTCATCGACTTCCACCGAAAGAAGAAGGTACACCTTGCCAATCAGGGCTCCGATGTTCTTGTCCTGCAGGGGCTGTTGAGTGGACTGATAGTTGTATCCATTCGGCCCACAGTATGTAACCGGATTTCCCTTCTGAAGAGAGATTTGGCCCATTACCCTGAAGGAAAATTCCTGTCCTTCGAAAACATCCAAACCTGTGTCGGTCCATTGGGCATTGCTCATAACAGATATTTCAAGCCTTGCCTGTCCCACCACCAATGGAGTCATTGTAGCTCTTGTTCCCATGAAAAGGATAAAACAAAGCATCAGAACAAGATGGACTATACTTTTCGTCATCGATTTTCTTGTTTTCATCATCGGGCCTCTTGTCTTCTCCCAAGGCTCAGGACATCCACCATCTGCTGATGGATCAAGCCGTTTGTACCAAGAGTCTCCTGACTGTATATACTGAAAAGCCCATTCCGGAAATCAGAAAGGCGGCCTCTTGCTTCTTCAACGATCAGGGCGGCTGCGGCAACATCCCAAGGCTTGAGTTTAAGCTCCCAAAATCCATCAAACCTCCCACAAGCCACATAGCAAAGATCCATAGCCGCTGATCCACACCTCCGGATGGCCTGTACCCTGGTCAGAAAATTACTAAAATGAGCGATATTGTTATCGCTGCTCTCTCGCAAATCATAAGGAAATCCAGTAGCCACCAGGCTTTTATCGAGTTCATTGATGCTTGAGACCTTAATCTGTCTTCCGTTTAGGAACGCGCCCCCTCCTTTTATCCCTGTAAACATCTCGTCCCGCATAGGGTCATACACAACACCGCAGATAACCTGTCCTTTCCATACTAGGGCGATGGAGACGGTAAATATCGGAAACCTGTGGGCATAATTTGTCGTTCCATCCAAGGGATCGAATATCCAACAAAAATCTCCTCCTTTTTCCTGCTCCAGACCTTCCTCGGCAATAAAATCATGATCCGTAAAATGCGTCGAAAGACGATCATAGATCATCTTCTGGGATTGGTTATCAAAGTTCGTGACAAGATCAACATCTCCTTTAAAGCTTATTTCACGACTGACATTTAAATTCTCTTTGAGCATCTGACCAGCTTCCCTCGCCGCATCAACCGCTGCCTCCAGATAGACTTGAGTCTCCATGGTCTTATCATATTATCAACTCCACAAACTTGGGGCAACACAAATCTCTGGAGCCGAAGCATCTTTTTTTCCGTGATAAGAGAAACAATTGGCCTCATTGAGAAGTGCGGCGCCGGTTCCCCTCCATCCGAAGCCCATTGTGGAGGGTGGGAGGGTCTTGGCAAGGATGGAGGAGAACCGGCAAAACCCTTTGCCTTTTCGCCCGTAGTATAATATGATTATCAACCAAGAGAGGGATAAAAAATGGCTGAAAAAACAGGTTTTTTTAGAAGAAGGAAAAAGATCATCCTCTTTTTCTTGGTTATTGCTGTCATAGCCATCATCATATTCTTCAATCTCCAGTCTCAAAGGGAAAAAAGCATCAAGGTCATGGTAGAGAAGGTGAAAAGGGATAACCTGGAATCCATCATTTCGGCTTCAGGCGAGGTCAAACCCAAAAAAAATGTTAACATCAGCGCCCATATTCCAGGTCGGATCGTCAAGATCGGCGTTGAAGAAGGGCAAAGGGTTAAAGCCGGCGATTTCCTCCTCAAGCTTGAATCCACCCAATATGAGGCCAATGCAGATAGAGACAGGGCCCAAATTCAATCGTTAAAAGCCGAGCTCATCCGGGCTGAGGCTGTGAAGAAGAGGGACGAGAGTTTCTATGAACGCCAGTTGAAACTTTTCGATTCAAAGCTCATATCGACCGAAAACTTGGAGTCTGCTAAGGCTCAGCATGACATCTCCAAAGCCCAATATGACGCCATCCTCTTCCAGATAAAACAGGCCCAGGCCTCGCTACAGAGTACGTTGGATAATCTTGAAAAAACCGTGTATAACGCTCCGATTGACGGGGTCATCACCAGCCTCAGAGTAGAGGAAGGAGAAGTTGCCTTGGTCGGAACGATGAACAATCCAGGCACAATCCTTATGACCATAGCCGACCTCTCGGTTATGGAAGTCGAGGTCGAGGTTGATGAGACCGATGTCATAGGAGTGAAAATGGGGCAGCCCGCAGATGTCAGGGTTGATGCCTTTCCGGATGATTCCGTCAAGGGAAAAGTTACAGAGATCGGAAGTTCCGCCTTACAGAAACTGACAATGGCCGAAGAATCAAAGGACTTCAAGGTAATCATCACTCTGGAGGACCCACCTGAAAACCTAAAGCCTGGCCTCTCTGCTTCCGCCGATATCATAACAGCAAGAAAGAATAACGTCCTGGCCATCCCGATTTCGGCCCTGGTTTTAATGGAAAAAGAAGGAGCCGAGCAAGAAGAAGGTGTGTACATCGTTCAGGAAAGCCGTGTGAAGTTCACTCCTGTGCAAAAGGGAATCATGGGTGAACTGAAGATAGAAATCACTTCTGGTCTAGAAGAAGGACAGGATGTGGTCGTTGGTCCTTACAGCGCCCTCCGACAGCTCAAGGACGATATGTTGATAAAAGCGGAAGAGAAGAAAGAGGAATGATGAGCTTCCCCGAAAGTGCCCTCATCCATGCAGAAAACCTTTGGAAGATATACCAGTTGGGAAAACAAGAAGTCAAAGCCCTGTGTGGCGCGACGTTTACTGTCATGCAAAACGAATTTATGGCCATCATGGGCCCTTCAGGATCTGGAAAATCCACCTTGATGAATCTCATCGGATGTCTCGATACACCAACCAAAGGGGAGTATCATCTCAACGGCAAACTGGTCAGCACCATGAGCGAAAACGAACTTGCCTACATCCGAAACCGTGAGATTGGTTTTGTCTTTCAGGTTTTCAACCTCCTTCCTCGAGCCACAACATTCCACAATGTCGAGCTTCCTCTCATCTACAAAGGAGCCAGCAAAAAGGAACGGGAAGAGAAAACTCAGAGAGCCTTGGAGATGGTCGAGATGTTTCACCGAAAGGACCATCGGCCATCAGAGCTTTCAGGTGGAGAACAGCAGCGTGTGGCCATTGCTAGAGCCATAGTGAATGAGCCTTCTCTGCTCCTTGCCGATGAGCCCACGGGCAACCTTGATTCTACAACAGGACAGGAAATCCTTATTCTCTTCCATAAAATCCACTCCCAAGGAAACACGATCATCATCGTCACCCATGACAAAGACATTGCCAAGCAGGCGCAGAGGATCATTTTTTTAAGGGATGGCAAAATCGAACGGGAAGAAAGAAAAGGAGTCTCAAATGAGCTTCATTAACCGATTCCTTGGTGTATTTTTCAACCCTAAAGAAACATTCAAAGCCCTATCAGAAAAGTCACTCTGGGTTGATGCGCTCATCATCCTGCTCATCGCTGTGATCGTCTACTTTTTTATCATCGGTCCTTACTTACAGCAGGACCAGATTAAAGCATTCGAGAACAATGTGAAACTCAGGGAAAGGTTGGGAGAAGAAGCCTTTAATCAGAGATTGGAATTCTTGAAAAATCCTCCTCAATTCATGATCATCGCCGGCACCCTTTTGCAGCCCATCTCTGTTCTGATTGGATTTTTGATATCGAGCCTGATCATTTTAGGACTAGGACGACTGACCTCTACAGGGGGAAAATACGTCCAAGTGTTTTCTGCCTTCATCCATGCGAACATTATCAATCTCATCCTTGGTAATGCCCTGAGAGTCTTTCTCATCCTGAGTCGTAAATCCGTTCTTCAGACCACAACAAGCCTCGCCCTTTTCTTTCCCAGATTAGAATTGACATCTCCCGCCTTTGTCGTGCTTTCCCAAGTGGATTTCTTCCAGCTTTGGCTTTTTGGAGTTTTTGGCTATGCCCTCTCATACACATTTAAGATTGGATTGAAGAAGGGCCTTATCATCTCCTACAGCTTCTGGTTGATAAGAGCCCTTTTCTACATCGCTCTGGGTCTGCTCAATCTTCGATTCGGCGGATAAAAGAGAGGGGATGGATTGACATCCTGCCTGGGGATTTATAAAGTATGAACATGGCCACTTTCCCTCAAATTCTTTTCTCATTGTGGGAATCGAAGAGCACTGGTCGTCTGCTCATCCCAAAGAAAACAAAACATAAAATTCTCTGTTTGAAAGAGGGAGATATCTTTGTCTGTAAGGAAACGTTCGAAGAGAAATCCTTCCTCGACTATCTTACAAAAAAGAGTCTTCTTGACTCCTCCACAGCGAAAAAATATTCAGATCGCTCGGCAAAAACCAAGACCTCTCTCATCACCTTCCTGCTTGATCTTGAATTCCTCTCCCCAACACAGCTGTGGAAAACCATGGAAACATTTGCCAAGGAGGAAATCTTTCCTCTTTTTGATCTGTTCCCGATCGAGCCCTCCTTCACAGCCGAAGGAGCGCTGCAAGATTCATCCCTTCTGGTTTCTATTCCCACCCTCAGTTTCATACGCGATGGCATATATCAAATGCAGAACTTTAAAATCATCGATGCCCACATTCCTCAAGAAGCAGAGGATATCCAGAAGCTCACACCCGACCATTCGGATCAGATCCGCCTCGAACCTTTCGAAGACTATTTGATTCGAATGATTGAGGAAAAGTCTGATCTTCGAGACCTCTACTCATCAAGTCCATTGGGGATAAAATTGACCAAAAAAGCCATCTTTGCCCTCTTCTGCCTGGGCATGATCGGTTCCTCTCCTATGGCTACGCCCAACAAACCTCTCCAAGAATTTTCCGTTGCGGAGCTGCACAAAATCCTGGACACCTTCAATGCGAAATGTTCCTACATTTTCAAATATGTGTCCAAGGAACTCGGTCCAGTCGCATTGAATTTACTAGAAAAATCAATCGAAGACACCAAACCTTATCTCTCTCCGCATCTTCAAAAAATCAGGCTCCTTATGGATGGAAAAATCGAGCTGCAGTCGGTGTTGAAATCAAACATCATCATCCCTGAGAGGAAAACAAGACAAAGACTCATCAAATCCCTGAATGAAATCCTAGCTGCGGAAATTCTGGCTGTAAAAAAAACCTTGGGAAACGACTCCGAATCGACCTTGATTAAAAATCTGGAGAAAATCGGTGCTTGATCTAAGGAGAAAACAGATATTGGCCCTTCTGGTTTTTTTGACTTTGATTACACTGATTTTCCTGATCAAAATTGGAATCTGAAGCCAAGAATCTCGTCATCGTAGTGGGACCCACCGCAGTCGGGAAAAGTGACATTGCTATCAGACTAGCTGAACACCTTAAAGGGGAAATCATCAACTGCGACTCAATACAGGTGTACAGAGGCTTTGATATCGGAACAGATAAGATTCCTCCAGAAAATAGAGCGTGCATTCCTCACTATCTCCTTGATATTGTTGACCCTATGTTTCAATTCACGGCTGCCGATTTCGTCAAACATGCCTTAAAGGCCATCGAAGAGATTCGAAAAAGGGGAAAGCTCCCCATCATCACAGGGGGAACAGGGCTGTATCTGAAAGCCCTTCTCGACGGTCTCTTCCCAGAAGAAAAAAAGGGCCTCCTCATCCGGAAGAAGCTCGAGCAAGAGGCCCAGGACAAGGGCGTGGACTACCTGAGAGAGAGGCTGCTGGAGGTCGATCCAGATTATGGACAAAAGATCGGGAAAAAAGACAAGATTCGCATCATCCGGGCTCTTGAAGTCTTCCTCACCACTAAAAGACCTCTTTCACAACACTTCATGAATACACGCTCCTTTGTCGGAGATTTTAATATAATTAAAATTGGGCTAAAATTAGAAAGGAGTTTTCTCTACAAGAAAATCGATGACAGAGTGGACAGGATGTTCGAGAGGGGAATAGTCAAAGAGGTGGAGAGGCTTCTCAAACAGGAAGTTGACGAGACCTCTCCTCCTTTTCGAGCCTTGGGCTACAAGCAAGTGCTGAAACACCTCAAAGGAGAGATGACTCTGGAGGAGGTCATCGAGGTCACAAAAAAAGAAACACGTCACTACGCCAAAAGACAGATGACATGGTTTAGAAAAATGGAGGGTATTCGCTGGTTTTCGCCGGATGACTTCTCGTCTCTTGTTCGATTTATCTACGACCATCTGAGTTAAAAATGGAAAAAGCCATACTCATACACCTGGCAACAAACAACAAAGAGCGAATCGAAGCTGAGGAGTCCATGCGAGAACTTAGGGGATTAGCCAGGACTGCTGGAGCCGAGGTGGTTTACGAGATAAATCAATTCCGCCCGAAAATATCACCGAAATATTTTATCGGAAAAGGTAAGGTGGAAGAGATTATCGATCTAAAAAAAGAGATGGAGACAGATCTCATCATCTTTGACCACAACCTGTCTCCTATCCAGCAGCGAAGTCTAGAAGATGAAATACCAGCGAAAGTCATCGACAGAACACAACTCATCCTGGATATATTTGCCCAACGCGCCCGAAGCAAAGAAGGGAAGCTTCAGGTGGAGCTGGCTCAGTTGAGTTATCTCCTTCCTCGCCTTTTAGGTAGAGGAAAGGCTCTGTCCCGGCTCGGAGGCGGAATCGGCACCAGAGGCCCCGGAGAGAAAAAGCTCGAAGAAGATAGACGGAGGATCCAGGATCGCCTATCGAATATACAAAGAGACATTCAGAGGGTCCAGAAACGCAGGGCCCATCAAAGAAAAAGCCGCCAAAAAGGTCCTATCCCCCTCGTCTCTCTTGTAGGATACACAAATGCCGGCAAATCTACTCTATTCAATACTCTCTCTCAGGCAAAAGTGTTCACATCGTCTCAACTCTTTGCCACTCTTGACCCAGTCCTCCGACGTGTCAATCTTTCTGACGGCCTCTATTTTTTCCTTTCCGATACGGTCGGCTTCATAAAAAAGCTCCCACTGGAGCTGATCGAAGCTTTCAAAGCCACCCTCGAAGAGATAAAAGAAGCCGATTGCATTCTACACGTTATAGATACACATTCCTCCCAGTGTGACGTACAGATTGAAGCTGTGGACAGCATTCTTGAGGATCTAGGTGTCAAGGACATCCCTGTGATAAAAGCCTTCAATAAAATCGATCTCCTCCCCAACACGGAGAATTTTTTAGAAAAAAATCTGCATTCTTCCAACCAATCTGTGTATATCTCGGCTAAAACCGGAGACGGAATAGCCGACCTCAAAACAAAACTCCACTCCCTTCTCTATAAAAACATGAGACTTTTTTATCTGAGCATTCCTAAATCAGAAAAAAATATCATTCCCTCTTTCTCAAACTGGTCAATTGTGCTAAAAAAAAGAGAAAATCAAGACAATGTGGAAATAAAAATAATGGCCGATCCGACAATGATCCTAAACTTCATGGCTTATATAAAGAGAGGAGAAGCAAATTGGTGAAAAAAGCATTCTCTCTAGGTCTTTTGCTGGCATTTTTCCTTGGGGCATGCGCCACATACCAACCTCCACCTCCCACCCTTTATGTGGGGAGTCTTCCTCCATCTATTGTGACGGAGCTTTCTTTGGATGAAAGAATAAACATCGAAGACGCATGGAACAGTTTGAAACAAGGAAATGGGAGTAAAGCCAGAAAAGCGCTCTCCAAACTCGAGGAACAAAATCCTTTCTATTATGTCGGGATGGGCTATGCTTATTTTATGCTGGATGATTTAGCCTTAGCCCAAGATTTTTTTAAAGCCGCCGAGCGATATTCGCCAGATATGAGCATTATCCACCTGGGTTTAGCCCAGATTTATCAGAAAACAGGACAGGAAGACTTGGCCTTCGCTGAATACCGAGAAGCCCTCAAAATTGAGCCGGATAATTCTTGGGTGGCGGCACAATACGAAACCCTAAAAGTCAAAAAAACTGAGGAATCTTTGAATGAGGGCAGGACCTCTCTTTCAGCAGGAGATGTCGAAAGCAGTAAGGAAGCCTTCCTGAAAGCTCTGTATTATTCCCCCGAATCCACAGAAGCTCATCTGGCTTTGGCTGATATCTTTCAAACGGAAGACAAGCTAGAGAGCGCCTTGGTCCATTTAGAAGCAGCCAGCACAAATGAGCCTGAAAACCAAGAAATCCTCAAAAAGTACGGAGAGGCTCTCTTCCTCGCCAACGAGAACAAGAAAGGTCTTGACGTTTATGAAGATTTGGTTGAAAAGGAACCCGAAAATCAGGATTACAGACAGAGACTCGAGATCTTGAAAAACAGGCTGGGAATCTTTGAGCTACCAAGCCAGTACAACGCCATAATCGCCTCAGAGGCCGTGTCCAAAGAAGAGATGGCCGCTCTCCTAGTGGTCACGTTCAAGGATATTCTGGACGAACCCTCAAAGAAGCCTGATATCATCATCGACATCGCTACCTCTTGGGCCTCAGACTATATTCTCAAAACGACATCCCTCGGTTTCTTAGACATCTATCCGAATCACACCTTTCGGCCAAAAAAAATCATTACCAGAGCAGAAATGGCCGAAATCCTCCTTAGACTCATCGAGCACCTCAGGGAAAAAGGTTACAGGTTCATCCAACAGATTCCTCCTGATAAAATCCAGATTTCCGATGTGTTGCCGGACAATTACTATTATCAGCCCATCATCGAGATCGTTTCTTACGATATCATGAGCCTTTCTCTAGACCAGACTTTTAAACCAGATGTCCCTGTATCGGGGCAGGAATCCATAAAACTACTGGATATTATCTTGAACCTGATCAGGTAAATATCCAAAGGCCAAACCTAATGAGCTGTCTTTCAGCGACACACGAGTTTGATTGATGAACGATAAGAAGAGAGAGCGTTTTTGGACCATAGCCAATTTTTTCAGCATTCTCCGGGTCCTTTTGATTCCCCTTTTTTTGTATTTGTTTATCCGCCAAAAAATCTTTGAGGCTCTGGTGGTGTTTATTGCGGCCAGTGCTACAGATCTCTTGGATGGAATGGCAGCCAGGCTGTGGCATCAGCGGACAAAGATCGGAGGGTTGCTCGACCCGGCCGCAGACAAATTGCTGATGACCGCCTCAGTCATCGTCCTCAGCATCAAGTCTGTGAGTCAACCAAATGCGATCCCACTCGGACTCACGGCTATCATTATCAGCCGAGATATCGCAATCACAATCAGTGCCTATGTGTTGTATAAACAACGAGGCCAAAAAATTTTCCCTCCTTCTGTATGGGGAAAAGCAAGTACGGTCTGTCAAATGGGCATTGTTCTTTTGGTACTCTTGCTCAACGCTCTCCAGGCATCCCCCCCCTTTATGACCTGGCTCTATGGCCTCACATTATTCTTCACTGTCATCTCTGGAATCCATTACGGACTCTGGGGTTACCGTCTCCTCTCCCACCCTCGGTCATAAGGTTTTATCGATGAATCCCTTTCGCAGTGTCATCCAGAATATTTTCAAGTCCAACTTCAAAGACCAGTTCTGTATGTAATAGAAATCGTATTCAAGCCTCTTATCAATAGGTGTATCCTGTCTGAGTCCGTGAACCTGTGCCCATCCCGTGATGCCGGATTTCACTTTATGTCTGAGCATGTATTTTGGAATTTTTTCTCGGAATTCTCTGACAAAAACAGGCCTTTCCGGACGAGGCCCGACAAGACTCATCTCCCCCTTCAGGACATTGATGAACTGGGGAATCTCGTCCATGCTGAATTTCCGTAAAAACTTCCCGAATTTTGTTATCCGAGGATCATTCGGGGAACACATGACAGGGCCTGTTTCTGATTCGGCATCACTGACCATGGTTCGGAATTTGAGCATAACAAATCTCTTTCCGTCAAGCCCCATCCTTTCCTGACGATAGAATGCCGGTCCCTTGGAAGTCAATTTGATAAGCAGACTTATGATGAGGATAAGAGGAGCAGACAACAGCAAAAAAACAAAAGAGGCTGCAGTATCCATAATCCGTTTGACCACCAGCATCACGCCCCTAAGTGGCGGCTCATCGACGCTGATCACGGGGAAGCCATCCAAATCCTCGATCCGGGCTTTGAGTGTAAGAAGCTGGAAGAGATCAGGGATCAGCCTGACGTTCACCACGTATTTGTTCACCACTTTGAGCGTCTCGAGGATTTTATGGTAATTATTTAAATCAAGGGCCACATAGACATCGCTGATATCACCTTTATCCAGGATGACGGTCAACCTGTCCAAATGGCCAAGAACCTCAATGCCTCCGTTCACTTCGATCCTTTCTCCTTCTTTACGTTCATCATCCAGAAATCCTCTGACAACAAAGCCTAGATCCTTATACTGTGAAAGTTTTTGAGCTACTGACTTTCCCATCTCCCCTGCTCCGACGATGAGCACACTCTTCAGGTTCATTCCCTTGGCATACCGGCGCTTCATGAAAAAGTAGATCTGGTACCGCAGGAATGAGACCATCAATATGACCACAACAAAATAGATGGCAAGGAACACATGGGATAGGGTGAATGTGATGCGGAAAAGAGGCGCAGATCCCTGGCTATAGGCGTTGAAGTAGGCTAGAACAGCTTGGACGATGAGGATGGTCAGCACGGCATTCAAAGTGATCAGGAAAAAGTCATCAAACTGCGTCCTCTTCAGCCGTTTTCTGTAAAAACCCTGGAGAAAAAAGATTCCCAGATGAATAGGCACGAAAAGGAGGAAGAGCACAATGATGTAAGATTTCAGAGATGGTATCCCTTTGTCAACGGGAAAGATGTATCCGTAAAAGCGAAATCCATAGGAATAAAAAAAGGAAATCAGAATCCCGACGAAGTCGCTCAACAAAAAAATGCCAATCAGACCACTTCGCTGTCTTTTAATCATTTCCTACTCAGATGATCATGCCATTTCTGCCGGAAATAGCCCGAGGTTTTTTCTTTGAATGTGTTACGGGAGAATCTCAAAGCATTGGCCCTGATGGTGGACATATTAAAAGTGATGTTCTGAAATTTGTCAAGGGTATCTTGCAGACTCTCTGCCGTCAATTCCGCGAAAAAGAGGCCTGTCTTACCTGAGATGACTGTTTCAGTGGCTCCTCCCCGGCCATAGGCAAGAACAGGGACACCACAGGCTTGAGCTTCAAGAGAATTGATGCCAAAATCCTCCTCACAAGGTACCAACAATGCCTTGGCCTGCTGGTACACTTGGAGGAGATCCTGAGGAGGTAGGAAGCCGAGAAAATCAATATTTTTTTTCGCCTTCTTTCTAAGCTTCTTATACTCCGGACCGGTACCCACTATTTTGAGCGGAGATCCGGAACGACTGAAGGTCTCCACGGCAAGGTCAATTCTTTTATAAGGAACCAAGGCTGAAACAATCAAGAAGTACTCCATCTGGCTCTCACCTGGTTGGAAGAAATCTGTATCTACAGGGGGATGCATGACTTCGGCTGTCCTGCGGTAATATCTGTAGATTCGTTGGGCCACTGTCTCTGAATTCGCCAGAAAAAAGTCAACCCGTGAAGAGCTGGAAACATCCCAAAGCCTTAACTTATGTATCGCAGGCGGGATGAAAAGGCGGGAGAGCAAACCCAGCTTATCGGGATCAAAATAGGCAAAATACTGATTCCATGCATAGCGGACAGGAGAATGGACATAGCAGATATGCAGGGCATCAGGTCTGGGGATGGCACCCTTGGCCACACAATGAGAGCTGGAGATGATCATGTCGTAATCCTGGAGATTGAAGAGCTCCACTGCCAGAGGGAAGAAGAGTAGATACCAACGGTATTTCCTTCTGAGGAACGGCATCCTCTGTAGAAAACTGGTGTGTATTGTTCTGCGTTCTATGTCTTCCCTCTGACTTCCAGGAAAATGAAAGAGGGTATAGATTGGGGCATCAGGAAAGATTTCCGCAAACACTTCCAGAACTTTTTCGCCTCCTCGTTGACCTGTCAGCCAGTCATGGACTAGAGCAACCTTTGTTTCCTTCATCGGGGTGATTATAAAAAGGGGAGTTTCTTTTGTCAATCAGACGCCGCAAACGTGCTGAGCGCTGCGGTATACTCCTGGATGGCTTTATCCCAGCGGAATTTCAAGCAATGATCAAACCCTTTTTGTTCATAATCTTCTCTCAACTCGCTATCTTCCACAAAGAGCGAAATCTTCTCTGCCAGTTCCTCAACGGATTCAGGATGAAAATAGAGAGCGCTTTCGCCTAAGACTTCTTCCAAGCTACCCCCTTTGCTGCTGATCACAGCCTTCCGTCTCGCCATGGCTTCCAAGGGAGGTAGGCCGAATCCCTCATACAGGGAAGGAAAGATAAAAAACTCAGCCCCGTCCAGGAATCGAATCACATCCTCTTGGGACTGATACCCTTTAACCACTACCCTTTGCTTGAGTCCTAAGTCCCTCACAGCCCGGTAAAAGATCTTATCAGGTTTAACCCCTACAAGGACCAACCGCAGACCCGAAAACCGATTTTTTACCAATGAAAAAGCTTTCAAAAGGGTGGTTAAATTCTTATGGGGCTTCAGATTGCCGATGTAGAGCACATAAGGGAACGCTAAGCCCGAAATCTGAAGTGGACTCTGGAAAAAAGGTTCGGAGACACCATTATAGATGACCTTAATCCGGCCGTCCTCAAATCCAAATATTTCCTGAAGGTCATGCTTTGTGGTCTGCGACACTGTAAACACAACATTGGCTCTTCTCTTAACCTGGCGCATAAAAAATCTTCCCAACTCGACCCTCAAAGCTGGCTTGAACAGATGGGGAAACTTGAAATGGATCAGATCATGGACAGTGACAAAAAGCCTGTTTTTGGCAAACAAAGGAAAGACATAATGGGGGGAAAAATAACAGAAATCCTTCAGTCGTCTGGTCTTTAAGGGAATGTCTATATGTTCTCTCCAATCATAATTTTTACAGGAAACGCGTATGTAGGAATCAGGAGGGATATCAAGATAAGTCGTACCTCTCAAATGGATCGCTCGACATTCAAACTTCCCAGAGTCAATAATCCCTTGAAAGAGATTTTGTATATAGACACCTATGCCGTAATCATCTATTTTCCTTGCATCAAGTAGGATTTTCAAAGTGAATTTCCTTTATAGCTGAAATCACATTGGCATATATCTCTTGATTTTGAAGATTGCCCTGCCATCGACTGAAGAAATGCTTGATATGGAAACGAAGAAGGAGATAAGACCTGAGGAGAGCTGCAGAAAATCTTCCGTTATGCTTGCCATAATAATACATCTGGCTCTTTTTGGCCTCATGAAGAAACCGACCAGGGTACTTGGATACAGCTTCCCCCTTATAATGGATGATCCGGGCCTCAGATGTCAGATGAATCTTATGACCAAGCTGCCGGATGCGTCGTCCCAAATCCGCATCCTCTATATACAAGAAAAACTTTTCGTCAAAGCCTCTGACCTGTTTGTACAGCCTGAGCTCGATCAAAAAGCAGGCTCCGCTCACCCAGTCCACATTCCGGTTCATCTTCCCTTTTTTTTTCTTGAATTGCCAGCCATACCACTTTTTTGCAAAATATTTCAGGAACACCTCCGAAATCAGATGAAGGTCTTTTCCCCAGGAGATCTGGAGCGACTCATCCGGATAAAAAACAAGCGGAGCAACGATTCCGATGTCCGGATGGCTTTTTTTTATCTCTATCAGTTTCTCCACTGTCCCTGCCGGAACAGAGGTGTCGCTATTCAGCAGGAGAAGAAAATGTCCCGAGGCCTGTTTAGCCCCTTGATTATTTGCTTTGGCAAATCCGACATTTTCAGGTAGAGCTATCAGTTTGACCGATGGGAATTCCCGTCTGATGACTTCAACAGAACCGTCACTCGAGGCATTGTCCACTACAATAACTTCATGATCCAGAGGATAAAGATTTCGAGATAGGCTGCTCAGAGTCTTCACCATGCAGGACAGGCTGTTATGATTCACGATGATGACGGAAAGCTCCCTCAATTTTCTCCTCTGTCTTCGCTAAGCTTTCTTCACCCTGAGCCCTATTTGCTTTTCTTAGAATCGTGTCATCGATCTTCAGATTCAGAATCAAGGCATTCCTTTAGGACTCTCTCTGTATTTTTGATCTGATTCTCTAAAGAATATTTTTCCCAAACGATCTGGCAACCTGTCTCAGCAACCCTGCGGACAAGCTCCCGATTCTCAAGAATCGAGACGATGGCCTGCGCCAAAACCTCCGGATTCCTGGATTCAACAAGAAATCCACTCTCTCCAGGGGAAATAACCTCTGAAATCCCACCTCTTCTGACGGCAAGCACTGGCGTCTTGACCGACATGGCTTCCAGAGCCACTCGTCCAAAAGATTCAACGCTGGATGCGACGACCAGCAAATCTATCGTCGATAAAATGCTTGAGATCTCCTTTTGATAGCCGGTCACAACCACATGCTTTTCCAAGTGGTTGACCAAAACGGACTTTTGGACTTTCCTGTAATAGCTTTTATCTCTGGCTTCCCCAACAATCAAAAGCCTAACCTGAGGACAAGTTTTCACAATCATGCTTATGGCTTCGACCACTTCTTTCTGTCCTTTCTCAAGATAGATTTTCCCCACGACTCCCACCACAAAATTTTTTGGGCTGAATCCAAACCTCTGGCGCAGAGAATTCCTTGGTACCATATCCCCTCGATTTTTTTTTACTCCAATGATGACTTTCCGCACCTTTCCTCTTTGTTTGAATGGCAGTCCTGTTGCATCAGAGTTGACGATGATTCGAGTGGACAAGGCTGATATTATCCCCACCAAAGCCCGTTTGCCCAATAGAAAGCTCACGATAGAACTTGTCCCTTCCAAAATCTCATGCACGCTCCAGATGTGAGGAACTCTCCTCCATTTTGCCGCCAAAGCGCCCGTAAAATTAACTGCGGAATTGGAAAAAACAAGGTCGATGTCTCTCTTCCTTATCAACTGAGACATTCGAAAAATGCTCTTCACGTTCCACAACCAAGAAAAGGGTTGTTTCCATGTTTTTCCCTTCTCTGTTAGCCACCATTTCGATGGAACATGAACAGTTTCCACGCCCAGGTTCTTTGTTTCCTCTTCCAGAGGTCCAGAGCGGGGAAGGGCGAGGATGGGTTTGAATTTCTCCTTGTTCAGACCTTCGATTGTTTGGAGCAACACCCGTTCAGCCCCGTAGAGTTCAGCCGAGTGGGAGACAAAGAGTATGATCTTTCTCATCGCTCCATAACAAACTCATAAAAACTCAAAACATCAGATGCGGCCTTTTCCCATCCAAATGCTCGAATCCTTTCTTTGCCTTCAGAGATGAGACTCTGTCGCAGGTTCTCATCCTCCAGGACCTGGATGATCTTTTCAGCTATGTCCTCAGGACTCTTGGGATCGAAATACACCGCAGCTTCCCCTGCTGTCTCAGGAAGCGCCGATGTCTGAGACGTCACAACTGGCACACCACAGGCCATGGCTTCAAGGAGGGGGATCCCGAATCCCTCCCATAAAGAGGGATAAACAAAAACAGATGCCAACCAGTAGAAGCTTTTCAGGTCGTTCTCATCCAGATATCCAACTATCTTCACCCACGGATCGAGGTTTAGCTCTTGAATTCTTGAATTAACATTTTTAAAGTCCTGCCCTTCTCGGCCAACAAGTACGAGGGTTATCTTCTTGTGTCGGTCATGTATAAGGTTTAAGGCCTCGATGAGGTTTAAAAGGTTTTTCCTCGGCTCAGACGCTCCGACAAAGAGCAGAAATTCAGAGGGTAGGTCGTAAGCAGCTTTAGTCTGTCCGAGGCATTCATGTTCGACACTCTCCCAATACGTCCTATCAACTCCAGGGTAGACTATTTTTATTTTATCCCCATCTACACCGAATCGTTCGGTCAACTGCTGCTCTGTGAAACGGGATATGGTCACAATCCCCTGTGCTTTTTGCAGGGCCTTTTCTATCCTGCGTGCAAAACTCCCTCTGGCTTCTTTGTCTGCCATTTCTGGAAAATCCAAGAAAAAAATATCATAGACCGTGACTATCTTCTTCCCTTTAGTCGGTAAAGGAAGGGGCGTTGGAGAGTGGGTCAGGTCCAATTTATTCTTGAAAAAGAAATCCAAGGGAGGCCATCCTAGCTGGTACCAGACAAAATTAACAGCTTTCACAGGATAGTGAAACTCCCTAAAATGCATCTTCGTTAGAGGAGGGATCTTTGTGGGGCTGAACCGATCTTTTAACGACGACGAAAACAGATAGTATTCATTGGCTTTGTCGATCTTAGCCAGCGAAAAAAGGATATTCTTGAAATATATCCCGACTCCTGTCTCTTCCTTTAGGAAAGGCCTTACATCAAACCCGATTCGCATTTGGAGTAAATGTATGTCCATAAACAGGAAAAGTCAAGGGAAGCAAAATGTCCAAAGTCAAGGGCAGATCCCATCAACTGACCCAATCAACTAATTCTTGCTTCTTGCTTGTGGCGGTGCTATCATCTCTCTATTAAAGGAGAAGAACATGGACATTATGAATAGAATTTCCGATAGAATTGATTCTTTTCGGGATGAGATGATAGACATGCAGATCAAGCTCTGCTCCTTGCCTGCAATCTCTCCTTCAAACGGAGGAGATGGAGAAGCCAAAAAGGCAGAGGTTCTACTTGAATTTCTAAAAAAAAATAGATTCGGTGATATTAACCTCATCAAAGCCCAAGACCTTGATACTTCTGTGGGATACCGACCGAATATTCTCGCTCTATACAAAGGCAAGAGCTCAGCCAAAACCATATGGATCATGACCCACATGGATGTGGTTCCCCCAGGAGAACCTAAACTCTGGAATGGCAATCCGTTCAAAGCTTGGGCGGAAGAAGGAAAAATCTACGGCCGGGGCGTTGAAGACAACCAACAGGATATGGTGGCTTCCCTCTATGCTCTTAAAGCATTTATTGTGGAAGGAATCCAGCCAAATTATGATGTGGGGATTGCCCTAGTGGCCGATGAGGAGACAGGGAGTGAAAAAGGAATAGACTATGTGCTGCACAAATCCAATCCCTTCAAGAACCCGGATTTGATCATTGTTCCAGACGCAGGAAACAAGGATGGAACCATGATTGAGGTTGCGGAAAAAAGCATCCTTTGGCTCAAGTTCAAGACCCAAGGAACTCAAGCACATGGATCGACCCCCGAGAGAGGAGTAAACAGTTTCAGAGCAGCCTCTTTTCTGGTCACTGAACTCAACAATCTCTATAAAATCTTCACTGACAAAGATCATCTTTTCGATCCTCCCATCTCCACCTTTGAGCCAACTAAAAAAGAACCGAATGTTCCAAACATAAATACTATCCCCGGCGAGGATATCTTCTACATGGACTGTCGTATACTTCCTAAATTCGGCCTGGATGATGTCACAAGAAAAATCAGAAAAATGGCGGAGAAGATCGAGAGCGAATTCAGAGTAGAAATATCCATAGAGGTGGTCCAGGAGGCCCCTGCCGCTCCTCCAACTTCACCCGATGCACCGGTGGTCAAGGCTTTACAAAAGGCTATAAAGGACGTCTATGGAAAGGAAGGAAAACCCACTGGAATAGGCGGGGGCACAGTGGCCGCTCTTTTCCGTAGAGCAAATTTTGAAGCGGCCTGTTGGTCTAAAGTCGAGGAAACCGCCCATCAACCCAATGAATACTGTGTGATTGATAACATGATGGGGGATGCGAAAGTCTTCGCACATATATTTTTACAAGAATAGTGGTTTTCTCCATCACCTAGCCTGAACTTCGCACAAACCAAAGAGATGGAGGCTCAAAATTGAATAAATACATCCTGGTAATGACCACTGTACCTGATATGGAGGTCGGTCAAATCATAGCTGAAAAAGTCGTCGAAGACCGTCTGGCGGCCTGCGTCACCCTATCGGCACCTGTCCACTCTCTCTATTGGTGGGAAGGAAAGATTTCTCAAGATCAGGAATATGTTCTTTTCATCAAAACAAGAAAAGACCTGTTCAAAAAGCTCGAAAGGGAAATTCTCCAAATCCATCCCTACAAAGTTCCTGAGATCATTGCGCTTCCCGTACACACCGGTCATAAAGCATATCTGGATTGGATTGATAACGAAACTCAATCCTAAAGCTCAGCTCTTTTTTCTTTTTAGTTTTTGGGCAACCTGGATGGTATGGAAATGGATCGCTACCGTATCCTCGACATCGTAGGCATATCCTCCGGCAAGGAGAATAACGATCGGTATCTGGTATCTGAGGGCTCCTCCAATAACAATCCTATCCCTTTCTTTGAGCCCTTCTAGTGTCAATTTTAAACCTCCTAACTGATCCTTCTCATAAGGATCAGCTCCTGCTAAATAAAAGATAATGTCCGGTTGAAACTCTTCATACAAACCGGGAATATGCAGCTTGATATCCGATAGATATTTTTTATCTCCATCACCAGACCAGAGGCCGACATCCAGCGTGCTTTCCTCCTTGTGTGCCGGATAAATATCCATCTGGTGCATCGAGAAAGTAAAAATACTCTTGTCTTCTGAAAAGACCTTAGCCGTTCCATTCCCTTGGTGAACATCACAATCCACAACCATACCCTTCATGATCAGCCCCTCCTTTTGCATCTTCCTCAGCGCTACAGCCACATCATTGAAAATACAAAAGCCTTCCCCATGATCCGGGAAAGCATGGTGAAAGCCTCCTCCTATATGCACAGCCAGCCCATTTATCACTGCCATGCGAGCAGCAGTGATAGTTCCTCCGACCATAAGCTGGGCAAAGTCCAGCAATTCAGTTGTATAGGGCAGCTCCATGGTCATGATTTCTGCTTGAGAAAGCTTGCCCGATTTCAACTTCTTCAGATATCTTGGCGTATGGACCAAAAGGATGTCCTCCTCCTGAGCAGATTCAGGAGCCAGAAAATGTTCCTTTTTGGCTCCTTTGAGCAGAATCTTTTCGTAGATCAATCTGTACTTTTCAGCAGGAAACACATGGTTTCCCAGGTCCACCATCCAGTAGGCATCGCTGTAGATAAACTGAAACGGAAACTTGCTTCGCCGGACTCGTTGTAGAAGTCTTCTTATTCGCCCCATGAAAAATAATACATACCAAAAAAATCAAAGAGAAACAATTCACTTCTTGAAGTTTTTCTAAAAATATTTTAGTTTGTACTTTCTTTAAGTCACATAAACCTCTATGATCTGAAAGGAATTAGCCATGGGATTAAAAAAATTTGTTATAAACCTTGCTCCCACTCCGCTGGTTAAGCTCTTCGCCAGCCCTTATGTGGCTGGAGACAGTATCGAAGCCGCCGTCAGCACCGCCCAAAAATTCTGGGAACGTAGACACGTGTGCTCCACCATAGACCTTTTGGGAGAGGAGTTGGAAAGCGATGAGGAAGTCCAGTATACCGTTGGTGTTTATGAAAGACTCATCGAGTCTCTGGGTCAGCAGGAGTATGCCACCCTTTCCTTAAAGCCCACACAGTTAGGAAGCCATCGCGGTACAGAACACTGCCGTGAAGTTATCAGAGGCATCGTGGCAAAGGCAGAGAAGCACGGTACAAAAGTCACTCTGGACATGGAAGACCACCCTTTCACCGATATGACTCTGAATATTTTTCGGCCTCTACACAAGGAGCACCCGACATTCGGAACAGTGCTGCAGTCGCGTCTTTATCGCACCGACGATGACATCAAATCCATACAAGGTATGAAGGCCCGTATCCGCATCTGCATCGGCATCTACAACGAACCAAAGGAAATCGCTCTCCAGAGCAAGCCAGAGATGAAGAACAAGATGCTCGAACAGTTGGAAGTCTTGTTCAAGGAAGGTCATTATGCTGAGATCGCCACCCACGATGAGGCTGTTATAAATGAAGCGATTAATATGGCTGAACGGTTGAGCATCAGAAGGGAACAGTATGAAGTCCAGATGCTGATGGGCGTCCCCAAGCAAACCTTCCAGGACCAGCTCATTCAGAATGGCATCCTCGTGCGCCTGTATGTTCCTTTTGCTGAAAAATGGAAGTACGCCACAGCTTACTGCAAGAGAAGATTGGTCGCCAACCCAGCTATGGCAGCTTACATTCTGAAAAATATTTTACACAAGGCCTCGGGCAAGCGATAAGTTTTTAGTTTCCGCGTTTATTCCTTATCGTGATCTGCGCTGCTGCCAGACGAGCAATAGGAACTTGATACGCCGAACAACTCACATAATCCAATCCGATTTCATGGCAGAAATAGATCGACCGAGGATCACCTCCATGGACACCACAGATCCCAACTTTAAGGTTTGGCCGAGACTTGCGGCCTTTTTCAACCGCCCATCTCATGATCTCTCCAACTCCTTTGATGTCTACGGTTTCAAAAGGATTGCTTTTCCAGATTCCATGGGCTAAATAGTAGGCCAAAAAACCCGCGCCATCGTCGCGGGACAAGCCATAGATAGTCTGCGTAAGGTCATTTGTGCCAAAGGAGAAAAATTCCGCCTCTTCGGCAATTTCATCGGCTGTAATCGCGGCTCGAGGCACCTCAATCATTGTTCCCACAGAATATCCAATCTTGACCTTATACTCTTCCATGACCTTTTCAGCCACGCTATTGATAATCTTTTTCTGATTAGTAAGTTCTTGTTTTGTCCCAACCAGAGGAATCATGATTTCAGGATAAACCTTCTCCCTCTCTTTGGCGAGTTGGCAGACCGCCTCAAAGATGGCTCTGGCCTGCATTTCAATAATCTCAGGATAAGAAATTCCCAGACGGCAACCTCTATGGCCCAACATGGGATTGAACTCAGAAAGCGCCCTGACACGCTCCAACAGTTTTTCCAGGTCTTGAATTTTTTCGGTTCGTTTACTCCCAGAAGTTTTCAGCACGGCAATCTCCACCATCAGGTCTTCACGCCGTGGCAAAAATTCATGGAGTGGAGGATCGAGTGTGCGGATCGTCACGGGATGCCCTTTCATGGCTTTGAATAATCCGTAAAAATCTTCTCTCTGAAAAGGCAGAAGTTTGTTCAAAGCCTTTCTTCTTTCATCCTCGGTTTCTGATAGAATCATCTCTTTTATGAAGGGAAGCCTTTTCTTCTCGAAAAACATGTGTTCTGTTCGCGCCAATCCTATTCCTTCTGCTCCAAAAGCCAAAGCAATTCTAGCATCCTCGGGTGTGTCTGTGTTGGCTCTCACACCAAGCTTTTTGATTTTATCGGCCCAGAAGAGAAGCTTTGTTAAATCCTGATAAATCTCGGAATCCTCAGGCTTTATCTCCTCTCGAATAACCTGCATAATCTCTGAAGGCTGGGTCGGGATCTTTCCCTCTAAGACTTCTCCGAGGGTACCGTCGATCGAGATCCAATCACCTTCTTTGAAATTTCTTTTCCCTACTTTGAAGATCTTTTGTTCCTCATTCAGGTTTATATCCCCGCATCCCACGATAGCTGGTTTACCCATTTGTCGCCCCACGACAGCCGCATGGGATGTCATTCCGCCTGTAGCGGTTAAGATTCCCTGCGAAGCACTCATTCCGTGGATATCATCGGGTGAAGTTTCTTCTCGAACGAGGATCACGCGTTTTCCTTCGTCTTTTCGGGCCACCGCATCATCAGCGGAAAACACCACTTCACCCGCAGCTGCCCCTGGAGAAGCTGCCAATCCAGTAGCAAGAAGGGTATGCTTTTCCTTTTCTTTGGCATCGAAAACAGGATGGAGCAACTGATTCAGCGCATCTGGCTCGACCATCAGAAGAGCTTCCTCCTTATTCACGAGTCCCTCTTCCATCATGTCTACAGCAATCTTGACAGCCGCTTGGCCTGTTCTCTTCCCACTTCGTGTCTGAAGCATATAGAGCTTATCCTTCTGTATCGTGAATTCAAAATCCTGCACATCTCTGTAATGCTTTTCTAGTCGGTTCGTGATTTGCTTAAGCTCGTTGTAAGCATCGGGCATTTCTTTTTCTAAACTCCTGAGGGGAGACGGAGTCCGGACACCGGCCACAACATCTTCACCTTGTGCATTGAAGAGATATTCCCCGTACAGCTCCTTCACTCCAGTCGCAGGATTCCTTGTGAATCCCACTCCTGTGGCTGATTTTTCACCCGTGTTTCCAAAAACCATCTGCTGAATGTTAACCGCAGTTCCCAAGTCATCAGGGATGTAGTTCAACCTCCGATAAGTGATGGCCCGAGGATTATTCCAGGATTTGAAAACAGCAGAAATGGCCATGAAGAGTTGATCCCTGACGTCCTGGGGAAAATCCTCTCCGGAATCTTTTTTTATCAACATTTTGTATTCGGCGACAGTCTTCTCCAAAACTTTCTCTGAAAGTTCGAAATCATTTGTTATTTTATTCTCTCTCTTTTTTCTCCTGAGGATTTCTTCGAACTTTTTTTTGGGGATCTCCAAAACAACATCCGCGAACATATGTATCAGCCGGCGGTAACAATCCCACGCAAATCGCTTATCCCCCGTCTTCTTGGCCAAGCCTTCAAGGGTTTCGTCATTAAGCCCAAGGTTGAGGACCGTATCCATCATGCCTGGCATGGAAAACTTTGCCCCTGAGCGCACAGAGACGAGAAGGGGATTATCCTTCCTGCCAAACTGCTGTTGGGAGAGATTCTCTAATTTTTTCAGATTGAGAAGGACTTGTTCTTCGACAGCAGAAGGAATCTTATTGCCCGCCTGGGCAAAGAGGTTACAGACTTCGGTCGAAATGGTAAAGCCAGCCGGAACAGGCAGTCCGATACCTGCCATCTCAGCCAGGTTTGCTCCTTTCCCGCCAAGGATATCTTTCATAGTCCTGTTGCCCTCAGCGCTTCCTTTCCCGAAAAAGTACACGTATTTTTTCTTCATGGATCAACTCCTTATTCTGGGAATTGAAAGTAATCCAAAAATATACATGCTCCTTGACTAAAATTCAAGAGGGGATCAAGGGCAGGGTGGGTATTCATCCTTTCACGATTCATGCAGGATTGAAATAAAAATTCTTCAGATCAAGAGCGAACAGCACCTGTATGGAAGATTTGAAAGATATTTATCCAGATTATCTTGATGACTTGAGTGTCATAGCTAGATGAAAAAAAAGGTGAAGGTTATGGATGTCTGATCCTATATTCCTCCAGGCCGGTTTTGAACACGACAATGGCTCTTTCAAGATCCTCCTCTTTCAACACATAGGCTATCCTCACCTCATCCTTTCCTTTTCCTGGCGTGGAGTAAAATCCCTGGGCAGGTGCGACCATGACCGTTTGATTTTCAAGTTGGAAATCAGTGAGCATCCAGCGGACGAAATGTTCACTCTCCTTGATCGGGAGCCTGACGATGATGTAAAAGGCACCCTGAGGCTTGTGCATCACGATTCCCGGGATGTCTTTTAATCCATCAAACAAGACATCTCTTCTGCGCTGGTATTCAACCCTAACCGGATCAAAATAATCTTTTCCCATGCGGTAGGCGGCCAAAGCCATTTTCTGTTCGATCGTTGGAGGGCAGAGCCGTGCTTGGGCAAACTTGAGTACAGACTGGTAAACATTCTCGTTCCTAGTGATAACCGCACCTATTCTTGCACCACAACAGCTGAACCGCTTGGATATGCTATCCACGACGATTGTTCTATCTCGGACTTCTTCATACTCCAAAATGCTCTTGTGGCTCGCCCCATCGTACACAAACTCCTTGTAGACTTCATCGGAGACGATGAACAGATCATGTTTGAGAGCCAGAGCGACAATCCGTTCCATTTCTTCTGGAGTGTACACCGTTCCTGTTGGATTGCTAGGAGAGTTCAACAAAACGGCCCTTGTCCTAGAGGAAATTTTTGCCTCTATGGCCTCTATTGAGGGAAGGCGAAACCCATCCTCGACACTCAAGGTCAGAGGAACAAGATTCACGTCAGCAAAGGATGCAAATCCATTATAGTTTGTGTAAAAGGGTTCGGGAACGAGGATCTCACCACCTGGATCGGCCACAACACTGAACGAAAAATGGATGGCCTCTGAGCCCCCTACAGTTATGATGACATTTTCAGAATTCAGTGGAATGCTGTAGGAGGTAAAGTAATCGGCAATGGCCTGCCTGAGTTCTAAAAATCCCTGGGCAGGCCCATAGCTAAGAACCTCTTCGTTAAATTCTTTGAGGGCTTGCCAGACAGGCTGAGGTGTCGGGATGTCAGGCTGTCCGATATTGATGAAATAGACGTGGATTCCTCTTTTCTTTGCTTGGTCAGCAAAGGGCTTCAGTTTCCTGATAGGAGACTCCTGGATTTGAACTCCCCTCTTGGAAATATCCATTTTATGATTCCCTCCTGGTATTATTATAACTTTTGATTATTTCAGAATCACATTCCTATGTCAAAGGGAAAGAGGCAGATCCCCTATTGATATTGACGAGAGATTCTGATATTTTTGTGCTGGCTAACAGGGTCAATATCATGCACAAAGAGCCAGACGCTCTGATCGTCAAAAAACAGGACTGGGATGGCTATTGTCTTCTCAGATTAAAAACAGAAACAATTGCCAGCGAGTCTCAACCCGGTCAGTTCATCATGGTTCGGCCGAGCGAAAACCTCCATCCGCTGCTTCGCAGGCCATTCAGCATCCACTCTGTTCAGGACGACTGCGTGGAGATCTTTTTTCTCAAATCAGGGATTGGAACAACGCTTCTAAGTCAGAGAAGCGAGGGCGACAGGCTTGATATTCTTGGACCGCTGGGCAAGGGTTTCCATCTGGAAAATGCACTTCCAGGAAGAAAGGTCCCTCTCGTTGGCGGCGGAAGGGGCATTGCTCCGTTGTATTTCTTGGCCCAGCGGCTTCGCGAGCTCGGTGGCTTACCGTGTATCTTCTACGGAGGAAAAACACTCTCAGACCTTCCCCTCAAACAAAAATTTGAGAAAGACCATTATGAGCTCTATGTTTCCACCGATGACGGCTCTTTTGGCTTTGAAGGTTTTATCACCGATCTTTTCCAGAGAGAATTCGAAAATTTATCCCCTTCCTGTCTCTTTTCCTGCGGACCAGAAGCCATGATGAGGAAACTGGCCCTAGTAGCCCAGGAAAGAAGTATCCCTGCGGAATTTTCTTTGGAATCCATCATGGGATGCGGGTTCGGGGCATGCTGGGGATGCGTTCGGATGATAAAGACAGGCTCCAAGGAGGAATGGGTAAAGATCTGCGAGGAAGGCCCTGTGTTTACTGGGAAGAGGATTGTATGGCAAGATGAGGAATCATGACAGATTTATCGGTTGATTTGGGTTTCATGACGCTTAAAAATCCAGTGCTCACCGCTAGTGGCACATTCGGCTACGGCCTTGAGTTCACTCCCTTTGTGGACCTCAACAAGCTGGGTGGATATGTGGTCAAAGGACTCTATTATGATTCGCGTAAGGGAAATCCTCCGCCCCGTCTGGTTGAAACAGCAAGCGGTCTGATAAATGCCATCGGACTCCAGGGGATCGGCGTGAAAAAATTTGCTGAGGAAACTCTCCCTCGCCTGCGAAGCTATGACACGGCCCTTATCGTCAACGTCTGTGGAGACGAGGATGAGGAATACGCGGCTGTTGTGGAGTATCTCGACAAGCAGGAAGGCATCTCCGCATATGAGTTGAACATCTCCTGTCCAAACACAAAAAGAGAAGGACTCTGTCCAGCTCTAAGTCCAGATACGACCCATGCCGTTGTCAAACTGGTTAAGCAGACCACCTTCCGGCCAGTGATCACAAAGCTCTCGCCCAATGTGACAGACATCGTAGAAATCGCCTTGAGCGCCCAAGAGGCTGGTTCGGATGCGCTGTCCTTAACCAACACCTATCTTGCCCTGGCCATAGATGTGGAAAAGCGAATCCCAAAACTTGCCAACATCTTCGGAGGGCTCAGCGGGCCTGCCATCAAACCTCTCACTCTCCGAATGGTCTTCCAAGTGGTCAGCCGTGCCCAAATTCCTGTTATAGGCATAGGTGGAATCATGACTGGCATTGACGCGCTCGAGTACCTGATCGCTGGAGCAAAAGCCGTTGAAGTGGGAACCGCGAATTTCATCGATCCTCAATCGACGCTGAGAATCATCCGAGAGCTTGAGGCCTATTGCGAAACAAATGGGATCAGCACAATAGAAGAAATCATCGGAACTCTGAAAGTCTGAACCTTTGAGAAATTAGACTGGAGAGTAAGATTGAAATGGAAAGAGAAAAGGGACTTTCTAAAAAGATAATCGTTGCCCTGGATGTGAACACAAAGCAGGAAGCTCTTTCACTGGTCAAAGAACTCCCGGCTGCAGAAATCTTCAAAGTTGGACTCAGGCTATTCACAGCCGAGGGCCCCTCCCTGCTTCAGGAGATCCGCAAGCTAGGAAAAAAAATCTTTCTGGATCTCAAACTGCATGATATTCCCGACCAAGTTGCCGGTGCAGTGATGTCCGGTGTTTCCCATGGCGTGCACATGATGACGCTTCATGCTTCAGGTGGTAAGGAAATGATGGCAGCAGCCATTTTAGCTGCTTCTCAGGAAGCGCGAAAGAGAGGCAAATCCAAACCTCTTCTGCTAGCAGTGACTATCCTAACTAGCCTTAAGGATGATCAGCTTCGAGATATCGGCATGGAAGACAGAGTCCTCGCGCAGGTTCTCCGGCTGGCCGGGTTATCAAAAGAGGAGGGCATGGACGGAGTGGTGTGTTCTCCCCAGGAAATTGACTCCATTAAGAAGGAATTTGGGGAAGAACTCTTGGTGGTATCTCCTGGAATCAGGCCTGTCTGGGCTGCTGCCCAAGACCAAAAAAGGATTTTGACTCCTTTAGAAGCCCTCCAAAAGGGAGTGGACTACATGGTCATTGGACGACCGATCATAAGGGCTCCCTCCCCTTCCGAGGCTTTTTCGAAAATTATGGAAGAACTAAATCGTGCTGTAGACGCCTCCAACGGCAAAAATGGCACCTAGTATAACGGCTACAACCACCCATAAAATGGCTACAACCACAAGGCTCACGATTAAATAAGCCAAGACCTTTTCTTTAGGAGTTTCCATCATCGGACAGGAAAATCCGAGATAGAGAACATAGATCGCATAAAGACCTGCTAAAATCACCAACCATCCCAAGAAAGGGATGATATAAAGAACACCTGCCACCCATACGGGTGTCATGCTGTAAACAGCCAGTTTCATTGCATCAGTTGCACCAGATTTGGATGAAAAGGTCGGTGCGAGAGCGTTGATGATTATGCCAAAAACATAGACGGATACAAGGGAGAACACATAGAAAAAGATGGCGTACAAAAGTCCCGAGCCTATACCCATCCTGTACCATCCAGCGAAAGGGATCCTGCGGCCCACAAGGCTCATCCCGATGAACTGGGCGATAGCAGGGATGGCCAAGAGGATCATCGCATAAGACGTGAACAGCTCAGCTAGGGTGATTTTTTCTTCTTTTATTTTAGTCCATTCCTCTTTCGGCTTTAAAATAATCTGTTGAGTCCGGCTGACTATATCCATCTTCATCCTCCTTCAAAGTAAAGTTGCCAAAACTATATAACTTCTTTTTACAGATGTCAATAAGTGATGCAGACAGAGGCAATGGAGGCGCGGGTCGGATTCGAACCGACGAATCGAGGTTTTGCAGACCTCTCCCTTAGCCACTTGGGTACCGCGCCTTGCTTCTCATGACTCGAGCACAGAAAAAGTGAAGTTGTGGTTCTTCACGCATGTGACATTCTAACTGAAAACCCTATCTGTGTCCAGCTACACTCTTAATCGCATAGCATCTCAATTGTGGTGTCCTGCTGCTTGTAGTGCCGGAAGAAAAGAATTCCGATGACGACGGCAAGGTAAAGATAGCCCAAGGTCTTAAGATGGACATTTTTAGCCCAGAGATTCCAACTCGAGGGAACAACGTCAGAATAAAAAAACGGCACCAGCACTATGGCTGTGACCCATAATAGACTGAAGAGCCCTCGGCGCCGGCCAGCGTAAAAGGCTTCCATCGCGAGCAAAAAAATGGCAGGAACGGCCAGGATGGATGTGGGAGACTCGCTGAGATAGGAGAAAAGCAGGATGTACAAGCCGTTTATGGGCAAGAAAAAACGATGAGCCATAGAGTCTTTGCCCCATCGGAACATAAGCCAGGAACCCAATCCTACGGTCAGCCCCACCAGTACTGCCAGAGGATTACGCCACAAAGCGGGCAGCCCGAGGTGCAATTTTAAAAAATTCCCGATATCCAGCATGTTCAGGCTGCGGGTCTGATCCCAGGACATAAGTTTCATCCACTGACCAAGAAGCGTCAGGTTTCGGCTCCATCCCAAAAACAGAGCCGG
>Ga0224495_10000060_pt1 | contig 83709 bp, 74 predicted proteins | sample SF_Jul11_sed_USG_FD_168128 | JGI IMG/M metagenome (GOLD analysis project Ga0224495, IMG submission 168128) | Sediment microbial communities from San Francisco Bay, California, United States - SF_Jul11_sed_USGS_4_1 | ecosystem: Environmental > Aquatic > Marine > Sediment | place: USA: California...
TTGCTATATCAAAAACTGCTGAATCATCTGAATGGGGCAGCAATATAGCAAACTCTTCTCCTCCCATACGGTAGAGTTCATATTGAGGTACCAGTGCTTGCTGTATCAGATAAGATACCTGTTTTAAACATTCATCACCCTGAATATGGCCATAATGATCATTATATTTTTTAAAAAAGTCTATATCGATCATGATTATACTCAGAGGTTCCTTAGTTCGTAACCCTTTTAACCAGGCAATTTTCAGATTATTATGAAATACCTGCTTGTTTAAAGCGCCTGTAAGACCGTCATGATTGGCCAGCTTAAATAAAGTATCGCGCGAATGTTTTAATTCAAGATGAGTATTAATTCGGGCTTTTAAAACCGATGCAACAAAAGGTTTTTTTATATAATCTACTCCTCCTGCCAGAAATCCCGCCTCTTCATTAACAGAGTCTTCCAGTGATGTTAAAAAAATAACTGGTATATCTGCCAAATCGTAATTCATCTTCATATTCTTACATACTTCAAAGCCATTACTCACTTCACCGAGAATGACATCAATAAGTAAAAGGTCTGGATGCAAATATTTTAATTGGGTGTAGAATTCTTGAGTAGAATGGGTGCAAATTATATCATGTTCATTACAGAGAGTAGATTTTAATATTTCTAAATTTGTTCTGGAATCATCAAGGGCAATTATCAAACTTTTTTTCATATTTATTTTATTAATATTCCAAATATAATATATTCATGTGTGACGGTAATAGTTTCTGGATATATACTAATTTTTTCATATTAACGGTCTTTTTTTAAATAAACAATATTTATTTTGCATCTTTTCAAGATTTATCCATTAAATAAAAAACAGGTAATCATATTATCGCTGAAAACAATAAAAGAAGCCTGCTTGACGAGAGGTCTCTTGAAAAAATATTTAATTATGAAAAAAACCCCCTTGTACGAATCTCATAAAGAGCTAGGTGCCCATATGGTGCCTTTTGCCGGTTTTGAAATGCCGGTTTTTTATAAATCAATCAAAGAAGAGTATGAGGCTGTTCGCCACAATTCAGGAGTTTTTGACATCTCACATATGGCAGCTATTGCAATTTCGTCCAAAAACCTCGAGGCGATCTCTTTTATAAACTCGTTAACCTGCCGGGATATTGAACCCATGCAGAATTATTCTGTTCAATATAATGCAATCATGCTTCCCGAAGGAGGATTACTTGATGATATTACCATTTATCGTATTGATCAGAATCATTACTATATGGTGGTGAATGCGTCAAACAAGGATAATGTTCTCGACTATTTAAGTACAAATCAGAAAAACCATCAAGATGTGACTATTCGCTTACTTGAGAATTCCATTTTTATTGCAGTTCAAGGTAAAAACAGTGAGACTTTGCTTAAAAAAGCAGGTCTATTTGATGAAGTCGATTTTAACAATTTATTTTATTACGAATTTGCGTCCTTGAAAAAAGATGATACGTTTATCAGCAGAACAGGATATACAGGCGAAGATGGATTTGAATTTTTACTTGATGTTGATGCAGGTGCCACAGCATGGAAAAAACTGATAGATGCCGGTGCAATTCCCTGCGGTCTTGGTGCTCGAGATATATTACGAATGGAAATGTTTTACCCTTTATATGGTAATGAACTGAATCGTGACCGCACTCCGCTTGAATCTTCATTAAAATGGATTTTCAGCAATGACAAAGAATTTATGGGAAAAGAGGTTGCTCTGAAAAAAGGGGTAAAGCAAAAAATATGTGGTTTTTTAATGAAAGAAAAAGGGGCGATTCCAAGAACAGGTTATAAAGTAATGGATCCAGGTGGTCAGCAGATTGGAGTTGTTACAAGTGGTGGATTTTCTTTTCAATGGAATTGTGGATTTGGAATAGCATATTTAAACCATGAGTCAGCAAAAACAGATACTCCTGTTTCTATAGAAATCAGAGACAAACTTCACCCTGCGACTTTATATACGAAGTCACCCTATCAGGGATCCATTAAAAAAAGAGCCAGGCAAGAGTGAGTGATTATAAAGATATCATAAACAGAGTTAATGATGCACTGCAGATTTACAGCGATAAATTTTCTAACCAGTTTCATTTAAAAATTCCTAAAAACACAATTAATAAAATAAACCTTTATAGAGACAATTATTTTCCTTTTTTAAAAGATTCTGTTTATAAATCCAATTTATGCTACTTGTTGCAACTCGTTGATTATCAGCTGTGGTTATATAAAGTTTTTAAACCCTCCCTGTCATTAGAAAATGCCTATTTTTATCAATTATTGGTTACGCTTGGAATAATAACAGAGTCTCTTTGTTCGACCATTTTAATCAATCCGTTGATTATTTCTCAACCAGAAGACAGATCGATGGGAAAGTCATCAGATGAGAACCAGGCAATTCTTCAATTTATCAATAAAAACAGTTTTATAAAAAATATATTCCTTTTGGAAAAATTAAATATATTACAATCAAAATCGATAGATCAGATACAAAAAATCAGAATTGATATCAGAAATATGGTACACATTCAAAACTGGGACGGAAGACTTTATGAAACGTTGAATTGCACTCTTTTTGAATTTCATTTAAAAAGATTTCGTGATTTTATTGTAGACCTGAAAAATGAAATTCATATGGATTTTACCGAGGCTGACCTTAAAAAGCAGATAGGATTTATAGGTGAAAATGAAGAGTATTTCGGTACAATACTTGAATATAATAAGGAACGCGGATTTGGATTTATAACATGTGAAAAATTGAATTCAAATATCTATTTTCATATCAGCGATTTTTCTGAAAAAAATATTCAGGTAAAAAATGAGATGAGTATAAAATTTATTGTTATACAAACAAAAAAAGGAATTCAGGCGAAAAATATCGAAATTTTAAACAATGATGCAACATATTGAACTCAAAATCAATCTAGAATTTCCGGGAAAAAATGGCTCCTTTATTGTTCATATCTGGGGGAAAGGCCCTACTCCGTTAGAGATCATTGACCCACTAGAAATCAGAAAAGCAGACATTCAAATTCTGAAAAATTATTATTTAAAAAATTTTAATAAACAAATTATTTTACTAAATCAGGTTCATGGCAATACAGTTATAAATGCAGATAGACTATCTTTGGTCAGCGATGCATTATGTTCTGAAGGAGATGCATTAATAACATCCAATAACGAAAATGTTTTACTGGTCAGGACTGCTGATTGCGTTCCTGTTTTAATCTTTTGTGAACGTCATGAAATTTGGTCAGCCGTTCATGCCGGATGGCGTGGACTTCAAAAAAAAATTGTTTCACAAGCAGTAAAAGAGATGATGACAAAAACAGCTGATTCGGACCTGGTTAAAAATTTACAATTTATAATAGGTCCGCATATTTATTCTGATAGTTATGAGGTAGGCAAGGAGGTTTATGAAAATTTTTCGCCGAACCATTCTTATTTTCAGGAGAGCAGAGATGAAAAAAAATTATTAGATCTCAAAGCTATATTGACAGAGGAATTAACTGCACTCGGTGCTGAAAAAAAACAGGTATTCATTATTCAGGAAGATAGTTTTAAGAATAAAAATTATTTCAGCCATCGAAACAGCGAATATGGGCGTAATATAAATATTATATTTTATAAAAAATTTAATGACATCCTTAAATGACTCTTTAATTTATGTCCATGATACATCATAAAAAAATATATTTAAAGAAATTTGTTTTAAAAATAATTATTTTGGTTAGTATCACAGTGTTTTTTGCAATGAATTGCGCCTCTGCAACAAAGAAAATGGATAGCAGCCAGGAGCTGATTTCTGACACCGGAGAGCTTACCAGGGTTGAAATGGACGAAACCGCACAAAAATTTGCGGCCTCTATTCATAAGTATTTTATGGATCATCCCAATAAAAATGGAATCATTGTAGCACTTTTGCCGACAAAAAATGATACATCTGAAAATCTACCGACAGAAGTTTTCGATAATACACTTGTTAACAATCTGATGAAAAAAGGAATTTTTACCGTCAAAAGAGAAAATCGATCAGAAGCTATGAAAGAAATTGAATTCAGTATGAGTGGGCTTACTGATAATTCCTTAAGTGCAGGAAATATGAAGGTTCCTAATTATTTTATAAAAACTCGCATTGATGAGTCAATTTTTTACAACAAAGGTAAAAAAATTGTTGAACAGGTTATTACTACAGAACTTACAGATGTAGAAACCCAGCTGTTGATCTGGTCTGAGAAAGAATCGTTCAGAAAAAGAGTCAAATCCAGAGAATCAGTATCCTGGTAATGAAAAAATTTAGCTCTATTTGTATTATATTTTTTCTGACTTATAGCTGTACAAAAAGCTATGATAAAGCAATACTCAATGCAGAAAAAAAATATTACAATAATGATTATAATGCTGCGATCAAAGAGGTTCGAACACTTGTAGACAAAGGTCCTCAGAGAAACCGGTTGCTTTATCTCATGGAAGCGGGAACTATTTTTCATTCAGCAGGTGATTATAAAAAAAGCAATACAGTTTTTCTGGAAGCTGAACATCTTATTGATCAACAGAGTAAATCAGTAACAGAAGAGGCATGGACATTTGTTTCCCTGGATTCAAACTCTGTCTTTAAAGGTGAAAGTTTTGAAATAATTATGATAAAGCTTTATATTGCTTTGAACTATTTAATGATGGATGATTTTGATTCTGCACAAAGATATTTTAAAAAAGTTAATTTTGACCTTAAGGAAATGAAAATTAACGACGCAGCTTATAAGCAAAATCTTCTAGCAAGGTATCTTGCTGCAATCATTTTAGAATATATGGAAGATTATAATGGTGCCAGGGTTGAATATAAAAATATTGAACAGTTTAATCCGGAGTTTCCTCTGTTAAATGAATCCCGCATGGTATTAGCGATGAAATCATCTGATGACGATGATTTAAAAAAATTTGCTAAGTATAAAAATTCCATTCCAGCATATAATGGTTCTATGGAACCCGATCTGTACAACCCTAATCTGGGAGAGCTGATTATTATAAATGAATTTGGCAGTTCTCCGGTAAAAGAGTCCCGTGGGATGATGACTAGAGACCCGTTGTTTATGTCTGCCTTGCGTACTGCGCTTATTGTAGTTTTGAATGGGCCTCAATACAGGGGACAATTTACCATGGCATCGGTAATTGCAATGCTCTCGCTGGCTGAAAACCCGATTCCTGTGTATAAAAACAGAACATCTAATAACGAGCAGCTTGAAGTACTTTTAAACGGAAGCAGGAATGGCTATACCTGGAACGTTATGGACCATAATGATATAGTTTTAAAAAGTTTCAATGAAAATTATAATACAATCGTAAAGAAAAACATTTCCAGGATAGCGGTAAAGATTGTTGCGGCTCTTGCAATAACTCATGCCATCAATAAAAGTGAAGCACCAGAGCTAGTCAAGGTTCTCTCTTCTGTAGCTGCGAGTGGAACTATTGCTGCAACAACACGGCCCGATTTGCGTTGCTGGCATCTTTCACCATCGAATTTTCAAATTCAAAGATATTTTCTGGAAGCCGGAAATTATGAATTAGAGCTCAAAGCATCATCATCGCGGATATTTATTTCAAAATATCCCCATCAGATACAAATTGAAAAAAGAAAACCAACTTTCGTTATAGTTCGCAGTTATCTTCCTTAATCAGGTAATAGTTTTTCGGTATTTATCTACCTCTGCAATCATTTGTTCCACAAGAAGAATTTCAGCCATACAATTTTCATAAATTCCATTTTTGATATCAGCATTCATTCTGGTTAAAAGCTCACCGAGTTTAGATAACCCGAGACTCATTGATGATCCTTTCAATGTATGTATGGCAAACTGTACATCTTCCTTGTTTTTGTTATTTATGCCGCTTTTAGCTTTTTCTATATATTTTGCAGCATTTACTACAAATTTTTCAAGGAGGTCTATCAGAAGTAGGTTGTTTCCGCCGGATAACTCAGTTAGCTCCTTTAATTTTTCATCATTTACCATAGACATAAATTTTTCCTTATTTATAATTCCTGTACCAATATATATTCTATAAATAAATTTACCACTACTTTATATTAAAATAAAATATTGTTGACAATGAAAATTTTGTTATGGTTGTTGACCTCTATAATGATAAAAATCAAAGATGTCAAAAAACAGTTCGGACAATTTACTGCTGTAAACTCTATTTCCTTTGAAATCAAGCCTGGAGAGGTTGTTGGGCTACTCGGTCCAAATGGTGCCGGGAAAACTACGACCATGAGAATGATGACAGGATATTACAAACCTACCGAAGGTTCTATTATAATAAATGACATTGACGTGGAAAACTCGCCTGTTGAGGTAAAAAAATCTATTGGATATCTTCCCGAAAATGCAGCGCTTTATAATGATATGGTTGTAGCTGATTATCTTGATTTTATGGGCAGATCCCGTGAACTTTCAGGAGAAAATCTTTCGCGGGGAATAGAATATTCGGTTACAGCAACCGGCATCGAAAAATATTTTTATCGACCCATTTCTCATCTTTCAAAAGGGTACAAGCAGCGTGTAGGTATTGCATCAACGCTACTTCATAATCCCCGAATATTGATCCTGGACGAACCCACATCCGGTCTTGATCCCAATCAGATTACGGAAATACAGAATTTAATTAAAAAGCTTTCTGTTGACAAAACAATTATTTTAAGTACTCATATATTGAGTGAGGTAGAAAATACATGCCAGAGGGCTATCATTATTTCCAATGGAAATATTGTATTGGACAAACCATTGTCTGAAATTGGCGTTCAGGAAAATAAATACAAGATTTATACTAAAATAAGGGGATTTATGGAAGGAGCAGGAAAAATTCTTGCGTCAACCATGAATTTACCTGAAAAAAGTGTAAGAATATTAAACAAAAATAGTGACTTTACCCTGATTGAAATTGAATCAGATTTTCAAAATGGTGAAATTGTTTTTCAAACGGCGGTTCAAAATAACTGGTCTTTAATAGAGCTATACACGAAAAAAGAGTCGTTGACAGATATCTTTCAGTCCCTTACCGGAGGTAAGCATGATTAATATAACAAAATTACCGGTGTCTAATATATTAACTGTTTTTCAGCGCGAATTTAAAAATTATTTTAATACTGCCATCGGTTATGTATTTCTTGCCATTTTCTCATTAACCATAAATTTTTTGTTTTTTTATCTCCCTGGTTTCTGGGATGCAAATGTTGCCTCTATGGATAATTTTTTTTCCTGGATAAGAATTGTATATATTTTCTTTATACCTGCAATAACAATGCGATTATGGGCGGAAGAGAAAAAAACCGGTACGATAGAGGTACTATTTACCCTTCCCTACCGAAGCTGGGAAATAATTATCGGTAAATATTTATCAGCACTTGCCTTTCTTGCAGTTGCTCTTTGCAGTACACTTTTAATCCCCATTTCACTGGGTATTATCTCTTCTCCTGACTGGATGATTATAATCGGCGGTTATCTGGGTGTGCTATTTTTAGGATCATCTTATATTGCTCTGGGATTATATATCTCCTGGATGACACAAGATCAGATTGTTGCATTTCTAGTCAGCATGGCAGTATCTTTTCTCTTTTTTATCATGGGTTATCCACACTTTTTACAATTTATGGGACCTCTTTCGCCTGTGGTAGCTTTTATCTCATTAAGCTGGCATTTTGAGTCTTTGTCACGGGGACTTTTCGATTCAAGGGATATTATTTTTTTCATCACATTTTCATTTTTATGTCTCTATTTTAATTACAACAGCATTGAATCAAGAAGGTAATAAATGAAAATTGTAAATTTATATATTAACTCTAAAAAAGTAACTGTAATTCTTGTATTGTTAAATTTCATTATGATCAACTGGGTTTCTAACGGTCTATATATGCGTTTTGATCTATCTAAATCAGGTCGATTCAAGTTGACCAATGCAAGTAAAAAAATCTTGCGGGAACTGCCAGAAAATGTTACCATAGAAGCCTTTTTTTCAGACGAGGTGCCAGATCTTTATCTACACAGTGTCAAGGAGTTAAAGGATTTTTTAACTGAGTATGCTTCGATTTCGAGAGGAAAGGTAAAGCTTCGTTTTTTAAATCCGGATAGCGATGAAGATATAAAAAAAAGGGCCAGTGCACTTGGAATTCGACCTATGCCGATTGGGGCGGTTGACCAGAACAAGCGAGAGGTGAGTAATGTTTATTTTTCACTGGCATTGTCCTTTGAAAATCAGACGCAGGTTATTCCGGATATACTTCGAAACAACCAGGTGCTCGAATATAATTTAACAAGCAGAATTTATAAAATGGCTCACCCTGAAGAGAGAGTTGTTGGAATCGTTTCCGGAAATAGTGGTTTTACAACTGAAGAGTCGCAAAATAAATTTCAATCTTATTCTATATTAAATAATAGTATGGAAGCATTTTATGGAATTATGACACCAGTATCCATGGATTCCCAGAATATTCCTGATAATGTCTCTGTTTTATTTTTAGTTTCACCACAAATGCTTTCTGACAAAGAAAAATATCACCTGGATCAATATATTTTAAGAGGTGGAAAACTTGTTGTAGCAACAAGCGGAGTAAATATCGATTTTAATACAGGGTCTGTAAATCCCAAAGATCAGGGGACTATGGAATTTTTTCAAAATCTTGGAATAAACATTGGTTCCAACCTGATAATAGAGCCCGAAAACTTTGTTCCTTTAAGACGTCAGGTAAATCTGTTTCAGGTACTGGAAATACCCTACCCTGTGTGGCTATCCATTCCTGAAGACTCATTAAGTCAAAAAAGTCTGATAACGTCAGGAATGGAATCCCTTTTTATGCCGTGGGCAAGCTCGATAACCCTGGATGAAACAAAAATAAAGGAACCTCAAGTGGAAATTCTGGCAAAATCAAGCAGTAAATCCTGGATAAAAAGTGAATCTTTGTCAATCAGCCCCGATGCCTTAAAAAATGAGATAGAAGCACCGGCCCCTAATGATGCAAAAGAGTATCAGGCTGCCTACATGATTAAAGGAAAATTTAACAGTTTCTTTAAAGATAAAAAACTGCCGGTATCAGATACCAATTTTATAAGCGAATCTGTACAGGAAGCAAGTTTAGTGGTAGTTTCCACCCCTTTTATGTTTTCTGATAGTGCGATTCAACAAAGCCAGGGACTGAATCTTAATTTTTTTCTATCTGCACTTGATGTGCTAAATGGTCTTGATGAGCTTGTTGTTGCCCGTAACCGGAAAGTATCTACACCTATGATGGATGCAAAACCGAGCTGGCTTAAAAGTTTTATAATACTAATCAATATCCTTGCTCCATTGATTATTTTTGTGGGCTATGGAATGATGCACTTTTTACAGAGAAAAAAGAATCAATCAAAAGAATTTAATGATTGGAGAGAGATGAACACTATGGAAAAAGCCGGGAATTAATATGATGAACTGGAAAAAGTTAAACATACAACTGACAATTGCAGCATTTACCTTATTTGTTTTAGCATTGCTAATCAATGATCCTCTAGGGTTTTTTGATTATAGTTATGATAAGTCTCCTTTTTTAATGGATCAAAGTTTAAGAAGAACCATTAAAACGATAAAAGTAGAAGAGAATAATATTCTTAAATACCAGTTACAATTTAATAACTCAAAATGGATCATAAACGATAATCAGAATACAAATTTCTTTGCTGATTCAGCGAAAGTGGACTCCAATATTGATAAACTCTTTACTCTTAGAAAGTTCAATAAAATTTCATCAAACATAGAAAAATACAGTGAATTTGGAGTTGCTGATAATCAGTTAAAGATAACCTTAACAGGTGAGAATAAAGAGGTTGTCATTTTTCCGGGAAACCAGGGTTCCACATATAACTCTTCACTGGTTCGGCTTCTTGATGACAAAAGTGTATATCTGGTAAAAGGAAATCTAAAGCAGGACTGGAACCAGAGTGTAGACAGTTTTAGAGATAAAAAAATATTTCAGTTTACTGCTGATAATATTTCCATGATAAAATTCTCTGGGATTAAAAATTACAAGTTTGAAAGAAACAATGAGAACAGCTGGAAATCTCCTCAGGCGCCCGCAAATAAAAAAGTATCAGAAGAGAGGTTTTCCAAATTATTGGAGGACATAACCTCACTGGAAGGAAATGATTATTTTAATGATAAAAATATTGGTCGTAAAGTGGCAAATATTGAAATTGAGCTAAAAACGAATACCACCGAGTCTCTTGAAATATATAAAAACAGCGCAAATACATATTTAATGAAATCAAATTATAATTCTTACTGGATGACCTTGCCTGAGTATAAACTTAATAATATTTTTATTTCAGAACAGGAATTATTTGTTTCTGCTGACCAAGAGCAAAAATAAAGATGTCACAACTCATTAAAAATAAATTTTATTTATTATTTATTTTTTTCTTTTTTATCGGAGGAATGAATTGTAAGAATTCTGACAAGCTGGCAATACAAGGGCTTGATTTTTTACAGGAAGGTAAAAAAATATCGGCCCTGCGTTACTTTGACGAAGCCCTGGATATAAATCCCAATAATCCTTATGCACTTTATGGTAAAGGTAAAATATTACTGGAATCTACTATTACTTTTTCTTTAGGGCAATCCATGATTGAAAGATCACTTGATCATTTAAATCCAAAATATAAAGTTGATGCATACAGGTCTCTGGCTTCATCCTATGCTTTTTCAAATCTTTACAAAAAAGCGATAAACACTCTTAAACAGGCTAATGAAAAAGGATTTCAATCGATTGAAATTATTTCTGATATCGTTCAATACTATATTTCTGTAAAAGATTATCAAACCGCCCGAACGATTTTGAATGAGAATCTGTCTAAATACAGCAAAGAAAATAAAATATATATTGATCTGGCTTTGCTGGAGGCAAACCAGTTTCAAAATCTAGAAAAAGCGAAATCAATTCTGGAAAAAAGTGCAGAAATAAATGTTCCTACACCTGAACTCTATAAAAAACTCGCAATAATCTGTTACAGGTTGAAATTAAGAAATGAAGCTATCGATTATTTAAAAAAAATGCAGGTAATGCAAAATGATGCTGATTTAATTAAGCAGATCGATGAATGGATCGGTTTAATAGAAAAAAAATCATGGCAGATTACACTTTAAAACAATTTAAAATTCCTGAAGAAGATCAAAACTGGCTTATCTATTTTATTTTTTCATCATGGATTATATTAACGATTTTATTTGCTGCTGATCTACCTCATGAAATTTTCAAGGAAAAATTTGAATCAAAGAAACAAAAAATTGTACAGGTTTTACTTGAAAACAAAGATCTAGAAAATCCTGATAAAAATATAATAGAAGAAAAATTTTTATCTAATAAAGCAAATAGTGGATCTGGAACATTAACCCAAAAAAAAGGGTTTCAAAATTTATCAGAAAACAGGGAGCTCGAATTTTCACAATCAGGAAATGAATCCACCAGGCAAAATGAGCAATTATTGAAAAGCTTGTCAAAACCCGAAAAAACTGGATATAAAACCGCTATTACTAAAACACAGTTAAAGTCAGGTGAAAAATCAATTTATAAAAGCTCGGGGCAACACACCACTATTCCGGAAAATTATCAATTTAAAGATGAGTTTGCCTTTTCTTATGATAATAACGGAAATCCTGTAATTCCGACAGTTGAATATAAAAATTATGAATATTTCAAAAGCATGCTCAATAAAATTCAAAATAACTGGGCACCACCCGGTGGAACCCCATATCCGGTATATGGTGACAGTTATCACTCCCAGAGTTTTGTGCCGGGAAAAACCTCCTATCAAACATTTCCATCTCAGGAGATTAAAGTAGTATTTACCCTTGATGCAGAAGGGAATGTTTTAGATGCAGTTGTCTGGGATTCTCTTCGATCTCATTTACTGGATAAATCCTGTGTTGAGGCAATAAAAAATTCCAGAAATTTTGGAGCTGTTCCTCCTGAGCTTTTAATGAATAATCAACTTACCATGCCACTGATATTTAAAATTATAGACAAGCCCTAAAATAAAACTGCTCCTTTGGCTGCATTACTTACCATTTTTTGATATCTTTTTAAAAATTTACTTTGCGTAGCAGTTTGTCTGTTTACCCACATTTTTTTGCGGCTCTCTAGTTCGCTTTCGGAAACTTTTAATTCAATTTTACAGTCGTGCATATTAATATATATTTTATCACCATTTTCAACCAGGCCTATGGGACCACCTTCAGCTGCTTCCGGAGAAACATGTCCAATGCAAGCACCCCTGGTTCCCCCGGAGAAGCGGCCATCTGTTACCAGGGCTACGGACTCTCCTAGTCCCTTCCCCATTATATACGATGTTGGAGCAAGCATCTCCTGCATTCCAGGTCCACCCTTTGGTCCTTCATATCGTATTACAACTACATGGCCTGAGTGAACATCTCCCTTCAGGATCCCCTCGATACATTCATCCTGGGAATTGTAAACAATGGCTTCTCCTTCAAATTCGAGCATCGATGCCACAACACCTGCAGATTTAACTACACATCCTTCAGGTGCAAGGTTTCCATAAAGTATGGTCAAACCGCCAGTTTTACTATATGCATTTTTCAGCGGACGAATACAGTCATAGGGATCAAATCCGAGGTGCTCAAGATCCCGATCTTCTTTTTTTATAGTTCCCTTAAATGAAGTACCAGCCTGGCCTAAAATGTTACTTGCTTTGGCCAGAGAAATTTCAATTGCTCGTGGGGTTGCGCTATCTCCGCGGATGTCATTTTGTCTGATATTTTCCATTATAGAATTTCCGGTGACAGTAAGGCAATTTTTATTAATAAGATTTTCTGATGATCTGCTTAATTCTCCCAGAATTGCGGAAATTCCTCCTGAAAGGTGAACATCCTGCATATGATAAGAAGAAGAAGGTGAAACTTTGCAAATATTGGGTATACGATGATTCAAATCATTGATTAAACTCATGTTGAAATCAAATGCCTCAGCCTCATTTGCAATCGCCAGGGTATGAAGAACTGTATTGGTTGACCCTCCCATCGCCATATCAAGCGCAATAGCATTTTTTAAAGAGTCGATATTAATAATTGATTTTGGTAACAATTTATAATCTTTTCCTGATTTCTCAAATTCTTTTGTCATGGCAACAATTCTATGGGCTGCTTCTTTATATAATTCCAGACGTTGGTGACTTGTAGCAAGCAGTGTTCCATTCCAGGGAAGTGCTAATCCAAGAGCTTCGGTGAGGCAGTTCATGGAGTTTGCAGTAAACATTCCACTACAGGATCCGCAAGAAGGGCAAGCATAGTTTTCACGTTCTGTTAGCTGGGCTTCTGTTATTTTACCTTCTTTTAAAGCTCCAACACCTTCAAATACAGATATTAAATCTACACTTTCACCGCTGGGTGTTTTTCCAGCTTCCATAGGACCGCCAGAAACAAAAATCGTTGGAATATTTACTCGTACAGCACCCATTAACATACCGGGTACAATTTTATCGCAATTGGGAATAGCTATTAATCCATCAAAACAGTGGGCATTTAAAACAATTTCCATCGAATCAGCGATGATTTCACGCGAAGGCAGTGAATATTTCATTCCCGAGTGGCCCATTGCAATACCATCATCTACGCCGATGACATTAAATTCAAAAGGTACTCCGCCCGCCTTTCTTATTTCACTTTTTATGAATTCTCCGACGGTATTTAAATGAACATGGCCTGGGATATGATCCATGTAACTGTTTGCTACAGCAATAAAAGGTTTTCCAAAGTCTTCATCTTTTAATCCTGTTGCTCTTAATAAGGAACGATGGGGCGCTCTTTCGGCTCCCTTTTTAATTTGATCTGATCTCATTGCTTAAAAAAGAATATTTTTCCTGTATGTCAATCATAATACAACCAAGTGTTGAATATATAATTTTAATTTAAAAGAATATATTAGTTTTAAAGCAGAAGAACATAATCTTGACACAATAATGGCAGTTTTAATATTTACATATTATGGCAATCGATGTTACAAATGATAACTTTCAGGACACAGTAATGCAGGCTTCAGAAACCACCCCGGTATTGCTTGATTTCTGGGCAGATTGGTGCGCTCCCTGTAAAGTTCTGACTCCGGTTCTGGAAAAGATAGAAAAAAAGTTTGAACAAAGATTTATTTTAGCAAAACTGAATACTCAGAAATTTCAGCAGATTGCTGCCAGATTTCAGGTTTCTGGAATTCCGAATTGTAAACTGTTTATTAAACAAAAAGTTGTTGATGAATTTACCGGAGCTTTACCTGAAAATAAAATTATTGAATTTCTGGAAAAATATCTCCCCGATCCCAGGTTAAAAAACGTTGAATTGCTAATAAATAATTCCAGGTACGAGGAAGCAGCAGAAATAATTTTAAAAGAAAAAATTACAGGAAAGAGTGCCTATACCAGTTTATGGACAATCATTGTTTCCCTGTTGGAAAACATAAATTCTGACAGCATTGACAATATAATTCCTTATGTTGAATATATTCCGGATTACGGTGTAAATGAATCAGATAAAAAAAGCCTTTTATTGGCCACTCTTATGAATCATAAAAATAATGAAATAATCTGGAAAAAAATTTCTACTCTGGCCAAAAATAGAAAAAACAATTCTCAGGAGTTAATTGAAAGCCTGAACTATTTTCTGGAAATTCTGGAAAACTCAACTGGGGAACAAAAAAAAGATGACAAGAACTGGTTGATTCTCTGTTTTCATATTCTGGGAAACGATCACCAGCTAACGGCAGAGTACAGGCGAAAAATGAGTTCACTCCTGTATTAAGTGAGAACGTAAACTTTTAAAAAAACGATTGAAAATAATATTTTCACCAGATAAAAAATGGTTTACCCGGTTTTGCAGATCTTTATCGAGCTTTAATAATAACTCTTCTGTTTCCATGAGATGCTTCTTTTCATCATTTATAATTGTTTGAATAGAAATTTTTGAGTTTAATTTTGCTAAAACCGATGAATAAATCCGGTAGAGCCAATTGGCACGAATTTCAATAATGTGACTTACATAAAGGTAGCATAAAGAGTTTCTGTTTAATTGGGTTAAATTTTCTTTTAATAAATTTTTTTTAATTATGCTATCCAAAGACTGAAAATATCTATATGCCGAAAAAGAGCAGAGCATATTTTCATTGCTATATTCATCATACCCGGCAAGATCAAGTTTTTCAATTAATTGTTTTAAAATAAGTGCGTGACGGGCCTCATCAGAGGCGTGTCTTAAAACAGATTCATTTAACAACTCTCTACCTTGTGTCTTAAAAATTTTTCTGCTTCCGACAAACTCAAGGTAAGAGAGCACATTTAACCATTGAGCATGTAATTTATCGTTAGAAACAATTTGTTCCAGAACTTCATTCATCTCATGCTCTGACGGTACTAATTCTAAAGTATTTTTCATTAATAGTCCTTGCCTCACAAAATATCTTTAGAATGAGCGTCAATAACAATATTGACTATAAAATTTCATTTATCGTAGCAATTATTGCCGAATATATTCTGTTTAACTCTTTTTGTGAAATACAATAAGGCGGCAGAATATAAATTGTATTGCCGAGGGGCCGCAATAAAACGCCTTTTTTTAAAAAAGAGTCATAAAGCAGATCTCTTATATTGCTGAAATATCCACTGTTTGATTCTACTTTTACATCGAAGGCCATAATTGTTCCGGTCTGGCGTATATTTATTATTTTTTCTTTATAAACAGATAATACATCAGAAAAATTTGAATGCGCTTGAACAATTGATTGAATTTTATCTGTTGATTTTTTTAACAATTTATAACTGGAAATTGCTGCAGCGAGAGCCAGAGGATTTGCTGTATAGGAGTGACCATGAAAAAAAGTTTTTGTTTTTTCTTCAGATAAAAATGGTTCAAATATTTTTTCATTGCAAGAGGTTGCACCTAACGGCAATACTCCTCCTGTAATTCCTTTAGAAAAGGCCATTATGTCAGGCGCCCATTTCAAATGATCGGAAGCAAAAAACTTTCCAGTTCTGCCAAAGCCTGTCATCACCTCATCGGCAATAGTTACAATATAGTTTTCTTTGCATAGATTTAATAGTGCCTCCAGGCTTTCTACGGAGTGCATAATCATTCCACCTGCTCCCATTACCAGGGGTTCGTAAATAAAAGCTGCAATTTCTTTTGATGCGAAATGACTATTTACCCTGCGTAAATACTCTACATGATCCCCGCCTCTTACAGGTGGATCGATAAATATCACTTCAAAGAGCATTTTCTGAAATGGTAATGTAAAAACTCCCCTGTCACTTACGGACATTGCCCCAAAAGTGTCGCCATGATACGCCCCTTTAAATGCAATAATTTTATTTTTGTTTATTCCCTGATTATGCCAGTATTGAACCGCCATTTTTAAAGCAACCTCAACAGCTGTGGAGCCATTATCTGAATAAAATATTTTCTTTTGTTTTTTTAAATCAGCTAACAGCATTTCTGAAAATACTGCTGCTGGTTCGTGAGTAAATTGAGCAAAAATAATTTGATCAATATTTTTAAACTGATTATTTATTGCCTTTCCAATTGCCGGATGAGAATGACCATGAAGATTTACCCACCAGGATGAAATTGCATCAATATAACTTTTCCCCTGTTCATCATATAATAATGCACCTTTTGCTTTTTTAATAACAATGGGTAAGGAATTTGCCTTCATCTGGGTGTAGGGATGCCAGATTTTGTCACGGTCAATTGTAGAAATTCTGGAGATCATAACATACTTTCTTTTAATTTATTTTCATTCTGCATAAAAAAATCTTCTGTTAAACAATCTGTATAATTCATCTGCAATAAATGGGTGTATGGTTTGGTCTTGCAAATATATTTTACTGCTCCCCAATTATCCTGCCCATTAAAAATGAACCCCTTGATACTGACTCCCCTTTTTTCAAGAGCATCAATAGTAAGCAGTGAATGATTAATACATCCAAGGTACAATTTAATTACCAAAATTACAGGAACTTGAAGTTGAATCATTAAATCCATCATGGTTTGTTTCTCGTTAAGTGGAGTAAAAACACCTCCTGCACCCTCAATTATAATTGAGCCTTTATAATCAGGTATAATTATCTTTTTAAAATCTATATCAATATTTTCAAGCAAGGCTGCGTAATGTGGTGACAAGGGTTCTTTAAATTGATAAGCAGAAGGAAATATTTCCTGCAATTGATTTGTACGATATTTTTCAATAAATTCAGAATCAGTTGGAAATCCTGATTGAACAGGTTTCCAATATGAGCCATTTAATGCTCTGACTAAAAGCAAAGAGGCCAGGGTTTTTCCGACATTGGTATCAATTCCTGTAACAAAAAGCTCCATAGATTTAAACATCAATAGCAAGAGAATTTATCAAAAGATCAATTTCTTTTTTAGTATTATAACTATGTATGGTTATCCTGAATCGCTCGCTGCCTTCTGGAACTGTCGGAGCCAGAATGGGAACAACATACAAGCTTTTTTCAGACAAAATTTGTGACATCTTTTTTATCTTGTTATTATCAGGAATAAAAATAACCTGTATGGGAGTCAAAGTACTGTTATGAGGTTTAAATTTTTTTTCGGAATTTTGAAAATATTGAATATTTTCAAAAAGAATTTTTCTTTCATTATCAAGTGTTGGTATAATATTCAGCGATGCAAGCATCATTGCAATGTTAATATTAGGAAGAGCAGTATTGTAAATGAAGGGCCTTGAAAAATTAATTAAATACTCAATTAAAGCTTCAGATCCTGAAATAATTGCTCCGTAATTGCCCATCGCTTTTCCAAAGGGAAAAATTCTGGCAAGAAATTTATTTTCAAGATTATATTGGTTGATTAATCCTCTACCCTGGTTGCCAAAGAGCCCGACAGAGTGAGCTTCATCTGCAATTAAATGGCACCCTTTTGATTCTGCAAGGCGAACCAACTCTTTCAGGTCAGGTTCATCACCATCCATAGAGTATAAAGTTTCAATAACAATAAATACTTCTCCTTTTGACTTTTTTATTTTTTTTTCCAGATCACCGAGGTCGTTATGTCGGAATGAATAATTTTGAGCATTACTCAGGCGGATTCCATCTCTTAGGGATGCATGAATAAATTCATCATATATGATAGTGTCATGTCGGGTAGCTATGCAGCTCATGAGGCCGAGATTTGCCATATAACCACAACCAAAAATCAACGTCCTTTCAGAGTTAAAAAAACCGGCTGCTTTTTTTTCAGCAAATTGATGAAGGGGAGAATTTCCGCTGATCAGGCGTGAGCCGGTAGAACCATTGTTTCGGGCATTAAACTCATTGCATATTTTATCTGCTGAATTTTTAAGTAAATCCGATCGGGCAAGTCCCAGATAATCATTAGAAGAAAAATCAATAATGTTTTTATTTGTGCAAGTATGGTTAAAAAGTTTTAGTTCACGAAATGAGTTATTTTCTTTTCTGATAATTAACTTGTTTTTTAGAAACTCCAATTCATGCACCCATAGAGATTAAATAATTTAAAATAAAATCCAGATTAATATTTTTTTTTGCAGAAATATAAACCTGGTTGAAAAATAATTTATCATATTCTTCATTTTGTTTTTTAATACGGACCATATCCTTTTGATTTACCCTGTCTACCTTTGTATAAAGTAAAATTAATGGAATAGATCGTTCCTTAAAAAGATTGGCTATATACAGCTCCTCTTCTTCTGGTTTTCTGTAGCAATCCAAAAGTAAAAATCCTGCAAAAAGATTTGAACCTTCATGAATATAACGTGAAATAATGTTAGATAGATCATCGCGAACACGATGCGATGCTGTTGCGTAGCCGTATCCGGGTAAATCGACCATATAAATTTCGCGCCATTTAAAAAAATTAATCGTTCTTGTGCTTCCTGGTTTCTTAGAAGTTTTTACAATGGAAGAGTTACTGCATAATGAGGATAAAAGTGAACTTTTTCCGCTATTAGATCTTCCAATAAAACATACCTCCTTAAAATCAGAAGGCATTTGCGTGCTATCTGTAAAAGAACCGATAAAATGGGCCTTGGGTAACAGTTCTTTTGTGAGTTTCATATCATTTTTACTGATCTATAATGGAGAGTAACTGTTCAATATCATTTCTTTTATGAAGTTCAGTAAATGCGGTAATTATAATCTGCTGATTTTGATATTGGGTTAGAACTCCCGGGAAAATATTTTTTTCTTTTGCTTTTTGGAAAAGTTTTTCCGGATCATTACATATCCAGCTTGTTTCGTTTAAATGGGTACCTTGTGGAAATAATAGTTGAATACCCTTTTCGTTAAGTCTTTTTTGAAAAAAAATATTGTGCTCGATTGATTCGACCATTACACTTTGCATTCCATGCCAACCCATTGAGGCCATATAGATTGCCGCTCGAAGCGCCATTAAGGATTGGTTTGAACAGATATTACTTGTAGCTTTCTCGCGTCTTATATGCTGCTCTCTTGTAGCCAGAGTTATTACAAAACAGTTGTTGGTTTCATTAAAACTATCCATTCCTGATGTTTTTCCGATTATTCTACCGGGAAGTTGTCTCATGTAGGCAGATTTGCAGCCAATAAAACCAAGAGTTGGTCCACCCATCGATACTCCAATTCCAAAAGATTGCGCATCGCCCCAGATAATATCTGCATCATATTCTGAAGGGGAAGGCAGAACGGCCAATGAGAGGGCTTCCAGGGTTCCATATAGAACCTCAACTTCTGGAAATCGTTTTTTAATATTTTTAGAGCCTTGTTCAATGATTCCCAGATAATTTGGATTTTGAAAAACAATCTGTGACGGAGGCTGAAACTGGCTGTATCTGTTCCAGTCAGTTTCACCGGTTTGCTTGTTTAAGGGGATTTTTATGAATTCTACATTCAAGTCGATTAAAATGGACTCGGAAAAATAGGTATTCAATACATTCATTACAGAAGGATGAATTCCTTCTGATAAAAGAATAATATTTTTTTCACCTGATTTTGCTGCTTTGCTTCTTAAGCCCATACGAACTGCTTCGATCATTGCCGTGGCACCATCATATAAGGAGGCATTCACAACATCCATGGCTGTCAAAGAACTCATGAGGCTCTGGTATTCAAAAAGGGCCTGAAGAGTCCCCTGTGCTGCCTCCGGTTGATAGGGAGTATAGCTCGTTAAAAAATTTCTGAGTGAAGCAAGATGATCTACAACATCGGGTATATAATGGGCGTATAAACCATATCCGCTAAATGATATTCCATCAAAATTGTTATTTTTTATTCGTTCAATTTCTTCTTTTATCTGCCGATGGCTTAATGGCTTACCTATGGCTCCCGGATTTTTTAAAACTCCTTCTGGAATCGAGCTGAAAAGCTCTTCAGTACTTTTTATACCTAACTCCTCAAGAATGAGGTCATTGTCACCTGGTAAATAGCTCATAAACTTGATATATACTTCAGATAATCGTTATAACTCATTAAAGAGTTAAACTCTTCTTCGTTGCACTCACTCATGATTAAAATCCAGCCATCATCAAGAGGCTTTTGATTTATTATAGCAGGATCATTAATTGCTGACTGGTTTACTGATTCAACCGTGCCAGAAACCGGGGAGAAAAGATCAGAAACAGCTTTAACTGATTCGATTGTTCCTATTGTTTCTCCTATTTTGACTTTTTTATTTAAACCGGGAATATCAAGATAAACAATATCACCCAGAGCTTTCTGGGCATAATCAGAAATCCCCAGCTTGAATTTGTTGCCTTCAATTTTGACAATCCATTCATGATCTTTTGAAAATCGATAATTATTATATGTATCACTCATAATCCAGCTTACAATCAAGAGATAATTTGAAAAGATATAATAGCGATTGTATTCATTTATTTACGAAAATATCTAATTCTCTTTTTCTTTACACTGCATAATGCTTTTAAATTATATATATCAATGGATAATGTGGCAGTTAAAACAAATAACAAGATTCAAAAAAAAATTGAACGAATTATCGGACGTACTATTTTTAATTTTAACCTGATTGAAGCAAACGACAGAATTTTAGTTGCAGTCTCTGGAGGAAAAGATTCCTTATGTATGCTGACATTGCTCAAAAGGCAACAGGAAAAATCACCGGTACCTTTTGAAATATTTGCATATACTCTCGATCAGGGACAACCAGGATTTGATGCAAATGAACTTAAGTCTCATTATGAGAGTTTAAAAATTGAATATTACATTGAGAAATATAATACATATGAGATTGTAAAAGAAAAACTGGAGCCAGATCAGACCCAGTGTTTTCTATGCTCCCGACTACGCAGGGGGATCTTGTATTCTGAGGCAGAGCGTTTGAATGCAAATAAACTGGCGCTTGGGCATCATGCAGATGATGCAATCGAAACATTATTACTGAATATGTTTTATAATGGCAGACTTGCTTCCATTCCTCCCAAACTCATAAATGACAAGGGAAATATCATTGTGATTCGCCCCTTAATTGAAGTGGAAGAAGAGATGCTGACCCGGATGGCGATAGAAAATAAATACCATATTATTCCCTGCTCTCTTTGCGGATCTCAGGAAAACCTGCAGAGAAATGTAATAAAAAATTTTATAAAAAATGAAGCAGTTAAAAACCAATATTTAAGAAGTTCCATGAAGCATGCTTTAAAAAACATAAAACCCGATCATTTATGGGATTCAGAATATAGTGATTTTAGGGGTATTAAAAAAGGTTTTGCTAAAAAATGAGCGCTTCATATGTGGAACAAATTTCAGAACTGAAAGAGTCTGATTATTTACCATTGGTTATTATGGCCCTTGAAGAGGATCATTATAAAAATGATATAACCTCCCTCTCTATATTTGACCAGAAGCATCAATCCAGTGCTAATATAATATCAAACATGGAAGGTATTATTTGTGGACTGGAGATTATTCATTCGGTATTCAGGTATGTAGACAGTAATCTTGAAATAGCAACAAAATTTAAAGATGGGAATCGGATTTTTAAAGACAATATAATATTGCAGATAAAAGGAAATACCAATTCTTTATTAAGTGCAGAACGGGTGGCATTGAATTTTCTGGGAATGCTCAGCGGAATTGCTACAAAAGTAGATACTATCGTCAAGCAACTCAACCCATTTCAAATTCAACTGCTCGATACCAGAAAAACCATTCCCGGTTTCAGATTGCTTGAGAAATATGCTGTAGCAAAAGGCGGAGGAGTAAATCATCGATTACATCTGGAAGATTTGATTTTAATCAAGGATAATCATATCAACGCCGCAGGGTCTATTCAACAGGCGATTAAAAAATGTAAAAACCGGTATCCGGATAAAAAGTGTGAAGTAGAAGTAGAAAATATTGATGACCTGAAAATGGCACTTGCGGAAAATCCGGATATCGTATTGCTTGATAATATGGATACTGCTTCTTTAACAGCGTGCACCTCTCTTATTCATGAACATAACAAAAATCACAACAAGAGAATTTTAATTGAAGCCTCCGGGGGGTATAATGGTAAAAATATATATACACTGCAACATACCGGGATTGATTTTGTGAGTATGGGGCATATTACCCATTCCATTTCAAATTTTGATTTTAGCATGGAAATTATCCCTAATTAATCAAACTGGAATCATAGGGAGTATAGTGATATAATTGCTGTTGTGATATTCCAAACCCGCCAAAAGATTTTAAAGTAATAGAAAAGTATACACTTTGTTCATAATATCCTAGCCAGCTTTCATTATAGGTTCCGAAAGAGAGCCAGCTTTTATCATAGGAATATGAAAGTCTCAGAACCCATCTATGTAAATCATGTTCAACCGCAATATTCATGGAATCAATTGAAAATGGTAAACCATTTTCCTTTATATTTTTACTATTAAATTTTGAATAGGGATTCGACTTTGTAGAATCTGTAAGTTTTTCAGCTTTGCTTTCAAATCTTCCCAATATCTTCCAGTAATCATTAAGCATCAGCTCAACCATATTTACCAGATAAATTTTATTTTTAAATGGATTCAAGAAATCGTGATACCAGCCTACCCCGGTTTTCAGATAGACAAGCTCCTTAAAATAGAGTATGCGATAACCGCCGACCGCATAATAAAAAGTTAAATTATTGTTTGCATGGTTTAAAAATTGAATATTATATTGATAAAGGTTTTCTAATCCAATTGTATTATAATGTTTTTTCTTGCGCACATATCCAAATGAGGTGATTTTTGCCGAGAAGTCATATTCAGTATTTGCCAGAAAAGAGAGAGGGTCCCAGAGTTTATTTTCTTTTACAGGGTAAGGATAACCTCTCAAGTCTCTTGAAGAATAAACATTTAAATAATAAAATGGATAAAAATCCGAGCTTAATGAGAGATCTACTTTGTGAGAAATTTGATCATTGAAAACAAGATCCTTATAATCGGGTTTATGTGCCATTTTATTTTCATAGGTTGCCTGTATCAGAAATAGAGGAACACCCAGTAATATATCCCCTGTTATTAAATAATATTGATAGCTTTTTCGTTTATCTTCAAGCAGCGAGGTTGGCTGAGTTGTTGTATAATAGCTTTGAATTTTTTGTATTCCATAACCAATACCCGGATTTACTGAAAAAAAAGTGGTAAATGGAAAAATGATTCGGGTTATGGAATTCATATTATAGCCGAACTCATCTTTCACTTTGGTTCCTCTCAGATAACTGCTTTTCATGGAGCTGAGAAGGTTTATTTCATTTCTTATTCCTCCAAAAATAGAGTTGTATACCGGATCAACAAGATACCAGCTTCTTTTGTATTGAATTTCAGGTAATATATCGCTCAAAGGATAGTATTTATATTCACTTTGCTTATAAGAGTTCCACTCACGGTCACGTCTGATTTTTAACAAAAAATTACTTTCGGCCCAGTTTTCCGAATATTGAAATTCCCAGTATGTTTTGTAATTTGGAATAGAGGAGCTATGCGGGAATAGTCTGTTGTACCAGATTGCATCCATTGTTGAGGTGGGAATATGCCTGAATCCAAAATTAGACTGAAATGCATAATTATTATATTCAAAAACATTTACATACATGGAGGATGAGGCATCCTGCTGAAAAGATTTTTTCCAGACACCTTTCAATTGACCATTGAGCTCATACCAGTATTCTTCTTTTTTGCCTATTGATCCATCGGGTTTTTGAATAAGATTTGTGTTTATAGATATACCATTCGGCGTTTGAATTATATTTCGGTAATGATAACGGGCTGCTCCTGCTTTAATCTCATAATTCAGAAAATCTGACTTTTTTTCAATATAGTTGCCTAAATACCAGCCTGAATATTGGTAGTAATCATACATTAAGGCACCATCGGAGGGCAAGATATTGTTTTTCTTTTGATGAAATCCAAAAAAATAGGTATTCTGGGCATAATGGCCCATGTTCTTTTGATAACCATATAATGTATAAATTCCTGTTCCGAGATCTGTTTGAACCATTACCGGCAGATAAAAAACAGGAAGACTACTTACATAGTAAATGATTCCGAGGGCTGTAATCTGGTTATTTTTTCTTATCCATATTTTCCGTGCCTTGAAATGATAATGGGGTGAATCTGCTTCACAATCAGAAAATTCTGCAATAGACAAAACATAGCTGTCATCGGAAGCTATTTTTATAGAACTTCCGATATAATAAACGGGATCGAGTGTTCCTTTTGCATTATAAATTATTCCATACTGATGTTTATTATCGTATATAAAATTATCTCCTTCGATTAACTGAATACCATCATCAAGAGAGATATGACCCTCCCCGTAAATTTCACCAGTAGATTGATTGTATTTTACCAGATCAGCCTTCAAAATCTGGTTTCTGATCTTTAAAATAATCCCTCCCTGAAAAATTAAAATATTGTCTCCACTTTTCTGAGCTTTTAAATATTCACCCTGCGTAGCCCTTATTATTTCAATAGCAGGTGTGGTATTTTGCTCATTTACTGAATTTGAATCTATGCTGTTAATTACCCAGTCCTGGGGTGTATCACTGCCCGCTTGAGAATAAAGAAGTGTTGGCAAAAGGAGCCATAAAAAAATAATGAATGAGTGTAATTTATGCATATTTCTTATTTTTCAAACACTTCGGATAATCTCTTCAATATGAAAATAAAAAAAGAGATCCTTTAAAAATAAACTGATATAAATGATAAAAAAGTGGTATTTTATAAATTATTTGTTATTCTATAAAGGAAAGAGAAAAATATGGATATAAATGAATTATATAGAGAAGTTATTCTGGATCATAATGATCACCCGCGAAACAAACGCATTCCTGAGAAATACGACCTGCATGAACATGGATCAAACCCATTATGCGGGGATAAAGTGGACCTCTATTTAACTTTAGATAGTAATCGTACCGTGCAAAACATCTCCTTTAGTGGACATGGTTGTTCTATCAGCCAGGCATCGATTTCCATGCTAACCGAGGTTATGACAGGAAAAACAATACCGGAAATAAATGCACTTATCAATGATTTTAAAGGAATGATGCTCGAAGACAAGGCAAATCCTTTTTTAGAAAACGAGGATCTTGAAGACCTGGCCTCTCTCGAAGGGGTAAAGCAGTACCCGGTTCGAATCAAATGTGCCCTTTTAGGCTGGAATACCCTTTCGGAGGCTATAAAAAAAGCTGAAAAAACATAATATACTTATATTTATACAAAAGATACCGATTTTTATATATCTCAAAAAAGGTAGGAATTTATGCCTGTAACAATGCCCGGTTTAGGTTCCGGTATAGAAACAGATAAAATTGTTGAAAAACTAAAAGCAGCTGAAGAAATTCCCATAAAGAATTATGAAGAACAAATAGTTGACATAAAAGTTCAGAATAAAGTCCTCGAAGAGTTACAAAAAAAAAGTTTAACTCTTGAAAAAAAATTAAAAGCACTATATGATTACCAGTCTCCTTTTGAAAATAAAGTATTAGTACCATCTGCAAATGGATATATTGAAAGTGTTGCTAATAAAGACGCTGAACCGGGCGAGCATAAATTAGCCATAAATACAATAGCTACAAAACTGAAAATTCATTCTGATGAGATTAAAGATAAAGTTCTGCCGGCATCAACTATTAACATAAATGGCAAAGAAACTCTTTTTAAAGGTGGCTCACTTGAAGATTTTAATTCATTTTTAAATCAAAATTATACAAAGATTCTCACCTCAAGTATTGCCCGAAAAAACAGTAAAGGCTCTATTTTGATAATTGAAAGTAATACAATCGGAAAAGAGGGATTGTTGCTTTTTAAAGATAGTAACCATTTTCTGGAAGATTTGGGTTTGATTCAATCACCCTCTCCCGAGAAACAAAACAACGAAATGAAGTCAGAGCAAAAGAATGAGAGCCTGCCTTTATCTTTTTCAGAGGAGAAATTGACGATATTAAAATCGGGTGAGTATATTCTTGGACAGGATAAACAGACTCTGCGGTTAAAAGAGACTACCACGGTTCGTATCGATAACCTTGAGAAAATCCCCGCAGAAGCCATGATCAAAGAACTTCAACTGCGAATTACCGAAAAAAAGAACAACTCCACAGAAGAAGAGCTTGATCCAGGACCTTATTCAGTTGAGCTTGGGCCAGTTGAAAATGTAAATATCAAGGGTATCAGCTTAAACAGCTATAATATCCAGCGAGCCCGCGAAAAACCTGAAGATGCTCCGGTAATATTATCCGACTATGGAATAATACTTCCTGGAGACAAAAAAATATCTTTAAAAAACAGTGGAAACGATATTTCTATTCCTCTTAAAGAGTTTCCTTCTTACATTGATTTTTACACCAATAATACAGATATAATCTTTATCAGTCCCCTTGTTATTTACACCATTGAGCAAAAAAAGAAACCCGAGGAGAAGCCTGAAGAAGTTGCGAAAGAAAATGAGCAGGAAAAATTATTTCCGCATCTTATTACTCCTGCAGAAAATGCAAATTTGACCCTGGATGGGGTTGCCCTGGAAAGAGAAAAAAACAATGATTTAAAAGATATTTTTAAAGGTGTAACATTAAACCTGATAAAATCTACCGGAGAAGATGAAATTGAAGTGACAATAACCGGAGATACAGAAAAAAGTGTGGAAGCCGTTCAGGACTTTATAGTTGCCTATAATGAATTGCTTGAGTTTTCCAGAGAAGCATCTGCTACAGTTAAAACGGAAAAAGCGGGCGAATATAATAAAAAAAAGAGTGAAACCGGACCCTTGATTGGAAGTTCAATGGTTCGTTCTTTGATAAATGGATTACGCATTAAGGTTTCAAGTGCCTACCCTGCATTCAGGGAGCCTTATATTAAAATTTCTCAAGCCATTGGAATACATACAGGAGAGGCAGGGTCTGACTGGGAATCTGTTTCCAAAGGTCTACTTCAAATGAATGAAGATAAATTTCGTGAAATGGTTCTGGCTCACCCGAAAGCAGTTAAAGAGTTTTTTGGGGTCGATAGTAACGGAGATAATCTTCCAGATGATGGCATGGCATTTAGCACCGTTGAGTTTCTCAAACCCTACAACCAGAGCGGCCGGGGGATTATAAGTTCTACGATAAAATCAAATACCGAAAAAATTGATTCAATAAATAAACAAATTGCAAAAAAAAGAGAACATATTGACCACTACACTGAAAATTTAAATAAAAAATTCAGTCATATGGAATCTGTAATTCGGCAACAGAAAAGCACCGGTGATTATCTGAAACAACGCTTCAAACAGTCTGAATAACCTGATCAACGAATTGAGTGAAGGGCATCATTCAAGATTTCTGATAATGATGGGTGCGCAAAACAAGTTTGGGCGAGAGCTTTTGAAGTGATATTATTCTGCATTGCAATTGATAACACATGAATCAGTTCCGATGCCTGGGCCCCTACAATATGGGCACCCAGGATTAGATCATTTTCTGAGCTGACTATAATTTTAATAAATCCATCTTCTTCACTCATTGCCTTGGCACGACCATTTGGTTTAAAATAGGCTTTTCCTGTTTTATAAGAAATATTTTGACCTGTTAATTGCTCTTCTGTCTCTCCAAACCATGCAATTTCAGGAAGCGTATAGATTACGTTTGGAATGGTTCTATAATTTACAGAGTAAGGGTTTCCTGAAATAATTTCAGCTACCGCAACCCCCTCTTTTTCTGCCTTGTGAGCCAGCATTGGCCCATCTATAATATCTCCTATCGCATAAACTCCCGGAAGAGTAGTCTCGTAATTTTTATTTACAATAATTTTTCCTTTTTTATCCAAAGAAACAGAGCTGTTTTTTCCTAATACATTTTCGAGAAGTGGTTTTCTGCCTGCTGCTATAAACAATTGGTTGCATAAGTAACTTTTTTTATTTTGATTTGCATCGGAAATATTTACTGTAATTTCAGAATTTTCTTTTGAAATAGATTCTATTTTCTCACCAAAATAAAAATTTAACCCCTGTGCTTTTAAATACCTTAACCCGAATTGTGATACCTGTCTGTCTGCCATGGGTAAAAATTGGGGCATTAATTCGATGATGGTTACATCAGCCCCGAGTCTTTTCCATACTGAACCGAGCTCTATGCCGATTACTCCGGCACCGGCAATTATCATTTTTTCTGGTACCTGCTCCAGAGAAAGCATATGTGTTGAGTTTAATATTTGAACACCATCAGCAGATGCAAAAGGTAAATCAATTGGAGTTGATCCTGTTGCAAGAATTATATTTTTTCCTGATTGTGTGATTCGTTTTTCGGTTTCATTTTGTAAAATTTCTACTTCATGATTATTGAGCAAAGTACCGGAACCTTTTATTACATCAATTTTGTGGGTGGACATTAATTGATCAATTCCATTACAGAGTTCTTTGACAATGTTCTCTTTTTCCTGCATTATTCTGCTGAGATCAAAAGAGACTTCTTTAAAATTTATACCACGTTTTTCGTACTTACTCAAAGAGTGCGCATAAGTTTTACTTATATCCAGTAAAACTTTTGAAGGTATACAACCCTCATTCAGGCAGGTGCCACCAAGTGTATCTCTTTTTTCAATTAATAATACTTTTTGACTGAGTTCAGCTGATCTGATTGCAGCAACATACCCTGCAGGTCCGCCGCCAATAATAATAACATCATAATTGAATTTCAGATTATCCCTCTAAAATTAAAACTTTTCAAAGTCTTTATTACTGATTGTCCTGGCTTTGGAATTATTTGTATGATCATCATTTTCCCTTTTTTCCAGATCAGTTTCCACATTTGCTTTTTTCTGTTGTTCTTTAAGTTTTTGCGCTTTTATTACAGGAGCACTCTTATGGGTACTTTCTAAATGAAAATCTTTTTTTGCAGTTTGATGAAGATTGTTATGATCAGTTTTAAAGAAAGCAAGTAGTTCCTTCAGGGAAACTACTGACCCATGTAACTCCTCTGCTGTAGCTGCAAGCTCCTCTGATCCTGAAGCTGTCATTGAGGTAACTTTATCAAGCTGCACCATGGATTGATTAATTTGATTTACTCCTGAAGCCTGCTGATTGGATGCTGCCGAAATTTCTTCAATTAAATCAGATGTTTTTACAATCCCGGGAATCATTTTTTCAAATATTTTTCCGGCATTTTCCGAGATTTCAACGCTGTTAAAAGCCAGATCACGAATCTCTTTTGCAGCCACCTGGCTGCGTTCTGCAAGCTTTCTTACCTCGGAAGCAACCACCGCAAATCCCTTTCCATGTTCTCCGGCTCTTGCTGCCTCGATTGCAGCATTCAAGGCAAGTAAATTTGTATTGTAAGAAATGTCTTCAACCACACCTATTTTTTCAGAAATAGAACGCATTGCGGTTACCGTATTTTTTACCGCATTTCCTCCCTCTTGCGCTTCAGTTGCACTTTTTTTTGCCATATCGTTGGTAAGACGTGAATTTTCTGCATTAAGGTTAATACTTGCTGACATCTCTTCGAGTGAGGCACTTGTCTCCTCTACGGAGGCTGCCTGTTCATTTGATCCCTGGCTCATGTTTTGTGCGGTAAAATTTAACTGGTTTGCCGCATCAGAAACATTTTCTGTATGCTGTAAGATTTGTCCAATGGTTTCTGCCAGAGAACGAATCATTCTTCCCATGCTATCCATCATGAGTCCTATTTCATCTTTGCTTGTTGATTCAATTTTTAAAGTCAAGTCACCCTCAGCCATTTTCTTCAGTTGTCCCAAAGCATCATTTACGGGCAATACAATGGATCGTGTAATTAAAAATGTAAGTAATATTGCTATTAAAATAGCAGAAATGGATACACCGATAAGTGTTCGTTCCGCCGATACAGATCGGGCAATTGCATTTTTCTGAGAGGAGGTTAAAATATTACGGCCTCCCTCTTCTACCTTACCCAGCATCTCCATCATTTTATGGCCGGTTTCATCTGCTTCCTTGTCCAGGCGGACTAATTCTGTCTGAATGATCTTATCATTTTTACTTTTCCTGAAACGGCCTTTCATTAATTCATGAATTCCCTTTATTTTAGGCTGAAATTCATCATTGTGAAATCTATCTGCCTCCTGGATGATTTTGCGTAGTGACTCATCATCTGTTTTATAAATCATTCCTTCTTCTGTATCTGCTCCATTTAACATGGCATCTGTAAATGTGTCAAAATGTTCTACCCACTGCAGGTGCTCTTTCCATGATTCTTCCAGATCATTCACGTTGTCTGATGCGAGAAGCTCCATGATCATTTGTAAATCTGCCTGTACAGAAAGCTTCATCTCCATAGCGCCATCAACAAGAGGGGCACCTTCAACCATCTCCTGAATATCCTTTTCAAGATTATTTATCGAGGTAAAACTTATTAAAGTGATAATGGCTAACAATAGTAGTACAAGACCGAATGATAGTGATAATCGCATTGAAATTTTCAAGTTTTTAATAAATTTAAACATATAATCTCCTGTTAAATTATCGTCCCTCGTGAAAACCAACTAAAATAAAAAGGTTTATCTGGTTTCTCAATAAATGAGAATTTACAGCAGATGCTGTGATCTCCAGATTTTAGTTTATGTTTTTTTACAAATAAAAACCATCAAGTATACCCGTTCTCCCGTTACATGATAATTGTAGTCTTTTACCTTTTCAATCAAAGTAAAGCCTGATTTATTTAAAGAGGTCAATATTTCAAAATCACTAAAGTATTTTTGTCTGTGAATTTCAAGTACTTTTTTATTACTGGTTTTTTGCCTGAGACTTAAACCTCTGGAAAACAATGAAGTTATTTTTTTTTTATTTTTAAATTCAAGGGTAGACAATATCTCTTTTTTAATAAAATCGTAGCTATTGAACCATCGCATCTCCACTGCATTATTTTGTTCATGGAACTCTTTATTATGATAAAACTGTATTATATTATATTCTGTACTTGCATCAAATATATAGATACCATTTTTATCAAGTACTCTATGTGCTTCCATAAAATGCTGATGTAATTGATTTTCATCCAGTAAATAATTCAGTACATCGTGGGTGCTGATCATTGCTGAGATAGAACTTTTTTTTAAGGGAATATTTTGCATATTCCCTAATACAAGATTATTCATTTTTTTCTGAGATGCCTTTTCAAGCATTTGAAATGAAATATCCATTCCAATAATGTTTGCATAATAAGAAAACAAATGCCTGGTTAGTGTTCCGGTACCGCATCCAATATCTAAAATCAGAGAATCATAAGATATATCAAAACGGGTTAATATTTCATGTATAAATGATGCCCATTGAAGATAGGGTACATCTTTCATTGTGTCATCATATATTTCAGAAAATAGAGAATATGGTTCAATATCATCAATAGCCATGATTTAAAATCCAGGTAAATTTTAGAAAACCAACTGTAAACCATGTTCAATTTATTGGAGTTTATGTAATCCTCTGCTTTAACCTGAATATTGCTTGACCGTTCATTTCTACTGAAAGTATTTGTGAATAAAGCTCGGATGGCGGAACTGGTAGACGCGCTGGATTCAGGTTCCAGTGGGAGTTTATCCTGTGGGAGTTCAAATCTCCCTTCGAGCAAATGGAGATTAAGCATGAACTTGATGACTGGAATAATGGCAACAGGAGTAATATCGGTACTCATTTCATTTTTCAAATTATTTCAAATATGCAGATTAAATAATGTAAATTTACGCGGGATTATTAAAATCAACTATTTTGGAAATGTTCCTGAAACAGTTCAAAGGGCCCTGAGAAGATTTATTCTGATACTGCTGATTGTATCCATGATTATATGGATTATTTTAACATCTCTGACATTGAAAAGCGACTATAGTTTTCTTTCAGGTATATATCCCCTGTTGATTTACTATTTTTTAATACGTTACTTTTTATGGGAAAAAAGTGATTTAGTCGAACAAAAAAAATAATAAATTAATGCCCGAAATAATTACCTTGCCTGAAGTTGACTCCACCAATAATTATTTAAAAAGCAATAAAGAATTCTGGAAAAAAAACTTCTTAACTATTCGAGCGATAAGACAGACTAAAGGAAGAGGCAGATTAACAAAAGAGTGGTTTTCTACAGAGAGAGATTTAACATTTTCGTTTGTATATCTTCCGCAAACAACTATTACCGAAAATCTCCCATTGGTCACACTTCATAGTGGCCTTGCAATATATCGCGTTCTGTTAAAGATTGTTGAAAAAGATTTATATATTAAATGGCCCAATGATATTTATTATAAAGAGTCAAAACTTGCAGGAATACTGACAGAATTGGTAATGAACAATGAAAATAAAATTATGATTGTAGGAATTGGTATCAATGTAAACTCAAAAAGTGATACAATAGACAATCGTCCTGTAACATCTTTGTTTAATATTTTGAAAACACCTGTTCATATTGAAAATCTTTTACTTGATCTAATGGACGAGATAGAGAAGACATTAGGAAATATTACTGCCCCATTGACCCGAAAATTTAAAACAGAATGGATGAATTCAATAAATAATAAAATTTTTTATCAAAAATACCAGGGATCTACTCTTGTAGAATTTAAAATCACCGGATTAACTGATTTGGGGGAGTTAGTTGTTGATGTAGATGGAACCAGGCAGATAATCAGAGACGGTGAAATCAATTTGATCTCCAGATAATGATAAGGAAATAAATCATGGATTATAGTAAACTTACCCTGCTCGATTTAACCCTGCCTCAATTGGAGAATTACATTATTTCCATAGATCAAAAAAAATATCGGGCAATGCAAATTTACGAATGGTTGCATCAAAAATTTGTTTATCAACCTGAAAATATGTCTAATTTATCCAATGAATTAAGAAGCAAATTAAAGGAAGACTTTAAACCTGTTTCTGCTGAAATTATAGAAACCAGTGTAAGCTCTATTGATCAGACAACAAAAATTTTATGGCTTTTAAGCAATGAAAAAAAAGTGGAAAGTGTATGGCTGCCTACATTAAAACGCTCTACTATTTGTGTTTCTACCCAGGCTGGTTGCTCGCTATACTGCTCTTTTTGTAAGACCGCTGAGACAAAATTTAATGGAAATTTGTCTCCAGGAGAAATTCTGCTTCAGGTTTATGAATCTCAGAAATATCTTCAAAAAAAAATATCCAATGTGGTCTACATGGGTATGGGGGAACCTTTCTATAATTACCTCAATACCATACAATCGGCGTATGAATTAACAAGTGATCGTGGAATGGGTTTGGGGCGTAAAAAAATAACCATAAGCACAGCTGGAGTATTGCCCAAAATCAAGCGATACCTGGATGATCTGATACCCTTTAATCTGGCTATTTCGATACATTCATTTGATCACGAGATCCGGAAAAGTTTAATGAATGCAGAGGAGCAATGGCCGGTGGAAGAGATCATGAGTTACCTGTTGACTCAAAAGCGCAAACTTGAAAAAACACCGATTACCATTGAATATATTTTAATTGATAATCTGAATATGAATAATTCTGATGCAAAACTTCTGATAAAATATGCCAAACAACTGAAAGCCAAGGTTAATCTTATTCCGATTAATAATGATCTGGAAAAATATAAAAAACCATCCGCTGAAAAAATTCAACAGTTCTGGCAGGTTATTAAAGATAGTGGCATTCAGGTTTTTAATCGAGCATCGCAAGGTGATGATATAAAGGCAGCCTGTGGAATGTTACGCGCTAATAATCTTTAGTTTTGTGAAACCTTAAATTGAAAATTATCAGTTAACAAAATTGTCAACTCTTCAAGAGTATTTACCTGATAATCAGCTTGTTCATCTTTGCTTTTTGCTTTTCGTCTTCTTGAAGAATATTTAATTAAATGAGATAAATATTGTGAAAATATCTCATCATTTTTTAATATTGATAATGTTCCCTGATATTTTTTTTCAAAATCCCAGGTTAATAAAACCGTGGTAAAATGAAGCTGGTTTGCCGGTGCAATATCATATTCAATAGAGTCACCGATCATAATAACTCGATGGGTATCAAAAAATTCATCACTTTTTTCAGTATACTCTTTAGCCATATCGAGTGCATGAAGAAAGATACCTCTGTTTGGTTTAGGTGATCCAAACTCTTCTGAGATTACCACAACTTTTAAATATTGCAATAAGCCTGCATCCTGCAAAATTGCTCTTGTAAATGAAGGGCCGTTAGATATTAAACCTATATTATAGCTATTACCCAGTTTTTTTAAGAGAATCTCTACACCAGAAATCAAAGGGTTATATTTTAACCAGTTTTCTTCAAGTCTGGATCTGAAATCATTTCGCAAAGTTACAATTTCTTTTTCTGTAAGAAGTTTACCCATCAAGGTATTTAACGGTAATGTATCTCCTTTTTTAATTAACTCATCTCTTTGGTCCAGTAAAGAATCAAATGTTAAACTATCATCTCTGGATTGCATAATATTAAATATCATATGGTATATATCACAGAAAGCAGGGTCTTCATTAAAAAAGATGTTTCCAATTCCTGAAAATAACCATGGTTTACTTTTAGAATTTTTCATTATAATTGGTTTTATCAGATAAATTTTATCCCGCCTGACATCTTGTCATAAACCAATAAAATTTTCATTTTATACTATTTAAAGCTTTCATCAGTATTTCTTTAGAATACAGCTTTCCGGCAAGTTCATGTTGAACTTCTTTTCCTTTTTCTTTTAATCTGCTTATTTCACTGTTTTCCATTTTTACAACGTTAATATTTTTGTTTTTCAGAATCTGCATTGCTTCATCATTTTGTTTTCTTAGCTCAAGAATCAAGGCTCTTGAGTTTTCTCTGATCGCATTGAGAACAATCTCTTTAAAATCTTCTGGCAACTTGTTGAATGAAGTTTTATTCATCAAAGTAGCCCCGGTTGCACAGGTAAGTTTTAAATCTGTTAAATAAGCAACATTTTGATACCATTGCATACTAATTGCTACCATAGGTGGAGCATATACCGCATCGAGTCCACCAGTTTGTAATTGAGTTAAAACTGATTCAAATCCGATGTAACTTGGTACCAGACTATATTTCATAAACAAAGATTTAACAATTTGCTCATTAACGGGCGCCCAGATTTTCATTCCATCCATATCTGAAAATTTTTGAATGGGTTTTTTTGATAAAAGATATACAAATCCCCCTTCTCCCCAACCAGCAAAAACAAGGTTTTTTTTATCAAACAATTCTTCCATATCCTTTGCTAAAGCAGAAGTTGCCAGATCAACCTGCTTGTAATTATCAAAGAAAAAAGGCAGCTCCATAACCTTTATATCAGAAACAATATTTCCGAGCTCAAGACCTGTAAAAGCAGCAATATCTATTAAACCTGCTTTAAGTTTTTTTGACATCGTACTTTCGTCCCCTGCCACACCACTATAATAGGCTTTTATAAGAATTTGACCTTTACTTTTATTTTCAATATCACTTTTAATTTTTTCAATATACCTGGCCCAAAGACTACCTGAGGGAGCTACCGTTGCATATTTTAATATAATTTTATTTTCAGAATATATTGCACTGCTTAAAAAAATCAGTACAATATATATTAACACATTTTTAGTTAATTTATTTCGCATAAAAACATATATTGGAAATAATGCATATTATCAATCATTTTTTTTTGATTTCTGAAACAGGATTTTAAAATATAGTTTATAATTAAAACCGTTCTTTGATAGAAATATCAGGTTTGAATAAATAAACAAAAATTCCAATGTACATTGTAATCACAGGAATAATTAAAATCAGCATAATTTTTAAATAAATACTTTCCATTCCTGAAAAAAAATTCCAGCCCGGATAGCTTAAATACCCATTAGCATCAAGCTGAATGGAAAAGGTCGCTTCCAGAACAGAAACCAGCCAACCTGCAAGTAAAATAAAAATCAGGAAAAGATTAGCTGAATAATAAATGTTCCTGTATTTTGCAAAAACCGGAGCTATAACAGAAAATTTATAATATGATATCATGATAACTGATAAAGGAAGTAAAATTCCCCAAAAAAGAATTTCATTGCGCACAAACTCGAAATTGGTAAAGGCAAAAAAATGGGCCAATACTGGAAACAAATTAAAAAGACTTTGAACTAAATATATAATAACAAAGAACATTATAAACAAGAAAATATGCTCAATAAAATTATTTTGTTTTTCTTTATTTAGAACACGCATCACAGAAAAAAAACCGATAAACAATATAAGAAAATATAAAAGAGATCCAAAGAAGAAAAAATAATTATAATTCAATTTGAAAAGCGAGTAATCAAATAATCCCGCTGCAACACGTAATGGAAAAAGAATTATTATTGCAGGAAAAATAGTCCAATAACCACTGGAATCCCTGAAATTATCCCCATACTGATAAACAAAAAAATTAAATACAATAATTATAGGTAATAATTCATTAAATACATAATTTAATAAATTCTGAGCAAAGTGAAATTTTGAACCGGTTAAAATGGTAACTGATTGAAAAAATGAAACAGGTAATGAAATATGTGATACTATAAAAACGGTAAACAATATGGTCAATCCGGAAAAAAGATTTTTAAAAATAATTGTTTTACTAAAATCTTTGTGATTTAATTTTTCCTTCAGCTGTAGAGCAAGAAGATATACCGTGAAACCCCAAAGACCTAAAAAAAGTAAATTAATGAGCCATTCATGATCCAAAGGTAATAGAGGTCTCATGACCCCTGTAACATATGCCAAAAAAGAGACGATCAGTAATAAATTAAATAAATGAATTATATAATTTAATTTTCTTTTAAATTTTTTATGAATAATCTGGTCAATCTGAAAATACAATAAATTTAAAATAAAACCATAAGAAAGAGAATATGAATAAAAAAATTTTGAAACTATATAAATTTTATTGAAAGCAAGAATTTCCTGCAATAATAAAAATAATTCTGAAAACAATACAATGCCTGCCCATCCTGCAATGTAATATATAGAACCGCTTCTCATGGTAAAAAAGTTTTTAAAAAATATTAAAATAATCACTATCCCTGGGATACCCTTTTTGCCTTGGACGAAGAGCTTCCATTTTTCCATCTACCATATAAATACTTCGTTTTCCCATTTCATCAGAAGCACTCTCCTCATATAATGGTTCTGTTCTACATGAACCCCGCATTTCAAAAGCTTCATCAATTTTACTTCTTACATCAGAAAGTTCATCGGGGTTTATACTCATTGAGTGATCCGGACCGGGTAACTTTTTATCCAGTGTAAAATGTTTTTCTATAATAGCTGCCCCGAGCATAACAGCCCCAAATGGTGCTAATGGCCCCAGAGAGTGATCAGAAAAACCCACAAGAGAATTTAATCTCTTTTTCAGATAAGGAATAGTTGCCAGATTTAAATTATTAGATGGAGCCGGATAGACAGAAATACAATGCAGATAAACTGCATCTTTTTTATTAGATAATTGCAGAAAAGCGCGGTTATTTTCAATATCCTCCATAAATGTGTTTCCGGTTGAAACTATTACAGGCGTATTATATCGAACGATCTGTTTCAGAAGAATATAATTGTTAATATCTCCCGAGGCGATCTTAAAATACGGAACTTTTAGTTCAAAGAGTTTTTGTACCCAATCTACACTGAGCGGAGTGGAAATAAAGTCAATCGAAGCATTGTCAGCGCACTCCTTAAGCTGCAGATGATCTTCAAAACTTAACTCATATTTCTTGAATATCTCAAACAAGGCATTTGCGCTTTTGACCTCTTTATTAATAAAATTTTCAGTTGTATATGACTGAAATTTAACTGCATTAGCTCCCGCTTTTTTAGCTGCAAGTATCATTTTTTCAGCTAACTCAATATCTTTATTGTGATTCAGGCCGATTTCTGCAATTAAATAGGGTTTGTTTTGTTCTGATATAATATATGAACTAAAAGGAGAATAAATTCGATCGGAAAAAAAATGTTCAGCCATACCTTAGCGTGAGCGATGTTTGTATCTAAGCCCAGTCAAAAGCGAAGCTGGATTTATATTCTTTCCATGATAACTGACTTCAAAATGCAGATGAGGACCAAAAGAATAACCTGTATCTCCAGATTGCGCAATGGTTGTGCCCTGTGCGATACTTGCTCCTTTTTTTACATATATTTTGCTTAAATGGGCATAAAGACTTTTGTATCCGCCTGAGTGCGAAACCACAATAACTTTTCCATATCCTCCCAGCCAACCGGCATAGGTTACATAACCTGCCCGTGCAACTCTGACGCTGGTGTAGTTCGCTTTCAGATCAAGCCCTTTATGAAAGGCTCTGCGCGGATATGTTCTCCATCCATAGGAACTTGTTACAATACGGGTATTTACAGGCAACAGCCAGGATCGTATTAAATTATCAGGTTTTGCTTCAGGTAAAAAGATTTCATCTCCTGCCTCCAGAAGATCAAGCGAAATTTCAGGGTTTTCATTTAAAAACTTTTTATTATCTACGTTATACTTATTTAAAATTTGCGCGAGGCGATCCCCTTTGCGAACGGAATAAAAAAATCCTTCCTTGGAAGGAATATATAGTACCTGCCCGATATGCAGTTGATCCAGCATTTGCATATTGGAGGAGCCGGCTATAGCCTCTACAGATACGCTGTATTTTTTTGCAATTTCAGATAATGTATCACCATTTTGAACAATATAAGTGCGTTTTACAGATGTTAAAGATGAGTCATTTACAACTTCTTCCTCATCACTGTTTAATAGTTGATCTTTTTTTAATTCATCATCACTTTCATTTTTGGAAATCTTATCCGCAGAGCTTATATCTCCCACTCCACCTATTCCCGGTTCACTTTTTTTACTGAGGTTTGGGTTATGAAAAATCGAAAAATAGGAAGTTATCAGGATCAAGGCAGCAATCCCAACCATCGAAAATGGTCGATATAATTCTTTTCGAATTCTGCCATTTTCAGCCATGAAATGAAAACCAATTATTCCTGTTTTAATCGAGTTTTTCCATTTTATGGAATAAAATATTTTGTTATTTCTTATTATTTTGATTTTCAATAAATTCCAGGATCTGGTTTTTTGGTTTTTGCTGTCGATTATTTTTTTTCTCCAATCCATACTTTCTCTCTATTAATATATTATCGGCAATTTTTTATGCAACATTACCGATTGGAAGATCAACAGCGGGAAGCTCAACTTGCGCTATTGCGTTTATCTGCCTCTTTGACATTTCCATAGCTTTCTTCGATCATTTTTTCTGTATCTTTCCGGTTACCAGCGGTAATATTAATATTTCCTTTTAATAGTACACCTTTTGCAAGCTGAACAACTGGTGCATTAATATCTCCGAGCATTTTTCCTGTTTCCGCAATTCTCACCTCATTGGAGGCGCTGATATCACCTATTAATGTACCTGCAACCAGTACGTTACGTGCATTGATATTGGTTCTGACCTTTCCTTTTTCTCCGACAATCAAGGTGTCTTCTGTTTTTATGTCACCTTCAAATTTTCCATCGATTTTTAAACTACCTGAAATATAAAATTGCCCTTCAAATACGGATCCTTCTCCGATTATTGAATTTAACTGATCTTCTCTTGCCATAAATAGGACTATTGCATATTCATTGATCAACTGACAACTCTTTTTAAAGGTAAATTTTACTTGTTGGTTCACTTGATTTATCAGATAAGGGTTATAAAAAAACAATTTAGGAGAAAATATTGCAAAACTGGTTTTATATCGGTATTAAAGATGGTAATCCGTTTGACTACCATTACCATGAAGAAGTATTAAAAATCGATGTTCAACTTTCCAAAAATCTTTTTAAACCTGGAGGGGTAATTGTTTACTCTGAAGTGGATGAGAAAAAAGGATTCACGCTTCCAGAGCCGGTAGTTAAATTACCTTTTCATAAACTTAAATATGATTCAAAAAGTGTTTATTTTGATGAGTATAAGAATGCATACATGTCTAAAATATATGGTTTTGCCTCTTATGTTCACGATTATCTTAAAGTTATTCCGCCAGTGATCATCAATCCCTCTTACTCTCAAGCATTTCTCTATATTGATACTGCTTTTCCTCTGTTACTGCCCAATATTAACGATATTTTTATTATTATTGAATATCTGAAATTATTTCCTTCGATAGATAAACAAACTCTTCAGTCTAATCTTGATGAAGCTATCAAGCAACAATCAAATATCTTTTTAATCGCCCAGGGACGTGCAATGAAAAGCTCATATCGCCCGTATGTAATAAGTAAAATTGATATTAAAAAAAATGTTGGAAAGGTTCATGAAGACGGTACTATAGATTACAAAGAACGGGAGTCTATAAAAGAAGTTTTTCAAGGTGATATTATCGGAGATTATTTTAAAGGAAGCGAAGGGGCCGAAGGATTCAATGTATATGGCCAGACTATGGCAATTGTTGAAGAGTACAAAGGGCCTGCACCCGGAAAAAATATGTATATTGATCCGGAAAATCCCAATATCATGAGAAGTTCAGTCAACGGCTATTTAAGTATTAAAAACCAGACAATTGAAGTAGTGGAAACTTTATTAATTGGCGGTGATATTGATTATGAAACTGGAAATATTGAATTTTCCGGTAATATGGAGATCAAAGGAAAGGTAACCTCCGGTTTCACCGTAACCTGCCTGGGGTCACTTTATATTCATGGTATTGTAGAAGCCGCAAACATTTTTGCTAAAAATGGATTAACCATCAAATCGGGAGTTATTTCCCGGGAAGGTTTCAAAATCGAAACCCATGGGGATATGAATGTCAAATTTATACAAAACGGAAGTATTATAGTAAAAGGAGATTTGAAGGTAGATCAATATATTTATAACAGTAAAGTCATGTGTAACAGTTCCGTTTTTGTTAATGGAACAATATCAGGTGGAAGCGTAATTTCAAAATTATTAATTAAAAGTCTCCATGCTGGCAATAAATCAGGGGTTAAAACGGAACTTATTTGTGGCGTTGACCAGGAGTTTGATGAAAAAGTATCCAATAAAAGAAAAAATATTTTATCGCTAATTGACAAAAGAGATTATGTGATGAACAAAATTAAAAATCAATTTCCATCTAATTTTTTAAAAAATCCAGTAACGACGATGGCAACACTATCACCTGAAGAAAGATCTGCAGCGGCACTGGTTCTCGAGCAGTTAAAAAAAATAAATGATTGGTTAGACAAGGCACAAAAAGAACTTCTGCTTTTGGAATCAGGAGGTCTAAAAAATGACTATAAACCTGCTATTATAATAACGGGCACTGAATTTAATGGTGTCCTTCGAAAAATTGTAACTGTTCAAAAAAGCTGAGTATATTTATTTCCTTTTCTATAAACTTATATACACTTAATATAGAGGTATGAATAAAAAAAAGAGATTCATATTTTTAGGGGGGTGGTGTATATGACCATTGTACATCATGAAAGAAGCGAAGCTTTAATGTATATTCCTTTGGTTTATGCATTATTTTTTGCTTTGATGGTTTTGTTTATTATTTCCAGATAACAGACCAGTAGCCTTTTACCCCTGCTCAGGGGATCCCCTCTTCCAAGCAGGGGTTGTTTTTGAAGATGTATATTAAATTATTCAAATTATAAAAAATAACTAAAAGAACAGAATTTATATCTCTTTAAAACTATTTTTGATTAAATGCTGCGATTAATTTTGTTAGTGCATCTTCCCCGTTTCCCTTTAAAAGAGAAAGCAGGGAAAGATCAAAATTCTTTTGTGGAGATTCAAGATGATTTTTTTGAATATAAGTCTCTTTTTCATCAACTTTCTTACGATAGGGGTAGTTTTCTTTTTTATTTAAAGAGAGAGCAAAATCTGCAATGGTAGTATCTTCTTTAACAATTTCCTTGTATAACTTCAGGCTCTCAACAATTTCTCCATTGTTAACCATGGTGGAGGCCTTTAACCTTTTTATCATTTTATTATCAGGGAATTTTTTTTCAGCCTCATTCAATATGCGCAACGCCATGACATAATTTTGTAACTCTGAATATATAATGATTCGGGCAATATATGCCTGTGTGTTCAAAGGATCAATATCGATAACGCTTTCAAATTCTATCAAGGCCTCTGGAAGATTTTTCTGGTTTCGATAGATATAGCCTTTTAACAAATGGCATTGAAGCACCATCCCTTTTAATAAAATACATTCATCTAGCTGCATTATCGCGATATCATATTCTTTAATTTTATAATATTCCAGTGCCAGATTGTAATATAACCGGTGGTCATCTTTAATTTTCAATGCAGTTTCGTAACTTTCTATAGCTTTTTTGCTCTCTCCACAGATGGAATAGATTGCTCCCAGATTTAACCAGGCTTCAAAGAAAGATTTATCAAGTGCAATGGAATTTTTATATTGCTCAATAGCAGATTTATAATCTTTGCTTGACTCACGTAACAAGGCAATATTAAATATTCTGTCTCTTTCCTGATTTAAATTTTTTTGCATCTTGCTATATTTTCGGATAAAAAAAATAGTTCTTGATAAAATTTCATTGACATGAGATTTCACAACGGTCTCCCACTATTACACAATGAAACCAAATAATTACTATATAACCACGCCTATCTATTATGTAAATGCAAAACCTCATCTGGGCCATGCCTATACTACTATTGTCGCAGATACAGTAGCTCGTTACCAGAGATTAAATAATCATCAGGTACTTTTTCTTACGGGCACAGATGAGCATGGTGATAAAATTGTAAAAGCAGCGCAATCAGCCCAATTATCTGAACAAGAGTATGTGGATAATATTTCTCTTCTATTCAAAGAATTATGGAAAAGCTTTAATATTACGAACGACCAGTTTATACGCACAACAGATACTTTTCATAAAAAAACAGTTCAGGATCTTCTTCAAAAACTTTATGATGCGGGGGATATTTATATAAGCGAGTATGAAGGAAGCTATTGTTTTGGATGCGAGCGATATCTGACAGAAAAAGAGTTAACCGAAGAAGGTACCTGTCCAGATCACCAAAAAAAACCAGAAACGATAAAGGAAAAAAACTATTTTTTTAAATTACAAAAATACCTCTCCATATGGAAAGAAAATTTGATTGCCAACCCTGAAATAATCGGGCCAGACCAGTATTATAAAGAAGTAATAGGGATGATTCAGGAGCTCGCCAATATGGGAGAAGATCTCTCAATTTCACGCCCTCTCTCCAGATTATCGTGGGGGATTCCCCTTCCTTTTGACCAGAACTATGTTACCTATGTATGGTTTGACGCTCTGCTCAATTATCTTTCTGCACTGGATTATCCTCACCAGGGAAAATTTACGGATTTTTGGCCTGTCGCAAATCATCTGATAGCCAAAGACATATTAAAACCTCATGGAATTTACTGGCCCTGTATGTTGCTGGCTGCAGGAATTCCGGTTTTTAACAAGTTATGGGTGCATGGCTACTGGCTTGGAATGGGAGACTTAAAGATGTCTAAGTCACTGGGTAACGCCAAGGATCCTCTTGCTCTGGCTGAAAAACTGGGAGGAAATGATTTATTGCGCTATTTTTTACTGAGAGAAATGGTTTTTGGAAATGATACTCGTTTTTCTGATGAAATTGTATATAAAAGAATAAACGGAGATCTGGCAAATGGTCTGGGAAATCTGATATCCAGAACAACCAGCATGATAAAAAAATATTTTAACAACAATATTACTGAATCCGCTCAAAGGCATCAGTTTGAAAAAATTTTAGACAGTCGACTTGCTGAAATATCAGAAAACTACCACAAAAACTTTTCTGAATTCAAATTTAATCGGGCCATTGAACAAATATTTCAGGTTGTTCATTATCTTAATGAACTTATTGAAGAATCTAAACCCTGGGCCATGGCAAAAGAGAACCATCCTGATCTTTATCCCCTGCTCTCAGGAATTATAAGGGGAATCATTTATGTATTATTATATTTAAAACCTGTCTTGCCTGAGACAGCTGAAAAGATATTAAATTTAATCAAGTTTTCCTGCCAGAAATCATTCCCGGGTTCCTTAAGTGAGATTGACCTTAAAGAGTCTGTTCTGGAAAACTTTCCGATATTTTTTCAACGGCTTGAAGTAAAAGAAACGGAGACTATATAGAAATAAAGATTGACACCATATCTTGGGAATATATTTTTACTATACAAATCGCGCGGTAGAGCAGTTGGTAGCTCGTTGGGCTCATAACCCAAAGGTCGCAGGTTCAAGTCCTGCCCGCGCCAAATTGTTTTGATTAATGATAGATACGGCGACGTAGCTCAGTTGGTTAGAGCAGCGGAATCATAATCCGCGTGTCCGGGGTTCGAATCCCTGCGTCGCTAATTTACCTCTGGTAAAATATCCATAAATGCTGAAACGCTGAATACGGCTCTTCCGGCTCCTGATGGACCATAACCAGGTGGTACCGGAAGTCTGTATTTCATGAAAAGATCCCGATAACCCCTTAACAAGAGCATATAGTATTCAAGCGGGGCCGGTTCATTATTTCCGAGAACAGTATATGGTTCAGGACACCAGGTGGTAAATCTTGGTGCAACTCCATGACTCATAAAAAAATCTACTCCTTCAAGGGTGCTTTTAATAGCAGAGTGTACCTCTTGAAAACCCTCTTTACCTGCCATCTCTACTCCTGCAACAAAGTTGGGTATTACATTGCTTGGACCGAAAATATCAGCTGATTCAATAATTCGACGTATCCAGTTATCACGTCCAATGTACCGAGCTTTTCCTGGACAATACTTTTCAAATAAATTTTTATCCCAGATTTCATAATTAGGATGATAAATATCTACTCCTGCATCTTTAAACTTTTGTACATCATCTTTTTCATAAGCTTGTGTAACTACTTTGGAGATCCATTGACCGGGAAATTCACGATTTATTTTATAGGCATAATGAGCGTAAAAGTCTACTTCATTCATACCATGCAATGTTGTTACGATTGAACCACCTGTTAATGTATAGGCTCTGGAAACTTGATCGCTTTGCTGAATTACCTTTAAAACGTTTAAAATCGATTCAAGCGATTTAACGCCTGAATAAGGACGTCCACTTTTTTTCTGTTGGCGCCAGTTGTGGTTAATATCACAAAACTGGCACTCCTCTTCTTTCCCGAAATACTGGCAATTTCGAAAAAGCGTTAGATATATAAGATAGCCCCACTCAATTACAGGTGCAACCTCGCCAGCTCCTTTTCCGTCTTCATAGCTGTTTTTATAATAATCTGGAATAGACGGGTATTCCACATCGGCCAAAAAAGTTTCACGAAAACTGATAACGATCTGTCCATTGAGCAGGGATACACGATAAGGCGACAAAGGGTTGATTCTTACAGAAATTACAGTAGCCCGTAGTTGATAAGGCCCACCCGTTAATTTTATCTCTTCGGGAGCTTTCCAGTTTTCCCCTTTTTTCATTTCATTAAGAGGAATTCTGTCAAAAGAAAAAATAAAGTAATCTTTTTTTTTGTAATCACCATTCAAAAAAGCACTTTCTTCGAATGACAATCCGATTCTTAAAATATCCTGTTTAAAAAAGGCTTCTAATGGCAAGTCGTTAAAATTTTCATCATAATAAGTTTTTAAAGAGGAGAGCTGATCCATATAAAAATTTTTATATCGATCTTCAAGCGGTCAAGAAAATAGTAATTTAATTAAAAAATTCTAAATTTAAACCATTAATAATCACAGATTTTTATCGAAAACCAAAAGGCTTTTGATAAAAATGATGTATATAAAATATATACATATAAAACGACAGAAGATTGTAGTGAACCGCATTTGTACATTGTAAATCATTTTTTAAACATATTGCACAAAATATTGACAACATCAATTAAAATGGTTATAATATATCCATGAAAGAATTCATTAACCCTTTAGTTGCGCTTCATGATATTACTCTGACTCTTTTAACAGAAGAAGATCCTGAAGTACTGTTAAACACCATACTTGACCAGGCAATTGATTATACCGATGCTGATTCCGGATCTATTGCCCTTCTTGATCCCAGTAGAAAATATCTTGAAATCAAGGTTTTTCGGGGACTCGAAAAAGATACGCCTGAAAAAGTTAAATTAAAACTAGGTGAAGGAGTTACAGGACGCTGCATATTAACGGGGAAATTAAGAAATGTTGGAAATGTTAGTGAAGACCCCTATTATATCTCTATAAGACCGGATCTCCAGTCAGAATTGGCAATTCCATTAAAAGCGGGCAATAAAAGCTTTGGAGTAATTTCGGTTGACTCTTCCAAACAAAAAGCTTTTAATACAAATCATGAAGAGTATTTAAGTATGCTCGCAAATTATGCAGCACAGATTTTTACCAATCAAGAGAGCATAAGACACTTGATTCATCGTCAATTTATTCAGGATATTTTGATTGAAATATCCACCCTTCTTGGAAAATATCCGGATTTTAAAACGGTCTTTGAAGAAAGTATTCATCTTCTGGAGAAAAAAATTGGTCTTCTTCGGGGAGCAATATATTTATTTGATAACATTATAGATGAACTGCGAATTGTTAATTCAATTAATTATACAGAGATAGAAATTGAGCGCAGTCACTATAAAAAAGGTGAAGGAATTACAGGTTCTGTCTATTCAAGCGGACGGGCAATGGCAATTCCTGATATTAATCAGGACCAGACCTTTTTAAATAAATCGGGGATTGCCCGAAGTGACCAGCAAACCAGCTTCTTTTCCACCCCAATTTATGTTCATGAAAAAATTGTTGGTGTAATCAACATTGAAGTCCCTTTTAAAAACAACTCTAATTTCAGTGACCTTAACTTTCTGATAACTATGCTCTCGACACTTTTATCGCAGGCAATCAATATACATAACCTGATTCAAAACAGTAATGCAGACATTCAGAGTAAAAACATATTACTTAAACAGCAATTTGACAATAAATACTCTTTTGAAAATATTGTAGGAAAAAGTGAATCCATGCAGAAGCTTTTCCATATGTTGAAAATGTCTGCTGATTCGAACAGTACAGTGTTAATCACCGGTGAATCAGGAACAGGAAAAGAGTTATTTGCTACCGCTCTTCACAGAAATTCAAGAAGAAGCGAAAAAAATATGGTGAAAATAAATTGTGCTGCAATTCCTGCTGACCTGCTCGAAAGTGAGCTTTTTGGTTATTCAAAAGGGGCATTTACAGGGGCCGAAAAAGATTATACCGGAAAAATTCTGTCTGCTCATGAAGGCACACTTTTCCTCGATGAAATCGGTGAAATGGATATTAAACTTCAATCCAAACTATTAAGATTTTTACAGGATAAAGAATTTTCCCCGTTAGGAAGCAACAAGGTGTACAAAGTAAACGTACGAATCATCGCAGCAACCAATGCTGATCTTGAGTCTATGATTGCACGGAAACTTTTCCGGGAAGATTTGTATTACCGGCTTAATGTACTGCAGATCAATATTCCGCCTTTAAGAGAACGTATGGAGGATTTATATTTTCTGGTAGAATATCTTTTAAATAAAATATCAGAAAATAACTATAAAAGTAAAAAAACAGTTTCCCCGGAGGCTTTACGTAAATTAGAACACTACCCATTTCCGGGAAACGTACGGGAACTTGAAAATATACTTGAACGTGCTGCCGTACTAAGCTATGAATCCACAATTCATATCAATGAAATAATACTTTCCAGTAAAAGCTTTGAAAACAAACTTGTATATTCTGAAGAAAAAGAAGACATCTCTTCCAATGAATCTTCTTGTCTTTCTCAATGGATTTCTGAACAAATTGAAAATGAAAATGAAGAATTTATTCATAAAAAAATAATAAACATTATTGATAAAGAACTGATAAACCAGATATTGAAAAAAACATTTTACAACAAAAGTAAAACAGCAAGAATACTTGGATTAAACAGAATTACTCTTGATAAAAGATTAAAAGAATTAAATTTAAACTGAAATTCATGTTGACAAATTATACCAATGTCATATAATGATATATGAAGATAAAAAATGTATTAGGATATACGTTAATACTAACAATATTAACAATAAATTGCAAAGAAAAAAATCAAACGAATGCTGATCAACTGCACGGAACAATAACCTTTCTCAGAGGTACAGTGGATTTAAATGGAAATTCTCCCAAAATAGGCCAGATTGTAGCCGGAAAAGATAAAATAACTACCAAGGAAAACTCATCAGCGGTAATACAGTTTTCTACAAGTGCGATTATTACCCTGGAGAGCAACACATCTGTGGAAATAGTAAAACTCATGCAGGGTGATGAAAATGGAAAACCTGCAATAGATATTGCACAGAATAATGGATCAACTTTTAATAAAATCGTGCCCGGTAAAGCTGATTACAGGATACATACACCGACTATTACTGCGGGGGTTCGTGGTACATCTTTTTCAGTTGAAACCACCTCTGATAAAGAATCATCAATACGACTTTTTAAAGGTAAAGTAGCCTTACAAAAACCAGCTGATATAGATATGACAAATACCGCTGAAGGGAAAGTCGCAGAAGAACCTGAGATAATTCTTGAAGCAGGTAATAAAATTTCTGTTAAAAATGATGTAATTGAAAAACCAGTTACAATGGAAACCAAAGAGCTTGAAAAACTGGAAAAACTCAATGAGATTGCTTTATTACCAAAAGAAAATATAGAAAAAATTGAAAGTGCATCCAAAGAGTCTGAAAAACAAATGGAAGAGGTTCAAAAAGAAATACCTGTTGTGGTACCGGTAGAGACTCAAAAAGCCTTAAATATTGAAGTCAAAGTACCTGAAACGGAAAAAAAAGAAGCACCAGCTGCATCTGCACCTAAAGAGATAACTTTGGATGACTTGAGAAAAAAATATGGCAAATTAAGCAAAATTTCAACAAATGATGGTAGAACATTTATTGGATATTTTAACCAGGTTGGAGGATCAATGGAGATCATGACAACCAAAGGTAAAGTAACCATTAATGTGAGTCAAATTGAAAAAATTGCATCTTACGATAACTAATTATTGCTGATGGAGCAGCTACCTCTGTGAATGATAATAAATAATTGTTCACAGAGGTTTAGAGGTTTGAAAAAACCAAAAAAAGAAAACAATTACAAAAACATTTTATAAATAAAAGACAAAAGAAATACATAAATACTCTTAAAACTTATTTATTTTATAAAATGTTAAATATAACCCTGAGAAACAGCCAGTTCAGCAACAAGAATTGCTCCCCCTGCGGCACCTCTGATTGTATTGTGAGACAAACCAACAAATCTGTAGTCAAAAACATTGCAGCTTCTTAATCTTCCGACAGTTACTGCCATACCTTTATCACTATCCCGATCCTTTAAAGGCTGTGGCCGATTTTCTTCATAATTATAAATAATAGGGCGCTCTGGAGCAAAAGGTAATTTTTTATCCTGTGGGTAACTTTTAAAATTTTCCCATAAACGAATGATTTCCTTAGTATCGGGAACTTGATTCTTAAATTTTACTGAAACACAAGCTGTATGGCCGTCTGTCACACCTACTCTATTGCAATGTGCTGAAATTTTTATTTTTTCATTTAAAATAATCTGGTTCTCGGAAATAGATCCTAATATTTTCAAAGGCTCTTTTTCTGTTTTTTCTTCTTCTCCTCTGATTAAAGGAATAATATTGTCCACAATATCCAACGAAGGAACTCCCGGATATCCTGCACCAGAAACAGCCTGTAGTGTAGTAACAATCAATTTTTCAATTTCATAGCCACTATTGATCAGTGCAAATAAAGGTGTCATATAGCTCTGTATGGAGCAATTTGGTTTGACTGCAATAAACCCTTTTTTCCAGCCTCGATTCTTTTGTTGAATCGGTATAATATTCATATGATCGGCATTTACTTCCGGAATTATCATCGGAACATCGCTCGTTGATCTGTGTGCTGAATTATTGGAAATAACAGCTAATCCGGCTTGAGCAAACTGTTCTTCCAGAAGGGCAACTTTGCTTTTTTCCATTTCAACAGCGGAAAAAATCAGATCGCAATTTTTTACGGCAGCATCAACATCTTCCGCATCAAACACCATTAAATCAGCAACTTTCTTTTCTAAAGGAGTTTTCATTAACCAGCGCAAATCTACTGCTTCTTTGTAGGACTTTCCTGCTGATTTTGAGGAGGCTGATAAAAATGTTATTTTAAACCATGGATGATTTCTTAATAAGGTTATATAATTCTGGCCGACCATACCTGTGGCTCCAACAATTCCAATGCGAACTTCTTTCATAATATTTACCGTCAACTAATCAGGATAAAACCTGAAAAATCTATTTTCCTTTTTTTTGTAATTTAGCAACTCTTTTTATAACTTTTTTCCCTTCGGGTTTAAAAGTAATATGGGATTCATTTATTCCTTCTAATGATATATTATAATCAGGGCGAAAAAAACTTTCAATTTTTTCCCGAAAACGATCTATTTTTTCAAATAACAACGGAACGATAACCAGTGTCAAGAAAGTCGAAACAAAAAGACCACCGACAATGGCTACCCCCATAGAAGATCTCATTTTTGCCGCTTCACCTATACCCAATGCAATCGGCATGGTACCTGCAATCATTGCAAAGCTCGTCATTAAAATAGGTCTTAATCTTAGTCTACCTGCTTCAATAATGGCATCATGATAGTTTTGTCCATTTCGAACCCTCTCAAGAGCAAAATCCACCAATAAAATAGAGTTTTTAGTTACAATTCCCAGTAGCATGATAATACCTATCATAGTAAAAATATCGAGCATTTTACCGGTTAGTGCTAATGCTAGAAATGCTCCTGAAATAGCTGGGGGAATCGCCATAAATATGGTAAATGGTGTAATAAAAGATTCATATAAACTTGCCAGAACAAGATATATCGTTACAAGGGCTATTCCAAAAGCCAGCAATATATTTTGCATCATATTTTTAAATTCTTCTGCCTGGCCAATCATACGATAAGAAACTTTCTCTGGTAATGGATATTTTTCTTTAAATATTTTATCAACCTGCTGAACAACTTCTGCTATACCATACTTTGAATTAAGGTTTGCAGTAATCTGAACGATTCTGGCCCTGTTCTCCCTTAAAACCTGTACGGGACCCTCTTTTAAGACACCATTACTTACTGCTGAGAGCGGGACATATCTAAACGTATTATTCGGGACTTTTGTTTCATAAAATGCTTTTTGTAAATTTCTTTGATCGTCCTGAAGGCGCATTCGAACATCATATTCGATTCCATTTTCATATAATTTTCCGACTACTCCACCGGCTATATGATACCGAAGCTCTGCTCCAGCGAGACCTGGGGTAACCCCCAGCATAGTCATTTTATCACGGTCAAATTTTATTTGAAATTCAGGCTTTCCGCCACTGATATTTGCTTCGACTTCTGTTAAAGAATCAAATGTTTGAATTTCCTTGACAACTTTTTGAGCATACTCTTCGAGTTGATGAATATCTTCTCCCACAATATTTAAAACAAAGTTTTTTGAAAAACGACCAGATCCCCCACCACCGACTATTGAATAATCATTTACACTGGGTTTTGCAAACGCAAAATCTTTTAAATCTTCACGTACTTCATTTTTCATATCAAAGGTTGATTTACCCTGTCTTTTACTGCGCTCAACCATTGCAATACCTATGCTTGCCTGGTTCGATTCACCAGAAGATGAACCTAGCACAATTGCCATCAAAGCAATTTCTTTTTTCTTGCTCAATAAATCTATTACATCATTTATCACTTTTTCGGTTCCATCGAGACTTGTTCCCGGTGGTAATTCAAGATTAACCATGAATTCACCCTGATCCTGAGGAGGCATGAATGTCCCTTTTACAAATTTCAATGAAGCCAGGCTCAGGAAAAAAACCAATCCAGCCAACCCTAAAACTACGGAAGGTTTTTTTAATCCATAGGTAATCATTTTTACATAATAATCTTCAATTAAATCCTGAAATTTTTGAAATTTTAAAATTAATATATTTGGTTCTGGATTTTTTTTACCTGAAAAATATGCACTCAGCATGGGTCCAACGACTAATCCATCGAATAAACTTACCAGCATCGCAAAAACCATTGTTAAGCCAAATTGCTTGAAAAATTGTCCCACCATTCCTGTCATAAATCCAACTGGTAAAAAAACACATACAACAGTTGCAGTTGTTGCAACAACTGCCATCATTACCTCCTGGGTTCCTTCTACTGCAGCTGCGACCGGGTGTCGTCCATCTTCAATTTTCCTAAATATATTTTCACGAACAACAATAGCATCATCTACCAATAAACCTACGGACAAGGTAATTGCCAATAAAGTCATGATATTAATTGTGAACCCCATCATATACATGATTATAAAAGCACCGAGAATACTGTTTGGTAAAGCTATGCCTGTAATGAATGTCGATCTGACGTTTCCCAGAAAAAAATATACTACAATTATTGTAAGTGCTATTGCAAGAAGAACGTGCGAATAGGCCTCTTCAATATTTTTTTCAATCCATACCGACGAATCCCTAACTACATTTATTTTAGGGGAACCTTTCTGAGACTCAATTGAACTATTTACTGTTTGAATTTTTTTTAAAATATCATGAGCCACTTCAACGGTATTTGCCCCTGATTGTTTATAAACATCCAGAAAAAGCGCAGGCTGCATTTTTTCTTTTTTATCGTTCTCTGCACTGTTTCGCCGCAAAAAGGCTTTTGTCCTTGCCTCTTGAAGACCATCCGTAACATGAGAAATCCTTTCAATGGTTAATCCTCCAGAAACATCACCAGAAAAAGAGATAACTGCATTTTTAATTTCGTCAAGCTTTTCAAACCTTCCCAGTGTTTTAAAAGTAATTTCTTTTCCCAAGTTATCATATTTTCCAATAGGAATATTTGATCCATAGTTTTTTAACTGTGATGCTACGCTTACAGCAGAAATCTGATGTTGATTTAATTTATTCCGATCAAGCTCAATCTGTATCTCTCTTCGAACACCTCCAAGTATTTTAACAGCTCCGATATTTTTAATCTGTTCAAATTGAGGTTTGATTTTTTCATTTGCAAGATCATACAATTCCGCAGGTGAAATATCAGCCGATAGCGATAATCTGATTACTGGAATATCAGCAGGATCCATTCTTTGCAGTAGAGGCTCTTCTATATCATCAGGTAACATATGCCGCACCTTTGAAACTTTTGTGCGCATCTGCTGTTCAGCATCTTTTATATCAGTTTCCATGCTGAACTTGGCAAGAATCACGGAAAGACCTTCCGAGTTTATTGAGGTAAGTTCTTGAAGACCTGAAAGAGAGCTGATCTCCTCTTCAAGAACTTTTGATATGAGGGTTTCAACCTCCTCGGGAGATGACCCCGGATAAATGGTACTTATCGAGATTATAGGAAAGTTGATATCTGGAAACATATCTACACCCAATCGCTTGAGTGTAATCCAGCCAATTAAAATGATAAAAATTACAATACTTCCGACAAAAACTGGTCTCTTGATAGAAAAAGATGGTAAACTCATTATTTAACCTCGGATATTATTTTATTTACATTGATTCCATAACGATCAAAAATTTCATTTTTAGCAAGGTCAAACTGCAGTAGAGCAATATTATACTTGATAATCATTTCAAGTTCCCTTTGGCGTGCGTTGATGACACTATCAAGGGCATTTTTTACCATTGCTGAATCAAATTTGGCATTTTTGTTTTTTTCGAGTACCGCATTATAATATAATTGAGACTCCTTTCGAATCTCTCTTTGTTTGGTTAAAATATAAAAGCTCAGCTTAACATGTTCTGAACGACTTATAACTTCATCACGGATTTCTTTATCAAGACGTTCAATTTTATTTCTTGATTTTCTCATACTCAGTTCAGCATCACGAACCTTTACCCTGGAATCAAAATTCCATAGAGGATAACTTGCCTTAAGACCAATTTGCCAATCAGGATACTTCATAGAAAAAAGGTCTTTATGAGCTGTTCCCAGTGTATCACTCTGTTCTTTTGTACTGAGGCCCGCTTGAAACATAAGAGAGGGGAGCAAAGAATTTGTATATAATAACTTTTCCTGCATATGCAATTCGAGCTCTTTTTGGGCATTAATATAATCACTTCTTTTTTTAAATGCTGACTCAATTGCCTTTTCCAGATCAATCTCTGGTAAATCTTCATTCAATTCGGTAACATTTTTTATTTTTGTTTCAGGATCAAGGTTTAAAGTGCGTAAAAGTTTTTTGTATGCATCATCATAATTCTGTTTTGCCATAGCAAGCGTAGTCTCAGCTATCGCCACAAGTGAATTATATTGATTCAATTCAAAAGTATCTGCAAGACCGAATTTAACATTTTTATTTATAATATCTCTGACTTTATTGGTTGCATCGAGGCTGGTTTGCGCATTTTCTACTGCCTTTGATAATATGTTTAAACCCCAATATTCAGAAAGAGTTTGAACTATCAGCAATGATAACTGGTCAGCTATCATACTTCTTTTTATTTCGACTGATTTTTCAAGAATATCTAAAGTTTTTCTATCTCCATACCCAAAACCATTCTTTAATAACTCCTGCTGTATGCTTAAAAAAATTGATGGCTTATAATACCCTGGATCCGCAGGTTTAGAGCCCAGCATTCCCAGGTTTAATGCTTTGTCATTTGAGTCAAAATAATTCTCTTTCAGACCCATAGTAATCATTGTACCCGTAGAAAACAATTTAGATAAAGATACAGTTGCATCAAACTGTTGTAACTCCTGCCCCCCAAAAAGTTGAGCATTTCCTGATACAGGATTGGCTGAGTTAAGATAACTGGCCTCTGCATTCAAGTAAGGTGTAAACTTTTGTTGAAATTTTTCAAAATCTCCATCACTCATAATGATATCATATTTTGCGTCCTGAATGACCAGGTTATTGGATATTACAAGCATTACCGCTTCATCTAGCGATAATGATAAAGTTTCAGATTTTTTATCCTGAGCAGTCAAATTGCTGTATGATCCAGTCCATATAACAATTGCAATAATCAGACTTATGAATTTTTTATTCATTCTTTCTTGAATTACCATGTATACTTCCATTTTTTTATAATATAAAACCATTGACGATTGCCTTTTAGCTCGGTCAAACATTATCTAAATAAAATCAATCAAATATACAATAAATTTAAATATTTGTTTACATTTGGAAATGGTTGCATACTGAGTATTTTTCTATGCAAATTGAAAAGCCTACAAAAGAAAAAATAAAAATTGCAGCGCTTAAACTATTTGCAGAAAAGGGGTTAAAAGCTACTACGGTAAGAGACATTTCTACGGAGGCGGATGTCAATGTAAGCTCCATAATTTACCACTTTGAATCGAAAGAAAACCTGTATCGAACAATTATTGAAGAATATAGTGAGACTAATTCAGCGTTTGCACTCGAAGTTTTAATGAATACTCCGGATCATAAGGAAGAATTCAGCATCAGAATAAAAACATTTGCTGATTTATTAATTAAAAGTGTCATGAAAAATCCCGAAATACATACGCTTATGGAAAGAGAATTTCAAGAAGGTTTGCCCTACGCAAGAGAAGAGTTCAGTAAATTTTTACCACAGGTTACCAAAAAATTACATCAATATCTTTTGTATGGCCAGGAAAAAAAATGGATCCGAACTGACTGCAATTGCTGGTTTATTGCATTATCATTTATTCCACTTTTGTTTCAGCCACTGAAAAACAGATTTATCCTTAAAGAGTTTTTTAATATCGACACAAGTCAACCGGAAACACTTTCCAAATTCAGTGAAGAGATAGTGAATTTACTTTTAAATGGGATATTAATTGTTTAAAATATGAGTACAAACGAAGAAAATTTTTTTCGCATTGGAAAGTTTCTATCGCATGCTGGATTATGCAGCAGAAGGGATGCTGTTGAATTTCTTGAAAATCATACGGTACTTTATAATGGGGAAAAAATTATTCGTCCCGATCAAAAAATTCCAAAATCTGCAGAACTTGTAGTCGATGGGAAAAGTATATTTCTGGAAGTTACAACAAAAATTGTATTATTAAATAAACCAGTTGGCTATACATGCTCTCATGCAGAATACAAAGGAGAAAAATCCATATTCAGGCTTTTACCGATGAGTATGCAAAATTTTTATTTTGCAGGTAGACTTGATAAAGAATCCAGAGGGCTTGTTATTTTATCAAATAATGGAGACTTTATACATCATTTAACTCATCCGTCAAACCGTATAACTAAAACATATAATCTCAGAACTTCAAGACCTCTGGCAGATTTTGAGTTAGAAAAATGCATTAAAGGTGTTTTTGATAAAAATGAAATCCTTAAATTTGACTCCATTACCTCTCAGGAGAGAAAATGTAATTATACTGTGAAACTTCACCAGGGACGAAATCGTGAAATCAGAAGAGTAATTGGCAAATTTAATGTTTTTGTTGTCGACCTTCAGAGAATCTCAATTGGCAATTACCAGGTTTCTGAAATCGATGAAGGTTCATATAAAATATCTCAGGATTTTTAACCAATATTTAAGTATAAAAAAGCAACTGATGCAATAAAATTTTGAGTTGAGTGAATAACTATCGATAAAAAAATATTCTTTTTTATAATCGTCCAGATGGAAAGATATAATGATAATAGAAAAATCGGTATTGCCGCATCTAAATCAAAATGGATCAAACTGAATAAAAAACTGGTAAAAAGAACAGCACCAGCCTTTAAATAAATATTATTTTTAGAAGGCCATAAAATTCTCAGAATAAATCCTCTGAATACAATTTCTTCATAAATCGGAGCAAATCCTGCCACTGTAAGAATAAATACAACAGAATTTTTTTTTAATAAAACCTTATTCAGCTCTTCAAATTGAGTTGCTTCTACGTGCATTAAATCCATAATTAATTTAGCAATTATATTAATTAGAATTAACCCGGAAATGCCCAATACGATCTCTTTAAAGCTTACGGATCCATTCCAATGAAAAAAATCCGGTCTGAATATTCTGTAAACCAAGACGATCATGGTCAAAAAAATTATAGCCTGAAAAAGCATCAGACCCATCACATGAAATGATGTCCATTTCTGAATATCATCAGAAAAAAATGAAATTTTTCCCAGAAATAATTGAAACAAAGTTATAATTCCAACGGGGATTGCTACAATAGATACGCTTAACAAATAACCAAGCCAGAGTTTTCGCATCAGGAAGTTCGATATTCTCGTTCTACGGTAGTTAATATTCCACCACGAACATTATAGTCAGCCTTTATTTTCATATATCTTGGTTTAGACGCATTAATCAAATCGTCGAGGGCACGGTTAACCACATTTTCATGAAAAATACCTACACTTCTAAAAAAAAGAAAATACTCTTTTAATGATTTTAACTCAAGGCAAACTTTATCCGGACTATATTCAATTGTAATGACCCCGAAATCAGGCAAACCAGTTTTCGGGCAAATAGCAGTGAACTCCGGTATTGTTAATTGAATTGTATAAACCCTGTCATGGTATATATTTAAGAAGGTTTCAATTTCAGGAGTTTTTAAGTCCCTAATGTGTTCTTGCTTACCTTCGTAACTGCTGTTATTTTCCATAGTGTACTTCAACAAGATCAGGAAACCTGGGACCAAATGGTAAATAAATTCCAGGTATCCTCAATTGCCCCTTTACCTTCCCACTGAAAATTAAATTCAAGTAATTTTCCTTTGACGGTTACTTTGACTGAACCGGTAAAATATCCGCACCCTTCACGATAATTTTTTATTTCCAGAGAATCAAAATCTTCAGAAAGTTCAATTTCCAGTTTTCGCATCAGTCTTTCTGTATATCCGAGTGAAATATATGGGGAATCTGCAGCAGATGGAAATATAACATTAAAAGGAATATTAACCTTTCGAATATCTTTCTTCTTTTCATCTGGCCCACCCGATAAACGATAATTATTTAAAAAACTTACTACCTCTTTTACGGTTTTTTTTTTAATTATAGTATTATTCTTCATTCTACTACCACCAAAGTTTCGTCAGGATTTACATTATCTCCCTCTTTAACATAAACCTTTTTTATCACTCCATCAATAGGAGTATGAACCTGATTTTCCATTTTCATTGCTTCAACAATTAAAATTGTATCTCCGGCTTTTACCTGACTACCTTCTTTAACATTTAACTTAATTACCCTGCCCGGCATTGCAGTGGTTACATCTCCTTTGCCTGATGCTTTGGGCCTGGAAGAGCCTTTGCTGGAAACAAGTTTTACCTGCCCATCAACACTCGGCATAACTTCAACAAGACTTTCGACGAGGGCCTCTTCTGGTCTTCCATCAATTTTAATATAAAATGGTCTGACATCAGACTGTGATTTGTGCCCGGAACCTTCAACAACAACATGATAAGTCTCTCCATGGACAGTTATATTAAATTCACTGGGCGCTAGATGAGGTGCCTGCTTTACCTGAGAGGAATTTTCATAATCCAGAGATTCCGGTTTTAAATTACCTGATTTTCGCTCTTCAAAAAATTCTTTTGCAATTTGCGGAAACATGGCATAAGAAAGTACATCCTCTACATTTTCAGCCAAATCTCCTATCTCTTTTGTAAGAGCATCCATTTCAGGAGGAAGAAGATCAGCAGGTCTGCAATCAATAATTTTCTCAGAACCTACTGCCTTGCGGCGAACCTCTTCATTAATGGCTGCAACCGGTTTTCCATACATTCCCTTTAAATAATTTTTAGTTTCATTAGTAATTACTTTGTAACGTTCACCTGTTAAAACATTTAAAGTTGCCTGTGTTCCAACAATCTGTGATGTAGGAGTTACGAGAGGTGGGAAACCCATATCTTGACGTACTCTGGGAACTTCTGCAATTACCTCATCAAACCGATCTATGGCGCCCTGATCCTTTAACTGGGAGGCAAGATTAGATATCATTCCACCTGGAACCTGAGATATAAGCATATCAACATTAATTCCGGTAAATTCACTTTCAAATTTTCCATATTTTTTTCTAATTTTTCTAAAATAGTTCGCAATTTCCCGCAATTGTTTCATATCAAGGGCTGTATCATGTTCCGTACCCTGAAGTGCTGCAACGATAACCTCAATTGGCGGCTGAGATGTACCGGAAGCAAGAGGAGAAATTGCCGCATCAACGATATCACAACCTGCCTCAATCGCCTTTAATACAGAAAGACCTCCTAAACCCGTAGTATCATGAGTATGAAGGTGCAGTGGTACTTTTACAACTTTTTTTATTTTTTGAACAAGATCATAGGCAACAGATGGCGCCAAAAGGCCCGCCATATCTTTAATACAGATAGTATCGCAACCCATCTCTTCAAATTTTACAGCCAGATTTACAAAATTTTCTATCTTGTGAACAGGAGAAATGGTATAGCTGATAGCCCCTTCTGCATGTTTTCCCACTCTTTTAACTTCTTTAACAGCAATTTCCACGTTCCTTAAATCATTTAGGGCATCAAATATCCGAAAAATATCCATGCCATTATCCGAAGCTTTGGCAATGAACATTTTTAATACATCGTCTGAATAATGTCTGTATCCCAGAAGGTTTTGCCCCCGTAGTAACATTTGAGTGGGTGTATTTTTTAATACCTTCTTGATATTTTTCAATCTTTCCCATGGATTTTCTTTAAGATATCTGAGCATTATATCAAATGTTGCTCCACCCCAAACCTCCATCGACCAGAATCCAATGTTATCCATCTGTTCCAGAATCGGAAGCATATCTTCAGTTCTCATTCTTGTAGCCAGGATAGACTGGTGTGCATCTCTAAGCGTAGTATCAGTTATAAGTGTTTTTTTTATATTACTTTTTTTTTCAGACATTTTTTGCTCCATTGCATATCAAATTGATTTTTATCGAGTTTACAAACCACTATGTGCCGCAATTGCTGAAGAGATAATCAAAGCCAAATCTTCTTTGGCCAGTTTTTCCTCATAATTCAGTAGTTCAGGATTTTCATCAATAAATTTAGTGCTAAAGTCTCCGCTTAAAAATTTTTCACTTTGAACAATTTCAGTTAAAAATGAGATCGTTGTTTTAATACCTTTTACAGAATATTCTCTGAGGGCCCTTGCGGTTCTTTTGGCTGTCTCTTCCCATGTTAATCCTGATACCGTTAATTTTGCCACCATTGAATCATAAAAACCAGGAATTGTATATCCTTGATAAACAGTTCCGTCGATTCTCACTCCAATTCCTCCCGGAGAGGTATAGGAAGTTATTTTACCAACATAGGGCATAAATCCACGTTTAGGATCTTCTGCGTTTATTCTGCATTCAATTGCATAGCCTCTTATCAGAACATCTTCCTGCTTTAATTCCAGTTTTTTGCCTGAGGCAATTTCAATCATATTTTTCACAATATCTACTCCTGTTACCACCTCGGTAACAGTATGCTCAACCTGAATACGAGTATTCATCTCAATAAAATAATAATTACCATTTTTATCCAGAAGAAATTCTACGGTTCCTGCATTCGAATAATTAACAGCCTTTGCAACCCGTATAGCAGCATCTCCCATTTCTTTTCTTAATTCAGGTGTTAGTAATAAAGAAGGTGCAATTTCAATAAGTTTTTGATGACGTCTTTGAATGGAACAATCCCTCTCGCCAAGATGAATGGTATTTCCATATTTATCTGCGAGAATTTGAAATTCTATATGATGAGGTTCTTCAATATACTTCTCTAAAAAGATCTCTGGTTTTCCAAAGGCTCCTTTTGCTTCTCGTGATGCAGCATCCATTGCCTCAACCAGTTGGGATGAATTTTGTGCGACTCTTAGTCCGCGCCCCCCTCCACCGCCAGTAGCTTTCACCATCACTGGATATCCAATTTTCTCAGCAAGCTTTATTGCTTCATTATGGTCTTCAATATTTCCTTCACTTCCCGGAACTGTAGGAACACCTGCTTTTATTACTGTTTGTTTTGCGGTTATTTTATCTCCCATCATTGCAATTGCTTCTGAAGTAGGTCCGATAAATGTTATTCCGTTTTGTTCGCAAAGTTTGGGCAACAACGGGTTTTCTGATAAAAAACCATAACCTGGATGAATGGCATCAGCGCCGATTTCAAGGCATAGATCAACAATCCGATGAGCATTGAGATACCCTTCAATCGGACCTGGACCAACAAGATATGCTTCATCTGCTTTTCTAATATGTAATGCCTCACAATCCTCCTGGGCAAAAATTGCTGCAGTTTTTAAACCCATCTCATTGCATGCACGAATTATCCGAGTAGCAATTTCCCCCCGATTGGCAACAAGGACTTTCTTGAACATATTATAATTTTTTCTCCATATATTTCCAGAATTTACGATATATATTTATACTTATGTGAATCACGAGATTCTTGCCGCTGGTGTAAACATAAAAATTCATTAGAGCTGTTATTTTTGTAAATAAATAAATTAAATGTTTTATATTTATATTATTGAAACTGAAAAAAATTTTTTTTATACGGGCTGGACACTGGATATTAAACGACGCTGGAATGAACACATATCAGGTAAAAAAGGAGCAAAGTATACAAGAATCAATAAGGTAAGAAAAATAGCAGTTTGCTGGAAATTTGAAACTGGTTCTCAGTCAGATGCTTTAAAAATCGAACACAAAATAAAACAATTAACACGCAATGAAAAAGAAAACCTTGTCCACAATCCACATTCAATAAAAGCCATCCTCTCCGAAGCCTCTTACAAATTTACAATACTTTCAATAAAAGACTTTTAGCCTTTTAAAGTTTATATCCGATAAAAAATAAAATTTTAGGAGTTATGGCAGGCTGATCAATTACATTATCTGCATCTGAGTAGGTATAATTATTTCTTGGATTATCATCAACACCGCTTGGGTTATAATAAAATTGCCCATGCCCTGAAATCGTTGAAGGAAAAAAATAATCAATTCCTGTGCTTAATCCAATATCCACTTTTCTTGAAATTTCAAAAGATGTTTTTAATCCGGTTCCAAGACCCCAATTTTGAGAAGTCGGAGCAAACTGTTCATTTCCACCACTGTATTCAAAGTGAGCAGAATAATCTGCATATCTTGGGCCAACATAAAGATCCACTATTATATTAGAACGCTTGTACAAGGGATATTTAAAATCAACATTTATACTGTACATTGTTGAAGATTCTTTAACATTGTTGTTGCCAGCTGTACCATCATTAATAAAAACTTTTCTGGCCTCAACAGCCCTTCCCGGATCCGATTGATGTGTATAACCCAGATCAACTTCCACTCCAATCGGCAATGCAGGAGAAATGTTATTTATTCCAAATCCCAGTAAAATGGAAAATCCATTAAAATAACCTGAATTTAAATAAACCTGATATTGTGGTGATTTGGAAGCTCCATAAACAAGCTCTGTAAATATAAGTGCAATAAATAAGACAAAGTAATGTATTTTTTTCATGAGTTGATATTATAGATAATAAATAAAGCTGAATAATTCCATTTTTTTTGTTAAAAATTATTTTTTTATTCAATAAACTTTGATTGACGCTATATATTTGATTATCAGTTTTCCTTTAAAAGGAGTATACATATGGCTAATTTATATTATGATCAGGATTGCGATTTAAATATTATTAAGGATAAAACTATAGCGGTAATCGGATATGGTTCACAAGGGCATGCACAAGCCCAGAACATGAAAGATTCCGGATTAAATGTTATTATTGGATTACGATCAACATCAAATTCTGTAAAACAGGCAAAAGAAGAGGGATTTCAGGTATTTGAGCCAGCTGAAGCAGCAGCTAAAGCTGATATTATTCAGATATTAGCTCCCGATACGGTGCAAAAAAAATTATTTGAAAAAGATATTTTACCTAACTTAAAGGCGGGCAAGGCTTTGGTATTTTCACATGGATTTAATATTCACTATGATTTAATTGTACCACCGAAAGATATCGATGTATACATGGTTGCCCCTAAAGGTCCGGGACATCTTGTACGACGCGTTTTTACTGAAGGTGGTGGTGTTCCTGCATTAATAGCCATTTATCAGGATTATACTGGTTCTGCTAAAAAACGAGCACTTGCTCATGCAGCAGGTGTTGGTGGAGGAAGAGCAGGTATTCTTGAAACAACATTCCCTGAAGAGACCGAAACAGATCTTTTTGGTGAACAAGCTGTATTATGCGGTGGTGTTTCTCACTTGATACAGGCTGGTTTTGAGACGCTTGTCGAAGCAGGTTATGATCCCGAAATCGCCTACTTTGAATGTTTACATGAAACCAAATTAATCGTTGATTTAATTTATGAAGGCGGAATGGCTAAAATGCGTCATTCTATTTCAGATACTGCCGAATACGGTGATCTTACACGTGGACCGCGTGTTATTGATTCTTATGTTAAAAATCAGATGAAACAGGTTTTATCAGAAATACAAAAAAGCAAAGGATCAAAATTTGCTAAAGAGTGGGTCGAAGAGACTGATAAAGGTTATCCAAATTTTAACCGTATGAGAACTACCGAAGCAAATCACCCTATTGAGAAAGTAGGGGCAAAATTAAGATCAATGATGCTTTGGTTAAATAAAAACAAGAAGTAATCTGATATATGTCTGGTCATTCCAAATGGTCTAACATAAAGCACCGTAAAGCTGCAGTAGATGCAAAACGCGGTGCTATTTTTACCAAACTCGGTAAAGAGATCATGGTTTCTGCAAGATTAGGCGGTGGAGACCTGAATGCAAATATTCGACTCAAAGCAGCCGTTACCAAGGCCAAAAGCTACAATATGCCCCGGGACAATATTGAAAAAGCTATTAAAAAAGGAACTGGTGAATTAGAAGGTCTTTCCTACGAAGAGGCTGTATATGAAGCATATGCTCCCGGTGGGGCAGCTTTGATTATTGAAGTTTTAACCGATAAAAAATCCAGAACAATTCCGGAGTTAAAAAACATTTTAACCAAAAATGGTGGCTCCATGGCTGAATCTGGTGCTGTGAGTTATCTTTTTGATCTTATCGGAATTATTATCATCGAAGGTGATAATATAAGTGAAGATAAAATAATGGAAATAGTTCTCGATAGCGGTGCACTCGATTATGAAAAAGATGCGGATCATTTTATAATAAAAACCAGAAAAGAAGATTTCCACAGTGCAATGCAATTTATCACACCTGTTGCCGAAAGTTTAAACTGGAAAATTAATCTGTCTGAAATCAGATATGTTCCCCATTTAATGCTGGATCTGGACGAAGAAAGCCACGCCAGAGTAATGAAACTCATAGAGATACTGGAAGATAATGATGATGTTCAAAATGTTTACAGTAATATCCATTAATGATTGGAAATGAGCACTTCTTTCTTGGCATTGATCCTGGATATGCAAGATTAGGAGTTGGAATTGTTAAAACAAATAAAAATAACAATCTGGATTATATTTTTTCAGATATAATTGAAACCCCTGCAAATGAACGTGACTCTTTACGACTATTAAATATTGAACGAGACCTAACAAAAATATTGACCAAATACCCTATAGAGTTTTGTGCAATAGAGTCAGTATTCATTAAAAAAAATATGACAACCACATCACTTTTACTTGAATCAAGAGGTGTTATTTTACTAACATTAGAAAAATTCAATATCAGGTATCATGAAACCTCGCCCACTGCCTTAAAAAAATTAATTACCGGATATGGTAAATCTGAAAAATATCAAATGCAAACTATGATAAAAAAAATTTTAAAACTTGAGTTTATACCCAAACCAGATGATGCAGCAGACGCTATTTCACTTGCCATTTCTGCCTGGCTCAATCGTAAAGATTATTAATATGATCGGATATATTAAAGGAAAAGTTATTGAACTTGATGCATTTCAAGTACTGGTTTTAACCGAATCCGGTATTGGCTATACTATTCATATTCCACTTTATGTTTCTGAAAAACTTCAGGGATCCAAAGAATTAAATGTTGAGTTTTATCTATACCACCATCAATCTGAGACATCTGATTCATTGTATGGTTTTCACAACAGCAGAGAAAAAATGCTTTTTGAATTTCTTTTAACCCTGCCAGGAATCGGTCCTAAAATCATATTAAATATGTTTTCTTATATAGGACCAGTTCAAATCTTAAATGCGATAACACAGGCAAATGCCGCCTTATTAACCAAAACACCTGGTATTGGAAAAGCAAAAGCTGAAAAAATATTATTTGAAGCAAATACAAAAGCAAACAAGATTAAAAAAATCCTTTATAAATTCAAAGGTTCAGATTCCTTTCCATTGGAAAATGAACTGGAGATGCAATTAACTGACGCTTTATTGAACCTTGGATTCAATTCGAGGGAAATTGATAACGCTACCCAAAAAGTAAAAAATGACAAATCTATAGATTACAACAATTTAAATTTACAACAGGCTATAACCGTTTATTTAAAATTCATGTAATATTTTATTTCGATTTAATCAATTTTTCGTTTATTATTTCCGCACTTTTGGGTAAACTGAAATTATGCACTAAGGACGAAACCTCATCGAGTACAATAATCAGGTTTTGCATTAATTTATCAAGACTTTCTGTTTTTTCTACGTTACTCATATTCAACTGTTTTGCCCGATTCATGTCACTCATAATCTCTTCGGCTGATTGACTTTGAAGTTTAGTTGCATTTGCGATATCACCTGCGATACCTGCCACATTGGACGCCCGTACAGCAGTTTGAATTACCGCTTCACTTTGCTGCTGATCAATATCACGTACTGTTACAATATCTTTTGACAAGCGATCCATGGCGTTTATAATCCGGTCGAAAATTTCCTTTGTTGCACTTACTTTATCTGACCCCAACTCCACTTTTTGATTTGCAGTTCTTAATAGCCTTGCAATTTCTTTAGCAGAGCTTGAGCTTCTTTCAGCCAGCTCACTTATTTCCTGAGCAACCACAGAGAAGCCTTTTCCATGCTCTCCCGCCCGGGCAGCTTCAATAGATGCATTAAGAGCAAGAAGATCTGTTTGATCAGCGATATCATTAATCACATCGATAATTCCGAGAATTTTCTGGGATGTTTCAGAAATTTCTTTCATACTTACCATGGAGAGTTGTATCGCAGCTCCACCTGATTTTGCATGGTGCATTGTTTCATCAGCCTCTTTTGTGATCTCAACCATAATATCCGATGATTTAGCAAAGAGATGTTTTAAATCCTCCATCGCATTAGCATTGGTTCGAGCACCTGAAACCTGTTTTTGAGTTGCTTCAAAAATACTTTGTGTGGAGGCAAGAAGCTCTTCAAGTGCAGCAGTAGATTCTTCCTGAAGCGAAGCCTGTTCCTGACTTGAACGTAAAATTTCTCGAGAGCTTCCAGATGCCTCGGTTGCTACCTCAGCAGCCTTGCTTCTGGATATAACAAGGGCTTCTACGAGTTGTCTTAAATTAAATATAGTCTGATTTACATAATATTGCAGTTTTCCGAGCTCATCACTGGATTCAATATGAATAAGGTTGGTTAAATCCCCATCTCCAATTTTCTCGATTAATGTAGCGGATCTATCAATAGGCCCTGTAATTTTTTGAGCAAAAATAAATATGATAATTATTACAAAAAGTAAAACTCCTCCAGTTACAATTAAAAAAAGTAATAATTGACTTTTGGCTGGATCCATAATAGTTTCGAGTTGAGCACGGGCAATTATCGCCCAACCAATTCCTGGATAGGAATGGAATCCTGACTCGGTTACTATAGAGGTGAGCATTTCAAGTTTAGAGCGTTCATGAATTTCTATTCCTTCAACAGACCCCTGACCTGATGTTTTCCATTGCGTTGCTATTTTAGAATTTAAATTGATTATATTTGTGTTGAAACTTTCACTGTTTTTATTGAAATTTTCCCAGATAACGAGACCATTTTGATCAATAATGGATAACTCAAATGTTTCAATTTGACGACGCGTAAGGTTAACCGCATAACGATACATGGGAGTCAACTCTGAAATTTTAAAAGCGCTGACCATGCAACCCGTTACTGCTCCGCCTTCTTTAATAGGCATGGCAAAAATAATATTGTAAGGGTCAATGTCAAGTTTTTCAAAGGTTATGGACTTTCGAATAATGGAAGTAAAATAAGGACTATTACGATTTGATTTCGTGCATTCACCAAACCAGTCAATATAATCTCCCTTGTCTTCACTTAACAAGTGCCATTGCCAGTTTTTTTGATTTGTTCCTAACAATGATTTGGATTCAATTGGGCTCCCCTCAATATCAATATCATTGACCTGCTTCAGGTTTCCCGCACGATCAAAGATCATAAACAAGGAATACATTTCATATTGCTTGATATAATCGTTCAATGATCTGGTAATATCCCGATCATTACTGGAATTTACTCCCCTTTTGGCAATTTCACTGCTTGCTAAAAGTTCGATATGTGCATATCTGTCAAACAAGGTATGCGCTAAAAATTCTCTTAAATAAGCAGATGTTTGAAAAAGTCGCCCTTCAGCCTGTCTTAAAAGCTGTGCTCTGTAATAAAATATACTTGTAGTTCCTACTATTAAAGGAATAGTAAGGGTAATGGCAATAAAAGTCCAGGCAAACCTTACTTTCAGTGATGTTGTTATTCTAAACTTGCCTTTTTTTCCTGTAGAAACTTTGACACCTTCTTTCGATATCCCAGAAATATTATTTACATCTTTTGAAATTTCAAAGTCTGCCATATTAACCAAATTATCGGCTCCGTATGAAATGTAAATGAGTATTATCTTGCATTTATTTTAATCTTGAAGTGAAAAATTTCAATACTATTCAAGATTATTACAATAGATGATGCTAAGTAACAATAAACTAAAAATAATTAACTTTATCTATCCGCAAAATTGCTCCTTGTGTAAGTTAAATTTGGTTCCACTTTATAAATCGGTTTGTGATTTTTGCGAAAAAAAAATCTCTGATCAGTTTTTAACAAGTCAGGCAAATGATTTTTATTTTTTCACTATCAAAAATTACAATGTTCCATTTTATTACATATGGGAAAATAAAGACATTGCTTCTTTATTATTTAACCAGGGCAAGTTTTATAACAATAATGATGCTCATATTATAATGATTCGATATTTTTCTAAATATTTAAATTACAGGTTTAATAACCAACCGTTTTTTATTATACCTGCTCCATCCAGACATAATTTTTTATTTAAGATAATCAGTGAATCATCTAAAAATTTAAAAATCAACATTGTTCACCACTTTATAAAAGAAGGTAATGAAAGTTCAAAAAATCAAAATATACAAAATAGATTTAAAACAATAATGAACTCTATAAAATTAATTCATTCAGAAACATTGAATTTAAATACCCGTTATCTATTGGTAGATGATGTTTCTACCTCAGGTGCTACTATAAGTTACTGTGCCCAGTTACTTTTAAAAACAATTCCCGTTGAAAACCTTTCAATAGTAACCTTGTTTCAAACAAAGCGCAATTTTAATTCGATCGATTTTTGAAATATAGTATAATAAATGGTAAAATATAATCTCATATCAATAGTCAGAATTTTCTGCTATTTCTTTAAATTTCCCCTGCGTAATTTATAAGTCTCCCGCAGAGAGGAAATAATATTTCCGTAGAACCGATAGCGATTATTTGAAATCTTCTCTTTTTTTACGGCTGCTTTAACTCCGCAATTTTCTTCTTCTATATGAAGGCAATCACGAAACTGACATTTATATTTTTGAAACTCAATAAATGCTTGTGAAATTTCATATTTACTCCGGTGAGAAAGACCAAACTCCTTTATGCCGGGCACATCTATTATCTGAATATTTGATTTATAAATATGGAGCGTCGGGTTTGTAGTTGTATGCTTTCCTCTTTCTCCAAAACCAACCTCGGCTGTGGACTTTAACTCTTCACCTAAAAATGTATTAATAAATGTACTTTTCCCTACCCCCGATTCTCCAAAGGTCAGGTACCTTCCCTTTTTCAGGCATTTACTTAATTCCGGGGAGACTTGATTGTTTAATGACTCTTTAAATACCTTATATCCAATTTTCTGATAATACTTAAGAGAGTCCATTATATCATTGTATTCATCAGCTTTACTTTTTTTTTGATTTAACAAATCTATTTTGTTTAAAATAACAAGAACTTTTATTTTACTTAAAAAAGCCTCAGTCAATATTCTGTTCAGGAAACCTTCATTAAAAGGAGGATTATCAAGCGATAAAATAATTATAATCGAATCAATGTTTGCTCCCAGATATTGTACTCTTGTGTGAGATGATCTTTTAAATACATTTTTACGTTCATATATTGATTGAATATGAGCATCAATTTCGTCATTTTTTTTGTCAGTTATTTCATAAAAAACCCTGTCCCCAATTGCTGGAACAAGTGCTTCAAGCTTATTATTTTTTGAAATCCGCATCTTTCCGCTTAATTTTGCAAGTAAATAAGGCTTCAAAAGATTGGTTTTTTTCAGGTTTTCAAGTGGTATGATTTGATAAAAAGCTCCGTAAACACCTGATACAACAGCATCCATTCAGTTATGCGAATATTTTTTCAAAAAAAATCATGCCTGATTGTTCCTGGCTGTATGAATAATCAAGTTGAGGATATATAGCCCGCTCAGGATGAGGCATGAGACCGATAATATTTCCCGATTTGTTCTGAATACCTGCAATATTATTCTGTGAACCATTGATATTTTCTGCATATCGCAAAATAATTTGACCATTGTCTTCTATTTCAGAAAGCATATCTTCTGAAAGAATATAATTCCCCTCAGAATGAGATACTGGCAGCTGATAATTTTTCCCGATAGAGTTACTCCATACCCCTGCTCCTTCAAGAGCAACCCATTTGCATATGTGCTTCAGGCCTGTATTTTTAATCAAGGCTCCTGGAAGTAAATTCGCCTCAGTTAATATCTGAAATCCATTACAAATTCCTACAATTTTTTTTCCTTTTTGATTTGCTTCTATCAAAGATTTCATACTTAATGACCTCGCGGCTAATGCGCCACTGCGTAAATAGTCACCGTACGAAAACCCTCCGGCAATAAAATAAATATCGTGATACGGTTGAAAACTGCTTTGATGCCAGAGTTCTTCCACTTTCAATTTATAAACATTTTCCAGAACATCTTTTAGATCCTGATTACAGTTAGTTCCGGGAAAAATTAATATTCCAGCTTTTTTTGTACTACTCACGGAGATTCCACCATATGCACTTCGCAATGTTCCATTACTGGATTAAATAACATTTTTTCAGCAATTTCCCTGATTAATTTTTCAGCTTCAACAGAGGAAGCAGCATCGACTGTTACCTCGATAGACTTTCCCACTCTGATCTGACTTACACCTTTGAATCCGTTTTCACCAAGCGACATTTCTATTGCTTTTCCCTGGGGTTCCAAAACTGATTTTTTGAAACGAACTATTACATTTCCTGTGAAATACATTCTATTACCTTCTCTATTTCTAAATATTTGTTTCTCGTCTGTTCAAGAATATGATCCGGAATTTTCGGTGGAGGTGGATTTTTATCCCAGTCAAGTGTGTTCAAATAATCCCGCAATATTTGCTTATCCATACTCGGTAAAGGACGTTGATTTTCCAGTGCAAAATTAAATTCAGATTCTCTTAGATATCTTGAGGAATCCGGAGTCAATACCTCATCAATTAAAATAATTTCATTATCCAGCAATCCAAATTCAAACTTGGTATCGGCAAGTAATATACCATGTTTTGCAAGTTTTTGCGAGGCACTATTATATATTTGAATACTGAGATTTTTTAATTGATTGGATAAATCAAAACCTATATCTGATGCCATGATATCAAAGGTGACATTAATATCATGGCCACTATCAGCTTTGGTACTTGGAGTAAATATCGGATAGGGTAATTTAGAACCTGATTTTAATCCGGATGGCAAGTTCTCACCTGAGACCGTTCCGCTGTTTTTGTACTCATTATATCCGGAACCCATTAAATGTCCCCGTACAATAAATTCATAATTTATTCGGTTACATTTTTTAACCATTACTACCCGATCTTTCAATAATTCACTGTTTTTTTTAAAAGGCTCGGGCATTTTATTTACATCTGTTTCTATAATATGGTTTTTAACATTTTTTAATAATTTAAACCAGTTGTTTGATATTCTTGTTAATATCTTTCCTCTATCAGAAATACCTTCGTTAAACACAACATCAAATGCCGAAATTCTATCACTTGCGACAATAATTAGTTCATCATTGAGATAGTATAGATCCCTGACTTTTCCCCGATAATCAGGCTGTATTCCTGGAATATTTATAGTAGTCATTGCTCCCATACAGGATTATTTTTTCATGAGAGTCATGATAGCAATCATAATATCAATCATGTTCAAGCACTTTTTCAGTTTATATAGTTTGGAGTTAAATTTATCCAATTAAATAATTTACTGATTTTTTAAAAGTATCTAAAAAAACAAACTTTTTTGTTGCATATTTACTTTATCTAATATACATTAATACATAATGTTAATGGAGATAAAACAGGGTGATGGATTTACTCTATTACGTCCACGAACGAATATTTTAAAAAAAAAGCCAACTTCAGTTGATTCCAATTGGAATTTTAAAGATTATTTCGGCGCATTTTTAGTACGTGTAAGTAGCTATCGAAATAATTACACAACACCTACCGGTTTGTTTAAAATTGGAAAGCCTGATAAAACAAGCCAGGTAGTTGTTTCTGCAAATTACAAACTCAGTTTCGATATTTTGCGAAAATCTTTGGCCGGTCTTGATCTTTGGATTCTTGTTTTAGATACAAAAGGTGTAAATGTCTGGTGTGCTGCCGGTAAGGGAACCTTTGGCACCAGAGAATTAATAAAAAAAATCCAGGAGTCCAATCTGGAGCTATTTGTAGAGCACAAGCACCTGATTTTACCCCAGCTTGCGGGACCGGGAGTCAATGCTCATGAAGTAAAAAAGGTTACTGGATTCAAAGTTTTCTATGGTCCTGTTGCAGCCAGGGATATTCCTGATTACCTGAAAGCAAAAAAAGTTGCTACCCCCCAGATGAGAAAAATTGAATTTTCCACATGGAACAGGCTGGTTTTAACGCCAATGGAATTTATTCCTTTATTTAAATATCTTATTTACTATATTATATTTATTGCGTTTCTCTTTGGATTAAAGACTGAAGGGATTATTTTCAAGGATATTACTCTATACGGATATCCTTATATTCTCAGCGGATTTATGGCATTGGTTTCCGGTTCGATTTTAACACCTGTCTTGCTTCCGATTATACCTTCTCGTTATTTTTTTATCAAGGGATGGATAATGGGATTTATTGTACAAATATCTTTACTTATAAATTTCCTGAATAAAAATGAAGAAATATATTTTTATTCAGGAATTTCCGAAAATTTACCTTTTCTTATTTTGTCGTTGATTCTTTTCCCTCTTTTCAGCTCTTTTGCTGCGCTTCAATTTACAGGATCAACAACCTTTACCAATATGACCGGTGTATATAAAGAGCATAAATATGCGATTCCTCTTTATAAAAGTGGTGCTGCAATTAGTTTTATTTTGATTGTTTTACACAAGTTATTATTATGGAGATAACATGAACTTAACCTATCTATCGAATGTATCCACGCTAAAACTCGATGAAGAAAAATGTACGGGTTGCAGATATTGCATTTTTGTTTGCCCACGTGAAGTTTTAAATTTTCATTCCAGAAAAGCACATATCATAAATATTGATCAATGTATAGAGTGTGGTGCATGCCAATTAAACTGTGATTCCAATGCTATAACTGTTCAATCTGGTGTCGGTTGCTCTGCAGCTATAATTTATAGTATGTTTACTGGTAAAGAGGCCACATGTGGAGCAGGCTCGAACACCTCAGGAGGGTGTTGTTAAATTCATAAAAAACAATTGAATTGTATTATCCACAAATCTTTAATACAACACAGATTTGTTAAATTTTATATTTTTAAAAATTAAATTTTAGTTAATCAATTTTTTTATTCGCCATAGATTATCTGGGTAACAATGATTTTCCCACAAGAAATTCATCAACTGCTCTAGCGGCCTGTCGTCCTTCGCGAATAGCCCAGACAACAAGGGACTGCCCCCGTCTCATATCACCTGCGGCAAAAACTTTATCGACATTTGTTTTATAGCAACCAATGCCGTCCGTTGGTGATTTAATGTTTCCTCTATTATCTTTTTCCACGCCAAAAGCATCAAGAATATCAGAAACCGGATTAATAAATCCCATCGCTAAAAAAACAAGATCAGCTTTTAACTCGAAATCACTACCTGGAATATCAACAATATTTCCCTCAATCCACTCAACCCTGCTAGCTTTTAAAGCATTTAATTTACCATTTTTTCCAATAAATTCTTTTGTCGCAACAGACCAGTCTCTGGCACAGCCCTCTTCATGTGAACTCGATGTACGAACTTTAGAAGGCCAATTTGGCCATATTAAATATTTATTTTCAACTTCTGGAGGGCGAGGCATAACTTCTAACTGCGTTACCGAAAGAGCTCCCTGACGGTTGGAAGTTCCTACACAATCAGAACCTGTATCGCCACCACCAATGACTACCACATGCTTTCCTTTGGCATTTATAGGGTTTTGTCCATCACCAGCAACTTCTTTATTCTGCGCAATTAAAAACTCTAATGCATAATGGACACCTTCTAAGGTACGACCCGGAACCGGTAAATCCCGCGGTTGCTCAGAACCTCCTGCCAGAATTACAGCATCAAAGTTCTTCAATAGTTCTTCCGGAGTTACTTTTGTAACAGAATCATTTATTATTCCTTTTATATCTAAATCTTTGTTTCCTACAAAAACAGAGGTGCGAAATTCAACACCTTCAGCAGCCATTTGAACAATTCGCTCATCGATTAAAAGTTTGTTTAATTTAAAATCAGGAATTCCATAGCGCATTAAACCACCGATTCGGCTATTTTTTTCAAATACGACAACACTGTGCCCTGTTCGTGCTAATTGCTGCGCAGCAGCTAGTCCTGCCGGACCAGAACCAACCACTGCAACTTTTTTTCCGGTTTTTTGAAGAGATGGTTGCGGGTGAATCCAACCATTTTCATTTCCTGTATCAACAATAAAATGTTCAATTGACTTTATTCCCACTGCTTCGTCATTAATATTCAAAGTACATGAAGCTTCGCATGGCGCCGGGCATATACGCCCTGTTATTTCAGGAAAATTATTTGTTGAATGTAAAACATCGAGAGCCCGTTTCCAGTTACCATGATATACGAGATCATTCCAATCAGGAATAATATTATGAAGAGGACAACCATTGGTGCAAAATGGAATACCGCAATCCATACAACGCGCACCTTGGATTTGTGCATTTTCATTAGTCAAACGATAGACAAATTCCTTATAATTTTTCAAACGTTCCGATACCGGTGCATGCTCTTCACTTAATCGGCAAAACTCCATAAATCCGGTTAGCTTACCCATTTATTCAGCCTCCCTTTGTCTGGCTTGTATCTCAGCAATTTCTTTTAAAGCACGGCGATATTCTGTCGGCATAACTTTTAAAAATTTTGGTAAATATTGTGACCAGTTATCAAGAATTAATTTAGCCCTGGCACTTCCTGTATAGCGAAAATGTTTTTCAATTTTACCACGCAATGCTGCTGCATCAGCTTTTCCCAGATGATTAAAATGTACTCTTCCATGCCCTTCAGGTTCTACATCTGCCTTATCCATTGTTGCCACTTCATCAGGAATTGGTTCAAGAGCAACCATTGCAAGATTACAACGTTTTTCAAAGCCTCCATCCTCATCAAGAACATAAGCTACTCCACCCGACATACCTGCGGCAAAATTCCGGCCTGTGTGACCAAGAACAACAACCATTCCTCCGGTCATATATTCGCAACCATGATCTCCTAATCCCTCGACCACCGCAACAGCTCCCGAGTTTCTAACAGCAAATCGCTCTCCAGCTACTCCTCTGAAAAATGCCTCTCCACTGGTAGCCCCATATAAAACTGTATTTCCGACTATTATATTTTCTTCAGCCTTTATAAGGGAATCAGCAGGTGGAATAACTATAATTCTTCCGCCGCATAATCCCTTGCCTACATAATCATTTCCTTCACCAGATAATTCAAGTGTAATTCCGCTGGCAAGAAATGCTCCGAAACTTTGTCCGGCCGAACCCTTTAACTTTACTGTTATTGTATTATCAGGTAAACCTGCCTGTCCATACCTCTTTGCGACCTCATGAGATAACATGGTACCAACCGTACGATTTAAACTTTTAATATTACTCTTTATTATGACAGGTTTTTTATGCTCTATAGCGCCCTTTGCCTTTTCAATCAAAATATTGTCCAGAGCCTTGTCCAGTCCATGATCCTGTGCTTCGGAATGTTTACGTGAAACAGATTTAGGCATATCAGGTTGATGGAAAATATTGGCAAAATTTAAGCCCAAAGCCTTCCAGTGATCTATACCATTCTTGATATTCAGTAAATCAGATCGCCCAATAAGTTCATCTAACTTGCGGACACCCATCTGTGCCATATATTCTCTTAGCTCTTCAGCTACAAAGAAAAAATAGTTCACCACATGTTCAGGTTGTCCTGTAAACTTTTTACGCAATTCAGGATCCTGGGTAGCGACTCCAACTGGACATGTATTTAAATGACACTTCCGCATCATAATGCACCCTTCCACGACCAGAGGTGCTGTAGCAAAACCAAACTCATCCGCACCGAGCAGCGCCCCAATCAATACATCACGACCTGTTTTAAGTTGACCGTCAACCTGCAAAGTGACTCTGCCACGAAGTTGATTTAATACAAGAGTCTGTTGAGTTTCTGCAAGTCCGATTTCCCATGGGGTACCTGTATGCTTAATAGATGAAAGTGGTGATGCACCTGTTCCGCCATCAAATCCTGCAATGACAATGTGATCTGCTTTCGTTTTAGCGACTCCTGCTGCTACAGTACCTACTCCAACTTCTGAAACAAGTTTTACTGATATGGATGCTGAAGGATTGGCATTTTTCAAATCATGAATTAATTGTGCCAGATCTTCGATTGAATATATATCATGATGAGGGGGGGGGGAAATTAACCCGACACCGGGAACAGAAAACCGCAATTTTGCAATATACTCGGTAACTTTTGAACCTGGCAACTGCCCACCCTCCCCTGGTTTGGCTCCTTGTGCCATTTTGATTTGAATCTGATCCGCATTGCTTAAATATTCTGCAGTAACACCAAATCGACCTGACGCAACCTGTTTAATACTGGAACGCAAAGAATCACCCTCCTGCATTACCATGTCAGCTGCTATTCGTTTTTTGCCTATAATATTAGAAAGTTTTTCTCCTGCTTTCAGGGTACGAAACCTGTTGGGATCTTCCCCACCTTCTCCGGTGTTTGATTTTCCTCCGATTCGATTCATCGCTAATGCCAGCGTCGTATGTGCCTCAGTCGAAATAGAACCCAATGACATGGCACCCGTTACAAATCGTTTTACAATTTCCCTTGCCTCTTCTACCTCTTCTAAAGGTACAGCTTTTCCGGCAGGCTTAATGTCAAATAGCCCGCGCAGTGTTTTAAATCGGTTTCCCTGGTCATTTATCAGGTTGGCATAACTTTTATACGTATTATAATTATTTGTTCTTGTGGCATTCTGAAGTTTCGATATCGTATCGGGAGTCCACATGTGCTCTTCGCCTCTGGTCCGCCAGGAATATTCACCTCCAATTTCAAGTGAATTAGACAATAAAGGATTTAATCCAAAAGCTGCGTTATGTGTATTCACAGCCTCTTCTGCAATCATATTAATTCCCACTCCCTCAATTGGAGTAGGAGTGCCTGTAAAATATTTCTTCACAAATTCTGCATTTAATCCAATGGCCTCAAAAATCTGGGCTCCACAGTAAGATTGATAGGTAGATATTCCCATTTTGGACATTACCTTCAATAATCCTTTATCAATCGCTTTAACAAAGCGCTTATATGCTTCTTTTGTACTAAGTACCTCTGGCAATAAACCAATCATTGATCCGATTGTTTCATATGCGAGCCAGGGGCAAATCGCCTCTGCTCCATACCCCGCAAGTAAAGCAAAGTGATGAACTTCTCGAGCCGAGCCAGTGTCTACGATGAGGCCAGTGCTCGTTCGAACACCTCCTCTGATTAAATGATGATGCACACCTGAGCAGGCAAGAAGGGCTGGAATAGCCACTCTTTCTTTTGAAACCGCTCTATCAGATAAAATAATAATATTAAAACCATTTGCGACTGCTTTATCAGTCTCCTCACAAAGAATTGAAAGTGCAGCTTCACATCCTCTGGCTCCTTGTGTAAGCGGATAGGTAATATCAAGCACAATTGACTTATAACGACCTTGAGTTAATTTTTCAATATTACGAAGTTTAGCAAGGTCATCATTTGCTAAAACAGGTTGATGAACCTCAAGTCTGATTGGTGGATCAGTTTCATCAATTCCAAGCAGATTGGGTCTTGGACCAATAAAAGAAATCAGTGACATTACGATTTCCTCACGAATCGGATCTATCGGAGGATTGGTTACCTGAGCGAACATTTGATGAAAATAATCGTATAGAGAACGGTTTTTATTCGATAATACAGGCAGCGCTGCATCATTTCCCATCGAGCCAATCTCTTCTTTGGCAGCAGAAGCCATTGGAGCCAGTACGAGCTTTAAATCTTCCTGCGTATAACCGAATGCCTGCTGAATATCAAGCAATGATGCTTTTAATTGATCCCGCCCCAATTGATCCTTATTCGCACCTTTTGCATCAGCAAGAGGAAGATCATCCAAAAAATAACGGGATTGGTCAATCCATTGGCGATAGGGTTTGGCGATCGCTAATTTTTGTTTCATTTCCGGTACATTTACAAGCTCTCCTGCCTTTAAATCTACGAGAAACATTTTACCGGGTTGTATTCTCCATTTTTTAATTATTTTATGCTGCGGAATATCCAGAACTCCCATTTCAGAAGCCATAACAACAATATCATCACTGGTAATAAGATAACGGGCTGGTCTTAATCCATTTCGATCGAGAGTAACTCCGATTTGCCGTCCATCCGTAAATGCCACGGCAGCAGGTCCATCCCAGGGCTCCATTAAAATTGCATGATATTCATAAAATGCTCTGCGCTCTTCGGTTAATTGAATGCTGCCTACCCATGCTTCAGGTATAAGTACCATTATGGCATGAGCCAGTGAATAACCGCCTGCTACCAGAAGCTCCAGTGCATTATCAAGACATGCTGAATCTGATTGGTCCTCCATAATCAGAGGCCATAGCTTTTCAAGATCTTCTCCCAGCAGTGCAGAGTGCATCGTTGCATGACGAGCAGCCATCCAGTTTACGTTTCCCCGTAAAGTGTTTATTTCACCATTGTGCGCAATCATTCTGTATGGATGAGCACGATCCCATGTTGGAAAAGTATTGGTAGAAAATCGCTGATGCACAAGTGATAAGGCACTTGTTAAAGTTTCATCCTGCAAATCAAGATAAAACTTCCCTACCTGATCTGCCAGTAACATTCCTTTATATACAATTGTTCGCGATGATAAAGATGGTATATAAAAACCTATTCTTAACCCCTCGGGAAGTGCGCGAATTCCATGTTCAACAGTTTTTCGTATTACAAAAAGTTTACGTTCGAAATAATCCTGATCAATTGCTTTTCCGCCCGGCCCTGAAACTCCCGAAAAACCAATAAATACCTGTTTTATCACTGGTTCTACAGCTTTTATTCCTGCACCGAGACTTTTGTTGTCAACAGGAACATCTCTCCAACCAAGAAGAATTTGGCCTTCCTTTATGATTTTTTCTTCAATAATTTTTTCACAGGCATCCCGTCCATTAACATCACGGGGTAAAAAAACCATACCAACCCCGTATTTACCCTCATCAGGCAATTGAATACCTATATCCTGGCATTTTGAACGTAAAAACGAGTCAGGAATCTGTAATAAAATTCCTGCCCCATCCCCGGCTAATGGATCAGCTCCTACAGCCCCTCGATGAGTTAAATTTTCCAGAATTGTTAAACCCTGACGTACAATTTCATGGCTTTTCTTGCCTTTTATATGTGCTGCAAATCCGACTCCACAGGAATCTTTTTCATTGCGGGAATTATATAAACCTTGTTGTTTGGGAAAATAAGAGTTATTCACAGCGTTCCTTCACCCTATTCATTAAATTTATTAGAATCTACCAATATAATATTGTTTTCATTCCAAAACCCATCAAACAGACACCCCGTCAAGAGTTAATCTTTTTAGGAGGCTTCTTTTCAGCTTTATTCAATTCATATTAAAATAATATATTTTAATAATTTATTTTTTTATGTGTAAAATTGAACTATAATAGTCTTAAATCACCTTTACAAAACATTCAGAAACAGGTAAAACCTCACCAACCACATTAAAATGTAAATTTTCATCTTCAAGTAACCTGGACACTTCCAACTCCAAGTCAGGTGAGCAAAATAACAAAATTCCCCCATTTGTTTGAGGATCATATAATATTTCATCAATATGAATATCTTTCTTTTGAACATAATATGAAAAGCTGCGGCGATTTTTACTGGTTCCACCAGGAACAGACCCTGCAGAAATATAATGCTGCAAATTACTCATTACAGGAATCTGGTCAAAGAAAATATTTGCTGTCACGTTCGAACCTCTGCATACCTCAATAAGATGCCCGCATAATCCGAAACCAGTGACATCTGTCATACAATGAACTTTTTCAAATTGACTCAAAACCCGCCCAATACTGTTTACCCGTGTTAATGATTTAAGTAAATTTTGATAGTCGATCATCTCGATGATTTTCTTTTTTACCGCTGTTGCAAGAATCCCTGCTCCAAGAGGCTTTGTTAAAAAAATCTTGTCACCTGGCAATGCACCACGGTTTTTTTTTAAACGATTTTTCTCTACAAGCCCATTTACACTCAAACCAAAAAAGGGTTCCGGAGATTCAATGCTATGTCCGCCTGAAATAGATAATTCAATTGTACTACATAGTGCTTCTGCTCCCTGAATAACCTCAGATGCGATACCTGCAGAAAGCTTGCTTAATGGCCATCCTAATATGGAAAGTGCCATCACTGGATATCCCCCCATTGCATAGATATCACTTACCGAATTTGCAGCAGCAATTCTGCCAAATTCAAAAGCATCGTCAACAATCGGGGTAAAAAAGTCTGCAGTAGAAAGCAGAAGCTCTTTTTCATTTATTTCAATTGCAGCGGCATCGTCAAAATTACTATTATCAACATATATCTTTTTTGATTGATCCATCTTTTTTCCGGAAAACAATATAGTTCCCAGTACATCGGAGGAAATTTTACAGCCACATCCTGCAGCGGAACAATACTCTGATAATCGGATTTTTTCTTCTTCCATGATCAATCCCTTATTTTTTAAAAAAAAACTCTACATTTTGAGGATCTACGTTGAAACCTTTTACATATTGAATTAAACTTTGCTCTCTCTTGCTTAATCCATACTCATAAGCGCTGTCATAATATTCCAGTATAATTTTACAAAATAAGGCAAGGTTACCTTCTGCCAGCTCTTTTTCGGCCATTTTAGTTCTGTTTCCTCCTAATCTTTTTGAAATTGATTTCAGAGAATCAAGCAACTGGGCATGATCAAGATCTATATATTGAGACAGTAAATAATCAATGCGTGACTCAACTGGCAGGTCAATATAAAATATTTTACTATTGCGAATTTCTTCCCATATTCCTTTGGGAACTGCAACTCTCCCAATCATTCTGCTTTCATCCTCTATCCATATTTTTTTTGAAGTGTCACAATTATTCAGCTCTATCGCAAGCAGATTTTCAAATTGTTCCTGGGTTGGTTGTTGTTCCTTTAATAAATAACCAAAAGCAGAGCCTTTGTGATTTGCAAGAGATTCAAGATCAATTACCTGTTCGCCTCTTTTTTTTAATTCTTTTAATATATCACTTTTCCCTGATCCAGTTTTACCACCTATTACCAAAAATAAATATTTACGAGAAAGGACTTCAAGAACAAATCGTCTGAACTCTTTATACCCTTTTTCAAGTAAAAAACAGTTTACATTAAACAAGGATATTAACCACCCCATTGATGCGCTTCTCATTCCTCCACGCCAGCAATAGATGAAAACCTGATTTTCACGGACCAACGGAAGTATAGTTGATGCTAACTCTTGAAGTTTTTCTCCTGTGTACTTCAACCCTTTTAATATTGCCTTGTTTTTACCGGTCTTCTTATTAATAGTTCCGACGTCTGCTCGTTCCTCATCATTAAAAAGTGGAATATTTATTGCGCCTGGAACATGGCCTCTGGAAAATTCTGATGGTGAGCGAACATCAATTACAGAATAAGAGTGGCAGCTGCTTAAAAAGGACTGAATAGATAGATATTCGGGCATCAAAAAGACAGAAGCTGATCATGATTCGTGACTTACATCATTTTTTTCCAGTTTCCATTTCAGCTTTTCTTTTTCGAGCAAGCAGCTCTACATTTTTTGCAAATTCAGGATATCGTTTTAAAACATTGTCAAAAGTATCTTTGGCCAAGACATATAGATCACAATATTGTGCAGCTTTTAATGTTGCGGTTCTGGGTTCACTTAACAATAATGCAATCTCTCCAAAAAATTGCCCTACACTTAATGTAGCATACACAACTTTTTCATCTTCCGATACAACAACGACAGAACCTCTGCTTATAAAGTACATCTCTGTTCCAGCATCACCCTTTCTGAAAATATGGTCGCCTGGTGAAAAGACAGCGGGCTTTAATTGCAATATAATTTCACGAATAAATGCTGGTTCAGCATTTTTAAAAATGGGAACTTTTTCAATTATTTCTTTGTTTAAATAAAGTGAAACATTGGTTTTTAGAGGAATAGGTAAATCATTTAATACCTCTGTTTCATCATATCCTTTTCTGCTGTTCCAAAGGTAATTATAATAATTGTTAATTTGTAACTGCATATCAAGAGGCAAATTTCGATATTTCATAAATGTGCCAATTCTTTCCATTTTCTCCCTGAAGTGAGTTTTAGCGATATCAATATTTGCAATTAAATTGGCGATATTACCGATTAAAAAGCCATACAAACCTGCCCCGACAATTTCTATAAAAATTACAAATACTGTTTGCAGATTATTTTGAGGAGTTATATCACCATATCCAATTGTTGTCATCGTTGTAATCGTCCAATACAATGAGCGTACATATAAAGTAATATTGTCTTTGGTTACTTCTGCATCAATGCTTTGTATGTAAATCCATGCACATGAAATATAATGCGCAACAAGTAAAATCCAGAAAATAAGCATCAACAATCTTAAGACAGAAGGGTTTATATAATTATTTCTGCGTATTCTGTTAATAAAACTGAAAACCTTAACAAGCTTTATGACCCTGTTGATTCCTGAAAAATTGATAACAGATATCTGACTGCTAAATAAACTGACGAAAGCAGTCAGAGGAAGGGCAGCGAGAAGGTCGATACTAAACCAGCGTTTTAAATATTTTCGAATAACCAAATGCCTATCATATGTAACACGAGTTTCAATAAATGCACCCGTATTAAAGTTAATGATAATATCGATAAAAAAACTAATGGGAACAATTATATCCATAATCCTCAATGATTGTGATGGTGTATATGAAAGTACTAAACGCAAAGGATACTCAATGGCAATAATTATGGATAAAATTATGATGTATGTATCCCACAATATTTTTCGAGGACTATCCGGATGTACCATATTTTCAAAATTAGTATCGGTAATATTGATACCTAATCTTAATCAGATTTTTAGAATTAATATATTTTTTAAAGGAAATACCGGAGATTTCCTTTCTTGAATCTCCGGTGTAATGTGACGCATTGCGTCCCCTAGGGGAATTGAACCCCTGTTGCGGGAATGAAAATCCCGAGTCCTAACCACTAGACGAAGGGGACATAGTTTGAGCTGCATTAAACAACTTATTTGCAGTGTCAATTATTTATTAACAATACTTTTATTTTTCAATAAAAGTTGAGACGGGCGGGAATCGAACCCGCGACCCAGTGCTTAAAAGGCACTTGCTCTACCGACTGAGCT
>Ga0224495_10000061_pt1 | contig 83690 bp, 73 predicted proteins | sample SF_Jul11_sed_USG_FD_168128 | JGI IMG/M metagenome (GOLD analysis project Ga0224495, IMG submission 168128) | Sediment microbial communities from San Francisco Bay, California, United States - SF_Jul11_sed_USGS_4_1 | ecosystem: Environmental > Aquatic > Marine > Sediment | place: USA: California...
TTTTTTGCCTTCTCCATGCTGCGTTGAACTATGGCAGCTTGTTACCGAGTATGTTATTTATGAAAAGAGATATTATCTCTTGTAAAAACGGGTATATTTATCTACCCCAATTCGGATTTTTTCAGAGGAATAGCAATGCGTGTTGAAGATATTATGACTTCCAAGGTTTTTACAGTCGAGCCGCAAGATTTGATCGATCGGGCCTTTTTCTTGATTCTCTACGAGGGGATACGCCATTTGCCTGTCGTTGAAAAAGGCAAGGTTGTTGGAATAATTTCCGACAGGGATATGTATAAAGCACTAGGGCCCAAGAGCAACTCCAATGCCATTGAGGTCGGCTCAAATAACGCCGAGCTTCATGTGACCCCGAAAAAAGTGCAGCATATTATGCATCGCGGCGTCGTAACCGTTCAACGCGAAACCTACGCTTCGATTGCCGCCGCATTGATGGCGGAAAAGAGGATCGGTGCGTTGCCTGTGGTGGGTAAAGACAACATGCTGGTTGGCATTATTTCTGCCACGGATATACTCAGGGTGTTCTCAAAAATTGAGAAGTCCAATGAGCTAAAAGAGAATAAAGCATCTGAGATGAAAGAGAATAAATCATCGCCGGTATCGGACTCTAAAAAAGTGACTAAAAAGCACAGGAATCCAAAGCCCGCTGCTTAGGAATGTTTTGTCATTAGGTTGTCAATTCAGCGACGCAATCTGAAACCGCAATGACTAGCGGACTCCCACTGGTGCGGTGGGATGTCGGCTAATTAACCGGTCCCTGACTATTTTCCGCCCAGTGGCCGGAAAAAGGTGAATTTTATCGGATCAATCACCAGAGATTTGCCTGCATTGACGACATTTCCACCCAAGAGTGAAAAAGGTAAAGTAACAACAAACGTGGCGGTGCCAAGTACTGTGCCGACCAAGCCGATGGGTCTGGCGAACAACAAATCGCCGACCATGGCCGCGCCGTTGTCTTCCTGTTCCGCCGAGGTGGCAACAGCCTGTTGTGAAAACATCAATGTCGATGAGACTAAAACAAGTGAGGCTAAGAGATGCATTATCTTGCTATGAGATTTATTCATTTTGAACCTCCTTAGAATTGGTACAACACATAACAGTGGTCAGTCAATCCCGGTTTCTTTGCCCAGTGTATAGGCGGTATCCGGGAATACCTGATTAGAGTAACAGATTACAAAACATGGCAAGGCTGATCCTTACCATTCTTACGTACCACCAAGTATTCGCGATCATTGTAGGGTTGACCATTCTATAAAGCAAATTCGTCAGCCAGGGATGTGATCTGCCGCAACGAAAATGGCATTGGGTGACGCTATTGCCCGAGCAATTGTTTTACATGGTCGCGTTCTTCGAGCAGCTCCTGATGACTTTCTTTCATGTGTTTGCGCCCCAGTTCGCTGATCGGGAGGTTTTGCACGATGGTGTAGTGGCCGTGCTTGCAGGTGACGGGGAAGCCGTAGATCACGCCTTCGGGGATGCCGTAGCTGCCGTCGGACGGCACGCTCATGGTCACCCAGTCGTTGTGGTGTGAGCTGAGCAACCAGTCGTGGACATGCGAGACGGCGGCATTGGCGGCACTGGCCGCGCTGGATAAGCCGCGCGCCTCGATGACGGCCGCGCCGCGCTTTTGTACGGTGGGGATGAATTCGCTTTCCACCCAGTCATCCCAGTTGTTCTGGTGCAGCACTTCACGCACATTGCGACCGCGGATCTCGGCGTGGTCGAGGTCAGGGTACTGGGTGCCGGAGTGGTTACCCCACACGACCATCTTCTGGATGTCGCGGATCGGCTGGAACAGTTTGAGCGCGACCTGAGCGATGGCACGGTTATGATCAAGGCGCATCATCGCGCTGAAGTTTCGCGGGTCAAGGTCGGGTGCATTCTTCATCGCGATCAACGCATTAGTGTTGGCGGGGTTGCCCACCACCAGCACCTTGACGTGACGTGAAGCATATTCGTTGAGCAGCTTGCCCTGCGCCGAGAAGATCGCGCCGTTGGCTTCGATCAGGTCTTTGCGCTCCATGCCTTTGCTGCGCGGGCGCGAGCCGATCAGCATGGCGACTTCGGTGTCTCTGAAGGCGACCTTGGGGTCGTCAGTGATGATAACCTGTTGCAGCAGCGGGAAGGCGCAGTCTTCCAGTTCCATTGCCACGCCGCGCAGCATTCCCTGCGCCTGGGGTAGATCGAGCAGTTGCAGGATGATCGGTTGTTCGCGCCCGAGCATGTCGCCGTTGGCGATGCGGAAGAGTGTGGCGTAGCCGATCTGTCCGGCGGCGCCGGTGACGGTGATGCGGACGGGTGCTTTCATGGCAGTCTCCTTGGGGCAAACGATGCCACATCATAATTCTTTTGGTTTTCTATCGCTATGTAAAAGGTGTAGGATTGAGGTTGTTCGGATCACGTCTTGGCGGAGTCAAAGTAATGAATAAGAAACGTCCAAAGCACCTCGCCCTGCATCGCATTAAATTACCGCTACCCGGTTTTGTTTCTATCCTTCATCGCGTTAGCGGTGCGCTGTTGTTTATCGCTTTGCCATTGCTGCTGTGGATGTTGCAATACAGCTTGCGCTCCATCGAGACTTATACGCGGTTGATGGAGGTGTTGGTGCTGCCGCCGGTTAAATTGCTGCTGCTGGGCTTGTTGTGGTCTTTTGCGCATCACTTTTGCGCGGGCTTGCGTTATCTGGCCATTGATCTGCATTTCGTTGGCAACCTCGCGCAGGCTCGGGGCAGCAGTTGGGCGGTGATGGCGGTGAGTCTGGTACTGACGATTATTGCCGGGGTGAAGTTATGGTGAACCGTGTTGTTGTCGGTGCGCATTACGGGCTGAGCGACTGGCTGATCCAGCGTGTCACGGCTGTGGTGATGGCGGTGTACTGCCTGGTTCTGGCTGGCTATCTGCTGTGGCAGCCCTATGTGAATTACGATATCTGGACGGAGTTGTTTTCAAATCTGGTGGTGCGGAGTTTTTCGCTACTGTTCTTGCTGAGCCTGTTCTATCACGCGTGGATCGGCGTGCGCGACATCGTGATGGATTACGTTAAACCGCCCGGAATCAGGCTGTTTGTTTATGTGTTGGTGATATTGGCGCTGATTATGTATGTGATCTGGTCGGCGCAAATTTTGTGGGGAATGTAATGGCAGTTTCAAAAAGAACATTCGACGTGGTGGTAGTCGGGGCGGGCGGATCCGGAATGCGCGCCGCGTTGCAGTTGGCAGAAGCCGGGCTGAAGGTGGCGGTGCTATCCAAGGTGTTCCCGACCCGCTCGCATACCGTCGCAGCCCAGGGCGGTATCGCCGCTTCGCTGGGTAATGTCAAAGAGGATAACTGGCACTGGCACATGTACGACACGGTGAAAGGCTCCGACTATCTGGGCGATCAGGATGCGATCGAGTTCATGTGTCGCGCTGCGCCCGAGGTGGTGTATGAGTTGGAGCATTACGGCATGCCGTTTGATCGCACCGGCAGCGGCAAGATTTACCAGCGACCCTTCGGCGGGCACATGCAGGATTATGGCAAAAACCCGGTGGATCGCGCCTGCGCGGCGGCTGACCGCACCGGCCACGCCCTGCTGCACACGCTGTACCAGCAGAACGTGAAAGCCAATACCAATTTCTTTATCGAGTGGATGGCGCTGGATCTGATCCGAGACGAAGACGGCGATGTGCTCGGCGTGACCGCAATTGAGATCGAAACCGGCGAGGTGATGATGTTTCAGGCGCGCGCTACGCTGTTCGCCACCGGTGGAGCGGGGCGCATCTTCCAGTCGAGCACCAATGCCTTTATCAACACCGGCGACGGGCTGGGGATGGCGGCGCGTGCAGGCATCCCGCTCGAGGACATGGAGTTTTTCCAGTTTCATCCCACTGGTGTGTATGGTGCGGGGGTGCTGATAACGGAAGGTGTGCGCGGCGAGGGCGGCTATCTGGTGAATAAAGATGGCGAGCGCTTCATGCCCAAGTACGCGCCGAATGCGAAAGATTTGGCCAGCCGTGATGTGGTGTCGCGCGCGATGACCATCGAGATCAACGAGGGGCGCGGCTGCGGCCCGCACGGCGATCATGTCATGCTCAAGCTCGATCATCTCGGCGAGGATGTGATCAAACAACGGCTCCCGGGCATACGCGAGATCGCGCTGAAATTCGCCCATGTTGATCCGGCCAAGGCACCAATCCCTGTGGTGCCGACAGCGCATTACATGATGGGCGGCATTCCGACCAACTATCACGGTCAAGTGGTCGCCCCCTATAAGACCGGGCCGGATGAGGTGGTGCATGGCCTTTATGCGGTGGGCGAATGCGCCTGCGTGTCGGTGCACGGCGCGAACCGTTTGGGCTGCAATTCACTGCTCGACCTGATCGTATTCGGGCGCGAGGCGGGCAGGCAGATCATCGAAGACCTGAAGAGCCATCCTCATCCCAAGCCACTGCCCGCCGATGCCGCAGACCGCCCCTTGGCGCGATTGGCGCGGCTGGAAAATCAGAAGAATGGCGAGCGTGTCTCGGAGGTTGGCGATGCGATGCGCAAGACTATGCAGAAACATTGCGGCGTGTTCCGTTTTCCCGAGCTGCTTTCCGAAGGGGTGGAGCAGATCAAGAAAATTGCGGAGCGTGTCGGGAATACCGAGATCCAGGATAAGAGCCGCGTATTTAACACCGCGCGCATCGAGGCACTTGAATTGGACAACCTGATCGAAGTGGCCAAGGCGACCATGGTTGCCGCCGAGGCCCGCAAGGAGAGTCGCGGGGCCCATTCACGCGAAGACTTCTCGCTGCGTGATGATGTGAACTGGCTCAAGCATAGCTTGTATTTCCGCGAAGGAGATCGTCTGGATTACAAGCCGGTGCGCCTCAAGCCGCTGACGGTGGAATCGTTCCCGCTCAAGGCGCGTGTTTATTAGAAAGGCCAGATAGATGAAATTTAGAATCTACCGTTACAACCCTGATACCGATACTGCACCCTATATGCAGGATTATGAATTGGACATCAGGCATGATGACAGCACGCAAGGGAAGATGCTGCTGGATGCGATCCTACTGTTGAAGGAGCAGGACGACAGCCTGTCGGTGCGCAAATCCTGCCGCGAGGGGGTATGTGGTTCGGATGCGATGAACATCAACGGCCGCAACGGCCTGGCCTGTATCACGCCGCTGTCTTCGCTGAAGGAACCGGTTGAGCTGCGTCCCTTGCCGGGGCTACCGGTGATACGCGACCTGATCGTGGATATGACGCAGTTCTTCAAGCAATACCATTCGGTCAAACCCTACCTGATCAACAACGACCCGCCGCCAGAGACCGAGCGTCTGCAATCGCCCGAGCAACGCGCACATCTGAATGGCCTGTACGAATGCATTCTGTGCGGTTGCTGTACCACGGCCTGCCCGTCTTTCTGGTGGAACCCGGACAAGTTTGTCGGCCCTGCGGGATTACTGCAGGCTTACCGTTTTATCGCCGACACGCGCGATCAGGCCACCAGCGAGCGGCTGGATGATTTGGAAGATCCGTATCGACTGTTCCGTTGCCACACCATTATGAATTGCGTGGATGTGTGCCCAAAAGAATTGAATCCGACCGAGGCGATTGGCAACATCAAAGATATGATGACCAAGCGCATGGTATGAGCGGACACCTCTTGAAATCCAGATTTTGTTGCCATACGGCGTTGCGCTCGAAAATTCTCGCTGACATATATCTCATATGCGGCATTGCCTTTTTTAGACCGCGTCTGAGTTTGCTTGTAAATTTGAATTTTCAGGGGCGTTCTTGAAAAATCTGGAACGGGTGCGCTGGCGAGCGCGGCGCGGCTTGCTGGAGTTGGATATTGTACTCGGACGCTTCATTGAAGCTTGTTATTCACAGCTCAGCGAACAGGAAAAACTGATATTTGAGGAATTGCTTGATATGCCCGATAACCCACTCTGGGATATGATTGCGGGCAGAGCGGAAGCAACGCAGCAAGATTATCAATCGTTGCTGGCGAAGATCAGCGCGGCCTGAAGGCACGCATACACCGGAGGAGTTAAGATGGACAAGAAGCAACGATACGCTACGCTCACGATGGACGATGGGCGCAACCTGCAATTGCCGATCATGTCAGGCACGCTGGGGCCGGATGTTCTCGATATGCGCAGTCTCAACCAACTCGGCGTGTTCACTTATGACCCGGCATTTTTTGCCACGGCCAGCTGCACTTCAGAGATTACTTTCATTGATGGTGAAGCCGGGTTGCTCTACTACCGTGGGTATCCCATCGAGCAGTTGGCCGAGAAGTCGGATTTTCTGGAAGTATGTTATTTGCTGTTGAACGGCGAATTGCCGGATGCGGCGCAAAAAGAAAATTTCAGTAATGTCATTACCCATCACACGATGGTGCATGACCAGCTGGCGCGTTTCTATAACGGTTTCCGCCGCGATGCGCATCCGATGGCGGTGATGGTCGGGGTGGTTGGCGCGTTGTCCGCTTTTTATCATGATTCGCTGGATGTCAATAATCCTCAGCACCGCGAAATATCGGCTCACCGTCTGTTGGCAAAGGTGCCAACTATCGCTGCAATGGCATATAAATATAACGTCGGTGAGACGTTCATGCATCCGAGGAACAAGTTTAATTATGTGGAGAACTTCATGTACATGATGTTCGCCACACCTGCCGAGGACTATGTTCCCAATCAGATATTGGTGCGCGCATTGGAACGCATCTTTATCCTGCACGCCGATCATGAGCAGAATGCTTCCACTTCGACTGTGCGTTTGGCCGGATCAAGCGGTGCGAATCCGTTTGCCTGTATCGCTTCCGGTATCGCGGCGCTGTGGGGGCCGGCGCACGGTGGTGCCAACGAGGCCGCGTTGAAGATGCTGGAAGAGATCGGCGATATATCGCGCGTATCCGAGTATGTGCAGGGTGTAAAGGATAAAAAATACCGGCTGATGGGGTTCGGCCACCGCGTATACAAAAATATGGATCCGCGCGCTGCCGTGATGCGTCAAACCTGTTATGAGGTGCTCAAGGAGCTGAAGCTTGAAAATAACAAGCTGTTTGAGCTTGCGATGGAGCTTGAGCGGGTTGCACTGAGTGACCCGTATTTCATCGAACGCAAGCTGTATCCCAATGTGGATTTCTATTCCGGCATCGTGCTGCGCGCGATTGGCATCCCCATCAATATGTTTACCGTGATTTTTGCGCTCGCGCGCACTATCGGCTGGGTGTCGCAGTGGAATGAGATGGTGGGCGATGATGAGCAAAAGATCGGTCGTCCGCGCCAACTTTACCGCGGTGCGGCAAAGCGTGATTTCGTGCCTGTGGAGAAGCGTTGAACGAACTTGTCAATTTCATGCGGTTGATGCAGAACAGCTCGCTGCTGTTCGGTGGCAACGCGCCGTTCATTGAGGAGTTGTATGAACAATACCTTGTTGATCCGGGTAGTGTTCCCCTTGAGTGGCGAGGTTATTTTGATGCGCTGCCGCCACTGGCCAGCGGCGCGCACGACGAATTGCACAGCCGTATCCAGCGCTCTTTTGCGGCATTGCCAAAAGCGGCTGTCAGCGCCGCTATCACCTCTGATGCCGATCTGGAACGCAAGCAGGTGTTTGTGTTGCAGCTTATCAACGCGCATCGTTTCCTCGGCGTGCGTGTCGCCAATCTAGATCCGCTGAATCGTCATGTCAAACCGGTTATCGCCGAACTGGATCCGTCGCATTACGGTTTAGGTGAAGCAGACATGGATGCCACTTTCGAGACGGGTTCGCTGGTGGGCGGCGCGCGTATGACGTTGCGCGAAATCCTGCAACTGTTGCGCCAGACATACTGCGGCAGTATCGGTGCCGAATACATGTACATCAGCGATGTGGCGCAGAAACGCTGGATCCAGAATCGTCTGGAGAGTGTGCGCGGCGTGGCGGGATACGATGCCGCGATGCGTCGCCGTATTTTGGAAAGATTGACTGCGGCGGAGACGCTGGAGCGTTATTTGCATACCAAATATGTCGGGCAGAAACGCTTTTCGCTGGAAGGCGGGGAGACCCTGATTCCGCTGCTCGATCATTTGTTGCAGCGCTGTGGCGAGCAGGGTGTGAAAGAGGCGGTGATCGGTATGGCGCACCGGGGGAGGTTGAATGTGCTGGTCAATATCCTCGGCAAGCAGCCGAAAATGCTGTTCTCTGAATTTGAAGGCATACACACCGAGCACCTGACTTCCGGCGATGTCAAATACCATCAGGGTTTTTCAGCGGACGTCGATACGCCGGGCGGTGAATTGCATGTCGCGCTGGCGTTTAATCCGTCGCACCTCGAGATCGTTAATCCGGTGGTGGAGGGATCGGTGCGTGCGCGTCAGCATCGGCACAAGGACCTGAACGGCTCGAAAGTCATTCCTGTTCTGCTGCATGGCGATGCGGCATTTGCGGGGCAGGGCGTGGTGATGGAAACGCTGGCGATGTCGCAGACGCGCGGTTTCCGTACCGGCGGTACGGTGCATGTCATCATCAACAACCAGATCGGCTTTACCGCATCCGATGCGCGTGATACGCGTTCCAGCATGCATTGCACCGATGTGGCGAAAATGATCGATGCGCCGATCTTCCACGTGAATGCGGATGACCCCGAGGCGGTGTTGCTGGTCACCGAGATTGCTTTGGATTACCGTATGGAATTCAAGAAGGATGTGGTGATTGACCTCGTGTGTTTCCGCAAACTCGGGCACAACGAACAGGATGAGCCACTGGTTACTCAGCCATTTATGTATCGCCACATACGCAATCACCCCGGCACGCGGGCTTTGTATGCACAGAGTATGGCGGAGCAGGGTGTGATCAAAGCGGATGAAGCCGAGAATATGATCAAGGTTTACCGACAGGCGATGGACGAAGGGCGTAACTCTATTAGCCCTGCACTGGAAAAAACAAAATCTGGCAAGAAAGGCAAGGCGAAGCAGGAAGACAAGATTGTCGATTGGACACCATTTCGAGGCGGTGTGGAATGGGATATCGCTACGGATACCTCCGTGTCGCTTGAAAGGTTGCAGAAACTATCGGTGACGCTAACCGCTGTCCCGGAGAATTTTACGTTGCACTCGCGTGTGCAGAAGATCGTCGAAGATCGCATCGCGATGGCGCGCGGCGAGTTGTCGCTGGATTGGGGGATGGCGGAAAACCTTGCTTACGCCACGCTGCTGACTGAAGGTTATCCCGTACGCATCACCGGTCAGGATTGCCGTCGCGGCACGTTCTTCCATCGTCATGCCACTTGGCACGACCAGAATAAGATGGACTGGCGCGAGGGCGCATATGCGCCATTGCAGCATCTGGACGCCAAGCAGGCGGATTTCGTGGTGATTGATTCGCTTTTGTCCGAGGAGGCTGTGCTGGGTTTTGAATATGGTTATGCGACGGCCGAACCGAATTCGCTGGTGCTATGGGAAGCGCAGTTCGGCGATTTTGCCAACGGTGCGCAAGTGGTGATCGACCAGTTCATCGCCTCGGGCGAAGTGAAGTGGGGCAGGTTGTGCGGGCTGGTGATGCTGTTGCCGCATGGCTATGAAGGACAAGGGGCGGAGCATTCCTCCGGGCGCATCGAGCGCTATCTGCAACTGTGCGCCGACTACAACATCCAGGTGTGCATCCCCTCGACGCCCGCGCAGATGTTCCACCTGTTACGTCGCCAGATGCTGCGTCCGATACGCAAGCCGCTGATCGTGTTCACGCCCAAGAGCCTGTTACGCAGCAAGGATGCTGCATCTCCGATCACCGAGTTAACGCAAGGCAGTTTCCAGCCGGTGATCACAGAGGTTGATCCAATCATGGCCAACAAAGTGCGCCGCATCATCGCGTGCAGCGGCAAGATATATTACGAACTGCTGGCGGCACGACGCGTCAAGGGAATTCAAGATATGGTGATTATCCGTATCGAACAGCTCTATCCGTTCCCGCATGACGATTTTACCGTGCAGATCGCAGCCTATCCGAATGCCACGGAAGTGGTGTGGTGCCAGGAAGAACCGGGCAATCAGGGCGCGTGGCACCGTATTCAGCATTACCTGCTGCGCCACATGCGTAAAGGCATGCACTTAGATTATGCGCTGCGGCCCTCGTCCGCCGCGCCCGCCGCCGGTTATCTGGCGGTACATCAGGAACAGCAAAAGGCGGTGATTGAAGCCGCTTTTCGCGAAGATTTAGACATCAAACCTAATCCGGGAGCATCACATGGCCATCATTGAAGTCAAAGTACCGCAATTGTCAGAATCGGTCTCCGAAGCGACGCTGCTAATCTGGCACAAGCAGGTGGGCGATGCGGTGAGCGAGGGTGAAAACCTGATCGACGTCGAGACCGACAAGGTAGTGCTGGAATTGCCCGCAAGAAAATCCGGGGTGCTGACCAAGATCATCAAGGGGGATGGCGAAAAAGTCGGCAGCAACGAATTGATTGCGCAGATCGATACCAGTGCCGTTGCCACACCTTCAGCGGCACAAAATGCGGAAGCATCATCTGTTTTATCCCCTTCAGTGCGCAAACTGGCGCACGAGCATGATATTGATGCAACCAGTTTGCAGGGCAGCGGACGGGACGGGCGCGTCACCAAGGAGGACGTGCTGAATGCGATGCAGCAAGTTGCGGGCGGCAATGCACCGCAAGCCATTCCGACTATCGCACCTTCAGGCAACCGACCCGAGCAGCGCGTGCCGATGACGCGCATCCGCCAGCGCATTGCCGAGCGCCTGCTGCAATCGCAATCCAACGCCGCGATCCTCACCACATTCAACGAGGTGAACATGCAACCGGTGATCGGGCTGCGCAACAAGTACAAAGACGCGTTCGAGAAGAAACACGGCATCAAACTCGGATTCTCTTCGTTCTTCGTCAAGGCAGCGGTGCTGGCCCTGCAGAAGTTCCCCATCGTTAACGCTTCGGTGGACGGCACCGACATCATCTATCACGGCTACTTCGACATCGGTGTCGCCATCGGCAGTGAGCGCGGCTTGGTTGTGCCCATCATCCGCGATGCGGACAAGTTGTCGCTGGCCGACATTGAAAAACAGATCGCCGATTTCGGCACGCGCGCCAAGACGGGTAAGCTGACGATGGAAGAACTCACCGGCGGCACCTTCACGGTTTCCAACGGCGGCGTGTTCGGTTCGATGCTTTCCACTCCGATTATCAATCCGCCACAAAGTGCGATACTTGGCATCCACGCGACCAAAGATCGTCCCATCGCGGAGAATGGTCAAGTGGTGATACGCCCGATGAATTATCTAGCGGTGTCGTACGATCACCGCATCATTGACGGGCGCGAGGCGGTGCAGTTTTTGGCGACGATTAAAGAGGCATTGGAGTACCCGGGGAGGGTGTTGCTGGATTTGTAAATGTGAGCCGTTCGCTTTGAGTGCCGTGCATAGCGAGGTTATCGAAGGATGAATGAAAAAAATCAATTTCGTCAGGCTTCCCCCAGACGATTTTGACTTTTATTTTTCATGACCAACCACTAATGAAAAAATTCTCCGCCTATCAAATCTCCGAACAAGACGGAAAATCACAAGGTCGTTTTGTCGAGCTATCGCTGGATGATCTGGACTCCGGCGAAGTCGTCATCCACAATCATTACTCCAGCGTCAATTACAAAGACGCCCTCGCTGCCACCGGCTCAGGCAAGGTGATCCGTCGCTTTCCCTGTGTTGGTGGCGTGGATGCGGCAGGCGTGGTGGTCAGTTCGGACGATGCACGATTCCAGGCTGGCGATGAGGTGCTCGTCACCGGTTACGGCATGGGCGTGGATCAAGATGGCGGGTTTGCCGAATACGTGCGTGTTCCGGCCGACTGGGTGGTGCCGCTGCCGGAAGGTTTGTCGATGTTTGATGCAATGGCTTTGGGTACAGCGGGTTTTACGGCGGCACTGTCTATTCATCGCCTCGAACAGAACGAATTGACGCCTGACAAAGGCAAGGTGATCGTTACCGGTGCGACAGGCGGAGTGGCTAGCCTCGCGATCCAGATGCTGGGGCAACTCGGCTATCACGTGGTGGCGCTGACCGGAAAAGACAGCGAACACGATTACCTGAAATCGCTGGGGGCGGCGGAAATCCTGTTGCGCAAGGAGTTGGTGATGGGTACGCGTCCATTAGAGAAATCGCAATGGGCGGGCGCGCTGGATGCGGTGGGCGGCGAAACGCTGGCCTGGCTGACGCGCTCGATGCAGCAGAACGGCTCAATCGCCAGTTTTGGTAATGCGGGAGGTATCGAGCTTCACACTACTGTGCTGCCCTTCATCCTGCGCGGGGTTCGGCTGGTAGGTATTGATTCCGCCGCGACCCCTATGCCGCTGCGCCGCCGGATATGGCAACGTCTGGCAACAGACTTGCGCCCCGGACAGCTATCGAAAATTGCCCATGTCGTGGCGTTCGATGAAATGCCGCAAATCTTTGCGGTAATGTTGCAAGGCAAGCAGCGCGGGCGCACGGTGGTGGGGTTGAAACCGGCGGGTTGATGTTATAATTACCGTCGGGGGCTGGAAATGAACAGCGCGAAAGTGGCGGAATTGGTAGACGCACTGGATTTAGGTTCCAGCGCCGCAAGGCGTGAGAGTTCGAGTCTCTCCTTTCGCACCAGACAATTTTAATTAATTTCAAGGAAATTCAGTATGGTCAGCGTAGAAACAGTAAGCGCGTTGGAACGACGCCTGAACGCATCAATCACACAACAGGCCATTCATGGCGAGGTATCAGCCCGTTTGAAAAGCATTGGCCGTAATGCGAGGATCTCGGGTTTTCGTCCTGGCAAAGTCCCGGTTAAAGTGCTCGATCGATATTATGGTGCGCAGGCTCGTCAGGAGGCATTGGGCGACGCGATGCAGCGGTCATTTGCCGAGGCGGCGCAAACTAATAATTTGAAAGTTGTCGGGTCGCCGCAATTTGAGATCAAGACTAGGGATTTGAGCGCGGAGAAGATTGAATACAGTGTTACTTTCGAGGTTTATCCGGAAGTGGTGTTGGGCGATGTGTCCGGCGAGGTGATTGAACGGGCGGTGTTTGAGCTCGGCCAGGAAAATATTGATAGTACGATTGAGACTCTTCGCAAGCAGCGTGTCAACTATGCGACGACTGTGCGCGCTGCCCAGATCGAAGATCAGGTGCATATTGATTTTATCGGCAAAATAAACGGTGCCGAGTTCGACGGAGGGGAGGCCAAGGGTTTGTCTGTGGTGCTGGGTGTGGGTCGTATGTTGCCGGATTTCGAGGCGGCTATCGTCGGCATGAAGACGGGCGAAACTAAGTCGTTCGATATGACCTTTCCTGCGGATTACCACGGTAAAGAAGTGGCGGGTAAGCCGGTGAATTTTACCGTTACGCTGCATTCCGTGGAGGCTCCGAATTTGCCTGAGTTGAATGCAAAATTTGCGGAATCTATGGGTATAGCAGACGGTGATGTGGAGAAGCTGCGTGAGGAGATTCGCAGCAATCTTTCGCGTGAGGTGACGCGCCGTTTGAATGCGCGCAATAAAGAAGCAGCGATGGATGTGCTGCTTAAGGTTGCAAAATTTGACGTGCCCAAAGCACTGGTTGACAGCGAGGCGCAGGTTTTGTTGCAGCAGACGGTTCAGGAGATGGAGTCTCGCGGTGTGAAGATGAGGGATATGCCGATGCATCCGGAATTATTCAGCGAGCGTGCCGAAAAACGCGTCAAGCTCGGACTGGTTATGTCCGATCTGGTGGTGAAGCATGATTTGAAGGCATCGGCAGAGCAGATTCGAGCTTTGGTAGACGACTATGCGAAGAGTTTCGATGACCCTGATGAGGTGGTGAGTTGGTATTACGCGGACACCTCCCGGCTGAAGGAAGTCGAAAATCTGGTGCTGGAAGAAAATGTAGCTATCTGGGTGACTGGGCGGGCGAAGACAGTCGATAAGGCTATTTCATTTGATGACCTGATGGGGAGTTGATGTGATGGATTATCAGGAGCCGCAGAATATTGGTTTGATTCCCATGGTCGTAGAGACCAGTGGCCGGGGTGAGCGGGCTTATGACATCTATTCACGATTGCTTAAGGAGCGAGTGGTATTTCTGGTTGGCGAGGTCAATGATCACAGCGCGAATCTGATTGTTGCCCAGATGTTGTTTCTGGAATCCGAAAATCCGGACAAGGATATTCATTTCTACATCAATTCGCCGGGCGGCTCAGTGACTGCCGGAATGGCGATCTACGACACTATGCAATTTATCAAGCCGGACATCAGCACGTTATGCATCGGGCAAGCTGCCAGCATGGGATCGTTTTTGTTGGCGGCAGGTGAGAAAGGCAAGCGGTTTTGCTTACCTAATTCGCGCGTGATGATCCATCAGCCGATGGGCGGTTTTCGCGGTCAGGCTTCAGATATCGAAATTCACGCGCGCGAAATACTTTACCTTAAGCAAAGGCTTAATCAAATGCTGGCGCAGCATACCGGGCAATCGATCGAGACCATAGAACGTGATACCGATAGGGATAATTTCTTGAGCGCCGAAGATGCGGCCAAATACGGCTTGGTCGATCAGGTTCTGGAAAAACGCGCCTGAAAGACGAAGGAACGTCCACAACGGGATGGAGTAATATAAAGATGGCTGATGAAAAAAAACCGGATGATAAGTTGCTATATTGTTCGTTCTGCGGCAAAAGCCAGCATGAAGTGCGCAAGTTGATTGCCGGCCCTTCGGTGTTTGTCTGCGATGAGTGCATCACGCTGTGTAACGATATCATGCGTGAGGAGACTCAGAATGACCCCTCCAGAACGGATAATAAAGCTGACTTGCCTGCCCCGAAGGAAATATGCGCAGCAATGGATGAGTATGTAATCGGCCAGGAGCAGGCCAAAAAAATCTTGTCTGTGGCAGTGTATAACCACTACAAACGTCTCAAAAGTAACGACAAGGATGGCGTGGAATTGGCCAAGAGCAATATTTTGCTGGTCGGGCCGACAGGTTCCGGCAAGACTTTGCTGGCGCAGACTTTGGCACGCCTGCTGAACGTGCCATTTGTGATGGCCGATGCAACTACATTGACCGAAGCGGGTTATGTTGGCGAGGATGTGGAAAACATCATTCAAAAATTGCTGATGAACTGTGATTACGATGTCGAGAAAGCTCAGCGCGGTATTGTTTACGTGGATGAGATCGATAAGATATCGCGCAAATCGGATAACCCTTCTATCACCCGCGATGTTTCCGGCGAGGGTGTGCAACAGGCGCTACTCAAATTGATTGAAGGTACCAAGGCTTCGATTCCTCCCCAGGGTGGACGAAAGCATCCGAACTCGGATTTTTTGCAAGTTGACACTACCAACATTTTGTTTATCTGCGGCGGTGCGTTTGATGGGCTGGAAAAAGTTATTCGCAACCGTTCGGAGAAAGCGGGCATCGGTTTTGGTGCCACTATCGCCAGCAAGAATCAACGTAATACAGGTGAGACTTTGCGCGAGGTAGAACCTGAAGACTTGATTAAATTCGGCTTGATTCCCGAGTTTGTAGGACGTTTGCCGGTGGTGGCCACTTTGGAAGAATTGGACGAAGCTGCGTTGGTAAGAATTTTGACGGAACCAAAGAACGCGTTGACCAAGCAATACCAGAAATTATTTGCCATGGAAAATGTTGATCTGGAATTCCGTGAAGACGTTTTGTTGGCAATCGCCCGCAAGGCTTTGGCACGCAAAGCGGGGGCTCGAGGGTTACGTTCGATACTTGAGCAGGCTTTACTGGATGTGATGTTTGAACTACCCTCGATGGATAATGTCAGTAAGGTTGCGCTGGATGAGGGCGCTGCCGGAGAAATCAAGCCTATCATCATCTACGCGGATACGCACAAAGTGGCATAGTTCAGACTTTCACGCGTTTTTTATCTTGTCATGATGGGGTGGTTGTATTTCTTTGGCTAGCCCCCATCTCACCCTCAATTCAACCAAGAGGTTACTGCTATGTTAGAGCAAGATATTTCAAACACTGTTTCAAGCAACCTGTATCCGCTATTGCCTTTGCGTGATGTCGTTGTGTTCCCGCATATGGTGATTCCGTTGTTTGTGGGGCGTTCCAAGTCGATTAAGGCATTGGAAACTGCCATGGAGGCTGGCAAGAGCATTGCCTTGGTCGCACAAAAATCTGCCACCAAAGATGATCCTGGTACGGATGATCTTTATGCTATCGGCAGTATGGCCAATATCCTGCAAATGTTGAAGTTGCCGGACGGTACAGTTAAAGTCTTGGTGGAGGGGACACAACGCGCTAATGTGTTACATGTTTTTGATGCAAAAACACATTTTGACGCAGAGGTCGAAATTGTACTCGCAGAAGATGGGGCGAGCAGCGAATCTGAGGCAATGCGGCGAGTTTTGATAGCCCAATTCGATCAGTATGTGAAACTTAACAAGAAAATCCCGCCTGAAATTCTGACCTCTTTGGCTGGAATTGACGATGCCGGTCGTTTGGCCGATACCATTGCTGCGCACTTGCCACTTAAATTGGAACAAAAACAGGAGGTGCTGGAGATATTCGGTGTGCGCAAGCGGTTGGAGCACTTGTTGGGTTTACTCGAAGGCGAAATCGATATTCTTCAGGTTGAGAAGCGAATTCGCGGGCGCGTCAGGCGTCAGATGGAAAAGAGTCAGCGCGAATATTATTTGAACGAGCAGGTTAAAGCGATTCAGAAGGAATTGGGCGACGGTGAAGAGGGCACCGATTTTGATGAGCTGGAGAAAAAGATCAAAGCTGCTCATATGTCAAAAGAAGCCCGAACCAAGGCTGGGGTAGAGCTTAAGAAGTTGCGGTTGATGTCACCGATGTCCGCTGAAGCTACTGTAGTTCGTAACTACATTGATGTATTGATCGGGCTTCCGTGGAAGAAGAAGACAAAGATAAGTGCCGATTTGAAGAAGGCCGAGGTGGTGTTGGAGGAGGATCACTACGGGCTTGATAAGGTTAAGGAACGTATTCTTGAGTATCTGGCTGTCCAGCAGCGCACAGCAAAAATGAAGGCACCTATCCTCTGTCTTGTAGGGCCACCGGGCGTGGGAAAAACTTCTCTTGGGCAATCTATTGCCCGCGCTACCAATCGCAAGTTTGTGCGCATGTCATTGGGCGGTGTGCGCGATGAGTCGGAAATTCGCGGTCATCGCAGAACCTATATAGGTTCTATGCCTGGGAAGATATTGCAAAACATGAGTAAAATTGCTGTAAAGAATCCCTTATTTTTACTGGATGAGGTTGATAAGATGGGGATGGATATGCGTGGAGATCCTTCTTCTGCTTTACTCGAAGTGCTTGATCCGGAGCAAAACGGTACCTTTGTTGATCATTATGTCGAGGTGGAGTACGACCTTTCGGATGTGATGTTCGTGGCGACTGCAAACACTTTGAATATTCCCGATGCATTGCTTGATCGTATGGAAATAATCCATGTGTCAAGTTATATGGAGGAAGAAAAGATCAACATCGCGACACGCTATCTGGTTCCAAAGGCTATCAATAATAATGGATTGAGACCCGAGGAGATTAATATTTCAGAAAGTGCACTGCGCGACATTGTCCGTTACTACGTGCGTGAAGCAGGGGTGCGGAATCTTGAGAGAGAGATCTCCAAAATTTGCCGAAAAGTAGTTAAGGGGCTTTTACTTAAGGATCGAGGAAGCCGGGTGACCATCAATTCACGCAATCTCGACAAATATCTTGGTGTTCGACGTTATTCCTACGGGGTCGCCGAGAAGAATAATCAGGTTGGACAGGTGACTGGATTGGCGTGGACGGAAGTCGGTGGCGAGCTGCTCACTATTGAGGCTGCTGTATTACCTGGGAAAGGAAAGACTACCACTACCGGAAAGCTTGGTGATGTGATGCAAGAGTCTATTCAGGCGGCCCTGAGCGTAGTGCGCAGTCGAGCTAAGCGATTGGGCATAGATGAGGAGTTCTATCAGAAGACGGATTTGCATATTCACCTGCCAGAGGGGGCTACCCCAAAGGATGGTCCAAGCGCTGGAGTGGGGATGTGTACGGCAATGGTATCGGCATTGACCGGTATCCCGGTTCGGGCCGATGTTGCGATGACCGGGGAAATAACTTTACGAGGTGAAGTGTTGCCGATTGGAGGCCTAAAGGAGAAACTGTTGGCCGCACAGCGGGGTGGCATCAAGATGGTGCTAATACCCGAAGAAAACACTAAAGACTTGGCAGAGATTCCAGATAATATTAAAAATAAACTGGATATTCATCCCGTTAAATGGATTGATCAGGTGTTGGAAATGGCGCTTGAACGCAAGCCTGCTCCATTGGAGGATACGTCCGAAAAGGTTTCTCCGATTGCAATTGCGGGAGAAGTCGTGCCGTCAGATGCTGCGGTGGTAACTAAGCATTGAACAGTAATTTTGTGACTGATATAACTACGTAAACATATCCAAAATATTTTTATAGTAATCGCTTGACCGAAGCTGTGAAGCCTTGATATAAAGCCGATGCAGGACTTTTCCTGTTTCTTTAACCACTCGCAAAGGGGACTTACGTGAATAAATCTGAACTGGTTGATGCAATTGCAAAATCCGCTGATATTTCCAAAGCAGCCGCAACTCGCGCGTTGGATGCAACTATTGAATCTATCAAGAAGGCGATGAAGAAGGGTGATTCGGTGAGCTTGGTTGGGTTTGGAACTTTTAAAGTTGGCAAGCGTGCCGCACGTAATGGCCGCAATCCCCGCACAGGCGCCACGATTAAAATTAAGGCAGCCAAAGTTCCGAAATTTAGTGCTGGCAAGGGCTTGAAGGATGCTGTAAACTAGTCGGCTACGTTGGGTGCTTAGCTCAGTTGGTAGAGCGTCGCCCTTACAAGGCGAATGTCGGCGGTTCGACCCCGTCAGCACCCACCACAATTTGTTTATTGGAGTGGTAGTTCAGTTGGTTAGAATACCGGCCTGTCACGCCGGGGGTCGCGGGTTCGAGTCCCGTCCACTCCGCCAAATTGAGGCGAACGAAAGTTCGCCTTTTTTCATATGCTCATCTTTATATTATCTGATCGGGTGGCATCAATATGTTTGATTTTGTCAGTAACAACAAGAAATTCGTACAGATTTTCATGGCGTTGATTATTTTGCCATTTGCCTTCTGGGGTGTTGACTCGTACAACCGTTCCGGAAATGCCGCTGATGTGGCTGCTACCGTGAATGGAGTGAAAATCACTCAGCGTGATTTTGGAGATGCGACGCGTCAGCAGCAGGAAAGATTGCGTCAGCAACTGGGCGCCAACTTTGATGCTGCGATGTTGGACAAGCCTGAAATGAAGCGTGCGATCATGGATAATTTGATTGCGCAACGTTTGCTGGTTGGCAGGGCCAAGGATGCCAATCTGGTTGTAAAGGATGATCAGGTTGCGCGATTGATTGGCGGCATAGAAGCGTTTCAGTTGGATGGGAGGTTTGATAAGAATCGCTATAGTGAGGTGCTTTCCAGGCAGAAAATCTCACCTTTGATGTTTGAGAGACGGTTACGCGAAGAATTGCTTGGTCAGCAATTGCAGGATGTGTATAGCCAGAACGGATATGTATCTGGCAGTGTGGTTGAAAACATTATTCGTTTAAACGAGCAACAACGCGTGGTAAGTGTATCAAACGTATCTTTTAATCAATTTGAGGCAATAGCCAAAATTGATGATGCAGCGGTGCGGGAATATTACGAACAAAATCCGACCGAGTTTCAAATGAGTGAGCAGGCTAAGGTTGAGTATGTGGAGCTATCTGCCGATGGCCTGCTTTCAAGGGTGATAATCAATAACGAAGATGTGCGCAGATACTATGATGAGCACTTGAATGACTTTGGCACCCCGGAAGAGCGCCAAGCGTCCCATATTCTGATTTCTTCAAGTGCTGCCGAATCACAGTTGGAGCAGGACGCGGCCAAATTGAAGGCTGAGCAGTTGCTGCAGCAGGTTAAACGGAATCCGACCAAGTTTGGCGAATTGGCTAAACAGAATTCACAAGATCCCGGATCCGCGATTAATGGCGGCGACTTGGGTTATTTTGGTCGGGGCATGATGGTACCTTCTTTTGAAGATGCTACTTTTGCCATGAATGTTGGTGATATCAGTAATCTGGTGAAGACGGATTTTGGTTATCACATCATAAAGCTCGTCGGAATTAAACCTTCCAGGGCTTTGCCCTTTGATGAGGTGCGTGAAGGCATAGCAAACAGGCTGCGCCAGCAAAAAGCTACTGATATGTTTGCTGAACTGGCGGAAAAATTTAGTAATGTCGTTTATGAGCAAAGCGATACTTTATTACCAGCCGCCGATTTGGTCGGGACAAAAGTCGAGCAAAGCGGGTGGCTTGCTAATGGTAGTGAAAGTGAGCGTTGGACTCCAATGATGCTGCAGGCAATTTTCAACGACGAGGCTGTGAAGGATAAGCGCAATACTCAGGCGATAGAGGTGGCTGCGAATAAGTTGGTGGCTGCTCGGGTTTTGGATTACAAGCCTGCTTCTGTGCGGGCATTCAGCGAGGTACGTGTTGCTATCCGTCAGAAGTTATCGCGGCGCAAGGCGGTAGAACTTGCCATAGAGCATGGTCATTCGGCACTTGCGCAGTTACAGGGCGGCAAAAAACCGAATTTAAGCTGGGAAAAGCCGCATAGCATCACTCGGGGGCAATATGGTTCACTTGATATTGGGTTGGTGAGGCAGGTATTTCAGGCCGATGCAACCAAATTACCGCTATATATCGGTATTGAATCAAAACAGAGTGGTTACGTGATTGCACGCATCGATGCCGTTAAAGAGGGGGGGGCGATTGATGATAACAAGCGATTGCAGTATTCCCAGCAACTGCGTCAATTGACCGGAGACGAAATGTTCCGCTCATTTCTTTCCGATGCCAAGCAAGGGGCGTCTATTGAATTGAATTCACAGTGGGATGTTAAATGATGCGCTTTTGCAGTTGAACGCGAACTAAAACGCCACTCAACCGAGTGGCGTTTTAGTTCGCGGCTAGATTCTATTTTGAATGCTCTTACGCACGAATTCATAATGGGGTTTTATACCCTTATACGCAACCGAAAATCTCAAAGTGCCGTGCAGGTGAGATATTTCAGTTTTTGTTCGGTTACATTATTTTCGTGTGAGGGCTGTTTGTCGCGGTGAGAATGAGGTTAAATCCGGGTTGTGAAGCGCCATCAGTCAAATGGATTTAAATCGGCCAACGCTTGATTTAGGCCGGAAGTCTGGGGGGCTGCGTTGCACAACAGTGGGCAATTGATTGTAAAGCTCAGTTTAAAGTGTACTGGATGAGTATAGGTACATTGTAAAGCCCCTTCATATTTTGCGTTGTCACTGTTTGGGACAATCGTATATAATTTTCAATTGGTTAATTTCAGGTCATCCCTTCATGCTCGAAGTAAGAAATCTGGCTTGTAGCCGTGGCGACCATCGTTTGTTTTCCGGACTGAATTTTACGCTAAATCCGGGGCAGATCATGCAAGTGCAAGGCGCTAACGGTAGTGGTAAAACCAGCTTGTTGCGTACCTTGTGCGGTTTTATGATACCGGATGAGGGGGATATTGTCTGGAGTGGCGAGAATATTCGTGATTTGGATGAGGACTATTATTCCGAGATGCTGTACCTTGGGCATTTAAATGCCATTAAGGATGAGTTGAGTGCTTTGGAAAATGTGCGTATATCAGCTGGGTTGTCAGGGGTCGAGATTAACGAAAAAGAAACAATAGCCGCTTTGCGACGTATGGGATTGAAAGGTCGTGAAAGATTGCCGACGAAGGTGCTTTCGCAAGGTCAACGTAGACGTGTGGCTTTGACGCGCTTGTTGGTTAATGATGCCAAGCTATGGATACTTGATGAACCTTTGGCTGCCCTGGATGTCGGAGCTGTGTCGCTGATACAGGAGTTGATTGCAGAACATTTAGCGCGATCCGGGATGGTGATGTTTACCACCCATCAACCGTTGCTGGTTGCTGGGATGGAATTGCGAAGTTTGACTTTGTCATGAAGAAATCTTCAATGCTGGATTTGTTGGTGTTAGTGGTTCGCCGTGATTTGGTGCTGGCTATGCGACGCCGTGCAGATGTCCTCACCACATTGATATTCTTTGTAATGGTGGTTAGCCTGTTCCCCTTGGGTGTTGGTCCGGAGATGGGAATGTTGCGCAAGATGGCGCCGGGCGTTTTGTGGGTGGCGGCATTGCTGGCTTCAATGCTTTCCCTGGGGCGGTTGTTTTCGGCCGACTATATTGATGGGACGCTGGAGCAAATGATGTTGGCACCACAATCATTGTCGATGTTGGTGTTGGGTAAGATGGTGGCGCACTGGATGGTTTCAGGTTTGCCGCTTGTGCTGATGGCACCAGTGTTGGGCTTGCAATTCGACATGTCTGTCCAGGCGCTCGTTGTGCTGATTTTTGGACTGTTATTGGGAACACCGATACTCAGTATGGTGGGTGCGATTGGCGCCGCGCTGACTCTGGGTTTGCGTGGTGGTGGTGTGTTGTTGTCGTTGCTGGTGTTGCCGTTGTGCATTCCGGTGCTGATTTTTGGCACGGGTGCGGTGGAGGCTGCGTCTACCGCCATGAGTGTGTCGCCCCATTTATCATTATTGGGGGCGCTGCTGCTTTTGGCTTTGGTGTTTACGCCGTGGGTTACGGCGCAAGCGTTACGTATATCGATGGAGTAATGAAATTGGCGATAAATTGGTTTAAATATTCGGCACCATCAACATTTTATGGGCTTGCGGGTAAGGTGATTCCCTGGTTTGCCATCTCGTCCGCAATATTGTTTGCGGCGGGCTTATACATTGGATTTTTTGTCGCGCCGACAGACATGCAGCAGAGTGAGGCTTACCGAATCATTTTTATACATGTGCCTGCATCCATTCTTTCCATGTTCATTTATCTCATTATGGCCGGTTATGCGGCGCTCGGATTGATTTTCAATACCAGACTGTCTTCAATGATGGCCTCCGCACTTGCTCCTACCGGCGCGTTGTTTGCATTAATTTCGTTATGGACTGGTGCGCTGTGGGGTAAGCCGATGTGGGGTGCTTGGTGGGTATGGGATGCACGGTTGACATCCGAGTTGATCCTGTTATTTCTGTATCTTGGTTATATTGCTTTGCATGCTTCCATTGATGATCCGCGTCGTGCCGATCGTGCAAGCGCTGTCTTGGCGATAATCGGTTCGGTCAATGTGCCGATCATATATTTTTCGGTCAAGTGGTGGAATACCCTGCATCAGGGCGCCACGATAAAGTTTACCGGGACCAGCATGCATGTCGCTATGCAGCAGGCAATGTTTACAGTGCTGGCTGCGTGCTGGTTGTATGCGATAGCAGTTTCACTGGCTCGGGTGCGTAGCATCATTCTGGAACGTGAGAGAAATACACAATGGGTGTCTGAATTGCCGGAGGCCAAACTATGAGCTGGGGTGAATTTTTTTACATGAAAGGCTACGCCTTTTATGTGTGGGGATCATACGGGGCGGCACTGCTGATATTCCTCATTGAGGTGATGCTGGTGCGGCACAGGAGAAAAATTACTTTGCAAAATCTACGGATGATGCGTGATGCAGGAGATGAGGATTAGCATGAAACCACGGCAAAAAAAGTTTATGTATATTTTGGCTTCTGTTGCTTTGCTGGGTATGGCAGTGGGTTTGGTACTATTCGCGTTGAAGGATAATGTCAGCCTTTACTTTACGCCCACTCAGGTACACAACGGGGAGGCTCCACAGGGTCGTGCTTTTCGAATTGGCGGCTTGGTCAAGGAGGGAAGCATCACTCGGGCGGATGATGGATTGACCGCTAACTTTGAGATTACCGACACACATAGAAGCATATCTGTCAGGTACACGGGTATTCTGCCGGATTTGTTCATGGAAGGTAAAGGGGTGGTCGCGCAGGGCAAAGTCGAGGCTGATGGTGTGATGCGTGCTGATGAAGTGTTGGCTAAGCACGATGAGAATTACATGCCTCCAGAAGCGGCTGATGCCATGAAGAAAGCCCAAGAAGCCAAGTCTGTTGAAGCCATGGGCAATTCTGCGGCTGTTCAGGCAGTAAAATAATTTCTGCTAAACCATATAGAAGGACACGACTATGATTCCAGAACTTGGCCATTTCGCATTAATCGTCGCACTTTTCATAGCGCTAATGTTGGGAGTAGTCCCGATTCTTGGTGCGGCACGCAATAACGGAGTGTTGATGGGAACGACCCGGCCGTTGGTGTTTGGACAATTCGTGTTCGTTGCAATAGCATTCGTTTGTCTGCTGCTTTCTTTTCTTGCGAATGACTTTTCTGTGTTGTATGTGTCGCAGCATTCTAATTCGCAGCTTCCCACGATGTATCGTGTTGCCGCAATTTGGGGTGGGCATGAGGGTTCGCTGCTGCTGTGGGTGTTTAATTTGTCCATATGGTCGGTACTCGTCGCCTGGAACAGTAAGCACCTTCCACAGGAAATGGTTGCACGTGTGCTGGGTGTGATGGGGCTAATTGCAGTAGGATTTCTATTGTTCATGTTATTTACTTCCAATCCTTTTGATCGTTTGATTCCGGCCGCACTTGACGGGACAGAACTGAATCCGTTGTTGCAGGATTTCGGTCTGGTGATCCACCCACCTATGCTGTACACGGGATATGTGGGATTCTCAGTTGCCTTTGCTTTTGCCATTGCAGCACTGTTAGGTGGAAGGCTTGACTCTACTTGGGCGCGCTGGTCTCGTCCTTGGACTACAGTGGCGTGGGTGTTTCTGACCACAGGAGTCATGCTGGGCAGTTGGTGGGCCTACTATGAACTGGGTTGGGGTGGCTGGTGGTTCTGGGATCCTGTGGAGAACGCCTCCTTTATGCCATGGTTAGTTGGCACGGCCCTTATCCATTCATTGGCGGTTACTGAGAAACGGGGTGCTTTTACCAGCTGGACAGTGTTGCTGGCGATAGCTGCATTCTCCCTTAGTTTGCTCGGAACATTCCTAGTGCGTTCCGGAGTTTTGACTTCGGTGCATGCTTTTGCGACAGATCCAAAGCGAGGGGTTTTTATTCTTGGTTTTCTGGTTACGGTAATCGGGTCATCACTACTATTGTTCGCGTGGCGCGCCCCGAAAATAGGCTTGGGAGGCAAGTTCGATGTGTTGTCGCGCGAATCATTGCTGTTGTCAAATAATGTATTGTTCTCAGTTGCATCGGCATCAGTATTTATAGGCACGCTCTATCCGTTATTTATGGACGCTCTGGGCTTTGGTAAGCTGTCTGTTGGGCCACCCTATTTCAACGCTGTCTTCGTACCATTGATGGTTCCGATGGTCTTATTGATGGGGTTGGGGCCGCTCGCGCGCTGGAAAAAATTTGATGCGCCGGATTTGGCCAAGCGCGTACGTTGGGCATTTGCCAGCGCAGCGATCGTGGCTTTGCTGCTACCTTTTGTGATTGGCAAATGGACGCCGTTGATATCACTTGGTTTGTTGTTGGCATTTTGGGTTATCGCCACGCTTTTTGTTGGGTTGCGTCAGCGATTGACGGGGCAAGGAAGTTTTGTTCAGCGTGTACGTGGACAATCGTCGAGCTATTACGGTATGCAATTGGCACATTTTGGCGTGGCGGTCTTCATCATTGGTGTGACAATGGTGAAAGGCTATGAGACTGAGCGTGATGTACGGATGGAATTTGGCGACACGGTTGATGCCGGTGGTTACGTATTTCGTTTTGAAGGAGTAAATGCAATTAAGGGGCCGAATTATGTGGCTGCGCGCGGCCATTTTACCGTCAGTAAAGACGGTGAGCATGTAACCGAGCTATCTCCTGAAAAACGTCAATACAATGCCTCGGGTATGCCAATGACTGAGGCCGCTATTGACACGGGCTTGGTTCGTGACCTATATGTTTCTATGGGTGAACAGATTCCCGGGGAAGTTGAGGCTTGGGCAATACGCGTTTACCATAAACCGTTCGTTGACTGGATATGGGCTGGCTGCTTGTTTATGGCTTTGGGTGGCGTACTGGCGATTAGCGATCGTCGCTATCGACTCAAGAGTAAAAAAACGGTCAATGCAAGCGAAAGCGCTTTGCCGGCATCTGGCGCAATGGCATCAGAAGGTAAAGCATCATGATGCGTTTCCTGTGGCCATTTGTAATATTTGCGGTGTTGGCGGGCTTCCTGTTCATCGGCCTTGGCCTAAATCCTCGTGAAGTTCCTTCTCCGTTAATAGACAAGCCTGCTCCCGCATTCACTCTGCAGCAACTGCATGATCCATCTCAACAGTTTTCATCGCAAGACATGAAGGGGCAAGTATGGTTGCTTAATGTGTGGGCCTCATGGTGCGTATCATGCAGGCAAGAACATCCGGTGTTGATGGATTTGGCGAGCCAGAATATCGTTCCCGTTTACGGTTTGGATTACAAGGACAAGCGCGTGGATGGATTGGCGTGGCTGCGCAATGGCGGTGATCCATACGTATTGAGTGTTTCGGATACCGAGGGGCGCATTGGCATTGATTATGGCGTGTATGGAGTGCCTGAGACCTATGTGATCGACAAGCAGGGCGTGATTCGCTATAAGCAAATTGGACCGGTGACGGTTCAAAGCCTGAAAGAAAAAATTCTTCCTATGGTTGCGGAGTTGCAAAGAAAATGAAATACCTACTGTTACTTTTGATGTGTCTATCGCCGACCTATGTTTTTGCGGGCGAGGCCAGAGACTTGGCTGAGGACCCCGTCCTTGAAAAACGCATGATTGTTTTAGCCGAGAAACTGCGTTGTCTGGTATGCCAGAATGAATCCCTTGCAAGCTCACATTCAGAGCTTGCAGAAGATCTGCGCCGTGAAGTGCGGGAGCAGATGTCAAAGGGGATGGACGACGATCAAATCATTGATTATCTGGTTGAGCGTTATGGCGATTTCGTTCTGTATGACCCAAGGGTCAAAGGCAGCACACTGCTGCTCTGGTTCGGTCCATTCCTGCTTCTGGGCGGCGGTGGAGTGATGCTGTTTTATCAATTGCGTAAACGCAAACGTACACTTGCAGAAGCTGATGCAGAGCTTACACCTGAAGCAGCGCAACGCGCTGCACAAATGCTGAACGGGCAGAAAGACACACAAGCATGAATTATTTGTTCTGGGCACTCTGCGCGCTGATTATTGTCATCGCACTGTTGTTTGTTGTGTTGCCGTTGTGGCGCAACTCTTCACGAAATAACGATGTGTTGCGCGATGCAGCCAATTTGGAAATTCTCCGTGATCAGGTTACAGAGATGGATACCGATTTGCGTAATGGCCTGTTGAATCAGGAGCTGTATGAGCAAGGAAAGAGCGAGATCAAGGCACGCCTGCTGGAAGAAGTTAAAGCTACCATGCAGTCGGTTTCACAGTCATCCAGCAACAAAATTCTGGCCACTTCTTTGGCAATATTGCTTCCGGTATTCAGTCTCTCCCTATATCTATATTTGGGGAATTACAATGCGGCGTTGCCACTGGATGAAAAAGTGGTTGCCGATAGTAATGGCATCATACATTCAGAGCAGGGAATACGTGCGCTGGAGAGCCAGCTAAAAAACCGCCCTGAAGATCCCAATGGATGGTTTATGCTCGCAAGTTCCTACATTGCGAAAAATCGATATAAAGATGCCGCAGTAGTGTATGAAAAAATAGTCGAACTGGTTCCAGATGATGCCCAAGTGTGGGCGAACTATGCCGATATATACGCCATGGCCCATGGTAAATCCCTGCAAGGGGAGCGAGTTGCCGGATATCTGAAAAAAGCTTTGGTACTTGATGCAAACAACATAACCGCGCTGGCACTGTCCGGTACAGCGAGTATGCAAAGCGGCGATTACGCCTCGGCGATTATATTTTGGCAGAATCTGGTAAGTAAAATGGAGCCAGATTCACTTGGTAAGCAGAGATTTGAGGCCAATATTCAGCGTGCAAGCCAACTGTTGTCCGAGCAACCCGGTGGGAATGAAAAGTTGGCACGATTGATGGCGGAAAAGAATCAAGCGGTAGCTGCGACTGCTGTTTCCGGTAAGGTTGCATTGAGCCCCGGACTAGCCAATAAGGCAGCGCCAACGGATACTGTGTTCATATTGGCCCGTGCAGCGCAGGGGCCCAAAATGCCACTTGCAGTGTTCCGCAAGCAGGTAAAGGATCTCCCGCTGGAATTCACGCTTGACGACACTATGGCGATGCAACCTCAGCTGAAACTGTCCGGTTTTGAACAAATTGTAGTGGTTGCGCGAGTGTCCAAATCGGGTACACCTATGTCTCAGCCCGGTGATATAGAGGGTATGTCCGGCCCTATCAAACCTGGTACCAAGGGATTGAAGATTGTGATTGATACGGTCGTGCCATAATCAGCTAACACAATCTGTGTGATAAGAAAAACGGCCCGTTTGACGGGCCGTTTTGTTAGGTGAGTTACATCGAAGTCATTTTTTTATGGCGCAAGTACTTAGACCTAAAATAGCATAAGCAGGGCAGAAACCCACTGCTCCAGTAAATAGTGGAACGATGCCAATCCACCCCCATACGCCTACTGTACCGGTCGCAGCCAGAGCGAGTAATACTATTCCGGCAACTACACGCAGAGCGCGATCAACAGTGCCCGAGTTGCATTTCATTTTAGCTCCTTTTAAATAATGGATGAGATTGGCAGATTAGTGGAATCGCAATCCCGTGTCTGTGATAAAAATCACATAACCGAAAATTGATCTTTTGTACGGGTGCAGGACATGGACTAGTATTTTGAGAGATTTGACAGTGATGTGGAATCAATTATTTCAATGATCTCACGTTTCAGTTTCACCCAGCCTTGATCGGAAAACCCCTTTAGTAAACGACTAACAATTTCTCGCGCACAACCGAGTTCATCAGCTAACGCCTGATGGGTGGTTTGAATTGGACTACTTTTGAGTATCAAAAGAGCGGCAAGCCTTTGATCGAGTTTTTGGAAAGCTACTGCCGAGACCAGTTGCATCAGATCGGTGAGACGCTCCGAGAACAGGCTGAATATGTAATTGCGAAATGGCTCGTGAATGGAAACTAATTTTTTGAATTCGATAGGCGAAAGTATGGCCAATTCGGTGTCCTGCTTGGCTATGCCGCGTGCTTTGTATTTTGCATTGCCCAGTAAGCAGCTGCTGGTGAGGATGCAGCTCTCACCAGGATCGACGCTATACAGTTGCAACTCGCGTCCGTTCGGCGCGGCCTTAATGACATGGATGCTGCCGGAAAGCAGCAGCGGGAATCCTTTGCATGCCTGATTCTCGTCGAACACCACGGTGCCTGCCGGGAGATACATCACACTGGTTGCCGCGAGCAGGCCGGCCTGATTTGCGGCAGAGAGTTCTTGCAGCATCGGGTATTGCTGGAGCAAACGAGATTGGGTGTCGTGGTCAAGCATGGAAATTATCCGTTCGCCCTGAGCTTGTCGAAGGGTAAGAGGTCATGTGGTTCGACATAACCAGCGACTTGCCCGCTTGCGGGCTTAGTCGAATGGCTAGTAGTTTTATCAGGCTCACCACGAACGGCCTATCAAATTTCCGGACGCATGTGCGGGAACAATATGACATCCCTGATGCTCGCGCTATCAGTCAGTAACATCACCAGCCGGTCGATGCCGATGCCCTGCCCAGCTGTTGGTGGCAAACCGAACTCCAGAGCACGCACGAAATCGTTGTCCTTGAACATTGCTTCCTCGTCACCGGCCTCTTTTGCGGCGACCTGCGCATCAAAACGCGCGGCCTGATCCTCGGCGTCGTTCAACTCCGAAAACCCGTTGGCGATCTCGCGTCCGACGATGAACAGCTCGAAGCGCTCGGTGATGTCGTGGTTCTTGTCGCTGCTACGCGCCAGCGGCGAGACTTCCACCGGATAGTCGATGATAAAGGTCGGCTCGAACAGTAGCGCCTCGGCCAGTTCTTCAAACAGCGATAATTGCAAGCCGCCGATACCGTCCGACAATTTGTATTTGGCCTTCAGGTCTTCCAGTTCGTTGACCAGAAAGTCGCGGTCGTTGAGTTGCGCATCGGTAAACTGAGGATGATATTTCTGGATCGCCTGCACCATCGTCAAACGATGAAAGGGCTTGCCCAGATCCAGTTCCTTTCCCTGATAGGTGATCAGCGTCTTGCCCAATACTTTCTGTGCGACCTCCTTGAACAGGCTCTCGCTGAAGTCCATCAGGTAAAGATAATCGCGATAGGCCTCATAGAATTCCAGCATCGTGAATTCGGGATTGTGGCGCGTCGACAACCCTTCGTTGCGGAAGTTGCGGTTGATCTCGAACACCTTCTCGAATCCGCCCACCACCAGACGCTTAAGGTACAGTTCCGGCGCAATGCGCAGATACATCTTCATGTCCAGCGCGTTATGGTGCGTCTCGAAAGGCTTGGCAGAAGCGCCGCCGGGGATGGGGTGCATCATCGGTGTTTCCACTTCCATGTAACCGTGGCGGATAAAAAACTCGCGTATCGTCTGGATGATCTGGGTGCGTTTTTTAAATACTTCTCGCGCATCTTCGTTGGTGATTAGGTCGAGATAACGCTGGCGGTATTTCTGCTCCTGATCGCTCAGGCCGTGGAATTTCTCCGGCAACGGACGCAGCGACTTGGTGAGCAGGCGAACCTGTGAAACGCGTACCGAAAGTTCGCCGGTTTTGGTCTTGAACAGCACACCCACCGCACCGAGAATGTCGCCGAGATCGTAATGTTTGAAAGCAATATGCGCTTCTTCGCCGGTGTCGCCGTTGCTGATATAGAGCTGAATCTTCCCGCTCATGTCTTGCACCGATGCAAAGCTCGCCTTGCCCATCACCCGCTTTAGCATCATGCGGCCGGCAACTGCCACTTGAACCCGCGCGGCCTCCAGCTCATCATTAGTTTTTTCGCCGAATTCGGCATGTAAATCGCCCGCCAGATGCTTGCGCTCGAAATCGTTTGGAAATGCCACACCGGCTTTGCGTATCTCTGCAAGTTTGTGGCGGCGTTCCGCGATGATCTGGTTGTCGTCTTGTTGGGGTATCGAATTTTCTGTGGTCATGATGATTCTCTAATTCTTGAAGTTAAACGCCTTGTTTCAAACTGGCTGAAATAAAATCGTCCAGATCGCCGTCCAGCACGCCCTGAGTATTGCCGACTTCGTAATTGGTGCGCAAATCTTTGATGCGCGATTGATCGAGTACGTAGGAGCGAATCTGGTGTCCCCAGCCGATGTCGGATTTGCCATCTTCGAGCACCTGCTTCTCGGCATTGCGTTTGCGTAGCTCTTCTTCGTACATGCGCGATTTCAGCATCGCCATTGCTTCGGCGCGGTTGCGGTGTTGCGAGCGGTCGCTCTGGCATTGCACGACGATGCCGGTCGGAATGTGAGTGAGACGCACGGCGGAATCGGTTTTGTTGATGTGCTGTCCGCCCGCCCCGCTGGCGCGATAGGTGTCCACGCGCAGGTCGGCGGGGTTGATCTCGATCTCGATGGAGTCGTCCACTTCGGGGTAGACGAACACGCTGGAGAACGAGGTATGGCGGCGGTTGCCGGAGTCGAACGGGGATTTTCGCACGAGGCGATGCACGCCGGTTTCGGTGCGCAGGTGGCCGTAGGCGTAGTCACCGGAAACTTTGAGCGAAGCGCCCTTGATGCCCGCGACATCGCCGTCGGACTGTTCCAGTACCTCGACGGAGAACCCTTTGCGTTCACAATAACGCAGATACATGCGCAGCAGCATCGACGCCCAGTCCTGTGCTTCGGTTCCGCCGGAACCCGCCTGGATATCGACGAAGCAATTGTTCGGGTCCATCGGGTGGGAGAACATGCGGCGGAATTCCATCGCGGCGACGCGTTTCTCAATGTCTTGGATGTCGGTCGCGGTGGCATTCAGGCTCTCGTCGTCGTTCTCTGCCTTGGACATTTCAAACAGCTCGCTGGCATCGTTCAGATCTTGCTGGATTTTGCCTAGTCCGAGCACCACACCTTCGAGCATCTTGCGCTCACGGCCCAGCTCCTGCGCGCGCTTGGCATCCTGCCAGATGGCGGGATCTTCGGCGAGTTCGGATACCTCGGTCAGTCGTTCCTGCTTGGTATCGTAGTCAAAGAAACCTCCGTAATTCCGCGCTGCGTAAAGCTAAATCCTGCAACTGGTTGGAGAGGGCATTGAGTTGTTCGGCTTCCATTTTTGATCGCTATCACTTGCTGAAAGAGCGCGATTATAACGCAATCAATCCGACCAACACGCCTAAAGCAATTGCGCCAAAGCCGGCGGCGACTTGCTTGGCGAGATTTTTTCCGCCGATGAATATCACCATGCCAAACTTGAAGGCAAGGTTGGCAATAAAGGCAATTGCAATCGAGGTGACGGCTTGATGTTCACTCAACTGTCCCAGATTGAACAGGCGCAGACTGGATAGTGTGATTGCGTCAACATCGGTTAACCCAGACACCAAAGAGACGATATATAAACCTTGGCTGCCCGCGAAATCCTGCATCCATGCTGCGGCAAGTAATACGATGACATATAGCAAGCCAAAGCCGATGGCAGTCCGCAGTTCGGCTGGGTTGGATGTTTCAGGGATGTTGAGTTTTGTTGCGTTGTCAGTTTTTCGCCAGTTATATAGTGCGACAGCTAAACCGAACAGAATACCGCCGGCAAGAACCGGCAACAGGCTGGGCAGTGCGCTATAGGCGACGATGGCGCTGACCGCAAGCAGGCGCAGCAATACCACCAAGCTGGCAATGACAATTATCGATGCGGCAAGATGCGACATGGTCGGGTTGTTTTTGCTGTTTTTTGCATAGAGCAACGTGGTGGCTGTACTGGAAACAAGACCACCCATGAAGCCCAGCAGCGGTGCGCCATAGCGTGTTCCCACAGTATGCAGCGCGGTATACCCGGCCAGACTGATGCCGGAGATCAATACCACCATCAGCCATGCCTGATGCGGGTTGAATGCATCGTAGGGGCCGTAATTTTGATTCGGCAGGATGGGCAGCACGATAAAAGTCAGCACCGCAAATTGCAGCACGGCGACCAGATCACGGCGCGTGAGACGCTGTGATATTCCGCGCAATTCGGGTTTGAAGTAGAGCAGGGCTGTGACCGCGATGGCCAGCATGATGGAAAGTTTGGCAAGCCCATACCAGATCATTGCGCCCAGCCCGTAACACAGCAGCAAGGAAATGACGGTAGTGGTACCCGGGTCGTTTTCTTCGCTGGGTTGATTGTGGTAGGCCGCGATGATCATGCCTGCCACGGCAAGCAAACCGGCGATCAGCAGCCAGGGTGTGCCGAGTTTTGTCGAGAGCAGCGCAGACAGTGTGCCGAAGATGGCCACCAACGCGAAGGTGCGCAACCCGGCTTTTGCAGAGGGGGTGCGTTCGCGTTCCAGCCCGATCAGCAGGCCGATGGCGAGGCTGGTGAGGAACTGCGGCAGGGATTCGATGCCGTTGTTTAGCAGAAGAATGTTTTCCATGGCCTTACTCCTTTACGTCCTGCCAGTGCCGGACGATGAGTTGCAGACTCTGATTGCCATTGTATTCATTGACGCTCAGGCTGTATACGGCATGGATTTTGTCGGGCAGGGGGTCGTTGTGTCCGAATAGGATCGCTTCGATGAGTTTGCCTTGCGATTCCAAACGCAACTTCAAATGCTTTTCCCCGACCACACGCTGATTTTTTACGATGAAATCGTCATTGAATTGCGGCGTCGGAAAGCCTTGCCCCCAGACCTGCGCATCCAACGAGTGCGCTACATCAAGACTCATTTCGGCAGGGGGCAGCGCGCCATCGGTTTCGATGCGTTGCGCCAGATCATTTGCGTTGAGCAATTCGCGGGAGACTTTTTCAAACGCGGCGACGAAGTCGGCGAAGTCGGCTTCGGTAATGCTCAAGCCTGCGGCGGCGGCATGTCCGCCGAACTTCTTGATGAGCTTGGGGTGGCGTTTGCTGACTAGGTCCAGTGCATCGCGCAAGTGTAGTCCCGCGATAGATCGACCCGAGCCTTTGATCTCGCCGTCATTGGCACGGGCGAAAGCAATGGTCGGGCGATGGACTTTATCTTTCAGACGCGAGGCGAGGATGCCGATCACGCCCTGATGCCAGGTCTCATCGAACAGCGTCAGGCTGAAATTATCCTTGGGGTCGACAAGTTCGAGTGACGCGAGTGCGCTGTCCTGCATATCGGTTTCGATGCTGCGTCGTTCGCGATTGAGCGCATCCAGTTTTGCGGCAATCTGTAGTGCGGTGGTTGCATCATCTGTCAGCAAGCAGTTGATGCCCAAGCTCATGTCATCCAACCTGCCTGCCGCGTTCAGGCGCGGCCCGACTGTGAAGCCCAGATCGAGACTGGAGACTTTGGATGGATTCTTTTTTGCCACTTGCAGCAACGCAAGGATGCCCGCACAGGCTCGCCCGGCGCGGATGCGTTGCAAACCTTGTTGCACGAGGATGCGGTTGTTCTGGTCCAGCTTCACCACGTCGGCGACCGTACCCAGTGCGACCAGATCGAGCAGGTCGACTATCTTGCGCCCCTGCTCCTCGCTTATTTTGTTTCTGTTGCGTAGCTCCGCGCGTAGTGCCAGTAGCACATAGAACATCACGCCCACGCCCGCCAGATTTTTACTGATGAATTTACAGCCGGGCTGATTGGGATTGACGATGCAGGCGGCATCGGGCAGAGAATCGCCGGGCAGGTGATGGTCGGTGACGAATACCTGCATACCGAGACGGTTGGCTTCTGCCACGCCGTCGACGCTGGCGATGCCGTTGTCCACCGTGAGCAAAATGTCGGGCTTGTTTCTTGCCGCAAGGTGGACGATCTCGGGCGTCAGTCCATAGCCATATTCGAAACGATTGGGCACGATGAAATCGATTGGCGCGCCAAAGGTACGCAATCCGCGCACCGCTACGGCGCAGGCTGTTGCGCCATCCGCGTCATAGTCGGCGATGACCATGATTTTTTTCTGTGCCGCGATCGCATCCGCCAGCAATCGTGCCATTTCACGCGCGTTTTTTAGATTATCGAACGGTAATAATCCGGCAAGCGAGGTGTCCAGTTGCTTGCTGTCGGTGATGCCACGCGCGGCGAATATTTTCGCGAGCGCTGGCGAGCAACCGTTCGCCAGCAAGTGTTGCAGGGCTGTATCGGGTATGTTGCGGGGCGTGATATCAATCATGGGGATGGTATGGGTACATATCCTCTAGTTCCCCGAGTTTATCATTCTGTGCATCCTAAATCCTTGATATATGGGAGACTTGGCGGAGTTATGTACCTCGTTTTTTTTTTGCATTTAAGCTAGAATCTCAAATATTCTTCATGTTTGGTATACAAAAATCGTGGCATTGATAGTTCAGAAGTACGGCGGCACATCGGTCGGCAGTCCTGATCGCATTAAAAACGTGGCGCGGCGCGTCGCAAAATTTAAAGAAAATGGACATCAGGTGGTGGTAGTGGTTTCCGCAATGAGCGGCGAAACCAACCGTCTGGTTGCGCTGGCACATGAAATCCAGAAGCACCCCGACCCGCGCGAACTGGATGTGATTATTTCGACTGGCGAGCAGGTGACCATCGGACTATTGGCAATGGCACTCAAGGAGCAGGGGCTTAAAGCCAAGAGCTACACGGGGTCGCAAGTCAAAATATTGACCGACAGCGCTTTCACCAAAGCGCGTATCGTCAGCATAGATGAGCAGAATATTCTGGCTGATCTGGCTAATGGCTGCGTGGTAGTGGTGGCTGGTTTTCAAGGTGTTGACAAGAATGGCAACGTCACGACTTTGGGGCGAGGTGGCTCGGACACGACAGGAGTGGCCATTGCCGCCGCTTTACGAGCCGATGAATGTCAAATTTATACCGATGTGGACGGCGTCTATACTACCGATCCGCGCATGGTTCCCGAGGCGCGCCGCCTGAAGACCATTACCTTTGAGGAAATGCTGGAAATGTCCAGCATGGGTTCCAAGGTGCTGCAACTTCGTTCGGTGGAGTTTGCCGGGAAATACAAGGTCAAGCTGCGCGTGCTGTCCAGCTTTGAAGAAGACGGCGAAGGTACGCTGATTACTGTTGAGGATAACGACAAAATGGAACAAGCAATCATTTCAGGAATCGCATTCAATCGCGACGAAGCCAAAATCACCGTGATGGGGGTGCCCGACAAACCCGGCATCGCGTATCAGATTCTGGGGCCGGTCAGCGATGCCAATATCGACGTGGACATCATCATCCAGAACGTCGGCGTGGATGGCACAACGGACTTCTCGTTCACCGTGCATCGCAACGAATTCACCAAAGCGATGGACATCCTGAAGAGCAAAGTGCAGCCGCACATCGGCGCGCGCGAAGTCATTGGCGACAACAAAGCGGCTAAAGTTTCCGTGGTTGGCGTCGGGATGCGTTCGCATGTCGGCATCGCCAGCAAGATGTTCCGTACCTTGGCGGAAGAAGGTATCAACATTCAAATGATCTCAACTTCGGAAATTAAAATCTCCGTGGTTATCGACGAAAAATATTTGGAACTGGCAGTGCGAGTCTTGCATAAAGCCTTCGATCTCGATCAGGACAACGCATAATAGTTTGACCTTTAGTGCCGACTACATTACTATGCGCGGCCTTCGGAGAAGTGGCCGAGTGGTCGAAGGCACGCCCCTGCTAAGGGCGCATCCGGGCAAAACCTGGATCGAGGGTTCGAATCCCTCCTTCTCCGCCAAAGGAACTGTTGTAAATCAAAGTGCGCGCCCGTAGCTCAGCTGGATAGAGTACTTGGCTACGAACCAAGGGGTCGGGCGTTCGAATCGCTCCGGGCGCACCATAGATTCAAAGGGTTAGGCAGAAATGCTTAGCCCTTTTTTCTTTTGTAGCGCTTTATGGGTAAACCCATGGGTAAACCAGAAAATTGCTAGGCGCTTAAAACTGGCCAGTTTATGCAATTCACAAGGTGATCTCGTTGCCTCGCGGTCGCGCGTCTATCGCAAATACTTCTTCAACTATCATTCGTTGGTATCTACAATGAAACAGGAACCGCGCGCAGGAGGCTGCAGGAGGCTATGGTGCGCAAATTTAATTTCTACGACTATCCATTTCCGATTGGGAAATAGAGTGAATATGAGCGGAGGGCAGTAAACGGCCAATTGCGGATTTACAGCCTAATTCCTGATTAAAATATACATGTCCGACAATACTGTCATATGAATAACTGTTAGCCTTCTCTATGGAGACAATTTTGGATTTCACCGCATTTCTATCATCTTCTGTCGTTGGCGGTCTTGTCGCTGGATTTGTTGCGCTTCGAAGTGGTGAGCGAAAAATCCAGATTGAAAACGTAACTCAAGAAAGGGCAAAGTGGCGAGAGAAAATCCGCATCAAGTCTCTCGATGTTCATCAGGCTGCTGTTGCTAATAATTCTGCAAAACTCAATGAGCTTCATTTGGAGTTCTCGCTCAACCTCAGTCCATTTGACCAAGAAGATAAAGATATTCTCGTGGTTATTGCTACCCTGAAAAATCGCGACACCATAGAGGTAAAGCTGTCTGAGTTTTCTGAGCGGGTTGCGCTACTGCTCAAGCACGATTGGGAGCGCGCAAAACATGAGGCAAAACCTTGGTTCTTTCGTTTGTGCCCACCAGAGCGTGTCACCTATGCAAATTTCAAAGGTTAACCCTGCGCTCGAGTTCGCCCCCTTCGGGGGCTGGGACGCGCCTACGGCGCGCCCCTCAGCTCCACGTTATGCGTCAGGAGCACCATTGCGATGACATCCCTAGGTCAGGGCATCAAGACGATCCAGATTCACGCTCAAACAAGATATCCAATCGTCTCCGCTTACGAGTTTGAGTTTCTCAAGTCCGAGAGTGAAATTCAGTCACTGCTAAAGCCGTGCACGATCTATTTCATTATTCAGCGCCCGTTGATCTACATCGAGAATCTGAAAGTTGCCGATGGCCTCATCACATTCAGGATCACGGACGATACAAACACCCCGCCGCTCGAATGTACGTTTATCCCATCCGATAATGGATTTTGCAGTCCAGGTGAAGAATTACTGGTTGAGGTCCAGTTTTATAAAAAGACTCCGGATTCTGAAGCGCCATACAACGACGTCGCCGGGTTCAAGCTCTTTACGCTGGACGAAAAGTTTCTCGGCTGGTTCAGCCCGAGTATGTTTCTGTACGCTTACCTAGACAACAAATTGAGAGCCGACGTTATAGGCGATGTTCGCAATTATCTTGACTTCCACGTACATTACATTGGCAAGGCGTTTTCACAGGACATCTGGGACCGACTGACCGGGCACCACAAGATGCAATCCATTCTTACGCTCGAAGACTCGCTCAATAGTCGATCTTTACGCGCCCCCTTTGAAATATCGCTACTGATGTTGGATATCGATGGCTATGACGAAGCGAACATCTTTCCGTTTTTTGATTTTTCCGTCCAACCGGGCGTCGAACCAATTGTCCACTACTACACCGAAGACGAAGACGACGGTACATTTGATAAGTACTACGACCCAATGCTGGACACTCGCGCGCCTGAGCTAACTAGTGAGGTAGAGGCGCTGTTGGTGAGTACATTCAAGCCGAAGTACAACGAAATCCTGTTCGAAAACTATCCGAATATCAAGGCTGGAACACGGTCTGCTGGCTACACCCAGAGCACCCTAGTTATCGAAAAGATGCCTGCAATACTGAAAACCGAGCATCACGTACAAGAGGTTGTTCTTCCCTATGACGCATAACCCTGCGGTCCACCGGACGCTGCGCGATAAAGCTGCACAGCGCCGGCGCTCTCAACGTTGAACGACCGCTATTCAGAGTCTTGTATGACCGCAATGGATAGCCGAAGTTTGGGGTAGCGAAGCCATGGCTTCCCATCCCCCACATTTTTGCTTCTGAATAACCCTTGAGAACTGCAATTTTTAGACTATAAGATGCTCTCTGCCTCGCGTCATCTCACGTAGTGCCCGCAGTCCTTCTTGTCGCAGCGATTCGATTTCTGCAGGCGTTAAGCGATCCGAACCGGGGAGTGGCTCGGGCCTTTGATTCAGTGCCGGCTTCGGCGTTTTATTCGATATATGCTTCATGTAGAACGCGCTCCAGTTGGCCAGATAGATGCCGATTTATCGTTCATAGGCCACTCCGACCATGTTGTGCACCCTGGATAGATCCTTCTTTGTGCCAACCAATTCGCAGAGCAAGATAACTGCGCGTGCGAACTCATCCAGAATCGGGTTGGCCCATCCGGTGGAAAGCGACTCCAGGCAGCCTAGGTAATACCAGCACTGCTTTGCGCTGCTGCTGTTTGAAGTTCCCTCCATACGTACTTTCCATGCCTCTGCGCCTTCAATTTTAATGTCACGCAAGGTATGGCTGATGTTGTGAAGTTTGTCCGCACAGGTAACCAGCTTTGATGAGCTAGGCTTGGCTGCCATGGCCGACAAATAGGCTTCCTTACGTGGCAACCAGTCAGGCTTTGGGTCCTCAAAGGTATCAGTGCAGGCATCTACAATCTTGGCAACGTCGTCACCAAACATAACGCGCACAGTCTCAAGCATGGGGCGACCTCCGCAGTCCTCAGCGGCATCGTGCAACAGGGCCGCGATGGCTTGGGTTTCGTTGCCGCCGTATTCCAGCACCAAGCCGCACACAGCCATTAGGTGGGATATGTAGGGTGCGCCCAAGCCTTTACGGGTTTGAGTACTGTGTATTTCGTTGGCGAACTGAAGCGCCAGCGCAAACTTTGGCGAAAGCAATGATTGTTCGGCTTTTGCAGACATGAATATCTCCTTTGTCAGAATGACCAGGAATAAAAATAATGCCGTATCTCCTGGCCTTAGATCGGCCGGTCGCTTCGGATTGTTACTGCAGTGAGGGTAGGGAAGGCTGCGTGAGTCGCGAGTAGAAATCGCATCAGCCATGCATATTCTGAACGAAATTCTAATAAAGCGCAATCAAGGCACTCTAATGTCCCTGGCTTTATAGTTGAAACCATGAGTTGAAACCACTGTGGAAAACTTAACATCCTTCAACATTTCCGCAATCCGTATACTTCATAGAGTAAGACTGTATTGGTCAGCGTAGGCGCTCAACGTACCTGCGGAACATGGCCTGAAAGTAGATGGAAAATATTAATGTCTTTTAACGCTAGCATGCATTGCTTTTTGCTGAAACCATGAGTTGAAACCCCTTTATTGAGATATTGGGACGGCAGGTGAAATACCGCCGTTGGGCTGGCAACTCTGTTAGCCTGAGTTGGTAGCCATTCCGGTATCCAGGCATGGGCAGTCTGGATGGAATACCTGGGTGTGTTGCTGAGCCGGTGCAACCCTTAAGGCTGGTGGCTGATGCTTGCATATCCTTAACATCTTTCAACAAGGCAATACCCCGTTTGGAGTGTAACCTTGAGTGTAACCCTTCGCAGTCAGTCCAATCCAGGCTTCCCTCGGGCACTGTAGTCTAACGAATCATGGCATGAACCGGTGCGGGCTTATCGCGGAGTGCGGCTTCGACACTAACTCGGACCTAACCTGACCACTAACCATTTCATATTCCAACCCTCGGTGCATGGTTGTGCCAATAAGTCCCAGCTTTGGCGCGGACCACTTGCAAGCGGAAATAGGCGCATTCTGTCGCATACAGGTACGGGTAGAGGTTTTGACGTGCCTCAAGCATCCGTTCCCGGGCCTCATCGGTGTATCCCGCAAGCTGGCACAGTTCAATAATGCAGGCGGTCAGTTCATTATAGTCTGCGGCCAGTATTTCATTATCATTGGCAGCGGTTTCCTCGGTAGAGGGTTGTTCTATCAGGGCTGCGATTACCCCCGGTTTGTGCCGTTGGATCATCCCTTGCCATGCGGCTATTACCTCGCGGTTCCCCTTTACCTTCAGATTTTCCCCTTCTACTTGAAGCTGTATGCCGGACTGATCGCAGCGTGCCAGAATTGCATGCGCTGGCGTGTCGAATCTCATGGCTGCGTCATTGATTATCTGCCGAGCGTTCACAGAATCACCTCATCATCCTGTTCAGCAGCTAAATGGCCCTGATTGGATATGGATTCAGGCAAGGCGCTCAAGATGCTCACACTATTGATATGAGCGCCTTGAGCACCTTCATGGTTTTTGAGCATGTTGGCCGGTAATTTCCACACCCAGCCATCTAATTTGGTTTTAATCGACTTGATGGACAATGCTTTTTTTGCACGCCTGACTGTAGCCCATGAATGGCTAGCGCCCTTTGCATCTAGCTGAATCTGCTGTTGCGTCAGCTCTCCATCAGCTAGCAATTCGAGCAAAAATTCCTTTGCTTCATCTAGTGCGCTGTTGTCGTTCTCGCCGGATTCGCGGTTATCAGGCTCTGCCAGCAGTTCACGTGCCGATCCCTCGACAGCTTGCCCCCAGGCTACATAGCTGGAGCAGAGACCCTTGTGTCCGCTGATCTCCATCTGCTGAAGGTCGTACTCGAATCCGCCGCTATCAATGCCGATATTGCTCTTGGCCCGGCAAAATATCCGTTTGACCGTATCGCCCTCAACAATCTTTCCGGTTGCCAGCACCACACGCGCCAAAGCAGCAAAGGCCAATGAGCCAGTGACACGTTCCATGGGATCTTTCCCGCCCGTCCCTTTGGAAAAGTGCGAGATACCCAAGACAGCACAGTCTAGCTTCTCGCCCAAATCCACCAGCGGCTGCAATGCCCGGCGCACCTCGCCATTTTTATGGCTGTCACCAGCAACCGCGTTGACCACGGGATCGACAATCAGCAAGACGACTTCACCGATCCGGGTAGTCGCATCATGCATGGCACGTATGTCAGTGGCCGGATCAAAACTACGCACCTCATCGCCGTGCTGCACATCACCGATAAAATGCACCCGGTTCATATCTGCCCCGGCGGCCAGCAATCGAGGGACCAGCGTATCTTTTGCGCTATCCTCCCCGGACCATATCAGCACGTTCCCCACCGGTGAGCGCGTGCCGTCCGGGAATCGCCCCCCATTGCTTACCGTAGCGGCGAGCGCAATGGAGATAGTCGTCTTCCCGGTACCGGCCTGGCCCGCAAAAATATGGAATTTCCCACGCGCTAACCAGCCTTCCCACAACCAGCGGATTGCTTGGGGCTTAACATCGGCAGCACAGATGATCTGCACCACTGACAGGGGCGCGAATGATTGCAGTGCCGGTGTAGTTTTGCCTATAGCGGACGAAACACTTGTACCTGCCCCTCCGGAATTGGCCTTTGTCATTGCTAAGGAGGCGCGCTCATCAAGAAACGCTTGACCATTTTCGATGCCATTCATGAGAGTCCTCCCGCAGTCAGCGCCGCTTGAATGCGTGACACAGCCAGCACCAGACGCGCCCGGTCCGTGTCGTTGAATGGGTTGCCGGCCAATAGATCAGCGGCGGCAACAAGGACTAGCGTCGATTCAAAAGCAATGGCGCGCAATACATCAGCGGCAGGAAAGGGGCGACGCTCCGGTTTTCCTTTGCCGTCTGCCACCTTGCGGGGCGGAAAGAGATCATCGATCCGTAACCCGACCGAGCCGACTACCTCATGCACATTGCACCCGGCAAAACAATGGAGGAGTAGCCGGCCATCATCCAGCTCGCGGATAGCAAGAGATGCGGTGCGGTCTACGTGGCTTGGACACTTCGCGAGCCACTTGCCGTGCCCAGTGCGCTTAACGCCTTCGAGCAGTGATAACAGGGAATCTGCGCTCATGGTGGCCTCCCTAAGCTGCGCCAATCAGATCTCGTATGTCTTCCACCCGCCAGGCCGTAATGCGTTGACCTAGCGTTCGTACCGGCTGAGGGTAGCGACCAGTGCGGACCCCTTCCCACCAAGTTGATTTACTTACTGGAATGACGGCGGGGATCGGCGGCTTTGCTTTGGGGTTGCCGATGATTTGGTGTAGGCGAAGAAAGCCTGTTTCAGGCAGTTGGTTCATTGTGGGTTACTCCCGTTCGAATTAAGACGCTCCCATCCTAATTTCTCAAAAGTATTTTTCCACGGGGTGATTATCAAACACCTTCGCTGAATTTCTTCCCGGTGTTTGTGATATAGGGCCGAACGTCATCCCTTGTCAGTGGCACTTCCAAATCCAGCACGATTGAGGCAATTCTGGCAACAGCTTCGTCAAATGGCTGGCCGTATAAACTTTCCATGTGCTGACTTAATCTGCGAATTAGGAAGGGCTTGAAAGAGTCATCACCGCGCCCAGGCTGCTTGATTTCTGGGGGATGCTTTGATTCCGTTTCAAGAAATTCTATGAACAGCTGTATTAATTCAGAAAAGTTAGTATCTTGCGCAATATCTGCCCAAAACTTGAGCCGAGCAAGCAGGGGTTTATTCTCCCAGCGATACTGGCCTGATAAGTCGGCATCAGATTCGAATCTCAAGTTTTCATCCCGTGACTCTTTCCATGCCTCATTACAGTCTGACGATAACGTTAAGGGCACATCCAATTCATATTTGTATGGCATTTCTCCATGGCTTTGCCGGTATTCAATGTTGCTTCTTGCGAGATAAAGCGCCATAAGCTGCTGCGCAATAGCTCTGGCTGTCGGATCATCGGAAATAGCATTTAGTAAAGATCGAGACTTGGCGATTACGGATTTTAGGCTTTTCGCTCGCTGGATTGGTGTCTGTGTATGCGACAATAAAACTGGGAAGTCGTGTATCGCTTTTGCGATCCAGCTCCACAGAATATATTTGCTGTATCCTTCAAAGCGCGGGTTAACTGTGGGCCGTGATAAGGTCTTCCATACGGTTTGCATGTCGTGATGCGTCAGCAGTCGAAAAAGAATGTCAGCTAATCCATCTGTTCTGGTAGCCAAGCCTTCATAGCAGTTATCATTAGATGATGATGGGTCTTCAGCAAGGGCTTCATTCTTGGCCTCGGCATCCAGCCGCCTATAATTTTCGGCTTCCGCGTGCAATTTATTAAATACTTCAATCAGGTCAGTAGGTGCCCATTCAGGAAAAGACATAGTGCCTCACATTATGTGTATTTGAAAGATAATCAATGTCAGTTGAGAAATAATGCGCTCACTGTTTCTCTATTGGTATGTGCATTATCAATTCACTTGGATTATGCCGGACATTACAGCGCAACTGCTGATTTCGAATCATTTGCGAACTCACACAATCCCCACTGTTTATCATTACGATTGAGCAATTTTGGACTGCCGCTTGTCGTTGCGGATTATCCAATTCCGTTTGCTGCGAGCGTCCGCTTTTTTAAATATCGGGCGGCAGTTCCTTCGACCAGTTGCAGGCTCTCGGATTTAAGTCATCCCCATTAATTGGCGATTGCTCCGATGTGATAATGCAAGACTCATTATTTCCACGCGACCGCTCTCAGCGGCGTGCGCGATTGTGAAACCGTTAACCAGCTTGCCGCAGCACATGGGCTGGAGCTGTTGCGGGATATTAAGATGCCTTCGAATAACCGGATGCTGGTGTGGGTGGCAATTAGCTGAATAAACACGCCGTTAAGCTGGCGTACTGAGGTATAACCCTTTAGTATTCGCGGCTAGCCGCAGATAAGCGGCAGGGGAGTCTCAATGCAACAAGAAGAACAACAGTTCCTGAACGAGCTCGACAAGAAATTATGGACAGCGGCCAACAAGTTGCTGCCGATGCTTGATGCCGCCGTGTACAAGCATGTCGTGCTCGGTCTGATCTTCCTTAAGTACGTGTCGGATGCTTTCAAGGAGCGCCGCGAAGAATTGCAGGCCGCGTTCACCGATCCGAAGAATGACTATTACCTCGGCCCGGATGGCGCAGACCTGATCGAACAGGAACTCGAAGCGCGCGACTACTTTACCGAGAAGAACGTGTTCTGGGTGCCCGCATTGGCACGCTGGGACTTTATCAAGGATCACGCCAAGGTCGCCAATGGCACCGTGCTGCAAGTCAAGAACGGCAAAATATTCGATTACAAATTCAACGGTATCGGTCGCCTGCTCGACGATGCACTCGAAGCCGTCGAGAAAGAAAACGCCAAGCTCAAGAACGTGCTCGACAAAAACTACGCGAGCAAGCAAATTGATTCAGCGTTACCCGGCCTGATCGACCACATCTCTGAAATCCCCTTCAAGCACGGCTCGCTCAAGGCCAAGGACATCCTCGGCCACGTCTACGAATACTTCCTCGGTCAATTTGCGATGGCCGAGGGCAAGAAGGGCGGGCAGTACTACACGCCCAAGAGCATCGTCACCACCATCGTCGAAATGCTGGAGCCCTACAAGGGCCGCGTGTACGACCCCTGCTGTGGCTCTGGCGGCTTCTTCGTGTCATCGGAAAAATTCGTCGAAGAACACGGTGGACGCATCGGCAACCTTTCCGTGTATGGGCAAGAATCCAACCCCACCACCTGGAAACTCGCCTCGATGAACATGGCGATACGCGGCATGGATTTCGATTTCGGCAAGGAGAACGCCAGCACCTACACCCGCGACATGCACCCCGACCTGCGCGCCGACTTCATCATGGCCAATCCGCCCTTCAACATGAAGGAATGGAACGCCGGGGTAAAGGACGACGACCCGCGCTGGAAATACGGCATCCCGCCCGCAGGCAACGCCAACTTCGCCTGGTTGCAACACATGATCTATCACCTCGCGCCCAGCGGCAGCATGGCGCTGCTGCTTGCCAATGGATCAATGAGTAGCAACACCAACAACGAAGGCGAAATCCGCAAAGCCATCATCGAGGCCGACCTCGTTGAATGCATGGTCGCGCTGCCCGGCCAGCTTTTCACCAACACCCAGATACCCGCCTGCATCTGGTTCCTAACCCGCAACAAGGCCGCACGCAGCGGTTATCGCGACCGCAAGAACCACACTCTGTTCATTGACGCCCGCAACCTCGGCTACATGAAAGACCGCGTCCTGCGCGACTTCGCCGCAGAAGACATCCGCAAGATTGCTGACACTTTCCATGCCTGGAAGAAAGGCGTGGGCTACGAGGACATTCCTGCCTTCTGCAAATCCGCTGTGCTCAACGACATCCGCAAACACGACTACGTGCTCACGCCGGGTCGCTATGTCGGCGCGGCGGAACAGGAAGCGGATGGTGAACCTTTTGAGGAAAAGATGGGGCGACTCACCATGCAGTTGAGTGAGCAGTTTGGCGAGAGTGCAAAGTTGGAAAAAACGATCCGCGAGAATCTGGCGAGGTTGGGTTATGGCGGTTGAGGGTTATGCGAATTGGCCGTTTGCTGAAGTCATAGACTTTCAAGAAGGTCCGGGCATTCTCGCAAAAGACTTCAAGGACGAAGGTGTGCCACTCGTTAGGTTGGCTGGTCTTGATGTGGGTGCGTCGATCCTTAATGGGTGCAACTATCTTGATCCTGAAATGGTTGCAAAGAAATGGTCGCATTTTGCGCTTAAAGAAGGTGACATAATCCTTAGCACTTCTGCGTCTCTTGGGCGTGTTGCTGTTGTTGGTGCAGAAGGGGTTGACGCAATTGCTTATACGGGTCTGATTCGGATGCGCCCGCGTGACCATCGTGTCTTTGCACCTTTTATTCGCTACCTCTTAGCTTCGTCTGATTTTCAGAATCAGATTGAAGCCGCTGGGGTCGGAAGTGTAATCAAGCATTTTGGGCCAATGCATTTGAAACGCATGAGCCTGAACCTTCCATCACCGGAAGAACAACGCACAATTACCCACATCCTCGGCACGCTCGACGACAAGATCGAGCTGATCCGCCGCATGAACGAAACGCTGGAGGCCATCGCGCGGGCGCTGTTCAAGTCGTGGTTCGTGGACTTCGATCCCGTCCGAGCCAAGATGAACGGCGAACCGCCCGAGACGATCTGCCAACGCCTCGGCCTCACCCCCGATCTACTCGCGCTCTTCCCCGACCGTCTCGTGGATTCCGAACTCGGCGAGATTCCGGTGGGGTGGGGCGTTAGCTCAATCGGTGAACAAGTCGAGGTGGTTGGAGGCGGTACACCTAGCACAAAGGAAAGCGAATATTGGGAGGGCGGGACAATTCATTGGACTACACCTAAAGACTTGTCAGGATTACCAGACAAAGTGCTGCTTAGGACGGAAAGGAAAATTACTGAAAAAGGACTTCAGGCAATAAGTTCAGATTTATTGCCAATAGATACAGTTCTGATGTCTTCTCGCGCACCTGTCGGCTACCTAGCTTTGGCAAAGGTGCCAACCGCAATCAATCAAGGCTTCATCGCAATGAAGTGCAGCAAGCGATTGCCTCCTGAGTATGTGATCCAATGGGCAGACTCTGTGATGGATGAAATTAAGCAGCGTGCCAGCGGTACTACGTTCGCAGAAATTAGTAAGAAGACCTTCCGCTCGATTCCGGTTGTTGTGCCGCCGCTGGAGCTGCTTAATGAATACGCCAAAATCACTAAAGCGATATACGGAAAAATCACTTTAGGCGCTTCCGAATCTTTTTCTTTAGGTGAGTTGAGGGATACGCTCCTGCCAAAACTTCTCTCTGGCGAGCTCTTGGTAACGGAGCTGGATAGTGAGTGATTCCGAATTTTTTCTGTCGAGTAGCACGCGCGCATTGGCCGGCACTAATGATGCGGTTCATTTGATCGAACAGAAAGAACGAGTAGAACAAGCTGTGGTGTCGAATGATCCTGCACTTACTCTGGATACTGCCAAGGCTTTTTTGGAAAGTATTTTCAAAACAATTTTGTCTGACCGAGTTGCCGCTCCCAACCTTGAGCAAGATTTAAATCCTTTATATCGATGTGTTCGAGACGTTCTGCCGTTGAACCAAGATGCGGCTGCGAATGAAATTCTGAAAAGGCTAACGAATAGTATTGTTCATTCCGTTGCTGAATTAAGAAACAATTATGGTGCTGCATCGCATGGAAATGATGGCTATTTTGAGAACCCTATCGAAATGCCAGAAGCAGAAATGGTGGCTCGTGTTGTAGACGGAATGGCTGGCTTTCTTTTTCTAAAACATAAGGCACATGGAAATCCAGAGCTTGCTGCCCGCATTTACTATGGCGAATATCCGGAATTTGATGATTTTCTGGACAATCAATGGAAAGGTTATGAGCTGCCGCTGAGTGACGCACACAGCATTTCACTACCTGCGAGCAAAATTATCTTTATTACTGAGCCGGAAGCATACAGAGAAATGCTGCTTCAATATCTCTCGACTGAAAAAGAAGATCAGGATGATTAGCGAAGACCACCTCGATCAACTATCTCTCACGTGGTTCCAAGACTCGGGCTGGGAGTATTGCTACGGCTCGGACTTCGCTGCGGTGGCAAGCATGCTGGGGAGAAGCAGAATGTTTGAAGCCAATTCCATCTACGATATTGAAGGGGGCGCTTTGTGAGTACCTCTTTGTATGCCACAAACTCAGGGCTGAAGGTTGAGGCATTTATCAACCCTGAGGGCGTAAGTGGGCAGGGTGCCGGGGTTTTGCCACGCCTTAATTTTCAGGTGAAGCTGGATATCAGGGGCGAGCATGGCAGGCATCGCCAACAACATGTTCAAGCCTGGTCTTTCGGCAATCTATCCGGTGAGTTTCTTTTAGGCCATGAAAAAGTTGCAGACATTCGATCCTATTCCATAAACCGCAATAAATATGGTGGGCAAGATTACCCAACGGACGAGTACCTGAATATCGAGATACCGCTTGATGCGCGGCGGATAGAATGGCTAGAGCTAAAGCGAGATGGCAAGAGTTTTGAAGCCATGCTACGGATCAATTTGCAGGTGCAAATTTTTGGTAGTAATCCCCATACAGAAAATTTCCCCTTCGGCTTGCTGGATGTCGCAACCATACAAGGTGAAATACCGCTCACTGTCCCCGATACGCATTGGCGTGAAAAAGTATTGCCGGGGCTGGGCTATGGCAAGGTGATGATTGTCGAGCTGCCGGCCGTCAGCCTGGAAGCATGCAAGGCACTTGCACACTCATACAAAGCGCTGGAGAACGCGCAAAAACAATTCGCTCTTGGCCAATATGACGATACGGCAGGTTCATGCCGGGTGGCACTCGATCAATTCTTTGAACCGGTGGATAAAGGTGATGGTTCCGGCAAGACTATCCCAATGTTGAAAAAAAGCTGGGAGCCTCGCTTGGGTGAGGCGACTTATCAATGGCTGAACTCTGCCTTTGGTGCAATCAAGGCTGACGCCAACAAACCCCACCACAGCCCCAATAATCACTTTGATAGATTTGAAGCGCAGATGTTGATGATGATAACTACTGCGCTGATTTCGTATGCAGCAAACCAGATCGAGGAGGACAACGGATGAGCCAGCCATTTTCCCTGCGCATCTTCGTCGCTGACGGCGATCCGGATGGATTACGCATCGTAGAGCGCAGCAACTGGATCGGCAAGGCGGTAGTGTTTCCGCGTCCTTTGTTGCCCAAGGTTAAACAACGTGAAGAGTTTGGACAGACTGGCGTTTATCTCTTGATCGGCCCACGCGAGGATGGTGAAGGCGAGATGCTTTACATAGGTGAAGGCGATCCGGTGCGGGATCGGTTGGTCGATCACTATGCAAAGAAAGGCTTTTGGAGCCGTGCTGTTTTCTTTGTGGCTGGGCACTCGCAACTCAACAAGGCGCACGTGCAGTATCTGGAGGCGCAGCTCATTCAGCGAGCGAAGGCTGCCAAGCGCATGCCGCTGGATAACGTCAAGCAGGAGAACGAACCAAGTTTGTCGGCGGCTGATGCAGCAGACATGCGCGTGTTCCTCGATAACTTGCTCGGTATCCTGCCGGTGATCGGCGTGCATGCTTTCGAACAATCTGGAGAACGGCAGGCGCAGGAAAGCAAGGTGCTGCTGGCTTGTCATGGCAAAGGCATCGCGGCCCAAGGCTACGAATCGACGCAGGGTTTCGTGGTGCAGCAAAGTTCACAGGCGATGAATGAGGCGGTGCCTTCGATGAAGCTGCATGTGCGTGGCATGTACGACCTGCGCGAAATGCTAATCAAGAACGGCGTGCTTGCCAAGGACGGCGGGCACTACCGCTTCACCCAAGACTACGCCTTCAGCTCCCCTTCGACCGCCGCAGCCGTGGTGCTGGGCCGCAGCGCGAACGGGCGCATCGAGTGGAAGGATGCCAAGGGGCGCACGCTGAAGGAGTTGCAGGAGCAGGAGGCGCAGGCGACGGGCGTATCTAAGGTGCAGCAAGATGCTTGAAATCAAATCCACTGCAGATATCGAAGCGCTCCGCGAAAGCTTTGAGGTGGAATGCAAGCTGGCAGCGGGACGAGATGGCAAGGGTGAACTGCCAAAGGATTTCTGGGAAACCTATAGTGCGCTGGCTAACAGCTATGGTGGCGATGTGCTGCTGGGCGTGCAGGAAAGCACGAGACGTTTTCAAGTTCATGGCATTCAGAACCACGGCAAGGTTATCGACGAGCTGTGGGACCTGCTGAATAATCCGCAGAAGGCGAGCGTCAACCTCCTGAAAGAGCAGCATGTGGAGGTGCTTGATCTGGATGGGAAGTCGGTCATCCACATTCATGTGCCGAGAGCGCCCCGCAAGAGCAGGCCGGTGTATGTTGGCGGAAACCCAATCACTGGCACTTACAAACGGCAGAACAGCGGCGACTATAGATGCGATGAGGAGAGCGTGCGGCGCATGCTGGCAGAGCAGGTGGAAGATAGCCGCGACAACGAGATTCTCCAAGGCTACGGTCTGGATGATATCGATGTAGAGAGCTTCAATGCCTACCGCAATCTTTATGCAACCCGTTCACCGGATCATCCGTGGAATCAGGCTGACCCACAAACTTTTATGCGGAATATTGGTGCTTGGCGGCTAGATCGGGAATTGGGGCAAGGTGGATTGACCCGCGCTGGCTTGTTGATGTTCGGCCACTTGCCTTCTATTCAAGAGGCGTTTCCCAACTATATGCTCGACTATCAGGAGCGTGCCGAGGCCAAGACTGAGGCGCGATGGGTGGATAGGTTGACGTTGGATGGCTCGTGGTCAGGCAATCTGTTTGATTTTTACCGGCGGGTGATCAAGAAGCTGGCGAGTGATTTGAAAGTGCCATTCTCGCTGGAAGGCGATTTGCGTAAAGATGATACTGCGGTGCATCAGGCATTGCGTGAGGCATTGGTCAATACGCTCGTGCATGCGGACTATTCAGGGCGTGCATCGGTTCTGGTGGTTAAACGACCGGATATGTTCGGCTTCCGTAATCCGGGTTTGATGCGGGTGCCGCAAGAAATTGCTGTTACTGGCGGTGATAGTGATTGCCGTAATCGTTTACTGCATCAGATGTTTCGCTATATCGGCCTTGGTGAGCAGGCTGGGTCGGGAATACCGAAGATATACCAGGGATGGGATAGCCAGCATTGGCGTGCTCCATTGTTGGTGGAGAAAGAACAGCCTTCGGAACAAACGCTGCTTGAGCTCAGGATGTTGAGTTTGTTGCCGGAAGAAGTGGTGCGCGAATTGCGGGAAGTATTGGGCGATGTGTTCGACCGCATGCCGCATCTGGAGCAATTGATTCTTGCAGCGGCAGCGACTGAGCAAACTGTTACGCATCGCCGCATGGCAGAAATTTCCACGGAACATGCGCATGACCTCACGCTGGCTTTTCAGCGACTGGTCAAATCAGGAATTCTGGAATCTAGCGGGCATGGCAAAGGGACTGTTTACCATCTGCCGGGCCACAATCTGCCGACCCCGGATCAGGCTTTTGGTGACAGTGACTTTATGTCCGGAGCTCAAGATTCGCCCTCTGATGTGAGCTCCGGACATAGTGGCCTGAGCTCCGGACATAACGAGCGCTTACAGGCAAATTCAGCTCGGCATGAAGATGGGCACCTGCTGGTCAAGGGACTAAACAAGCCGTTGATCGATAACCTCAAGCTGCTGCCAGATAATCTGCGTCAGGAGCTAATGTCCGTAGCCGAGGAAGCCAGAAAAAAACCACGACTGGCACCGGAAGAAATGACAAAAATTATCACTAGGCTGTGTGAGGATTATTACCTGACTCAGCAAGTGCTGGCAGAGCTCGTGAATCGCAAACCGGAAGCTTTGAGAAAAAATACTTTGAAGTCTTTGGTTGATAGTGGCCATCTGGCTTTGGCGTTCCCAACCGTGCCGACACATCCGCAACAGGCATATACCTGCAATAAGGATAGAGGTGATGATTAACGAAGACCAACTCGAACAACTCGCCCTCACCTGGTTTCAGGATGCAGGCTGGGAATATTGCTACGGCCCGGATATTGCGCCGGATGGCGCTGCCCCTGAGCGTGCGGATTACAAACAGGTGGTGCTGGCGGAGCGTCTGCTTGATGCATTGCGCCGTTTGAACCCGCATATTCCCGAGACGGTACTGGACGAGGTGGCGCACCGGGTGGGCAAGCTGCACGAGCCTTCGCTGATCCAGAGCAACCGTATATTTCACGAGCTGTTGCTGGATGGCGTGGCGGTGATCGTTGAACAAGATGGCGTGAAGCGCGGCGACCGCGTGCGGCTGATGGATTTCGAGCATGCGGAGAACAACCGCTTTCTGGTGGTGAACCAGTTCACCCTTCAGGGCATCAAGCAGCCGCGCCGTCCCGATCTGGTGTGCTTCATCAACGGCCTGCCCGTCGCGGTACTCGAACTGAAGAACCCGGCCACCGAGCAGGCGGACATCTGGTCGGCGTTCAACCAACTGGAAACCTATAAGGCAGAGATCGCCGACCTGTTTGTATTCAACGAGGCGCTGGTGATTTCTGATGGTTTGCTGGCGCGCGTGGGTTCGCTCACGGCAGATCGCGAGCGCTTCATGCCCTGGCGCACATTGCGCTCCGAAAACGACAAGCCCTTGCTGGAATTCGAGTTGGAGAAGGTGGTGCGCGGTTTCTTCGCGCCAGACCTGCTGCTGGATTACCTGCGCTATTTCATCCTGTACGAGCAGGGCGAGGACGGTATTGTCAAGAAGATCGCGGGCTATCACCAGTTCCATGCGGTGCGCGAGGCAGTGCGTGCGACGGTGATCGCGGCCACGGGGCCGCTACCGGACAAGGCGGAACAACTGGAGCGCGCGACCTACGGCAAGGAGGTACAGCCCGGTTCGCGTAAGGGCGGCATCGTGTGGCACACGCAGGGCTCGGGCAAGAGCATTTCGATGGTGTGCTTCGTCGGCAAGCTGATGCAGCAGCCGCAGATGCAGAACCCGACGATCCTCGTCGTCACCGACCGCAACGATCTGGACGGTCAGTTGTTCCAGACTTTCACCGGAGCGCGTTCGCTGCTGAAGGAAACACCCCAGCAGGCGGAGGATCGCGATGCGTTGCGCACACTGCTGGATGGGCGACCTTCCGGCGGGATCATTTTTACGACCATGCAAAAGTTTTCGCCGGGCAAGGATGAGGATCGCTTCCCGGAATTAACCAAGCGCACCAACATCGTGGTGATCGCGGACGAGGCGCACCGTTCACAGTATGGCTTCAATGCGGTGCTGGACAAGAAGACAGGAAAATATAAATACGGCTTCGCCAAGCATCTGCGTGATGCGCTGCCGCACGCAACTTTCGTTGGCTTCACTGGCACGCCGGTGGAGAACGACGACAAGGATACGCGCGCGGTGTTCGGCGATTACGTCAGCATCTACGACATTCAGGATGCGGTGGACGATGGCGCGACCGTGCCGATCTATTACGAGAGCCGCTTAGCCCGGCTGGACATCAATCAGGCGCAGATCGAGCAACTCAACGACGACGTCGAAGAAGTCTTCGAGGACGAGGAGAGCGCTGCGACGCGAGAAGCCGAAAAAACCAAGTGGGCTGCGCTGGAAAAATTGGTGGGTGCCAAACCGAGACTGGAACAAGTGGCGGCAGACATCGTGCAGCATTTCGAGGCGCGCTCGGCGGCGGTGGAAGGTAAGGGCATGATCGTGGCCATGAGTCGCACGATTTGCGCACAACTTTACAAGGAAATTGTGGCCTTGCGCCCGGACTGGCATAGCGACGACCCCGCGCAGGGCTCGATCAAGGTAGTGATGACCGGCTCGGCTGCGGATGTTGAATTGCTGCGTCCGCACATCTACAACGCGACCACCAAGAAGCAACTGGAAAAGCGTTTCAAGAATCCGAAAGACCCGCTAAAGCTGGTGATCGTGCGCGACATGTGGCTGACTGGCTTCGATGTTCCGTGCCTGCACACGATGTATGTGGACAAGCCCATGAAGGAGCACAACTTGATGCAGGCCATCGCCCGCGTGAATCGCGTGTTTCGCGACAAGGAAGGTGGGCTGGTGGTGGATTACATCGGCATCGCCGCCGAGCTGCGCAAGGCACTGAAGGTTTACACCGAGAGCTGGGGTAAGGGCATGCCGACGCTGGATGCCGCCGAGGCGCTGGCAAAACTGAAGGAATACATGGAAGTTGCGCAGGGCTTGCTGAGTGATTTTGACTATGCGGCCTATCGCACCAAAGCGACAGTGTTGCTACTGCCTGCGGCCAACTTCGTGCTGGGGCTGGAAGACGGCAAGAAACGCTGGTTCGACGTGGTGCTGAAAATCACTAAGGCATTCTCGCTGTGCGGCACGCTGGATGAGGCGATAACCTTGCGTGAGGAGATTGCGTTCTTCCAGGCAATTAAGGCGGTGATCGCCAAGGCGACGGAGACCGACAAGAAGCTGGCGGAAGAACACAAGAATGTGGTACTCAAGCAGATACTCGACAACGCGGTGCTGTCCGAAGGCGTGGAAGACATATTCAAGCTGGCAGGATTGGCTCGGCCTGATATTGGCATTTTGTCCGATGGCTTCTTGGAGGAAGTGCGCAATCTGCCTCAACGCAACTTTGCTGTGGAGTTGTTGCAAAAGTTGCTGAACGATGAGATTAAATCGCGCTGCCGCACCAACGTGCTACTGGAGAAGAAATTCAGCGACCGCCTTCTGGCTGCGCTGAATCGCTACCACAGCCGTGCCATCGAGAGCGCGCAGGTAATTGAGGAATTGATCGCGATGGCGAAAGAGTTCCGCGATGCGGCCAAGCGCGGAGACGAACTTGGCTTGAGCGAATCCGAACTAGCTTTTTACGACGCGCTGGCAGACAACGAAAGTGCGGTACGTGAGTTAGGTGACGACATCCTGAAGAAGATTGCGCACGAATTAACTGACAAACTGCGCAACAGCACGACGGTGGACTGGCAGAAGCGCGACAGCGTGCGTGCGCGGCTGCGCAACCTCGTGCGCATCACATTACGCCGCTACAAGTATCCGCCGGATATGCAGGAAGCCGCTATTGAATTGGTGCTCAAGCAGGCGGAAGTTTTGTCGGAAGAGTGGTCGGGTAACTGAGAAATTTTTGTTTGGTGTGTTCTGGTGAGTTGGTGGGGGCGTGAAATTCATGAAGAAAATTAAATCAATTTTTAAGTTTTTCTATAATGGTGCTGATTCGGATGCAACACCGTTAACCAAGGAACAATATGAAGCCGATTTAGTAAATATTGATCCTGAAAAAGCAAAAAATGCATTTGACCGAGCTTGTGCGGTTCGTGATTTTGAAATTGAGATGTACTGGAAAAGGGCAAATTATTTCTGGGCATTTATTGCGAGTACCTTTGCGGGTTATTTTTTACTGATCAGCTCAGAGAAGTATATTAAGGCTGATCAGATTTTTAACCATGTGGAGGTTTATTTCCTTATCTGCATAGGTTTTGTCCTTTCTATAGCTTGGATTTTTACTAATATAGGTAGTAAATCGTGGCAGAGGCATTGGGAAGTGCATGTTGACCTTTTAGAAGATCAATTTACCGGGCCGCTATATAAGACGGTTCGCTTTACTAGGACTTATTCTGTTTCCAAAATAAATGAAATAGTCAGTGGTGTATTTGCAGTGATTTGGTTTTTACTCGGCATCAAATACTTAATTGAGGAAAAATTGCTGCATTATGGCGGCAAACCTAACTGGTTAGTTTTACTGTCATCATTAACTGTGTTGCTGGCTGTGATGGCAATGGTGTTGGGGTATGGAAGAGGAAGATTCAGAGAACGGGATTCACAAATGTATCGTCGCAAGATCACCTACTAATTAGCTCATTTTAGTTCTGGAAGAGCGGACTCTCAGAAATTACTTCTCTAGATTAGCTGCCACCATCTGCTTCGGCCGAGCAGCAGTCTAAGCGCTTTTCAAGCTAACCACATTGGTTGAGCTCAGAATCGCTTCCAGTCTATCGCCCAGCTTGTTCCACGCCTCGCGTTTATCATCGGCATAGTCATCGAGCAAATACACCCGATCCACTTTGCTGCCGATCACGTGGTTCTGGCACAGGTTGATCACCTCGCGGCTGATCTTTAATTTCTGCATCAGCGTCGCACCGGTTCTGCGCAGGTCGTGGGGCGTCCATTCCTGATCGCCGACAACCAGGTTGTTATTTTCTACCCGGTTTTGCAGCTTGCGGGTGCGGCTCTTGAATTTCACCTGCCGGTCGCCTACCTGCTTGCTGACGGTTTTTTCGCAGATATGCCCCTCTTTGATCCGTGCGGGGAAAGCCCACAGGCTATCCCCGGTCAGCGCGTGCAGTTGTTTGAATTGCGCCAGTGTGAAGTCGGACAGGTAAACCAGCTGATCACTTTTTTTGCCGCGCATACCCTTGGTATTGGCCGCCGGGATAAACCAGGTGCGCTGCTCAAAGTTGACATGCTTCCATTCGGTCATCAGCAATTCACCGATGCGGCACAGCGTCCCCAGGCACAACCACACGGCGATCTGCGCTTCTTTTTTCAGGGGGCGCTCGGCAGACCGCCTGTTGGCAGCCTCCGCGTAGCTGGCTTCGGATTCATCGAAGATCTGCCTGAGCTTGCAGATTTCTTCGATGCTCAATAGCCGGGTGCGCTCTTTGGTGTAATCGGCGGGGAGTAATTTGCCGATCTCAACCAGCTCGGCAGGGTTACCGTCGATTAGCAGCGCGCGCCATGGTTTGCGCTTTTCTGCCCAGCGCAGCATTTGCCCGATGTCCTTGGATAATTCCACTGCGGTGGCCACCTTGCCGGTCGCGATGATGGCCCGATACAGGTTGCGCAGGTGATGTTCGGTTAAATGCCGCACCTCGATAGAGCTGAGCACCGGCAGCGCATGCTTGCCGAACGACTGGCTGATGTATTTGTTGCCGTCGCCACGGCTTACCCCATCTCGAATCCAGGTGGTGTATAGATCATGGAAGGTGAAGGCTTCAGTGCGCTTGAGCTCATCGGCCCGGATGGTGGCATCCACCTCGGCCTGCGCGTCGATTCTGGCCGCGACCTTGTTGGCGCGTGGATCAATGCCCGCCTTTACCAGATCGCGCGCCTTGTCGCGCTCCTCGCGGATCGCGGCCATATCCCTGGATGGGTACGTGCCGCAGTAATGCCAGGTCACCTTACCCTGCCACTTGAAAGCGCAGCGAAACACAATGGATACCGTGTCGGAATTTACTCGGACTTCGCCAGATAATCCGCCGCCGTCATTTAGCGTGTCACCTTTCCATTCAGCTTTGACCGCATCCAGCTCTTTGATCGTCCACTTGCTACCCTTTTGGCCCTTCGGATACCTGGTCATAGCACCCCTCCATCAAATTCTCATGGGTAAACCCATGGGTAAACCAGAAAGCGGCCGCTATCGAATCCAGTCGCACCGTATCGGACGAACTATACGCCCAATGGTAGTAGCTAACAACTCGAATTAATTGATTATTTACTATCCGGAATAGTCAGAAGTTGTCCGGTAGCGTTTCAGGGGAAAAGTGATATTTAAGTAGCTACGAACCAAGGGGTAGGGCGTTCGAATCGCTCCGGGCGCACCAATAAATCAAAGAGTTAGGCTGTTTGCCTAGCTCTTTTTTCTTTTGTGCGCGACTATTCGCGCCTTCCATTGGTTGGCCCTGCACAGAGGTCGACAGGAAATGAATTATTCCAATGAGCCTAGCGTTGTTCTTCGGTAAATAGATTGCGGCGCAGATGTGTCAAGAGTATATTTCTACACACACTGTCGATTCTTCTGCAAGAGGTGATGTCATGACTGTAACCCGCCGCGATTTTCTCAAACAAAGCGCCGTTGTTTCCACCGCCGCTGCAACAGTCGGTATTCCGGTGAGCGAGCTTGCCGGTGCAGCGACGCAAAGCGCCGAAGCGAAATGGCGATGGGATAGGGGCGTGTGCCGTTTCTGCGGGGTGGGTTGCGGTATTCAGATCGCCACAGACAAGGGCAGGATCGTCGCCACTAAGGCTGACGCAGATGCGCCGGTGAATCGCGGACTCAATTGCATCAAGGGTTACTTCAACGGCAAGATACTTTACGGCAAGGATCGTCTCACCAAGCCGCTGCTGCGGATGACGAACGGCAAGTTCGACAAGCATGGCGAATTCGTCGAGGTTTCATGGAAACGTGCATTCGATGAAATGGAAAAGCAGTTCAAGCGTCACTACAAGGCACTCGGCCCGACCGGCGTGGGTTTTTTTGGCTCAGGCCAGCATACCGTGCAGGAAGGTTATGCCGCAGTCAAACTGATGAAGGCGGGTTTTCGCAGCAACAACCTCGACCCCAATGCCCGCCACTGCATGGCGTCGGCGGTGGCAGCGTTCATGCAGGTGTTCGGCATCGACGAACCCGCCGGCAACTACGACGATATCGAGCATACCGACACGATGATTTCGTGGGGCGCGAATATGGCCGAGATGCACCCCGTGCTGTGGACGCGCGTCACTGACCGCAGGATGAGCGATCCGAATGTGCGGGTGGTCAACATGAGTACCGTCAGCAATATGTCTTCCGGTATTGCCGATATGGAGATCATCTTCAAGCCGAGTACGGATCTCGCGATTATGAACTATCTCGCGCGCGAGATCGTCAGCCGCGATGCGGTAAATTGGGACTTCGTCAACGCGCACTGCGCGTTTGCAACCGGTCCCAGTGACATCGGTTACGGGATGCGCGGTTCGGATAAGTTTGACTATGACGCTGAGAAAGACACCAATGCCAAGGAGCTGGCCATGCAGTTAGATAGCGCCGAGGCCATCGCACAAGGGAAAGTTGCCGGTGAAACCGTGGAGCAGAAAAACCGCGCGAGTGCGGGCAAGCACTGGCTGATAGGTTTCGAGGATTTCAAAAAAGGCCTGGAGCCCTATACGCTAGATTTCGTGGCCGAGCTGGCCAAGGGTGACCCGGACGAATCGCTGGATGATTTCAAGAATAAGCTTAAGCAACTGGCCGATCTCTACATCGATAAAAACCGCAAGGTGGTGAGCTTCTGGACCATGGGCTTCAACCAGCACCAGCGCGGTACTTGGGTCAACGAACAGGCCTACATGGTGCACCTGCTGCTGGGTAAACAGGCAACGCCCGGCAACGGCGCATTTTCCCTGACCGGCCAGCCTTCCGCCTGTGGTACCGCTCGCGAGGTGGGTACGTTCTCGCACCGATTGCCCGCCGATATGGTGGTGGACAACCCCGTTCACCGCGCCGCCGCCGAGAAAATATGGAAGTTGTCCGCCAAGACACTCAACCCCAAGATCGGCAGCCACTACACCAAGTTGATGCGCGATCTCGAAGACGGGCAAATCAAGTGGGCGTGGGTGCAGGTGTGCAATCCGTTCCAGAATACCGCCAACGCCAACCACTGGATCAAGGCGGCGCGCGAGCAGGATAACTTCATCGTTGTGTCGGATGCCTATCCCGGCATCTCCACCAAGGTGGCGGATTTGGTTCTGCCTTCGGCGATGATTTTCGAAAAATGGGGTGCTTACGGCAACGCCGAGCGCCGCACCCAGTTGTGGCGCGAGCAGGTGCCGCCGCCGGGCGAAGCGCGTAGCGACATCTGGCAGATTATGGAGTTTTCCAAACGCTTTAAGCTCAAGGAGGTGTGGGGCGAGCAGAAGATACCGGGACTCAAGGATGAGGGTTTTGACGACGGGAAACTGCCCGATGTGCTGGCCGCATCCGGTCATTCGCCGAATGCCACGCTGTATGACGTGTTGTTTGCCACGCCGGACAACAAAAAATACCAATGGCCAGACGCCATCGCGAATGGCCACGACAATCACACCGCCATGCTGCTGGGTGACAAGTGGTTTCCCGAGAAGGCGCTGTTTGAGGAGTATGCGCAATTCGGCCGCGGCCACGCCCATGATCTGGCCGACTTTGATGTGTATTTCCGCGACGATGTGCGTGGTCTGAAGTGGCCGGTGGTGGACGGCAAGGAAACGCACTGGCGTTTCAACGAGGCCTACGATCCCTATGTCAAAAAAGGCAGCGGGTTCGATTTTTACGGCGCCGCAGGGAAGTCACTGCCGAGCGGTGATCTCGACGGCGTGACCAATCCGGACAAGACCAACATCGCTGGCAAGGCCAAAATATTCTTCCGTCCCTATGCCGCGCCGGTCGAGCAGCCCGATGAAAACTACAATATGTGGCTCACCACAGGCCGTGTGCTGGAGCACTGGCATTCCGGCACGATGACGCGTCGCGTGCGCGAGCTGCATTTCGCCGTACCCGCCGCGCTGATCTATATGCATCCAGAGGATGCCAAATCGCGCGGCCTCAAGCGCGAAGCCACCGCATGGATAGAGTCGCGGCGCGGCAAGATCAAGGCGACGGTGGAAACCAACGGACGCAATCGCCCGCCCAAGGGGACAGTGTTCGTGCCCTGGTTTGACGAAGGTGTGTTCATCAACAAAATCACGCTGGATTCCACCTGTCCGATCTCGAAGCAGACCGATTTCAAGAAATGTGCGGTGAAGATTTACAAGGCCTGACCGGAATGAATCGGGCTCATTGACCAGAAAGGGAGAGACAAAATGCGCAACCTGCATCTATCAGCCGTAACCCGCTTCATTGCATGCCTCGCCCTGACGGCGGCGGCAACCGATACATTGCTGGCCGCGCCCGCCATCAAAACGAACGACATGGGATTGAGTAAGGAAAGCGTCTTCGACGTACCAACCCCTAAGGTGTACCGCTATGGCACTTCGCAGCCGGGCGAAAGCAAAGTGCTACCCCGTGCCTACCCCGGTGCTCCCCCTCAGATCCCGCACGACATCGCCGACTTCCTGCCAATCACCGCGCAGAACAATATGTGCGTTGCTTGCCATGATCAACCCGGACAATGGGGGCAGAAACTTGAGGCAGGTATGGCCACCCCGATGCCGGCCAGCCATTACACCGACCAGCGCAATGCGCCAAGCAAGGTTACTGATCACCTGATCAATACACGTTTCAATTGTAACCAGTGTCACGTACCCCAGACAGATGCACCGGCGCTGGTGGAGAACACCTTCTCATCGGGAAGCAAGCGCTGATGAGATAGGGTTTATGCGACAGTCTTATTGGTATTGATTAATGCGCTCCGCATGGCATTTTTGGATTAAAGCTGCAAATTTACTTATTTCCAGTCTGTTTTTTACCTAATAGAAATCGCCTGCATAAGGCGCTTCTAAATTATCCATTTCCGGATACAGTTAGCCCTACTTTTGAAATTGAATCGCATTTATAATTTGCAGCGGATTTCTGTATGGGTTTGGACTAGGCTGACGGGCACGGGGCGATTTTAGATCTGTTTGATATATAGAAAGGGAATGACATGACCATGGTGTTTGATACTTTGCGTACGTCGACTGTAACCGACGAGCTTGATGATGATGAAATTCGTGTGATCGAAGGATTGTTCGATGTGCAGGAATATCGCTCAGGAGAGGTGATTACCAAGCCGGGTGATGATCGTCCCGACAGTCTGTGCATACTCGCTCAAGGCAATATTGAAGTGAAAAATAATGGCGGTGGCGAAAATGAAGAACTCCTTCATCTGCTTAAACCGGGTGAACTGGCCGGGATGATTACTTTTGTCGGGGGGGACTCTTCACAAATCAGCGCAACACTTTATGCTGTTGGCCACACCAAAATATTGAGTTTGGGGCAGCGTAAAGTAGAGGGGCTGGTTCGATCCGACCCCATGATCGCATTCAGGATCATGCGTGGCGTGGCACGTAGCATGCACGGTATAGTTCGGCGCGGAAATATCCAGACCATTGAGCTTACCAATTACATCCATCGGGCCAATGGCCGTTACTAAACGTGTTATTTTCATAACCATATCGCTGTTCGGCAAGAGGTACCGGGCGACGTAACAACCTCGTTACCGCTTTGATATGCATGCCGAATGTTGCGGCAGGGCATTAGGATTAACCTCGACACACAGCCAGCTCGCGCCACTCCGTGGTGTAGCGCTTGGACATGTTTCCCCTGCGCATTGCCCAGTTTTTTTTGACACCTTCGCCCAGTAGTCGCAGTGTGCCGCTGCCCATGCGGCGGTTGATATGATCCAGTGTTGTCATCAGTGCGCTTGATTGATGCTGTGCAGCGATATCATCAAACAGGGTACGGGGACGGTCAGTTGCCGGGATGATGGCGGTCAGCATCACGCCGGTTTTTTGGTAAGCGTAGCCGTTGCGGTAGATCTGGCGTAGCCCACTTAGTGCGGCGTGACACAGTTGGCGCGTGTCGTCGGTCGGTTCCGGCAACGCTATTAGTATGGACTGCTGGTGCTGCGGTGCATTTATTTTGTGCGGGTTGGTGCGGATGTATATCTGGATGCCGCCAGCTATCGAGTGTTGATCGCGCAGTTTTTCTGCCGCTCTGGCGGTATAGGCGATCACTGCTTGCCCAAGATCGGGCAGACTGGATACCGGTGACCCGAACGAACGTGAGCAGATGATCTGCTGGCGGGGAGGGGTGACATCCTCCAGTTTCAAGCATGCCACGCCATTCAGTTCTGCCACGGTGCGCTCCAGTACCACGCTGAATTCGTTACGGATGCACATGGGTGACGCGTGTTTCAGGTCAAGCACGGTATGAATGCCCATTGTCCTTAATCGCGCTGTGCTGCGTTTGCCCACGCCCCATATTTCGCCGACCTCGATGGCATCCAGCAGGATATTCAACTCGGCATCAGTCATCCGATTGAAATCGCACACGCTGTGATAATAAGGCTGCTTCTTGGCAACATGGTTGGCCAGTTTTGCCAGCGTCTTGCTGGCTGCGATACCCACGCACACCGGGATACCGACGCATTGCCTGATGGCCCGGCGTATCTGTTGCCCGTAGTCTGTCAGATCGGCAGGGATGCCGCTCAGATCGATAAAAGACTCGTCTATGGAATAAATCTCTTGGTCGGGGCTGAACTGGGACAGCAGCGACATCACCCGGTTGGAGAGGTCGGCATACAGTGTGTAGTTGGAGGAGAGAGCGATGATGCCGTGCTTTCTGGCGACATCTTGTAACTGGTACCACGGTACGGCCATGCCGATGCCGAGGTCTTTGGCCTCCTGCGAGCGCGATACCACGCAGCCGTCATTATTGGATAACACCACCACAGGCTTACCTTCTAATTGTGGCTGGAACAGCCGTTCGCAGGAGACGTAGAAGTTGTTGCAATCCACCAGTGCGATGGCGAGTTGCATGGTCTAGACCTTGTGCACGTTCCACTGCACCACACCCCAGACCGAGAAATCCTGTTCCGGCTTGATGAGCTGGTCTGGATAGTCGGGGTGGGCGGCGCGCAACACCGGCCCCTCCGGCATGTGCAGCAGTTGCTTGACAGTGAATTCACCATCCACCACGGCGATCACCACGCAGCCGTGGGTGGCGGGTATGGCGCGATCCACCACCAGCAGGTCTCCATCGTAGATGCCGACGCCGCGCATGGAAACACCGGCAACGCGCATGAAGAAGGTGGATTCCTTGTGCCGGATCAGATGCTCGTCCAGGCTCAGGTGTCCGGCCACATAATCATCCGCAGGGGAGGGGAAACCTGCGGGTATGGTGCCGCGCAATAGCGCACGCTGGCGCTGAAACAACTCCTTGTTGGGATGCACCAGAGACAGTAATCCGCGGGAGTTGTGGCGTCCCGAATGAAAAATTGATTGCATGGGGGTTACTTTCGGTACTTGCGGATCAAGCCGATGAGTACGCCGAAGACCTCCAGCGAACCTTGCGGGTGTATCACCGGGTAGGCGGCATTGGCCGGAAGCAGCACGTATTTGCCGCGTTCCTTGCCCAGCGTTTTCAGGGTGAACTCCTCGTCCACGATGGCGACCACGATATCGCCGACATTGGCCAGGTTGCGCTTTTCCACCACGGCGATATCGCCATCGTGGATACCGGCTTCGATCATCGAGTCGCCCTTGACGGGGATCAGCGTGGTTTGCGAGGGCGTATCGATCAACATCTCGTCGATGACGTGATAATCGCCTTGGGTGGCGCCTACCGTGACCGGCATCCCCGCCGGCACGGCGGACTCGGCCAGCGGGCGGGCGAAGAACTGTGCGGTGGGTATCCACATCCCGTCCGGCGTGCGATCAAGGAAACCAGCCTTGCCGAGCCGATCCAGTATCGACTTGACCCAGGACTTGGAGGCGATGCCGAACACTTCGCACAGCGAGGAATAAGAGGGGATGCTTTTCCATTCGGCGTAATAATCCTGCAGCTTGGCGAGATATTCCGCGTCTCTGGAGTGCGGGGGGGAGAGGTCAGTCATGGCTATACCAATACAGAACGAACGTGCTGCACATCGTAAAGAACGATTGTTCTGTTGTCAACTGATTTTAGAAATTAGTTTGGCTCCCGGTTTTGTGGCCCGATTGCACTCATCTCAATGCTGAAAACAGACAAGCCCGCAATGGCGGGCTTGTCTGTTGTGCATCAGAAAACTGCGTTAACGGTGGAAAGCGACCACGCCGGACACCGATTGGGTGCTCGAGGCACTGACATTCTGCAAGCCGTAGGTCATCATCGCTCCGATCGCGCCCGCGCCAGTGAACTCACCGAAGATTGCGCCCTGAGTCGAGGTTCCGCAAGTACCGGCACAGGTCACCGTAAGATGCGGTGCACCAACTACCTGGCTATTGGCATAAAAGGCGGTCTGCTGAAGGATAGGCGTACCGACGGCAGAGGCGATCAGGTTTGCGCCGGCAACGGTTACGTTGACGCCGACATCCACCGTTTGTGCGGTAAAGTTGGCGTTCAGCGTTGCGCTGTTCAGCGTGCCCACATTACCCAGATTATCGGTCGGTGCGGTTCCGCCGGCATTGATGTAAGTGTAGGTTCCCGAAACCGGCAGCGTCACCGGAGCTGTTTCGGTCTGTGCGGCTATCCAGTGCAGGCTACCCCGCAGCGGGGTAGCGGTGGTGACACCGTCACTTCTTTGGGTGCCGTTGATCGATCCCCCATCCCAGCGTCCCCAACTGATACCGGTGAGCGGGTCGCTGCCCGCATTGGCCAGTACGCTGGTGCCGCTGGACAAGGTCAATGATCCACTGTTGTTGGTATTGATGGTGCTCATGTCAAACTGGGTCAGATTGCCTGCGCCATTTGTCAGCATCCGTGTTGGCGCGTTTGCATAGAAGCCGATCACAGGGAGGGTGATGATCGAGTCTGGGTCGGTCACGGATATCATTACCGTGCGGTACGGTGTTGCGACATTGCTGGCTGTGTTGGACAGTGCCGCTACCCCGCTAACCTGTTCAAACAAAACCGACGCGGGTAGTTGGGCTGCGAAGTCATAGCTCAGGATCGCGCCATTGAAACCGATGCCGGTCAACTGGCCATTCAGGTTGCCCCAGCTACTGATGGGTGCTGCGCCATCCACGGTCAGCGTCAGTGTTCCCGGCCCGGCTCCCCCGTTAACGCTCCATGACCTGAAAGTCGCTCCGCCGATCCCATTGTCTTGAAAGAGCAGCTCGTTGCCCGCCGCTGTATAGGCGAGCCAAGTGTGTACTGAGGGCGTAGGCTGCGTATCTGGAACTGACAGCTCGAGGTTGACCCCGATCACCTGGCGCGTGAAATCAACCGTCAGAGTGGTCGTATTCAGCACCGAGCCGGGTACCCCGTTGGCATTGACCACCATGCCCCCGTCGAAACTGAAGGTCTTGGTGCCGACCAGCGCATTGGCCAAATAGAGTGGCCCGGATTCCGGTCCGGAGATCATGATCGGCCCCCAAGTAGAGCTGCTGCCGAAATTTTGTCCATAGGTGTTGGTATAACTGCCCGCATCCCAAGTACCATAATAAATGCCGGTCTTGGGTGTATTGGCGGTGGTGGGGGCCACCGTGCAGGTGGTGCAGGTCACCGTCGTTGACCAGTAGTATCCTTGTGCGGGGGTGCCAAAGCTGTAGGCTGTCAATACCCCGCCGGTGGTGGTGAGGAGGTCAGCGAATTGGATACTCCCTTTGTTGTCTCCGCCGCTAGTCGCTACCTCATACAGGCCTGTCGGATTGAGGGTGGTGCTATCGACGACGCTCGCGCCGGCAACATTCATTAACGGGCGGACAAAAGACGCCAGGCCGGAGACATCCCCGCCGCCGCTACCGTTGTTCCATAGGTTGTACGACAGTATCGCGCCGGCGTAATTTTGGCCGGTGAAGGCGCCGTTCAGGACGCCCCCGCAGTTTGGACAGGTGACGGCTGTGCCCAGTCCCGTGGCGACGACCAATGTTCCTGAATCGGAATAGAATTCTGGACCCGATAAAGCGACACCGGTTGCGGACGCTGTCCAGGCTTGTCCGCCCACGTTCAGGGCCAGATTGATGTTGAGTAGGCTATTGACAAAATCGACACTGATGGAGGCGCTGGTTAGCGTACCGCTTTGTCCGGATTGTCGGTCAAGCGGAGCGGTTTTGCCATCCAGCGTATAGTTGAAGGTTCCCGCCATGGCACCGGTCACGGCACCAATGAAACCATAGCCCACGTCCAGATACCCCTGGGCACCGTACATCCAGCTATTGACTGATCGCCAATCCGAATTTCCTAATGAGGCGGTGTAAGTCTGTTCTATCCCGGTTATGCCGGTCCAGCGGCCAAACTCAATGCCGGTGGTGCCGGAAGTTGCAGTACCTAAGATCGGCCCAGTTCCGCCTATCACGGAAAAGCTCGAGCTTGAGAGGCCAAGTATTTCGCCAGCCGTAAAGGAAGTTGGTGCTCCGCTGATGTCGTAAGTGATATTGGCGGGTAACACGCTGTAGTTATCAGATCCGGAAAACATTATTGACGCGAAATTGATCAGGATATTTTTCGGATCATAGGCCGCTGCCACAACAGGTGTAGGTGTAGGTGTAGGTGTAGGTGTAGAATCGCCGCCGGTGAGATCAGTGCCGCTTTCGTCCTTGATGGGTTGCAGGATGGTTGAATTGATGTCTTTCAATGTGGATTCCGCCACATCGGTTTCCGGTGCGGTATTTTCTTCTGCGGTACTGTCCACGTCGGCTGTTTCGCGTACTTCTTCGCTTTCCTCATCCTCATCGCTCTTGGCGTCTTTGGTGGGTTTTTCCGCTACGGTGAAAAGGTCGGCGTTAACCGGTCTAAGCTCCGGCATTTGATTGGCACTGCCGGCGTAGCCCATCTGGTTGGGCATTACAAAGATGGTGCCCACGTCGGTGGCGATGAAGGTCTCGCCGACATTCACCTTGTTGTAGGTGCCGGCAGGCGCGGTATTGGCCAACAAACTTTCCGGCAGCACGACAAAGGTTTCATGGTCGGTGCCGCGTATACCTATGGTTGCAGCCGCCGTGGTAATACGGTAGCTCGGTTTGTTTATTCGCCCAATCAGGCCGGTAACAGAACGGAATCCGCCTTTAACCAGCGAGAAAACCAGATTTTCGCTTCCGTCTTCTTTGCCGTTGAATTTAAAGCTGTCGAATTTTAACTGGGTGTCGGGGCGCACGGCGACAAATCCGCCGTCCTGCATTTTGATTTGCGCATTTGCTCCCCTTTCGGTAATGACGGTGTCACCTTCGTTGACCGCCGCGCCTTTTTTCAGGGTGCTGGTTTGTCCCGTTACGCTGGCGAGCTGGACGCTGCCCCTGACGAACTGGGCATATCCGGCAATCCCGGCGTAGCTTGCCTGACTCACCAACATCAGGCAAACCAGGGAGAGGCTTAGATAGTTAACGCTGTTTTTTGTGGTCTTCATGATTGCACCTCACTCAGTTTCGGTTAGCGAAATTCGCGGCGAATTGTCAGGGAGAAATCCGTTCTGTTATAGCCATACAGCACGATATTGGAATCGTTTCTGGAATAGTTTAACTGCGAACGTAATGTCCAGTTTTTGTCCCAATGCCAGTTCGAACCCAGCGAGACGTCCAACTGACGATCCTGACGTTTGCGCAAAAATGCGAGATTGGATCTGGCATATCGGCCCAATTGATAACCGAGGCTGGCGAATAATTCGGTGCTTTTGCCCAGCGCAGTTTGTCCGCCTACCCGTAATCCCGAAGTCAGCTTGTTGCCGTCGGCACGTCCTCCATAGGGGTTGGTTGCTGTCTTGGGGGCGACATCGTCTTCGGTCGCACGGAACAGGCTACCGAACAATACGGATTGTCCATCCGCCAGTACATGCAGCCAACCGGTACCCAGCGTGGTTTGGTTGAAATTGTTAACCGATATTGCGGGATCCATGAACAGGTTGCGGCCGCGCTGTGCGAACAGGCTTACCTGATTAGTCGGGCTGTAGATATGCCGCCAGTCCGCGCTGACACCGGTAGAATCACGGTTGCGCATTCTTGCAACGTCAAGTCGTCCGCCTACTCCGCCGAGGCGAAAAATATTATTTTTGCTGGCTGCAAAGGTCATCCCCGCACGGCCGTCCAGACTCCGCGTGTCGAAAGCGTGTTGGTCTTTATTGCCGCGCTGGCGTATATCGCCTCCGGCATACAGGCCCCAATTGGTATTCAGGTTGTGGCTGATCTCGCCGCCCGCAGCAATGTGGTAATAATTGTCGGCGGTTTTAAGGTTAGTCGGGCTGAGGGTGACCGTCAGGTTGCCGAGTCCCGGGACATCGACTTGTGACTGGCTGGTGGAGTTGTTGACATTGGTGTCGCGTCCGATACCGCCTTCGATATAGGTGCTGTATCGGGTTTGTTTGGCCGTTTGTTGGGCGGCTATGGCATCCAGGTATTTCTGGATGGTGGCGCGCGCCGCTTGAGGTGGGTTTTGTTTGGCGACGGTTTCAAACTCGGTCTTGGCACGGGGCATGTCGCCAAGCTGGTAATAAGCGCGCGCCATATCCAGACGGGCACCGGCGAAATTTGGATCTACCGACAGTACCCGCTCGAAGGCGAGCGTGGCTTTATCCGGCTTACCGCTATCCAAAGCCGCAATCCCGATCAGGTAATCAAAGCGAACTTCGCCGGAACGACTGAATTCAAGCGGCTCGAGCAGATTGTAGGCGGCGGCGGATTTTCCGGCCTTCATCAAGGCTTCCGCTTCGCGCAATGGCTTTTCGTGCGGGTCATCTGCTGCTGTCTTTGCTGATGCGGGTTCGGCGGGCAGCCCCGGTTTATTTGCGGCTTCCTGAGCATAAACCCCGCTTGCTGCCAGTATTAGCCCGGTGAATATCCAGCATGTCGATTTTGCGAATTTCATCACTCCCCCTGATTTTATTTGGCACGCTATTTTCAGGGGATAGTATCCTTTGCACTTGAAGTGGTCAATAATTCATTCGAACTACAATATGAGTTGGTTTTCGGCCAAGATATTCTTGGCAAGCTATGCTCCGCTTAGACGCACCACAACGAGGCCAAGTTTATGGCGCGGCATCAGCAAGTCGCTTAGCGTTCGCGATGCTCACATCCACTTTTGCTGCAATCTGTTTTTATTGTTTCACAACAAAACCAAATTATCCCGGTGAATGATCTCTGCATCGCCACCATAGCCCAGTAGTTTTTCTATTTCTTTGCTAGAGTGTTGTGCGATCAGTCGTGCTTCTTCGGCGTTGTAGTTGGTCAGACCGCGCGCCACTTCGCTGCCATCTTCGCCGATACAGGCGACGAGTTCTCCTCGATCGAACTCACCAAGGACTTTCTTGACGCCTATCGGCAGCAAGCTCTTGCCATCGGAGTGCAATGCTTTTATCGCGCCGGTGTCCAGCACCAGTTTCCCCGCAACCTGCAAGTGATCGGCTAGCCATTGCTTGCGTGCGGCAAGTGCGAGGGTGGGGGCGGTGAGCAGCGTGCCGATGGATTCTCCCTGAATCAGGCGCAATAACACATCGCGTTCGTTTCCCGAGGCGATGACGGTATGCGCGCCGCTGCGCGCTGCGCGCTTCGCCGCGAGTATCTTGGTGATCATGCCGCCGCGCCCGATGTGGCTGCCGACCCCGCCCGCCATGCTTTCCAGTTTTACATCACCGGCGCGCGCTTCACTGACCAGTGTGGCGCTGGCGTCTTTGCGCGGATCGGCGGTGTAGAGGCCGGCCTGGTCGGTAAGGATGATCAGCACATCAGCTTCGATGAGATTGGCGACCAGCGCACCCAATGTGTCGTTGTCGCCGAACTTGATCTCGTCGGTGACCACGGTGTCGTTCTCGTTGATGATGGGGATGACACGCAGTGACAGCAGGGTGGTCAGCGTGGCGCGCGCATTCAGGTAGCGCTCGCGGTCGACCAAGTCTGCATGGGTCAACAGTACTTGTGCTGCGTGAAGATCGTGCTTGCGGAAGCAGCTCTCATAGGCTTGTACCAAACCCATCTGCCCCACTGCGGCAGCGGCTTGCAGATCGTGTATCAGGGTGGGGCGAACTTTCCAGCCAAGGCGTTGCATACCTTCGGCAATCGCGCCGGAAGAGACCAGTACCACTTCGCGGCCATTTGCGTTGAGCGCGGCGATCTGGCGCGCCCAGTTGCTCAATGCGTCAAGATCCAGCCCCGCACCCTGATTGGTCACCAGGCTGCTGCCTACTTTGACGACGATGCGCTTGCATTTTGTCAGTGCAATATTCATGGTATTCAGATAGTGCTTGCGTCGGTTTCCTGTGCGCTTTCGGCAGCGGCCTGTTGTTCCTGCTCGTTCATTTCGAGCAGATGATCCATGATCGCATAAGTCAGTTCTTTGCAGCCTTCGCCGTTGATCGCCGAGATGACAAAATAACGGTCAAAGTCGGTGAACTCTTTGAGGAAAGCCGCTACTTTTTCTTCGCGGTCTTCCAGCAGATCGACTTTGTTCAGCAGCAACCAGCGTGGTTTTTGATACAAGGCCGGATCGTATTTTTTCAGCTCGTTGAGAATCGCGCGCGCTTCAGTAGCCGGATCGATACCTTCGTACATCGGCGCGATGTCTACTAGGTGCAGGAGCACGCGCGTACGCGCCAAGTGGCGCAGGAACTGGTGTCCCAGTCCGGCACCTTCCGCCGCGCCCTCGATCAGGCCGGGAATGTCGGCGATGACAAAACTCTTTTCAGTCGACACACGCACGACACCCAGATTGGGATGCAGCGTGGTGAACGGATAATCGGCGACTTTGGGTTTGGCGGCAGAAACCGAGCGGATGAATGTGGACTTGCCCGCGTTGGGCATGCCGAGCAGCCCGACATCGGCAAGCACTTTCAATTCAAGCTGCAATTCGCGCGTCTCCCCCTCGGTGCCGGGCGTGCATTGGCGGGGTGCACGGTTGGTGCTGGACTTGAAGTGGATATTGCCCAAGCCGCCTATACCCCCCTTGGCGAGCAATATCTTTTCGCCGTCGTGGGCGAGGTCGGCGATCACTTCACCGCTGTTGATGTCGGTGATGACGGTGCCGACCGGCATGCGCAATACGATGTCATCCGCACCCTTGCCGTAGCAGTCCGAGCCGCGCCCCGATTCGCCGTTCTTGGCGCGATGCATTCGGGCGAAGCGATAGTCCACCAGTGTATTGATGTTGCGGTCGGCCTGCGCATACACGCTGCCGCCGCGCCCGCCATCGCCGCCGTCCGGGCCGCCATTCTCGATGTATTTTTCGCGGCGGAAGCTGGCGATGCCGTTACCGCCATTGCCCGCGAAGACTTCGATTTTGGATTCGTCAATAAACTTCATGGTGTTTTTCTATCCAATCAATTTTCGGTCAATCAACCTTGGGTTAATTAATCTCTGGAAATAAAAAAGCCCTACCTTGCGATAGGGCTGGCTTGTTCCAGTTTAAAGCTGTTTAAGCAGCTACGATGGAAACAGTCCTGCGTTTTTGTGCGCCCTTGATTGCGAATACCACCTTGCCGGTGATCTTGGCAAACAGTGTGTGATCCTTGCCCATGCCGACATTGTCGCCGGGGTGGAACTCAGTGCCGCGCTGACGAATGATGATGCTGCCTGCGTTGATCAACTCGCCGCCGTAGCTTTTTACGCCCAGTCGTTTTGAGTGTGAGTCGCGTCCGTTACTGGTACTGCCGCCGCCTTTTTTCGATGCCATGTTAGTTGCTCCTTACTTAACTTATTTAGCGGAGATTCCGTCAATGCGGATCTCGGTGTAATTTTGACGATGACCTTGATTTTTCTGGTAGTGCTTACGGCGGCGCATCTTGAAGATGCGTACCTTGTCGCCACGGCCATGCGCAACAATAGTCGCTTTCACGGTAGCGCCGAGCAGCATAGGCTTGCCCACGGAAAGCTTGTCGCCATCGGCTACCATTAGCACTTTATCCAGTACGATGGCGGCGCCTACGTCGCCGGGGAGGATCTCAACTTTTAATGTTTCGCCGCTGGTAACGCGATATTGCTTACCACCGGTTTTAATGACTGCGTACATAACAACCTCGATTACTGTGTGATTTGGGGCGCTTTTTTGCGAAGGCGCGGATTATACATAATTATCCTGCCTCGTCAAAATCCTTTTTAACGCTTCATGGAGTCGAAAAACTCCGCGTTGTTCTTGGTCGCCTTAATTTTGTCGAGCAGGAATTCCATCGCTTCCAGTTCGTCCATGGGGTAGAGCAACTTGCGCAGCAGCCAGATTCTTTGCAGGATGTCCTGTTTGATCAGCAATTCTTCTTTTCGGGTGCCTGAGCGGTTGACGTTGATCGCCGGGTAGATGCGTTTTTCGGCCATGCGGCGATCCAGATGGATCTCCATGTTGCCGGTGCCCTTGAATTCCTCGTAGATCACATCGTCCATGCGCGAGCCGGTATCAACCAGCGCGGTGGCAATGATGGTCAGCGAGCCGCCTTCCTCGATGTTGCGTGCCGCGCCGAAGAAACGTTTGGGGCGGTGCAGGGCGTTAGCGTCCACACCGCCGGTCAATACCTTGCCGGAAGACGGGATCACGGTATTGTAGGCGCGCGCCAAGCGGGTGATGGAGTCGAGCAGGATGACGACGTCCTTCTTGTGTTCGACCAGACGCTTGGCTTTTTCCAGTACCATTTCGGCGACTTGCACGTGTCGCGTGGCCGGTTCGTCAAAGGTGGAGGCGACCACTTCGCCGCGCACGGTGCGGCTCATTTCGGTCACTTCCTCGGGGCGTTCGTCGATTAGCAGCACAATCAGTGTCGCATCGGGATTGTTCGATGAGATCGAATGCGCGATATGTTGCAGCATCACGGTCTTGCCGGACTTGGGCGAAGCGACCAGCAGGCCGCGCTGGCCCTTGCCGATCGGCGCAACGATGTCGATGATGCGTCCGGTGATGTTCTCCTCAGCCTTGATGTCGCGTTCCAGTCGCAAGGCTTCTGTCGGGAACAGCGGGGTCAGGTTCTCAAACAGTATCTTGTTTTTTGCATTCTCGGGCGGTTCGCCGTTGACCTTGTCCACCTTTACCAGCGCGACATAGCGCTCGCCGTCTTTCGGGGTGCGTATCTCGCCTTCGATCGAGTCGCCGGTATGCAGGTTGAAGCGGCGAATCTGGCTGGGGCTGACATAAATATCGTCCGGGCCGGCCAGATAGGAGGTGTCCGGCGAACGCAGGAAACCGAAGCCGTCCGGCAGGATTTCCAGCGTGCCGTCGCCGAAGATGCTTTCGCCTTTTTTTGCATGGCTTTTCAGCAGGGCGAACATCAAGTCCTGCTTGCGCATTCGGTTGGCGTTTTCAATCTGGTTGGCCGCAGCCATTTCAACGAGTTCGGTGATGTGTTTGGTCTTTATGTCGGATAAGTGCATAGCGAGGCGAGCGTGTTGATATATAAGGGATGGGTAGGGAGGGTGTTACAAAAAGAAAATAAATATTAATCGGGAAATTAACGGAATAAATCGGGTTGAATCAGGGTGGTAGGAATCCACCCGCATCGCCTGATAGCGTATTCGTTTTTATATTGTGGTTGTCCTATTATATTTTTATATTGGCAGGAGACGATGCTGGAGAGGCGATGCGGGTGTGACAGTAAACGCTTTAGATGTGGCTGTCAATAAAAGCCGTTAATTGGGATTTTGACAATGCGCCGACCTTGGTGGCGGCAATGTCGCCGTTTTTGAACAACATCAGGGTCGGAATGCCGCGAATGCCGAATTTAGCAGGGGTTTGCTGGTTTTCGTCCACGTTTAACTTGGCAATGGTCAGGCGTCCGCCATACTCTTTGGAAACTTCTTCCAATATCGGCGCGATCATACGGCAAGGACCGCACCATTCTGCCCAGTAATCTACCAGTACTGGTAGGGGTGCCTGCAATACTTCGGCATCAAATGTTGCGTCGGAAACGTAATGGATATGCTCACTCATGGTTGATTCTCACTCTTTAAGGGGTTGATTCGGGATGCTGCGTGCAGCTATTTGGGGGTGGTTAACCGATTATCAAGTCTCATCCTAACTAAAAATGAACTGGCTGTGAAGAGCAATTAAAGTTCTTGTGCTCTGTTAAAATGCCACAATACCGATAAATTTGGAGTGCCGCCATGACCTACGTTGTATCAGAACCCTGTATCAAGTGCAAATATACCGACTGTGTGGATGTTTGTCCTGTGGATTGTTTCCGCGAGGGACCGAATTTTTTGGTGATCGACCCCGATGAATGCATTGATTGTACGCTGTGCGTAGCCGAGTGTCCGGTTGAGGCGATTTATGCCGAGGATGACCTGCCCGAGAACCAGCGCCATTTTACCGGACTGAATGCCGAGCTTTCCAAACAGTGGAAACCTATCGTCGAGAAAAAGGAAGGGCCTGCCGATGCGGATGAATGGAAAGACGTCAAAGAAAAGCTGCATCTGCTAGAGCGCTAAAGCAACACAGCTTATGAATACCGAGAAAAACAGCGGCACGCAATCAGCGGCCGCTGTTTTTTTTGACGCAGTCGCGCGCCGCATTCTGGCGGCACATCCTGCACTCGACCTGCGCGGCGTTATCGTAATACTGCCCAATTTCCACGCGGCACAGCCTTTGGCGCAGGCGCTGATGCGCATCGCGCGACGTCCCGCCTTGCTGTTGCCGCAGATGGTCACGTTGAACGACTGGGCGCAAGGCATTGCGCTCGATGCGCCAACCAGCGCCGACAGCCAGCGCAGCGCCTTGCTGTATCAGCATCTGCGAAAACAGCCATGGTTTGAGAACGCCGACTTGTGGAGTGTGACTCAGGAGCTGCTCAAATTATTCGACGAGCTCACGCATTCGCTCACAACCTTGCCTAGTGATGCGGAAGAATTTGCCGCTGCCGTGCAGCAGGCTTATCAGGCGCGACAGAACAGCACGCTGCAACTGGAAGCGCGGCTGGTGTTCGAGCTATGGAACGCGATGCAGAGCGGAGCGGAGCTCGATACGGCGCGCGTTTATCAGCAGCGGTTGGCAATGTTGGCGCGACAGGCGGATGCACCTTTATATGTGTTGCGCACTTCGGATTGGACTGCGTTGGAACAGCGCTTTCTGAACGAGTATGCGGAACGCGCCATGGTAAAAACTTTTGATGTGCGGGAGATGCAGACCCTCTCCCCCGGCCCCTCTCCCGTAAACGGGCGAGGGGAGCAAACTAGCTCCCTCTCCCACTTGTGGGAGAGGGTTGGGGAGAGGGTAAGCCCCCCCCGTTTTTCCCCCGCCACCTCTCTGGAGCAAGAAGCCCGCGCCGCCGCCATGCAAGTGCGCCTGTGGTTAAACCAAGGCAAGCGTGACATCGCCATCGTGGCGCAAGACCGCGTGGCGGCGCGGCGGATGAGGGCTTTACTAGAGCGTGCTGAGGTGCTGGTGGCGGACGAGACCGGCTGGACATTCGCCACGCTGTCGGTGAGCACTGTGCTGGACCGTTGGCTTACCGCACTGCAAAGCGATTTTTATCATCACGACCTGCTCGACCTGCTTAAGTCGCCGTATATCTTTGCCGATACGACAGCGGGCACACGTAAATCTGCGGTGTATCAACTGGAACAGTTGCTGCGCAAGCAAGGTGTGGTATCCGGGCTGGAAAAATTCGTCGCGCTCGCCGCGCATGAAGTAACATTGCATCAGCCGCTGGCGCGCCTGCGTCAGGCAGCAGCCTTGCTGGAGCAGGATAAGAAGAAAACCTTGGCCGAGTGGCTGGCTGCGTTGCGCGAAAGCTTGATTGTGCTGGGCATAGACACGGGGTTGCAGCAGGATGATGCCGGCCAGCAATTGCTGCGCGCATTGGACAGCTGGCAGCAGGAATTGGCAGACGATACGGGCCGCTATCGTTTCAACGAATGGCGGCGCTGGCTGGCGCAACAGCTGGATACGGAAACATTCCGCGACAGCAGTATCGAAAGTGACGTTCGCTTCACCCACCTTGCTGCCACACGCTGGCGAGCCTTCGATGCGGTGCTGCTGTTGGGCTGCGATGCCGATCACCTGCCCAGCGTGGCGGATGGCGGGCGCTGGTTCAATGATGCGGTCCGATCCGCGCTGAATTTGCCCACCCGCAGCACACACGCCGCACGCCAGCGCGATGACCTGCGCGCATTGTTAGCGATGAACGACTGCGTGCTGGTTACCTGGCAGAAAGAGCAGAACGGCGAAGCGCGCTTGCTCAGCCCATTCTTGCAGATGCTGCGCGATGAACACGAGCAGTCGCACGGTGACGATCTCGCTGATTCTGAACTACATGCTTATCTGCATGCGGAAGAGGCGCATACAGTTGATCTGGCACCAGCCAAACAACCCGCGCCCGCTGCGGAATCAGCTATCGTCCCCGCCAGCGTTTCCATCAGCGCCTACAACTCGCTGGTGGCCTGTCCCTACCAATTCTATGCGCGCTACATGTTGCGCCTGAACGAGCTGGACGAGGTGCAGGAGATCATCGAGAAGCGCGACTACGGCGAGCGGGTACATGGCATCCTGCAACGCTTTCACGAGCGCTATCCGCAGGTAAGAGAGTGCCCGCGCGACGAAATGGAGGCCGCGCTGCACCAGATCAGCGAGGAGGAATTTGCCGATCTGCTGGCGCAGGATTTTGCCGCGCGGGCGTGGCTGGCACGCTGGTACAAATCGTTGCCCGCCTATCTCGATTGGCAGGCGGAGAACGAGGCGCAAGGCTGGCACTACGCCGAATCCGAGCAAGCGTTCGACTGGCAACTGGAAGGTATCCGTCTGCGCGGTCGTATAGACCGGCTGGATGTCAGAGGCGAAGAAAAACTGGTGCTGGATTACAAGACCCAGAGCGATCAAGTGCTGCGCAATAAATTGAAAGAACCCGGTGAAGATGTGCAGCTCGCCTGCTATGCCTACGCGCACGAGGCGGCAGATGCGGCATTCGTCAGCATCGAGAGCGGCAAAGTGAAATTGGTGGCACCCAAAGATGATATTCCGCATTTGGCGCAACTCAATGCCGAGCGGCTGGTGAGCGTGATGTCGCATATACGCGAGGGGGCAGGCTTGCCCGCCAATGGAATTGATGCAGTGTGTACGCATTGCGAAATGCGCGGGGTATGCAGGAAAGGGGAGTGGGTATGAGCAATCGCCTTGCACTTGACCCCAGACGCAGCGTTGTTGTCGAAGCCTGTGCAGGCAGCGGCAAGACCTGGCTGCTGGTGTCGCGCATGGTGCGCCTGTTGCTGGAGGGGGCGCCGTCCTCGCAAATACTTGCCATCACCTTTACGCGCAAAGCGGCGCAGGAAATGCAGGCGCGCCTGCAGGAGTGGCTGCGCGATCTGGCGATGAAAGACGAAGTCTTCGTGCGCCAGTTCTTTGCCGAACGCGGTATCGAAAATATGAGCGATGCACAGATGCAGCGCGCCCGGGGTTTATATGCCAGCGTGCTGCTGGCGCAGCCCGCCATCACCATCAGTACCTTCCACGGCTGGTTCATGCAGGTCATGCAGCGCGCGCCTCTGAATGCGGACGTGATGCAGGGCATGACGCTGCTGGAGCGTCCCGCCAGCTGTCAGGAAGAGGCTTGGGAAGAGTTGCTGGAGCAGATGCGCAAGCAGCCTGAAACTGCCGGCGCGCAACATATGCAGTGGTTGTTCGGCGAGTGCGGCTTGTTCACCACGCGCAAGTTGATATTCAACTTTCTTGGCAAGCGCGCCGAGTGGTGGGCGTACACCTCACATCTCCCCTCGCCCGCTGGCGGGAGAGGGGCTGGGGGAGAGGGTTCGGAAGCATTGACCTTTGCGATGGAAAAACTGCGCAACGATCTGGCAGTCGATATGGATTTTGATCCGGTAGCCGACTGGGGGATGTGCGGCAACAGCGAAGAAATATTGTTTGCGTTTTTACGGCAATTAGCGGGTAACGGCACGCAGACACAGCAAGACAAAGCCAGCGAGATCGAGCGTGTCTGGACGGACTCTGCACCTGAGGCGCGATTCGATCAGTTGCAGCCGTTGCTGTACACCCAGGCCGACGAGCCGCGCAGCTTTAAGCCAACCAAGAAGCAGGATGCAGAAACATTCCTGATCACACGCGATGCATTGTTTGCCAGTTTGCAGGAGGTGCGCGACACGCGGGCCGAGCAGCAGGCCTATCGCCTGAATGAAGCGGTGCTGCATTGCGGAGTCGCCTTCCTTGATCGCTACCAAGCATTGAAGCAGCAAAAACAGCAGATGGATTTTTCCGATCTGGAATGGCAGCTGTGCCGCTTGCTGCAACAGAGCGAACACGCCGAGACCATGCAGTACAAACTCGACAGCCGTTATCGCCATGTGTTGCTGGATGAGTTTCAGGACACCAACCCGCTGCAATGGCAGATCCTCCGAGCATGGTTCGATGCCGCCGTGGCGGTGGAGTCGCAGCCCACGGTGTTTGTGGTCGGCGACCCCAAGCAATCTATTTACCGCTTTCGTCGTGCCGATGCGCGCCTGTTCGGCGTGGCGCGCGAATACTTGCAGGAATATTTTGCAGCTGAAACGCTGGGTAATAGCCTGACGCGCCGCAACGCACAACCGGTGGTCGATGCGGTGAACGCGGTATTCCGCGAACAGCCGGACGGTTTCGAGTTTGTCGAGCACCAGACACACCAAAAAGATTTGCCGGGTCATGTGCAGGTGCTGGAGCTGGCAGTGGCCGAACCGGTGGAGGTTGCGGCAGCGGGTGATGCGCCGCTCGCACTGCGCGATCCGCTTACCACCCAACGCAATGAAGACGGTGAAGGCGCGCGCCATAAGGAAGCCACTCAATTTGCCGAGCTGCTGCAAACCATCACCCAAGATTGGTCTGTGCGTGAGGATGGCAACGAGCGCCGCGCCACCTTCGGCGACATCATGGTGCTGGTGCGCAGCCGTACCCATCTCGCGGTGTACGAAGAAGCGTTGCGTGCGAAGCATATTCCTTTCATCAGCTCGCGGCGGGGTGGACTACTCGACACATTGGAAGCGGAAGATGTACAGGCGTTGCTGATGTTTCTCATTACGCCCTTTGCCGATCTGGCACTGGCGCAGGTATTACGTACGCCGATCTTTGCGTGCAGCGATGCGGATTTGATGTTGATTGCGGAGTGCAAAAACAAAATAACCGTTCGCCCTGAGCCTGTCGAAGGGCAATTTATTAATGACTCCCCCATTCATGGTCCGACAAGCTCACCACGAACGGAGGAAGATACGCGTTCCTCTTGGTGGCAACGCCTGCAAAATCTAGAGTCTCCCTCTCCCGCGCTGCAGCGTGCGCAAGCGTTACTCAGTAACTGGCTCGCTCTCGCCGACAAACTCCCGGTGCATGACCTGCTCGATCGCGTCTATTTCGAGGGCGATGTGCTGGCACGCTACAGCGCCGTGCTGCCGCCCGAGATGCGTGCAAAGGTCACCGCCAATTTACATGCCTTCATGAAAATGGCGCTGGATATAGATTCAGGGCGCTATCCCAGCCTGCCGCGTTTTTTGCAGGAACTGAACGAATTGCGCGACAGTGCGGACGATGCGCCGGATGAAGGGAAGTTGGGCCACGCGGGTGATGCGGTGCGTATTTACACCGTGCACGAATCAAAAGGGCTGGAAGCACCCATCGTCTGGTTGCTGGATGCGAATGCGGAGAAGAACAACCGGGAAGGCAACGACGTGTTGCTGGATTGGCCGATCACCACCGAGAGCATTGAAATTCGTCCGGTCAGCGGAGGTGATCGGGCGAGGATTCCCGCACCCACCGCTGATGCGCACCGTGTCACCCTCGCTACACTTGAGCCGCAACCGCTGCACTTCTCACTGTATGCCGATCAGGCATCGCGCGGCAAGAAGCGCGCGCCGCTGTTCGAGCAGGACGCTGCACAACAGGCTCACGAAGAAATGAATCTGCTCTACGTCGCCATGACCCGCGCGCAACAGGCGCTCATCGTTAGCGGAAACAGCAGGGGCGAGGATAAAGAGGAAAAGAAAAAAACGCCGTCGTGGTATGACCGCATCGCGGCAGTGGCGGTCAATCAACAAGAGCCGTTCGCCCTGAGCCTGTCGAAGGGTGAACGTCCGAGGGATTCAAGGCAGGCTTCGACAAGCTCAGTCCGAACGGAAGGTGGGCTGATTAAACTACCCACTATCGTCCCCACCGGCAAACGCACCGCGCGCAACACTCAGCAACAACAGCGCGGCATCTGGCTGCACGCTCTGCTACAACACCTCACAACAGATTCCCCTCGCCCGCAAGCGGGAGAGGGGCCGGGGGAGAGGGGCGTTGATCGAAGCGCCGAACTCCAACAACGCCTCGCCATCCCATCTTCAGAAATGGACAGCCTCTGGCAACAAGCCCAACACCTGCTCACCGTGCCGCAACTCGCCCGTTTCTTCGACGCGCAGCAATACCGCAGCGCCTGCAACGAAATGCCTTACGTTAATTCATCAGGCGAACTGAAACGCATCGACCGGCTGGTCGAGTTCGATGACGAAGTGTGGGTGCTGGATTACAAGCTGGGCGATGCGGAAGATGCGCCACGTTATCGCGCGCAGATGCAGGAATATCAATCTGCGATGCAATCCGTGTACACAGGGAAGACGGTGCGCTGCGCGCTGGTGTTTGCGGATGGGGTGTTGAGCGAGGTGTAGGGCGGATGCCACTCGTGTGCGATCAGCTGGTAGTTAGCAACCTTCTGCGGAACCGCTATGCGCCCCACCCTTGGCTAACAAGCTCACCATAAAAACGATTTTGTCGGGTGTTTTATACACTCTGCGAGACCGGTTTCTTTGCAGCTTTTATGCGGGAGATTTTCTGCGATCCCCGTAAATGCTTTTTCCAGCATTCCCTCCAGAGAGGGAGGCTCTGGATAGGTTGGTTCGCTTCTTAAAAAATCGACCACCAAATTTTGCAGAAAGCTACCGTTATGCCGACTGGAGCCTGAGCCAGTGTTGTTGTCGTTCTGCCACATTTCTCCTGACAATACAACATCAGAAGAAATTAAGTCGTATACCTTGGTATGTACAACGACATGCCGAGTGGTTTTATATTCCATCACTCGTTCCGTTTTTCCGTCACTTGTTTTGTTTTCGTGCTGGTTCTCTTGGTGGTCAACTCGATCACTTAGTAACCTTGAGAACATTATGTATCTGGGGCTATTTGAAGCAGTTGATATTTTGGTTATAGATTCTTTTGTCAATTCATGGTTTTTTGCGAATTCTTGTTGAATACGATAGAACTCTTCTTTTCCTAAGTGCTCGATCAGATAAGTTGGTTCGCTTAAATGTATATCTTCCCGGTGGGAGGATATTGTACTTCTGGCTAAATCCGAATACATGTCCGCTTGTTTTTCAGTCCAATCATCCTGGCTGGAAACCATACCTCCATAAATCATCTTTCCATCTTTCAGTGCGTTGGCTGTAAAGCTATCATTGATGGATAGATTGCGCATTCTTGTGGGAATAGTGCATGCGCATAAAGTAAAGGCCAGCATTACTATGAGTCCATTTTTGAATAACATGATGCACCTCCCAAAGTCGGCACTCCATTTGAAGATTTCATGACGCGAAGTTTTGCATTGCCGCGCCCCTTGTTCTTCGCCAGCAATCACGCCGCAATTTCCAGATACTCAACCACACTTGAGGCTGCTGGAATCGGCAAACCATCTTCGCGCAATCCATCAATATGAAACTTGATAGCTTTGAGGATTTCCTGTTCCGCTTCTTTAACGCTGCTTCCGGTGGCAACGCAGCCGGGTAAGTCCGGTGCGTAGGCAGAAAAATTGTTTCCGGCTTTTTCGACAACAATGGCGTAACGCATGTTATTACTCCTTTAGTCCTGCCTGCTTGAAGATGCTGTTCAATGTTCCGCGAGGTCGTCACTGGGTTTCCCTGCGACTGTGACGCGCCCAGGTTTGTCTGGGTGTTTGAATTGGCGATGACTGCCACGCATGGCGACAAGTTTCCAGCCATCCTTGTGCAGCATTGCCAAGATTTCGCTCACCTTCATGGCTGCCAGCATAGCAAAGTTGCGGGATCGTGGGGGCGCATTAAAGGCGCGTGGGTCAAGTCCGCTTCTTTAACGACAGCGTCAACTTGAATCTGGCAACCGGCTCGTCACTCAAAGACGGCACAGTTGCGACGACATCAATCTGTCTTTCGACTCGCTCATCGGACGCTGCGGCAAGTGCAACCAGTTCAGCGATCTCTTTCCCCTGATCGCAAATAAATCCACATCGCCCTCCGTGCGCTTGAGGAACTCGGCCTGGAAATCTTTGAACACCATAGCGATGCGCGCGGGCTGTTGGCGGATCAAATACATGGCGAACGCGCCGGGTGCGCAGTCTGCGCCTATGTACAGCGCGCCGAAGTACATGGAGCCAAGGTGGTTCTTGGTTCTGCGCCGCAACGGGATACGCACTACCATGCGTTCTGACGCCAGTTCCGCGACCGAGACACCGACGTAGAGCAGCAGGGGAATCTTGGTCAGTCCGAACAGGCGCAGCGCAAGGGTCTCGCGTGTCTTTTTGGTGATCAGTTTAGACAACCAGCTCATGGATTGAAGGAGACGGGGCTGCGTGCCGGGTTGGTCCGCTTTATGGGGAGGGTGGCGAGGATTTCAGGATTGCATTTTGCACATCTTGCAGCCTTTACTCCGCATCTTCCCGTTCAAGCTCGATCTCGAGTCGATGATGGTACTCGTCCCGCATTTTTCGGTAGGGTTTGAGAAGACTGTCCAGCGTGGCGCAGAGTTCAAGCGATGCGCTTGCATTGCTACCCGTCTTTGCGGCTTCTGCTTTGGCATTGCGGGATTGGGCAAAAAGCTGGTTGAGCACGGTGTCATCCAGTATCGCGACGGGGTCGTGCGTTCCGGCGAAATTCGCCAGCATCACAGAGCCTTCCTGATCGATGATTTGAAGCGGGGGCGAGTTGGACTTCGTTGTCAATGTATCCTCCTGTATATATTCATGCCCTGACGGGGGTTCTCTGCCATGAACCGCGAATCATAGCACCCGCCGGGGATACTCTCTAACGGCGCGCATTAATGCTCAATATTCTCCCCGTTCGAATATTCGTTGACCTGCCAAGTAATCTGGGTAAACTGCGTGCTTGGTTCTTCAAGTGGGGTAACCAAAGTTATGTTCGCACATCAGGATGTTATGTCTGCCCTGAACGGCAAATTGCCATTGCCGGAAAAAATCAAATTCGTTCACGGTTTGTTGAGGGAGCGTTACGATTTTATTGATCGTCTCTCTGTTTCTGTTTACGACGCCAAGACCGATCTGCTTAAAACATTTTTGCACAGCA